>Ga0164290_1002264_pt1 | contig 14969 bp, 11 predicted proteins | sample Micstemetagenome_FD_108782 | JGI IMG/M metagenome (GOLD analysis project Ga0164290, IMG submission 108782) | Contaminated culture microbial community from soil near Moab, Utah, USA - Microcoleus steenstrupii SON62 (Illumina Assembly) | ecosystem: Environmental > Terrestrial > Soil > Soil crust... | reverse complement strand
TTTGCGGATCACAAATGGTTTGAACAGTTCTGCCGCCATATCTTTTGGCAGACCACATTCATGCATTTTCAGTTCAGGACCTACCACGATAACCGAACGACCAGAATAGTCAACACGCTTACCCAACAGGTTCTGACGGAAACGACCTTGTTTACCTTTCAGTACATCTGATAATGATTTCAGTGCACGTCCACCTTCTGCTTTCACCGCATTTGATTTACGGCTGTTATCAAAGAGTGAATCGATGGCTTCCTGCAGCATACGTTTTTCGTTACGCAGGATCACTTCAGGTGCTTTGATCTCCAACAGTCTTTTCAGACGGTTGTTACGAATGATCACACGACGATACAGATCGTTCAGATCTGAACTCGCAAAACGACCACCATCCAATGGCACCAACGGACGCAGTTCGGGTGGAATTACAGGAATGTATTGCATCACCATCCACTCCGGACGGTTGGTAATCCTTGTGCTTGCATCGCGGAATGATTCCACTACGCTCAGACGCTTTAACGCATCCGCCTTACGCTGCTGAGATGTTTCAGTAGCGGCTGCATTACGCAGGGAGAAGCTCAGACCGTCGAGGTCGATTCTTTCCAATAATGCATGAACCGCTTCAGCACCCATTTTGGCGATGAATTTCTGCGGATCATCATCGGGCAGGTACTGGTTATCTTTTGGCAAATTATCCAGAATATCCAGGTACTCTTCTTCTGTGAGCAGATCACCCATGTTCAGGTTTTCTTTCACACCACCCTGTATTACCACAAAACGCTCATAGTAGATGATGGTCTCTAATTTCTTAGAGCTCATACCTAACAGATAACCGATTTTGTTGGGCAGGCTTTTGAAATACCAGATATGTACCACAGGAACCACCAGTTTGATGTGTCCCATGCGTTCACGACGAACTTTTTTCTCTGTTACTTCCACACCGCAGCGGTCGCAGACGATGCCTTTGTAACGGATACGTTTATACTTACCGCAGGCACATTCGTAATCCTTTACAGGACCGAAAATCCTTTCACAGAACAAACCATCACGTTCTGGTTTGTAGGTACGGTAGTTGATGGTTTCAGGCTTCAGTACTTCGCCAAAACTTCTTTCCAGGATACTGTCCGGCGATGCCAGGCTGATCGTAATCTGTGAGAATGTTGGTCTGGGGCGATTGTCTCTTTTAATGGCCATATATTTTAAGCTTCAAGCTGCAGGCTACAAGCTGCAAGCTTTGTTTTTAAATTATTTATTCTAAAACAATTTCGAAGCAAGCAACAGACTTCATGCTTGTAGCTTGAAGCCTGCAGCTTGCAGCTTACTATTCAAACTTCAGGTCAAGACCCAACCCTCTCAGTTCATGTACAAGTACATTGAACGATTCAGGTACGCCGGCGCGTGGGATATTATCACCCTTCACGATGGCTTCATAGGTCTTCGCCCTTCCGATGATATCATCAGACTTCAGCGTCAGCAGTTCCTGCAGAATGTTGGCTGCACCATAAGCTTCCAGTGCCCAAACCTCCATCTCACCAAAACGCTGTCCACCAAACTGTGCCTTACCACCCAGCGGCTGCTGTGTAATCAAGCTGTATGGTCCGATTGAACGTGCGTGCATCTTATCATCTACCATGTGGTGCAGTTTGATCATGTAGATCACACCCACAGTAGCTTTCTGGTGGAAACGTTCTCCGGTTTCACCATCAAACAGGTAAGTATGTCCGTTTCTTGGAATACCGGCATCTTTACAATACTGCTCAATTTCATCGGTGCTGGCACCATCAAAAATCGGCGTTGCAAATTTCACACCTAAGCGCTTACCAGTCCATCCGAGAATGGTTTCATAGATCTGACCGAGGTTCATCCTTGAAGGTACCCCCAATGGGTTCAGTACAATATCTACCGGTGTACCATCTTCCATGAATGGCATATCTTCTGCACGTACAATCTTCGCTACGATACCTTTGTTACCGTGACGACCCGCCATCTTATCACCCACTTTCAACTTACGTTTTACAGCGAGGTACACTTTGGCTAATTTCAATACACCTGCAGGTAACTCATCACCGATAGAAATGTTGAACTTCTCACGTTTGTAACGTCCGAGCTCTTCATTGTAACGGATGCTGTAGTTGTGCAGTAAAGTATTGATCTGGTCATCGGTTTTAGCATCACCAGTCCAACCCAACGGATTTACATTCTGATAGTCGATGGTACTCAGGTTCTTTTGATTGAACTTGGCACCTTTACCAATCAGCATTTCACCAAAGTTGTTGCTGACACCTGTAGAAGCTTTGTCTTTCAGCAAAGTCTGCAGTTTATCGAGTAACAGTTCTTTGATAGATTCTGTATTCTGCTGGTGTACTTTTTCTACTTTCTCCAACAGTGCTTTCTCACGGATCTTACCATTCTTATCTTTCTTCGCACGCTGGAACAGTTTTTTATCAATCACCACACCTTCTGTACCATTAGGTGCTTTCAGTGAAGCATCTTTTGCATCACCTGCTTTATCACCAAAGATGGCACGTAAGAGTTTCTCTTCTGGTGTAGGATCAGATTCACCTTTTGGTGTGATCTTACCAATCAGGATATCTCCTTCTTTAATGGTAGCACCAATACGGATAATACCATGCTCATCCAGGTCCTTCGTAGCTTCTTCAGAAACGTTCGGAATATCTGGTGTCAGTTCTTCTTCACCTAATTTGGTATCACGTACTTCCAGTTCATATTCATCAATGTGGATCGATGTAAACAAATCTTCACGCACTACTTTCTCACTGATTACAATCGCATCCTCAAAGTTGTAACCCTTCCATGGCATGAATGCCACCTGCAGGTTACGACCCAATGCCAGTTCACCATCTTTGGTTGCATAACCTTCAGTTAAGAAGTCGCCCTTCTTCACTTTCTGTCCTTTTTTAACAGCCGGACGCAGGTTGATACAGGTAGCCTGGTTGGTTTTGATGAATTTGGTAAGTTTATATACCTGCAGATCATCATTAAAGCTGATCAGACGGTCGATATCGTTTCTGTCGTAACGAACATGAATTTCGTTGGCATCCACAAACTCCACCACACCATTACCATCTGCGTGAATCTGGATACGTGCATCGCGGGCAGCCTTACCTTCCAGACCGGTACCTACGATAGGTACTTCCGGACGGATCAATGGTACAGCCTGACGTTGCATGTTTGATCCCATCAGCGCACGGTTGGCATCATCATGCTCAAGTAACGGAATCAGGGAAGCACTCAGACCTACAATCTGGTTGGGTGCAACGTCCATATATTCCACATCCTCTTTATCTAAAATCGGGAAGTCGCCCGTTTGACGGGATACTACTTTATCTTCTGCAAACTCACCTTTCTCAGTCAGCGGAGAGTTACTCTGCGCAATTCTCGCAGTGTCTTCTTCCTCTGCACTCAGGAAAGTAAGTTCTTTCATATTTACTTTACCGTTCTCTACTTTACGATATGGCGTTTCAATAAAGCCCATATCGTTGATAGAAGCGTGTACGCAAAGCGTCGAAATCAGACCGATGTTCGGTCCTTCCGGCGTTTCAATGGTACACAAACGACCATAGTGTGAATAGTGTACGTCACGCACCTCGAAACCGGCACGCTCACGGCTCAGACCGCCTGGTCCGAGTGCCGAAATACGACGTTTGTGGGTGATCTCACTCAATGGATTCGTCTGATCGAGGAACTGAGACAACTGTGAGGTTCCAAAGAAGGAGTTGATCACAGAAGACAGTGTTCTCGCATTGATCAGGTCAACCGGAGTAAATACCTCGTTATCGCGAACGTTCATACGCTCACGGATGGTACGTGCCATACGGGCCAGACCTACACCAAACTGTGCATAGAGCTGCTCTCCTACGGTACGAACACGACGGTTGCTCAGGTGATCAATATCATCAATCTCTGCTTTTGCATTGGTTAAGCGAACCAGGTATTTAATGATTTCGATGATATCCTGCTTGGTCAATACTTTTTTGGTCAGCGGATAGTCGAGGTTCAGTTTGCGGTTAATTTTATAACGGCCCACTTCACCCAGGTCATAACGCTTATCAGAGAAGAACAGTTTGTCGATGATACCACGCGCTGTTTCATTATCAGGCGCATCGGCACCACGTAACTGGCGGTAGATATGTTGTACCGCTTCCAGTTCACTGTTAGAGGTATCCTTATTTAAGGTATTGTAGATGATCGCATAATCGCCACCCACATCTTCTTTCTGGATGAATACGCTCTTGATTTCCATTTCGATGATGGTAGCAATCGCTTCCTCATCCAATACGGTATCACGCTCCATCACGATTTCGTTACGCTCAATGCTCACTACCTCACCGGTATCTTCATCCACGAAATCTTCCACCCATGTTCTTAATACACGCGCAGCTAATTTTTTACCAACATGGTTAGCGAGTGTTTTCTTATCGGCTTTCACCTCATCGGCCATACCGAAGAGTTCCAGGATATCCTTATCGGTTTCGAAACCAATAGAACGTAACAGGGTTGTTACAGGGAACTTTTTCTTACGGTCGATATAGGCATACATCACGTTATTAATATCGGTAGCAAATTCCATCCATGCTCCTTTGAAAGGAATGACACGGGCAGAATAAATTTTGGTACCGTTGGGGTGTACAGACTGACCAAAGAATACACCAGGTGAACGGTGTAACTGTGATACGACCACACGCTCGGCTCCGTTAATTACGAAAGTACCGCGGGGTGTCATGTACGGGATATTTCCCAAGAACACATCCTGAACGATGGTCTGGAAATCTACGTGCTCTTCATCATTACAACTTAAACGCAGTTTGGCTTTTAAAGGCACCGCGTAAGTAAGACCACGCTCCATACACTCATCAAGTGTATAACGGGGCGGATCAATGAAATAATCCAGGAACTCCAGCACGAAAATGTTACGCGTGTCGGTAATAGGAAAATTTTCCTTGAACACACGGAACAAACCCTCCACATTACGCTTATCGGGTGTTGTTTCTAACTGAAAAAATTCTCTGAATGATTCTAACTGGATGTCGAGCAGGTCAGGGGCATCAGCCAAATGTTTAGTTTTACCGAAGCCGACCCTGTTGTTCAAAGTAGTTGTAGACATATTAATGAAAACCGGTTTTGATACGATAAAAATTTGGGGAGAATGGTGAGATTCTCTTAACGTACAATCGGCTCATTCATCATTCAAACGTCAATGATAAAAATGTCCACCCGCTAATTGGCCCAAAAATAAGGATGGCAAAGGTAGGAAATGGGTGGGCAATTGCAAAAACAAATTTCTTTGTGAATTGTCAATGGTGAATGGTGAGTGAGTAGTGAGAAGTCAGTAGTGAGTAAAAATTTGATAATCAATAGATTAGAATATTCTCTATTGCCAAGCCACCTACCCTGCGGTTACCTCTGTTCGCTCTCGTTCTCTGCGGTGAACATTCGGGTACATTCACCGCAGAGAAAGGAGATAACGAAGTTTACGCAGGGTATAACTCACTCACTACTGACTACTCACTACTCACTTTTCACTGCTCACCATATTTTCGCCCGCTGATCGGCTGCACGATACAGTTTATGCTTCTCCGTAACCCCAAACGCTTTATAGAATGGCTCAAAATTGGCCAATGGACCATTTACCCTGAACTCTTCGGGACTATGCGGATCGGTGGTAATGCGGGTACGCATACTCTCCGGTCTGTCAACCAGCCTCCAAACCTGCGCATAACCTAAGAAGAAACGCTGATCGGGGGTAAAACCATCTATTTTTTCGTTGCCTTGCCCCTGTTTGGTGAGTTTAAAGGCGTCGTAAGCAATGGCGAGGCCACCAATATCAGCCAGGTTTTCTCCTAAGGTGAGGGCACCGTTCACATGCAGACTATCGAGCACGGTATAGGCGTTGTACTGCTCCACCACCCCTTTGGCTTTGGCAGTGAATTTTTCACCATCGGTTTTGGTCCACCAGTCGGTGAGGTTGCCAAGGGCATCGTACTGACGGCCCTGGTCGTCGAAGCCATGCGTCATTTCATGACCGATCACCATACCTATCGCGCCATAGTTGATGGCATCATCGGCATTCAGTTCAAAGAAAGGGAACTGGAGTATGCCGGCCGGGAATACAATTTCATTGAATGTGGGGTTATAATAGGCATTCACCGTTGGTGCTGTCATCTGCCATTCGGTTTTATCAACGGGCTGACCAATTTTGGCAATGCTTTCTTTGTAATCGTGTTTGGCGATGCTGCGCATATTATCGTAGAAAGTACTGCGGTTGATCTGCACATCATCATAGGATTTCCATTTTTCGGGATAGCCGATTTTTTTCATGAAAGCCGATAATTTTTCCTGCGCCTTCTGTTTGGTGGTATCGCTCATCCAGTCGAGGGCATTGATGCGTTTGCTGAAAGCGGTCTGTAAATTATTCACCAGCTCATCCATTCTTTTCTTGGCTTCGGCAGGAAAATATTTTTCTACAAAGAGCTGACCCAATAAATCTTTCAATCCATTATCGGTCATGTTCACCATTTTTTTCCAGCGGTCTTCCTGTGCTTTGGCACCGGAGAATAATTTATTGAAAGAAAAACGTTCATCCACAAAAGCCTTACTCAGCAGTGAAGCATTGGATGCGATATAATCATAACGCACTTTACTTTTCCATACTTCGATCGGCTGACTGGCCAGTAAAGCACTCAATGCTTTATAATAGCCGGGCTGACTCACATTCACACTGTCTGTTTTGATACCCATTTTCTGCAGTGAACTGGTCCAGCTTATATTGGGTGCTATTTTTTCCAGATCGGTCACCGCCATTTTATTGTAGTTGCGGATGGGGTCTCGCAGCTCCACCGGTGCTAAATGCGATTTAGCGATTTCAGTTTCTAATTTCAATATCGCTGCCGCCTGTTGTGTGGCTGCTGCCTTATCAATTCCGGTGAGTACAAAATAATTGGTGATATGTTCCAGGAATTTCTGCCGCTGCATGGCAGTGGTAGAATCATTTTTGGTATAGTAATCTTTCTCGGGCAAACTCAGTCCGGTCTGGTAGAGGGTGAGTATATTTTTGCTGCTGTTTCTTTCATCGGCACCGATGTAGATGCCAATCAGGTCGCCATCGCCTTCGGCATAACTTTCTGCCAGCAGGCTTATCAATGATGGATAATCTTTTACCGCATCAATTTTCGCCAGCATAGGTTTGAGTGGATCGAAACCTGCTTTTTCGATGGCGGCGGTATCCATACCACTGGCATAGAAATCGCCTACTTTCTGTGCGGCAGTGCCGGCTTTATGGTCTGTTTTGGCAGACACTTCATCGAGGATAGTTCTGAGTTTTTTGAGGTTCTCATCGTAGAGGGTATAGAAGCTACCCCACCCGCTCTGGTCGTCGGGTATTACGCTGTTTTTGATCCAGGTGCCATTGGCATACATAAAGAAATTATCGCCGGGGTGAATGGAAGTATCCATGCCTGCGGTATCGAAATAGGGTTTAGCATCTTTGTTGTTTTTGCAGGATGCGAATAAAAGGATGGTACCTGCAAGAGCGGGTATGATTTGTTTCATAGAGAAGTTTTAGTAGGTTAAATATGAGGAATTATTCGGGAGGGGCAAAACCGTTTAACATATATAAGCTCATTACTGGTTTTGTTTGGATTACTTCTTCTTTTCAATACAATCGATTGATTTTCAATAATATGATTTTATTCCATATGTTTTAATGGTTTTGTATATTTAAATGCTACTAGAAAGGATAAATGATCAATTCCAAATGCAAACTGAAAGATTTAACAGACTTAGAAAGGCTACACTCAATAAAATATTTGAGAAACGACAAATCATTAACGTTTGGAGAGGAATTGTGAAAAATCAGTTACGAAGCCTTGATTTAAAAGACTTGTTTGACAATTATGATTTCAATTATAATATTGAAGACAGAGCAAGTACAATTCGAAATGAAATATTAAATGGAACTTATAAAGTTGGGCAACCACTAATATACAGAATTGAAAAAAAATATGGCGTCTGCCGACACCTTGTAATTCCACAACCTTCAGACTCTTTAGTACTTCAAGTATTAGTTGAAAATGTAGCAGACAATATCTTAGCAAATCAGCCATCAAAAAACGCTTTTTATTCCCGAGACAAACACAATGTATCTCATCCGCACAATGTTGATGAATATGGCTTTACTTGGAGACAACAATGGAAAGAGTTACAAAAAAAGATATACAATTTTAATGAAGAAAAAGAACTAATAATTGTCACTGATTTATCAAACTACTATGACAGCATTGATATAAATGAGCTAAGAAAGGTTTTTACAAGTTATGCAAAAATAGATGAAGTTTTAATTGATTTACTTTTCAGACTTATTGAAGAAATTTCATGGAAACCCGACTATCTTCCGTATTCAGGGAGAGGTTTACCAACAACAAATATTGAAGGCATACGATTATTAGCTCACTCTTTTCTTTACGAACTCGATGAAGTAATTAAGCAAAAAACAAATAATAGTTTTACTCGGTGGATGGACGATATTATTATTGGAGTTGACACAAGAAAAGAAGCGATTGAAACTCTTAGTGCTGTTTCTGACATGCTGAAAAGCAGAGGCCTTGCACTTAATCTCGCAAAAACAAATATCTACAATGATAAAAAAGGGTATTATCATTTTCAGATTGAAGAGAACAGATATATAGACAGCATTGAAAAAACTAAGCAGGGTGATGAAGATTACAAGAAAATAAGTCAACAGTTAGTTAAGAAGTTCAAAAAACATTTTAAAAACCATGGCGCTAAGTATTGGGATAAGATATCCAAAAGATACATAACGACATTTGGAAAATTAAAATCCGTACAACTTTTACCAGACTTACCAAATATATATATTGAGTACCCTGGGTTAAGGACTAATCTACTTGTATATTTATCACAAATAGGTTTTACAAAAAAAACCTCTACGTGTGTCTTGGAAATATCAAACACAATTGACATTTTTGATGACATCTCTTTGTATCAACTCTGCAACCTTGTTACACAATGGCAAATTCCACTTAATGACACATCAAAGGAATTTTTAACCGATTTTGAAAAGAAAATAATTGGTTTCTCGATAAAACAAAAAATACCTTCACACTTTTACTGCATTCTTTGGTTTAAATCTAAATATAATCATTCGGAAGATCTGCTTTCCTTCATTTCGAAATATGAAAACATTTGGCAAACCGACTCTTTCCTTCGAAGGCAAGTAACGGCTATCTTATCCCGCTTACTAATAACAAACAGAGAAAAAGTAAAAGAATATCTATACAATCAAATTTCATCGGGCATTACTAATACAGCGACACTTGCAAACCAAATTTTCCAATTTTCAATTATAAAAGCATTAGACAATAAATTAAATTTTTATTTATTCCCAAAGAAACGGCAGACTCCTTATCCTTTAGGAAAATTTTTGGTTCTATGTTCAGTCTTAAATTCTCCAACGATTAGAGAAAACAAACTAATAAAAGCAAAAATTAAACATCAAATAACTGACCCTTATTTTTTAAAATGGTTGGACGCACAATACAATATCAGTTGATTTTTTTTCTTTCTCCGAAAAGTCTCTAAGGCACGAAGCACGCTGAGTGTTACACAACCTGAGTGCCTACATTTAGTTTAACAAACAATGTTTCCTTAATAATAAACTGCAACTAAAACTACCTTCTACTTCAGCCTACACTTTCTGATTCTTTATTTCTTATTCTATATTTCTCATTTTCTCCCCTTCTTAACTACTCCCATCTGCAAAACAGGAACTGCTCTCCTAAGCAACAACAATAATAGTGCACCTATCTAAAATGATTCAGCTTCCCAAAAAAAATCAAATTACATAATTTTGCACTATATTTATATAAACTGATCAAATGAAAACAATACTGATGATAGGTCTGTTCCTGTGCAGCACAATAAGTGCATTAAGTCAATGCGATCAAAGTACGGTTAGCAAAACAACTGTTGGCCGGTTTATACAGGCCAACAGTAAACAGGCAGATATTCCTTTTGAAGCTACCATTACCATCACCAAAGAAAAAATTATCCTCAAGGGTAATATAGCCGGTCAAACTTTAAACATTACCAACACGATACAGTCGATAATAACCTGTGAGTGGAAAGAATACCTGAAAACGGGTCAGTCTGTGTATAAAGTAGTTACTGATAAAGGCAATGGTACTTCCGAAAACGGTATCATCCGCATTACAGGTAAGGATGGCAAAACAACCATTCTATTCAGCTCCGATACAGATAACAGTGATGGCTTGGAACTTGATATCAAAGAAACTGTTACCAACCTGGAAAATAAGAAATAAGAAATAAAAAATAGGAAATAGGAAATAAGGAATGAGAAAATAAAGCACCCAACCCAAATCAGACATCCGACATCAGACATCAGACATTTCCTTTCTGCTTTTATTCCACTTTTATATAATAAAACTTATTGGGTGCTTTGCCGAATGTGGCCATACAGGTAGCGCAATTGTCATTACCAGGAAATGGCTGGTCACTGATACGCACCATAAAACGTTTGCGTTCATCAGTACTGCCATTAGGCAGGTTGCTGGAAGGAAAACTACAAGGCGCACGGGTTAAAAAGGCAGATCCATATTTTATTCCACCATGTTCATACCCTTTTTCGCCGAGGTCGTAGAACTTTTCATCCTGTATGGCGAGTATCATATCTCCACAGATTGCATCAACCACAGAAGTGGCAATGAGTAGTCCGTCTGCCGGTATTTTCTGGTCTTCTTTGGTGCAGGATGAAAACATCATCAGCAAACCGAGTATTGAAATAAACAGTGTCTTTTTCATATGATTCTTTTACAGCATTGATGCTTTCTGCTTTTCTTTCGTTGCATCTTTTATAAGGCCTTAAGGCCTTACTCTACAAACAACCTGTTTTCGTATACCAATTGCTGCAAAAAAAAGATACGCTGCCCCTTTACTTTCTCATTTCCTTATTCCCTGTTTCCTATTTCCTGTTTTCCCTCCACTCCCGATCTGCAACGAATAGTCAAATCAACCAACCGCCACTCTCCTACCGGCTACTCCTTTTTTCATATTTACATTCACAGGCACCACCAAGGCATAAGGCCGGTTAAATGCCTCCTGTGAAACCTTAAAATAGGCTGCCAGTTTTCTGATCACATCTTTTGAAAGCCCTTTTTTATAATGGAGTATATCAGAAACATATCCTTTACTTACATCGAGTATGGTAACCAAGTCTTTGGCTTTCAGACCGTGTTCGTTCATAAAAGACTGAAGCAATTGAACAGGATCAAGATCGGTAGCAGACAGATGTTCGGCATCCCATTTTTCAATAAGAAGGGTTAACAGTGCAATTTCATCTTTGCTGTTTTTGTCTTTGACACCAGCGAATACCAGTTCTTCGAGTGTATTACAATACGCCCTGTACTGACTTTTACTGGTAATAACTTTATATTTTAATTTTTCCATGATAGTAATTTTAGTAGTTACTGATAGTATATTGTTCACCTGCTTTGCAAAGCCTATCATATTCGGCATGTGTGCCCATCCAGCAAATAAAGAGGTGTACCTGTACCTCACCAAAAGCATACTTACAGATGAGCCGGTACTTATTACCTCCAATATCAAAAACAACACGGTGCGACCCTTTCCCCAATAAATCTGCACTGGGAAAACTATACTTTATATCTTCTGGTATTTCCCAGTCGGCATATTTTAATTTAACCAGCCATTCATCGAATGAAACCCTGCCCTGGGCATGACCATTTTTATACCCGTCTACTGTTTCGCGCCTTATCAAGTGTATTCTCATAACAAAGATACAATTTTTTATATAAAGTTCTCTTTTAGTGAACATTTTTTATCCACACCAACCGTAAAACTAACTGTCCCTTATTCATTATCCGGAGATTATCCGTTTAAAATCGGAACGAGATCATCTGTGGCGGAGTATAGTTTGTGGAAGACGGTTTAGATAAGAAAGGCGCTGAATAGTGTAGATTTTAACAGCTGCGGATTATCAGATTATTCATAATCCTTACCCAAAGCAAACATGCATATTGTATATTTATACCCACCACTTACAACGATGAAACAACTTCTCAACCATACGATTTTACTACTGCTTTGTCTGCCTTTTACAGGAACAACACAAAACAGGAATATGCATGACACGGTATACCATTCCGACCAACTCATCATTACACGTTTATCAACACATAGCTACGTGCATACCAGCTATCTCTACACCAACAGTTTTGGTAAAGTACCCTGTAACGGCATGATTGTACTGCATAAAAAGGAAGCGGTTGTTTTTGATACGCCGGCCAATGATACCAGTTCGGCTGAACTGATCAACTGGATACAGCAAAAAGCAAAGAGCCAAATCAAAGCCATTATACCCACACATTTTCATAATGATTGTCTGGGTGGTTTAAAAGCATTTCATGAGGTCAACGCAGCTTCCTATGCCAATAATACCACCATAGCACTCGCTAAAGCACAGCAGTACACCGTACCGGAAAATGGATTTACGGATCAATTGTCACTAACAGTTGGTGGTAAAAAAATTGATATCCGCTTTTTTGGTGAAGGACATACAAAAGACAATGTTGTAGGCTATTTTGCCCCCGACCAGGTACTTTTTGGCGGCTGCCTGATTAAAGAACTTAATGCCACAAAAGGTTTTCTCGGCGATGCCAATGTGAAGGAGTGGTCGGCTACGGTAGCAAAAATAAAAGCCGGGTACCCTAATATAAAAATTGTGATACCCGGCCATGGAACACCCGGTAATAAAAAGCTATTGGATTATACCATCCGGTTATTTAAACAGTAAATAAGCAATTGCATGGTATTCTCTATGCAAAAAATCTTTCCTTCACGATCTTTCCATCCTCCCAATCCTGTATGGCTACTTCAGTCACTTTAAAAGGATTGCCATCCACATCAAAATCGAATGACCAGCTAATAAAACTTCTATTCCCTTTTATGATGGTACATGCGCAGGAAAAATCGCGGATATTTGAAATGCGTGATGAGAAAATCCTACCATTTTCAATATTTTTTTGTCGTCCATAAACAGGATTTCCATCAAGGTCTGTTTTTTCCAGATCAGGATGATAAAATTTGTCAAAGGCAATTTCCCATTTGCCTTCCAGTGCCAGTGCCACCAATTCATGAACAGCGGTTGAAATGTTTGTTTGATTCATTGTTTTGTTTTTATTGTTTTACGAATTATATAAGTCTACCACCCCCATCTATATGAAGTACCTCACCATTGACAGATGCGTTTGACATCAGGAATAAAACGGCGGAAGCCACTTCTTCGGGTGAAGCGATTTTTTTAACCGGTATTTTTTGTGCAACTTCAGCCAGTACTGTATTTCGGTTCTCACCCAATAATGCATCCCACATCGGTGTATCGGTATATCCGGGCGAAACAGCATTAAAGCGTACATGAGAATATTCCATTACCAATACCCGCGCCAACTGCTCTGCTGCTGCAGTACCCAGACCCGACACCCAGGCGCCAGCGATTGGTCGGTCAGTGGAAATACCTCCGGTAAAAACAAAGGAGCCACCCGTATTCATGTGATCGATAGCTGCACGCACTACATAAAGGCTACCAACAAAGCGGGTATTAAATACCCGAAGGTTCTCATCTAAAGCATCTCCAGTTAGTGAGCCGATTCGGGTACTTCCCGCAGCTATATAAATGTGATCTATAGCCGTTACCTGCTGGAAAAAAATCTGCACACTGCTTTCATCATTAATATCAAGCTGTAACCCTGTAACATTTTTACCAATGCTTTTGGCTACTGTTGCAGCTATTGTCGGGTTTCTGCTGGTGAGCACAACTTCATTACCCATATTGAAAGCCATTTCTGCAACGGCTCTTCCGATACCCGAACTACCTCCTATTACCAGGATTTTTTTGTTCATCAGTTTCATTTGTACATCGTTTTAATTTAATGATGGAACAAAATTGAAGTTTATTAAATTTGCATACAAATAGTTAAGTACATACAAAAAAGTGCGTATAAATGAGAAAAGTCAATTCTACTAATACGATGAATGAAAGAGAAATTACTTTCGATTGTCCAATAGCGTCTACCCTCCACCTTGTTGGGGGAAGATGGAAACTGATTATTATCTGGAACCTTCGACAGAAAGCGTTCCGCTATAAAGAATTACAACGATCGATTCCGAATATTTCAGAAAAAATGCTTACACAACAATTAACGGATCTGGTAAAAGATGGGTGGGTAGAAAAAAAGGATTACGGAGAAATACCCCCAAGAACAGAATACAGCTTAACTCCACTTGGACGTTCATTTATTAAAATCTTACAACAGATTTATCGTTGGGGTCTTGCCAATAATATTGCAGACATGGCAAACAGGAAATATGCTGAGATGGAAAAGAAAGCAGAAAGAAATTAAGCCTCAAGCCACAAGCTGCAGGTTACAAGCTTTTTATTACAGCCATTAAACTAAATACTTTCACTTGCAGCTTGTGGCTTGAAGCTTGCAGCTTTAAAACCTATAAAAAAAGCCGCTCCATTGGAGCGGCTATATTTTTTTGCTTAACAGCGTGAAATTACTTCACTTCTACTTCAGCACCAGCTTCTTTCAGCTTAGCAACGATTTCGTCAGCTTCAGCTTTAGAGATACCTTCTTTTACTGGTTTTGGAGCACCGTCAACCAGGTCTTTTGCTTCTTTCAGTCCGAGACCGGTCAGTTCTTTTACGATTTTCACTACGTTCAGTTTGCTTGCACCGCCGTTAACGAGTACTACATCGAAAGATGTTTTCTCTTCAGCAGCAGCAGCTCCACCGCCGTCGCCAGCAGCAACTACAACTGCAGCAGCAGCTGGTTCAATACCGTAATCAGCTTTCAATACATCAGCTAATTCCTGAACTTCTTTTACTGTTAAGCCTACTA
>Ga0164290_1002263_pt1 | contig 14995 bp, 12 predicted proteins | sample Micstemetagenome_FD_108782 | JGI IMG/M metagenome (GOLD analysis project Ga0164290, IMG submission 108782) | Contaminated culture microbial community from soil near Moab, Utah, USA - Microcoleus steenstrupii SON62 (Illumina Assembly) | ecosystem: Environmental > Terrestrial > Soil > Soil crust... | reverse complement strand
CGCCGAACCGCCATTTCAGCACACAGAACTCTGGCAGATGCGTGCCGCCAGTGGCCACGGTCACGGCGAACTCCGCCGCCTCGCCGGAACGGATTGCATGGCGCCTGGCACCCGGAACAATCATCACATCGGTATTGATATCCGGTAGCGCCTCGGCAAACACGCGCGGGTTCCGCGCCATGTCCATCAGGCCGTTACCTTCCCAATGCACGTCGGTGAATTCCGTGATCACGTAGCCGCCGATCGGGGCGTGGCTCCGGATAACTTCGATCTCATATTTGAGATTCATGTACTGATGCCATTGCACCTGTTCGATGAAACTGCCGAGGCTGCCGAAAACCTGACCAAGACCAAGTTCCCGGAACCGGGCCTCGATGCCCGAAGGCAGGGCGGTGCCATCGGCCCAGGTGGCGCCATAGCTCATCCACCATGGATCGCGGCCGCTTTCGCCGCGCAGTTGCGAAGGATCGGGCAGGCCCCAGACGCCGAACTCGGACAGGATGAGCGGCTCCTTCTTCGTCCACACAGCCTGCTGGTCGGAAGAGAAGGTCCAGTCGGCGCTGCCCGCGAATTCGCGGCAAAGTGCGTCCCATTCCTCGCGCCTGTCGGTCGCGGTGCGATAGAAATGGTAGTCGTTGATATCGGTCTTGACGTGGGCATTGGGAAAGCACGCGGAATTGTCGACCACCAGCCGCATCGGGTCCTCGGCGCGCAGCCAGTCGACCATGTCCGATATCCATTCGCGCTGCTCGGCGACTTCGCGCAGCCTTGTGCCCCAATCCTCGTTGATCAAGGTCCAGATGACGATCGAGGGGTGGTTGCGGTCGCGAGTGAGGATGCCCTCCATCGTGTCTCGCAGGCGCGCCGCGGAAGCGGGCGAGAATGTCTCAATGTTGGGGATCTCGGTCCAGATCAGCATGCCGAGACGGTCGGCGACCTCGTAGTAGCGCGGGTCGGGCACCTTGATATGGCAGCGCAGGCAATTGAGGCCCATGGCCTTGGCCTTACGCAACTGATCTTCGAGCAGCGCGAGCGTAGGCGGCGTGCCGAAACCGTCGGGATAATAGTCCTGATCGAGGGCGCCGCGCAGATAGAACGGCTCGCCATTGAGATGGAGATATCCATCCTTGGCCTCGAAGCGGCGGAAGCCGAAGTTTTCCTCGCGGATGTCGATTTCGTTACCGTCGATGAGCAGGCTCGCCCGCATCCGGTAAAGATTGGGTTTGTCCGGTGACCACGACCGGGCACTGTCGAGTGTCAGTGCATGCGATGTCGTTTCGCTGCCCAGCGCAATATCTGCGCGATGGACGACCGCGCCGTCCGGGCCGGCTATTTCGAGTCGGACAGTTCCGTTGACGGAACGCGAGGGCCGCACCTGGAAGTCGATCCGGCCGTCCGGCCAATGGGGATCGATCCGCAGCGCCGCAATATTGTTCGGCTCCCGGGCTTCGAGGTGCACCGATTGCCAGATGCCGCCCTGCGGCCCGTACCAGCTTTGCTTGCCGTGTGGGATCTCGGCGAAATCGGCGACATCATCCCTGCGATGCGCGTCGGGCAGCGTCGCGACGACCTCGATGGTGTTTTCAGACGTGATGAGATCGGCAGGAAGGACGATCTCGAATGGCAGATATCCGCCCTCGTGCCGGCCGATCTCCGTGCCGTTGAGGAGAACGGTGGCGAATTCGCTGACCGCACCGAAGCAGATGGCGATTTCCTTGCCACTCCACTCGAAGGGAATGCTGAGGCTCTTCCGATAAATTGCCGTGCCAAAACTGACGGCGAGATCCTTAAAACAGGCCTGCCATGGTGCGGGAACCCGGGCCTCGCGCCATCTCCCGTCGCTCTCGTGCCGGAATTGCCACGTTCCATCGAGCGACAGGGTGGGGCGGAGCGGCGTAGCGGATTGGGCTGGCGTACGGGAGAGGGCATTCATCGGACATTCCTTGAAAGCGGGAACTGATCTTGACTACGGGATACGCGTCCGAGGACGCGTATCCCGCGGGAGGACGGCCCCGAAGCCGGGGCCGCGAGGAACCTTAGCGATTGCGGCGGAGCACGCGTTCCACACCGGCCTGCATGGCATCGAGCGCTGCCTGCGGGTCGGTCTGGGTCAACCACATCGCGTTGAAGTCGGTTATCATGGCATTATAGACCGCGCGCTGGTTCTGGATCGCAGGCAGCGCGGTGGCGTTCTTGGATGTGTCGGCGAACTCAGCGCGATGCGGCAGAGCCTGAAATTCGGGTGATTCGAGCACGGATTTGCGCACGGAGAGATGGCCCGTGCGCGACCACTGGAAGTTATTGTCGTTAAGGAATTTTATGAAGGCGAGTGCGGCCTGGGTCTCTTCCGGGCTGCGACTGTCATCCTTCGGGATCACCCACATATGGCTGTCGGCCCAGACGGCGGGCTTGGCGAAGATCTGCGGTACGTTGGCGACGCGGTAGTTCTTGAGTCCGGCTTTGCCGCCGGCGGCCTGGGCATTGTAATTGTCGACGCCCCAGGTGCCGTTGATCAGGATGCCGGCATCGCCATTGAGAAATGCCTGCTCGGCGCCGGGATAATCGAGCCCCGCATTGGCGAGGCCGTCCGAATAGATAGAGGAGATTAGCTTGGCGGCATTGAGCCCCTCCGGCGTGTTGATGCTGGCAGTCTTGCCGTCTGCCGAGATCACATCGACGCCCTGCTGCCACATGAAGGAATCGAAGAGGCGGACCATCATGCCCTCAGCGCTCTGGGATTCGACGGCGATGTAGTTCTTGCCGGTAGCATCCTTGAACTTCTTGCCCTGTTCGAGCAGTTCCTTGGGCGATTTCGGCAAGATCGGCGAACCATCAGCATTGACCAGGCCGGCCTGCTTCATCAGGTCCATGTTCACATGGAAAAGCAGTGCGTGCAGGTCGTAGGGCAGGGCATAGATTTCGTCCTTGGATGAGGCGTTCTTGAGTGCAGCCGGCACGAAATCATTGGTATCGATGCCGAGTTCGGTAAACGGCTTACCGAGTGGGGTCAGCAGGTCGCGATCAGAGAAGTTCGGCATGACCGATGAATGCATGACCGCGACATCGGGGATGTTGCCGGTGGAATAGGTGGCGGTAAGCTGGTCGTAATAAGCGCCCCAATCGACGGTCTGGGTCACCACCTTGGCGCCGATCGTATTCTCGGCGTTGAACTTGTTGGTCAGCACGGTGATGATGCCGCATTCGCCATTGGCCTTGGCTATGTCGGTCACATTGCCATATTCGTTCTGGCAATCGCCGAAGAAGCGGAAGAAGGAAACCTCGGCAGCCTGGCCAGCGCCTGCCCACATGGTCGTCACAAGTGCAGTTGCTACGGCGAGCTGCCGGAACATTTTCAGATTTTGCATCATATCCTCCTTGTTGATGCGTTGCATATGTCAGGCGACAAATCGCCCACGGTTCATTTGCCGGCGTTCATGGCGACGCCCGCCACGATGAAGCGCTGGAAAATCAGGAAAAGCAGAACGATCGGCAGGCTGGCGAACACGGCCGATGCCATGACGGCGCCGAGGCCCTCGGTGAAAGCGAAATTGCTCTGGATCGAGGCGAGGCCGAGGGTCACGGTGTACATATCCGCCTTGGTCGCCGAGACCAGAGGCCAGAGAAAATCGTTCCAGGCGTGAATGAAGGTGAAGAGGCCGAGCGTCGTAAGCATTGGGATCGACAGCGGCAGCATGATCTTGAGGAAGATGGTGAGCCGCGAGGCATAGTCGATCGCCGCCGCCTCTTCGAGTTCCTTCGGCACGGAGCGGAAGAACTGCATCATCAGGAACACGCCGATCGGCACGGCGACACGCGGCATGACCAGCGCGAAATGCGTGTTGTGCAGGCCCCAATCCGAGAACATGGTGTGGAGCGGAATAAACACTGCCTGTTCCGGCACCATCAAGCCCGCCGCCATCATGAGGAACAGCGTGCGCTTGAAAGGAAATTCCAGCCGCGCAAAGGCATAGCCCGCCGTGGACGAGACGACTAGGACGGCAAGCGTCATGGCCACGGAGACGATGAGGCTGTGCATCAGCCAGCGCGGCACCGTCTCGCGGCCCAGCAGGTTAGCATAGTTCTCGATGGTGAAAGGGACAGGCAGGAAGCCCGCTGTCGACCGCATGAGCTCGGCATTGGGCTTGAGCGACATGGCGACGACCCAGACGACGGGCAGGAGCCACAGGATCGCGAAGGCGATGGTTGCCGTCAGGATAAGGATGTCGGTGGCGCGGCGCAGACCGCTGTTGCGTGCGCTGGTCATCACTCTTCTCCCCGCCTGCCCAGCCAGAGTTGAATCATGGTGAAACCCAGCATGAGGACGAAGAGCCCGAGCGCCATGGCGCTGGCATAGCCGACCTGCCAGTCACGGAAGCTGGTCTCGTAGATATATTGCACCAGGGTGCGCGTCCGGTTCGCCGGCCCGCCCTGAGTCATAAGATGGGCCTGGCCGAAAATCTGGAATTGGCCGACGATCTGCAACACGAGTACCAGGAGTACGGTGTGCCGGATCGATGGCAGCGTCACGTTCCATAGCACGGTGAACCGGCCGGCGTGGTCGAGTTCGGCGGCTTCGTAGAGTTCTGATGGTATCTGGCTCAGCGCTGCGAGGAATAGCGCCATCGGCAGGCCGACACCCCACCAGAGCGTTGTGACGACAAGCGAGGGCATGGCCAGCGTCTGGTTGCCGAGGAAATTGATCGGCTCCATGCCGAACCAATGGAAGAGCGGCACCAACAGGCCCTTGTCGGCCGACAGCACCATCTGCCAGACCAGGGTCACCACCGAAACGGAGAAGACGCTCGACATGAAGAAGACCGAACGCAGTACGCCCTTGAACCGGCTGGTTCCAAAGACAGCGAGCGCCAGCACCAGGGACAGCAGCGCCATCGCCGGCACGGTCATGACGACGAAGAGCAGCGTATTGCCCACCGTCTTCCAGAAGATCGTATCGAACCACATGTCCTCGTAGTTCCGGAATCCGATGAACTCGCGATAGCTGCCGGCCAGTTCCCAGTCATGGAGGCTGATCCAGATGCCCTTGAAGAACGGATAGACCAGCAGCACCAGATAGATGCCGATGAAGGGCGCGAGGAAAAGATAGGCCGTAAGCGTGTCGCGTCTGCGAAGGGCTGCCTGCGTTCTCGCTTTCATTCGCCATCCTCCCCATGCCAAGTGATGGCGATGCCGGATGTGTCGAAGACATGGTGGATACCCGACGATATGGCGAAGCGCACCGTCGATCCGATTGAGGGCGCCGCGCCGTCGCGAAGTTCGGCCACGACAGCAGTGCCGCCGGGCAGGGTCGCATAGACGAGCTGCATCGCACCCGATTGTTCGACGACATCGACTGTGCCGGAAAATGGCCCCTCATCGGCCGGCGCCAGGATTTCCGGTCTGATTCCAAGCGTGACGGTATCGCCGGGTTTGGCGCTTCCGGGCCGGATACTGGCCGCGATCCGGCCATCGCCCGTACAGACGAGCTCCGCGACATCGCCATTGACGGACGTTACCGTCGCAGGGATGAGGTTGATGCGGGGTGCCCCGAGGAAACCCGCGACGAAGGTGTTGGCCGGACGGCGGTAGAGGTCGATCGGTGCGCCGACCTGCTCGATCCGGCCGTCCCTGAGCACGACGATCCGGTCAGCCATCGTCATGGCCTCGGTCTGGTCGTGGGTCACATAGATCATCGTCGCGCCCAGACGATGGTGCAGTTTGGCGATCTCGGTGCGCATCGAGACGCGCAACGCCGCATCTAGATTCGAGAGCGGTTCGTCGAACAGGAACACATCGGGCTCCCGCATGATGGCCCGGCCGATCGCGACGCGTTGGCGCTGGCCGCCCGAAAGCGCACGCGGCTTGCGGTGAAGATAGGGTTCGAGCTGGAGTATTCCAGCCGCCCTGGCGATGCGCTCGGCGATTTCGGCCTTGGGGGTGCCGATGTTCCTGAGGCCGAAAGCCATGTTGTCGCGGGCCGTCATGTGGGGATAGAGCGCGTAGTTCTGGAACACCATCGCCACGCCGCGATCACGTGCCGCGACATCGTTGACGCGGTTGCCGCCGATAAAGACGTCGCCTGACGTGATATCCTCGAAGCCGGCGATCATCCTGAGCAGGGTTGATTTGCCGCAACCCGAAGGGCCGACGAAAACCACGAACTCCCCCTCGCCGATATCGAGCGAAACGTCGCGGATCACTTTGACGGCGCCAAAATCCTTCGACACCCCGCGCAGGGCAACTTCCGCCATCCACTCCTCCCGAGTGTTTAGTAATATTTGTGCGCTTATAACTAATAATATTAGCAACAGCAAGGGAGGAGTCCTTGTTGGCTGATAAATTTCCATGCTATGGCGAAATCCATTGCCTGCCGGGGGAGCGTGTGACCAAGAAACCCACCATGTCCGATGTCGCGGTGGCCTGCGGTGTGTCGCAGGCGACGGTGTCGCTCGTTCTCAACAATGCGCCCGGCACGCGCATCTCGGCGGCCACCCGCGAAGCCGTGCTGCACAAGGCCGCTGAGATCGGCTACAGCACCGCCGCCCGCCGCGTGGATCGCCGGCCGCTCATTGCCATGTTGATCAACGACGTGACGAGTTCGCCGCATGTCGCTGGCCTGATCGAAGGCGTTGCGGAAGCCGCCAACGAGTTAGGCTTCCTGGTGTCGGTGATGCCTTCGGCCGGGGACGAGGAATCCGAGCATGCCGCACTCGATTATCTCGCCACCCTTCCGGTGGCGGGCGTGGTCTATGCGCGGCTGATCACCCAGCAGGTTGAGATTCCGGCCCGGCTTTCCGAATGGCCGGCCGTCCTTCTCAATTGCTATGTGGTGGATGAAGCGCTCCCGAGCGTCGTGCCGGGGGATCTGGCCGCGGGCATGCAGGCGACATTGTCAATGATCGAGGCGGGGCATACGCGTATCGCCTATATCGGCGGCGAGGATTCCATCGAGGCGTCGCGCGAGCGCATCAAGGGCTATCGCCGGGCGCTGGCGATGCGGGACATTCCCGTCGATCCGCACTTGATCCTCAAAGGCGGCTGGACCATCCGCGGCGGCTACAATGCCTTCAAGCAGTTGCGGGCACTGGGGGAGCCGCCCACTGCGATCTGTTGTTTCTGCGACCGCACCGCCATGGGCGTCTATGCCGCCGCCGCCGAGGCGGGCCTCTCGATTCCGCGCGACATTTCCGTCATCGGCTTCGATAACGAATCCTATACCGCCGACATGTTGCCGCCACTGACGACGATGGAACTGCCGCATACCGACATGGCACGCTATGCCGTGGAGACGCTCGCCGAGATTATCGCTGCGCCCCGTTCGCGACGCGACAATGCACGGATGAAATTCGAATGCGAGATGATCAAGCGGGAGTCGGTTGCCGTTTCGTCGGCGAGCAGGATCAAGCAGTCATGGTAGAAGAAAGAGCAAGGAACTGACTCAGTGCGCCCTTGCACGAGGATCTCATCCTCGCGCTTTTTTAAAATCGCTTATCCTTGAAATCTTTCAGCCATTGCAACCCCGCCTCCGTGGAAGTGGCCGGTCGATATTCGGCGCCAATGGGCCGATCATAGCCCAGTTCTTCCAGGAGACGCAGGATATAGCCGTAGTCCAGCTCGCCGTGATCCGGCTCCCGTCGATCGGGAACCGACGCAATCTGGATATGCCCGATGGAGCTCAGATAGTCCTTCAGCCTGCATGTCAGGTCGCCCTGCATGATCTGAAGATGATAGCAGTCGAACATGAGCTTGATATTTGGCGCGCCGACGTCCTTGATAATGCCGAGGGCCTGCTCGGAGGTTCGCAGGAAATAATCCGGTGCGTCACGACAATTCAGCGGTTCAATGAGGATTGTGATACTTGCCCTTGCTGCCAGCGTGCAGGCGTGTCTGAGGTTTTTGGCAAAAGTTTCATGCGCAGCCTCACCGGATGCCCTGCCGGCCATCACGTGCACATTAAGGGTTCCGGTTGCACGCGCATAGTCGATCGCGCTTTCGATCGCGCGGCGCGCCTCTCCCTCGCGTCCAGGCACCGCCGCCAGTCCGTTGTCGCCCGCTGCAATATCACCGCGGCTGGTATTGAGGCCCAGCATGGTGAGGCCGGTTTCCTGCAAGGCCTCGCTGACCGCTTCAGCGGGAATGTCGTAGGGATAATGACATTCCACCGCGTCAAAGCCGGCGGCCTTGGCGGCACGGATCGCATCCGGAAGCGGCAGTTCCTGCCAAAGGAAACCGAGATTGGCGGAAAAACGTGTCATTAGTCCCACTCCAAGTCCTGTGCTCGGACGATTTCCTCGATGCGCGCAACATTGAGCAGCGTGCGATGGAAACCTCGCGTCGAGATAGTGCGCTTGGCTGTCTCCTCGTTCCACGATCGCATCCCGCTCATGCCCCGTCCGTCAGCCTGATCGCGTCCTCGAAAAAAGTCTCCGCGCCGAAATTGCCGGATTTCAGCGCCAGCGCGACACGTTTTCCCTCGACCTTCGCGAAGGTCCACGGCACGCCGGGTGCGATTTCCGGACCGATCTCCAGCCGAGTGATGCCGAGCGCCTGGGTGATCGCCCCTGACGTCTCGCCACCGGCGACGACGAACCGCCGCACACCACTGCGGAAGGCCTGGCGTGCGAGATCGGAGAGCGCCTGCTCCACCACTTGGCTCGCTTTCTCGAATCCCAGGCTTTGCTGGGCCGCTTGCACCTCTTCGGGCTCGGCTGTGGCGAAGACGAGCTTCGGCTCTTCAGCCGACCGCTGCCGCAGCCAAGCTTCCGCCGCCCCCGCACCTTCGCGCGCCAGCGCAATGGGATCGAGCCGCAAAGCGGCGCTCCTGCCGATATAGTAGGAGACCTGTTTTCGGGTCATGGCCGAACAGCTACCGGAAAGCACGATCTGGCCTCCTGCGGGCATCTCGGTACGCGTTCTATCCGTCGGCGCCGCAACGAGTCCCTGTTCGATGTAAAGACGCGGCAACTGCCCGGCAATCGCGCTCCCGCCAGTTACCAGGGACATGTGGGCCGTCGCCGTGGCTATCGTTCTCAGATCGTCGTCCGAAACCGCATCGGTGATGACATGCGCCACATCTTCGGAGTCGAGCTGTTCCAACCTCGTCTTCAATGCGTCCGGTCCCCTGGCCACGACAAGACGGTGGGCGAGCCCAACCTTGCCGTGCACCTGCGGCGACAGCAGCCGTACCAGGTTCGAATCCTGCATCGGGGTCAAGGGGTGATCCTTCATCGGGCTTTCCGACAAAAGTTGCTCGCCCACGAAAAGATGCCCCATGTAGACAGTGCGCCCGTTTTCCGGGAAAGCCGGGCAATAGATGGTCTGCCTCGTTCCCAGTTCAGCCATCATCATTTCGGCCACTGGGCCGATATTGCCTTCAGCCGTGCTGTCGAAGGTTGAACAGTATTTCCAGAAAATTCGTTGCGCGCCCGCTTTCCTCAACCATTGAAGGGCCTGCCGCACCTGATCGAGAGCATCTGCCACCGGAATGGTGCGACATTTCAGGGCGATGACTTCAAGGGAAGCGGAATTGTCGGTGCTCTGTGTCGGAATGCCGGTCCGCAATGAAACGGCCAGGCCGCTGCGGGCCAGCAGCGCAGCAAGATCGGTCGCGCCGGTAAAGTCGTCGGCGATGCAGCCGAGCACTGTGGTCATCAGGCCTGACCATCCATGCCAGGCAGAATCACGCCGCTTCTTTTGGCCAGGACCTTTGCCACCGCCGCGTCGTCCTCGCGGCCGAGGCCGGCCGCGGAAGCTTCCTTGAACAGACCGAGCGCGGTTGCCGCAAGCGGTGTGACAGCGCCCGCGTTCTCCGATTCGGAGGTGACGATGTCCAGGTCCTTGACGAAGATGTCGACAGAAGAACGCGGCGTGTAATCACCGGAGATGATATGTTCGCCGCGGTTCTCAAACATCCAGGACGAACCGGCCGAAACGCAGATCACATCGTAAAGCGTTTGCAGGTCGATGCCGCTCCTGGCGGCAAGCGTCATCGCTTCCGCCGTCGCGGCGATGTGCACGCCGGCGAGCAACTGATTGATCATCTTGACCTGCGATCCGGGGCCTGGTTGGTCGCCGAGGCGGAAGACCCTGGCGGCTATGGCATCGAGCGCCGATTGCGCCCGCGCGAAGGCTGCGTCCGAGCCGGATGCCATGATAGTGATTTCGCCGGACAGCGCTTTCAGATGGCCGCCGGAGACGGGCGCATCGACCACGAGCATGCCGGCGGATTCCAATCGTTCGGCAATCGCAATCGTGGCGCTGGGCGCCATTGTCGTGCAGAGTAGAAAGACCGTGCCTCGGCCAGCTCTCTCAAGCGCGCCATCGGCACCGAACAGCACCGCTTCGGCCTGGCTGGAATTGACGACGAAGACGAAGACCACGCCAGCGGCTGCGGCAGCCTCGGCCGGCGTGGTGTAATCCTGTCCGCCGGCTTCCGCAAAACGCTGCAGCACCTCCGGCCTGATGTCGCATCCGGCGACGGCGAAGCCCGCACGCAGGAGCGACACGGCGGCGCCCCAGCCCATCGAGCCGAGCCCAATGACGGAAACAGTGCTACTGTCCTGCACGACTTTTCCTTCCCAGATATAGGCGGTCGGTTTCGCTCGTACTTTTCATCCGCATCCCATATTAGGCAATACGGTGACTGACGAATATCGTCACGAGATGGCCCCAACCGCTTCCAATCCATCTTCCGGCGCGCCGACTATCATTCTTTCACCGCACCGGTCATCGACGACACGTAATGATCGACGAAGAATGAATAGAGGATAACGACCGGCAGCGAGCCGAACAAAGCGCCCGCCATCAGCGAGCCCCATTCGAACACATCGCCGCGGACGAGCTCGGTCAGCACGCCAACCGGAACGGTCTTGTTTTCGGAGGACTGTATAAAGGTCAGTGCATAGATGAACTCGTTCCAGGACAGCGTAAAAGCGAAGATGCCCGCAGAGATGAGTCCAGGGACAGCCAGTGGCAATATGATCTTGACAAGGATCTGCCAGCGCGATGCTCCATCGACGAGTGCACTTTCTTCGAGTTCGAAGGGGATCGAGCGGAAGTAGCCCATCAGCAGCCAGGTGCAGAAGGGAATGAGGAAGGTCGGATAGGTGAAGATCAGCGCCATCCTGGAATCGTAGATACCGAACTTGAAAACGATGAAGGCCAGGGGAATGAACAGGATCGACGGCGGCACGAGATAAGCTAGAAAGATCAGCAGCCCCGTGGTGCGGGCGCCGGAAAACCGAACCCGCTCGATGGCATAGGCGGCGAAGACCGACGCTGCCAGAGACAGCACGGTCGATCCGACCGCCACGAGGACCGTGTTCCACAGCCAGCCGGGATAGGAGGTTTCGAACAACAGATACTTGATGTGGTCGAGCGTCGGGCCGACCACCCAGAACGGGCTGTAGTTCTCGTAGTCCGTCAGTTGCGAGTTCGGCTTAACGGCCGTGATCGCCATCCAGTAGAACGGAAAAAGCAGCACGAAGACGAATATCGCCATGGGGATATAGAGCAGCGCCACGCGACGAGGCAGGCTGTTGAGATAGCTCATTCCTACCACATCGTCGGTGAGAACGGTGTCCTGCGGTATTTTGGCCATGTTTTTTCTCCCCATCAATCCTGGCCGCCCTGCTGCCATTTGCGGCGTTGCAGGCCGAAGAAACTGAACATGATGGCTGCGAGCAGGAACGGGATCATGGCGACCGCGATCGCGGCACCCTCGCCCAGTTGTCCGCCGGGTATGCCGCGCTGGAACGACAGCGTTGCCATCAGATGCGTCGCATTGACCGGCCCACCCTTGGTCAGCACGTAGATCAGCTGGAAATCGGTGAAGGTAAACAGGACCGAGAAGGTCATGACGACAGCAATGATGGGCGTCAGCATCGGCAGCGTCACATAGCGGAACCGCTGCCAGCTGGTGGCGCCGTCCAGCGAGGCTGCTTCCTGAAGTGACGCGGGGATCGTTTGCAAACCGGCCAGCAGCGAGATCGCCACGAAGGGAATGCCGCGCCAGACATTGGCCGCGATGACCGAAGCGCGGGCATTTTCCGGGTCGCCAAGGAAATTGATCGGGCTGTCGATGATACCGAGCTTGATCAGGGACCATGACAGAATCGAGAACTGCGCGTCGTATATCCACCAGAATGCGAGCGCCGAAAGCACCGTCGGCACGACCCATGGCAAGAGCACGATGGCGCGGAAGAATGACTTGAAGGGCAGGTTCTCGTTGAGAAGTAGTGCCAACCAAAGTCCGAGCACGAATTTCAGGATCGAGGCCACGAAGGTATAAAGCAGAGTGTTGAAGACCGAGAGCCAGAACACGTTGTCCCGCGCCAAGAACTCATAGTTCTCCAGCCCGATGAAGACGCCATCGCGACCGATGCGCGTGTCTGTGAAGCCCAGCCAGACGCCGAGCCCAAGGGGATAGGTGAGAAAGCAGACGAGAAAGACGGCCGCGGGCAACATGAATAAGAAGCCGAGCGCATTGTTGTTCTGCATCGTGCGGGCTATCGCCGATGGCGGTTTGCGCGGTTGGGCAGTCGGCATGAAGTGTTACTCCGGCTGATCGGGTGGTTCATGCACCGGCGACGATAGCCGCCGGTGCATTATCCGAAGAGGCAGTCTGCCGCTCAAACGCGATAATAGCGGTTGGCGCGGCGTTCCGCTTCGATTGCGGCGTCCTCGGGCGTCGCCTGGCCAGTGACGGCGCTGGCGAACATATCGACCAGCACGTAATCGGCCATCACACCGGCTGATGCATAGCCGAGCGGGCCGGCATAGCCGTTCGGCCGCAGCGTTTCCGAAGCCTTGGCATAGGGCGCGTGGATCGGATCGGACGTCCAGATCGGGTTGTTGGCAAACGCCTTCAGCGGCTGGCAGCAATAGGCGCTGGAACCCTGGATCCAGGCATTCATCTGGTCGGCTTCCATCATGAACTTGATATAGGCTTTTGCCGCTTCCGGGTATTGGGTATGGCTGAAGAGCAGCAGCGAGCTCGTCTGGTGCAGTTCCACACTCTGGCCGACCGGACCGACCGGGAAGTTGGTGGTGCGGATATCCTTGGAGAGTTCGGCGAGTGCCTCATCCTTTTTCGATGCATAATAGAGCGAGACACCGTTCGCCGTCAAAGACACCTGGCCTGCCAGAAAGGCACGGTTGTTATTGATGTCGAGCCAGCTTTCCGTGCCCGGAATGAAGGTTTCATAGAGCTGTTTGGCATAATTGATGGCCGCGATCGTCTCCGGACTGTTGATGGTGACCTTGCCGCTCTCATCGACCATCTTGCCCCCATGGCTCCAGAGCAGCCAATGGGCATAGTTGTTACCGTCGCCGACGGCCTTGCCGTGCGGGAAGCCGGCCGGCGTGCCCTTTGCCTTCATCGCTTTGCAGAGCTCGAGGAAACCAGCGGTATCCTTCGGGAACTCGCTGAAGCCGGCTGCTTTCATGTGGCTGTCGCGATAGCAAATTGCGTTGCCGATCGCGGTCAGCGGCATCGCTATGAACTTGTCGCCCTTTGAAGCATAGCCCTTTACGCCATCGTACCAGCCGCCATACTTGCCGCCGAGATAATTGGCGAGTTCAGTCATATCGACGAGCTTGTCGGGATATTGATGGGCGTCGTCAAACCAGCACATGACCATATCCGGGCCGGAGCCGACATTGGCCGCAACGGCAGCCTTGGGACGGATGTCCTCCCAGCTTTCCTTGTCGACGCGAACCTGGACGCCCGTCGCTTCGGTAAATTTGGCGGTGTTGGCAAGCCATGCATCTTCGTCACCCTTGACGAAGGGAGTCCAGCGCAGAAGCCTGAGGCTCGCACCTTCCTCAGGCTTGTAGGTCGGCTCGGCAGCCTGGGCAAAGGACGGGCGGACACCAAATCCGGTCAAACCCGCGACCGCGGCGGATGCCGCAAGAAATTCACGTCTCTTGATGGTCTTATGACTCCTCCTCCTAATGTCGGGAATGCGTCGATCCGACATCCGCCCTCCCGTTTTGCGGATGTGGCTGTAACGGGTTCCGGCGGTGCCGGAACGCCAGTTCCTGAACCAGGCGGGAGGTCTCCTCTTCCTCATCACCCGGGTGAAAACGACATCAGGCCACCAGCCTGCTTCCGGTCCCGGCGTCGAACAAATGGACATGATCGGAATCGATCGCGACAGTGAAAGTTTCCCCGGGCTGAGCCGCCACGCGTTCGCGGAACACGCAGCTCACGTCCTCGCCGCCCAGCCGCACGATCATCTGCGTTTCGTAGCCGGTGGGTTCCGTCACCACGACTTCGACCGGGATTCCGTTGGGGTCGAGGGAAATGAATTCCGGTCGCAGGCCGTAAACGAGTTCGCGCCCGGCGGCCGAGGCCGCAGCACGCCCGACGGGCAGCGTGGAGCCGTCGGCAGCGACGAAGATCTGAGGATTGGCCGGATCCAGGCGGCCCTTGATCATGCTCATCGCAGGCGAGCCGATGAAGCCCGCGACGAAGAGATTGACCGGATTGTCATAGAGATCAAGCGGCGTCCCGATCTGTTCCACCAGGCCGTCATGCATGACGACGATCTTATCGGCCATGGTCATGGCCTCGATCTGGTCGTGGGTGACGTAGACGGTGGTCGTCTTCAGCCGGTGGTGCAGCCCCTTGATCTCGGCGCGCATGGCGACGCGAAGCTTCGCATCGAGGTTCGACAGAGGTTCGTCGAACAGGAACACCTGCGGGTCGCGCACGATGGCGCGTCCCATGGCCACGCGCTGGCGCTGGCCGCCGGAGAGCTGACGCGGATAGCGGTCGAGGAGCTTGGTCAGACCGAGGATCTCGGCTGCGGGCGTCACGCGTTTCTCGATCTCCGCCTTGGAGGTGCCGCTCAGCATGAGCGAGAAACCCATATTGTCGGCGACCGTCATGTGCGGGTAGAGCGCATAGTTCTGAAACACCATCGCGATGTCCCGGTCCTTCGGCGGCAGATTGTTGACGACCTCGCCACCGATCCGGATTTCGCCGGCCGAGATG
>Ga0164290_1002262_pt1 | contig 15036 bp, 14 predicted proteins | sample Micstemetagenome_FD_108782 | JGI IMG/M metagenome (GOLD analysis project Ga0164290, IMG submission 108782) | Contaminated culture microbial community from soil near Moab, Utah, USA - Microcoleus steenstrupii SON62 (Illumina Assembly) | ecosystem: Environmental > Terrestrial > Soil > Soil crust... | reverse complement strand
GCCCGGCGTCGCCGAGACGTAGACCGTCTGCGGCCGCATGGCGTTCCATTCTTCGAAACGCAGCGGGCGGTTGTCGATGCAGGACGGCAGGCGGAAGCCGTATTCGGCGAGCGTCAGCTTGCGGCGGTGGTCGCCGCGCGCCATGCCGCCGATCTGCGGCACGGTGACGTGGCTCTCGTCGATGAACACAAGCGCGTTCTCGGGAAGATACTCGAACAGGGTCGGCGGCGGCTCGCCGGGCAGGCGACCGGTGAGGAAGCGGCTGTAATTCTCGATGCCGGCGCACGAGCCCGTCGCGGCGATCATCTCGAGATCGAAGTTCGTCCGCTGCTCGAGCCGCTGCGCCTCGAGCAGCTTGCCCTCGGCGACCAGCTCCTTGAGGCGCTCGCCGAGCTCATGCCGGATCGCCTCGGTCGCCTGCTTGAGCGTCGGACCCGGCGTCACATAGTGCGAGTTGGCGTAGATCTTCACGTAATCGAGGTTGGCGACCTTGTTGCCGGTCAGCGGGTCGAACTCGGTGATCGCCTCGATCTCGTCGCCGAAGAAGGTGATGCGCCAGGCCGTGTCCTCGTAGTGCGACGGGAACAGCTCGATCGTGTCGCCGCGCACGCGGAAGGCGCCGCGGACGAAGTTGGTGTCGTTGCGCTTGTACTGGAGGGCGACGAGCTTGCGCACGATTTCGCGCGCGTCGTGGGTCTCGCCCTTCTTGAGGCTGAAGGTCATCGCCGAGTAGGTCTCGACCGAGCCGATGCCGTAGAGGCACGACACCGAGGCGACGATCAGCACGTCGTCGCGCTCGAGCAGCGCGCGCGTCGCCGAGTGGCGCATCCGGTCGATCGCCTCGTTGATCGACGATTCCTTCTCGATGTAGGTGTCCGTCCGGGGGACGTAGGCCTCGGGTTGGTAGTAGTCGTAGTAGCTGACGAAATATTCGACGGCGTTGTTCGGGAAGAAACTCTTGAACTCGCCGTAGAGCTGCGCCGCGAGGATCTTGTTCGGCGCGAGCACCAGCGCCGGGCGCTGCAGATTCTCGATCACCTTCGCCATCGTGAAGGTCTTGCCCGAGCCGGTGACGCCGAGCAGGACCTGGTCGCGCTCGCCTTCCTGCGCCTGGGCGACGAGCTCGGCGATCGCGGTCGGCTGGTCGCCCGACGGCGTGTATTCCGACATCAGATCGAACCGCTTGCCGCCTTCGGACTTCTCGGGCCGGGCCGGGCGGTGGGGAACGAAGACCGGCGAGCCCGCGGGCTCCTCGAGGCTGGTGCGGATCTGGATGGCCATGCGCCCAATATGGCGACTGGACACGCTTTGTTCCAGCATTAGCATGCGCGTGAGAATCAGCGGGAGGCACGAATGATCGGATACGCGCTCGTCGGCAGCAACGACCTGCCCAAGGCCCTGGCGTTCTACGACGCACTGTTCGGCACAATCGGGGTCAAGCGCCTGTGGGACATGGCCGACCGCGGCGCGAGCTGGGGCGTGTCGTGGGACAAGCCGTCGCTCGGCGTCTGCAAGCCCTACGACGGCAATCCCGCGTCCGCTGGCAACGGCACGATGATCGGGCTCACCGTCGACGCGCGCGCGAAGGTCGACGCGCTGCACGCCAAGGCGATCGAGCTCGGCGGTTCCGACGAAGGCGAGCCGGGGCTGCGCGGCGACCCGAGCCACGGCTTCTACGGCGCCTATTTCCGCGACCTCGACGGCAACAAGCTCTGCGTGTTCCGGATGGGGCCGGCGGACTGAGGCGGAAATGGCGGGTTCGTTCGGCCGGACCGCGGCGTTCGCCGGCTCCCTGCTGCTCGCCGCCTGCGCGACGGCGCCCCGGCCGGGCCTGCCCGCGATCGTCGCGGGCGATCCCGGTCCCGAACTCGCCGGCGTGGCGACCGTGGTGGTCGACCGCCGCGGCGAGGTGGCGGCCGAAGCCGCGGGCCGCGCGCTGATCGACCCGACCGAGCCGGGGCGCGAGCGGCCGATGGGCGTCGACGCGCCCGCGCGCATCGCCTCGATCTCGAAGCTGGTGACGGCGATCGGCGCGCTCCGGCTCGTGGAGCAGGGCGTTCTCGACCTCGACCGCGACGTGTCGGACTATCTCGGCTGGCGCTTGCGCAACCCCGCGTTCCCCGACCGTCCGATCACGCTCCGGCTGCTGCTGTCGCACCGGTCGACGCTGCTCGACGACGGCGGCTATTTCTTCCCGCTCGGCGCGACGCTGCGCGAATCGATCGGCGACAAGAGCTGGCATCGCGCGAACCCGCCGGGGGGCTTCTTCAATTACACGAACCTCAATTTCGGCGTGATCGCCACCGCGATGGAGCGGGCGACCGGGGAGCGCTTCGACCGGCTCATGCAGCGGCTGGTCATGGAGCCGCTGAAGGTCGACGCCTGCTACAACTGGTCGGGCTGCTCGAACGCCGCGGCGTCGCGCGCCGCCGTCCTCTACCGCAAGAGCGTCGACGAGGAGGGGTGGACGCCGAGCCCCGACTGGGTACCGCAGGTCGACGACCTGCGCGGACGCCCGCCGGCCTGTCTCGTGCGGCTGCCGTCGCCCGGCGCGCGATGCGACCTCGAGACGTACCGGCCCGGCGACAACGGCACGCTGTTCAGCCCGCAGGGCGGGCTGCGCATCTCGGCGCGCGACCTCGGTCGCGTCGCGCGGCTGCTTTTGAACGAGGGCGAGATCGACGGCGTGCGGCTGCTGCGGCCCGAGACGGTGCGCGCGATGCTCACGCCGCACTGGCGGTGGGGCGAGGCGCCCGCGGGCGAGACCTACGGCGGGCTCATGCGCTGCTACGGCCTGTCGGTGCAGTGCACGATCGGCGGCGGGGACACGCCGCTCGACCGTCCGCTGCGCTGGTTCGGCCACATGGGGGACGCCTACGGCCTCTGGAGCGGCCTGTGGATCGATCCGGCGGCCGGGCGCGGCTACGTCTACTACGTCACGGGCACCGCGGAGAACCCCGCGAAGCATCCCGGCCGCCGATCGAAGTTCCACGCCTTCGAGGAGGCGATCCTGGAGCGCGTGGCGGGCGAGTAGGGGGCGCAGGCGGCGGCCGCAGCCGCCCGCCGCTCACTCCGCCGGTTCGAGCGCCTTCGCCTTGGCGATCTTCTCGCGCCACACCAGCGGCGCGCTGTGGTGGACCGACTGACCGGTCGAATCGACCGCCACGGTCACCGGCATGTCGCGGACCTCGAACTCGTAGATCGCCTCCATGCCGAGGTCTTCGAACGCGAGCACGCGGCTGGCCTTGATCGCCTTCGACACGAGGTAGGCGGCCCCGCCGACCGCCATGAGATAGGCGGCCTTGTGCCGGCCGATCGCCTCGACCGCAGCGGGCCCGCGCTCGGCCTTGCCGACCATGGCGATGAGCCCGGTCTGCGCCAGCATCGTCTCGGTGAACTTGTCCATCCGGGTGGCGGTGGTGGGGCCGGCGGGGCCGACCACCTCGTCGCGCACCGGGTCGACCGGTCCGACGTAGTAGATCACGCGGTTGCTGAAATCGACGGGCAGGGGCTCGCCCTTCGCGAGCATGTCGACCATGCGCTTGTGGGCGGCGTCGCGGCCCGTAAGCATCCGGCCGTTGAGCAGCAGCCGGTCGCCTGCCTTCCAGGTCGCGACCACCTCGGGCGTCAGCGCGTCGAGGTCGACGCGGATCGCCTCCTTCGACGGCGTCCAGTTTACCTTCGGCCACTGGGCGAGGTCGGGCGCCTCGAGATAGGCGGGACCGGAGCCGTCGAGCGTGAAGTGCGCGTGGCGCGTGGCGGCGCAGTTCGGGATCATCGCGATCGGCTTCGACGCCGCGTGCGTCGGCGCATCGAGAATCTTGACGTCGAGGATGGTCGACAGCCCGCCCAGGCCCTGCGCCCCGATGCCGAGCGCGTTGACCTTGTCGTAGAGCTCGACGCGGAGCTCCTCGATCGGGCTCTGCGGGCCGCGGGCCTTGAGCTCCGACATGTCGATCGGGAGCATCAGCGACTCCTTGGCGAGCAGCATCGCCTTTTCCGCTGAGCCGCCGATGCCGATGCCGAGCATGCCCGGCGGGCACCAGCCCGCGCCCATCTTCGGCACCATCTCCAGCACCCAGTCGACGATCGAATCGGACGGGTTCAGCATCGCGAACTTGGTCTTGTTCTCCGAGCCGCCGCCCTTGGCCGCCACGGTGATCTCGACCGTGTCGCCGGGCACGGTCTCGATGTGGACGACGGCCGGGGTATTGTCCTTCGTGTTCTTCCGGCCGAACGCGGGGTCGGCCACGATCGAGGCGCGCAGGCGATTCTCGGGGTGCATGTAGGCGCGGCGCACGCCTTCGTTGACCATTTCTTCAACCGTCATGGTCGCTTGCCAGGTGACGTTCATGCCGATCTTCACGAACGCGACGACGATGCCGGTGTCCTGGCAGATCGGCCGATGCCCTTCGGCGCACATCCGGCTGTTGGTGAGGATCTGCGCGATCGCGTCCTTGGCGGCCGGCCCTTCCTCGAGCTCGTACGCGCGGCCGAGCGCCCTGATGTAATCCATAGGGTGGTAGTAGGAGATGAACTGGAGCGCGTCGGCGACCGATTCGATGACGTCTTCCTGACGGATCACAGGCATTTGGCTGTCCCTGGTGGCGCGGTGTTGGCGGCCTTCTAGCGCGGGGCGCCAGGACGGTCCATCGACGACGTCCCGCGGCTCCCGCGGCTATGTTGTTGCCGCTCCGACATAATCAAAAATTTCGGATTCGGCCTCTTGCCGCTCCCCGATTTTGTGCACAGGATATGGGCCTGGACCGGGGGGTCACCACTAGATCATGTGAATGTCACGGAACCGTCACCCGGGATTCGTGTTGGTGACTCGCCGCGTCCAGATCGAAGCGGTGCCTGTGGATTGCGAGGATATCGGGGATGGTTCGTCGGAGCCCTCAACCGGGGCGCGACGCAAGCGTTCGGTCCGCGTAACAGGCCTGTAACAAGGGGAGCGTGAGTCATGGAGTTCAGCGGCAACCAGGCGGAGGCGATCGCCACCTTGACGGGCCTGTCGGGACCGGCGCCGGAGCCCCAGGCCAAGCCCGCCTACAAGATCGAGCTGAGTCACGATCGCGATGCCCTGCTCACCGAATTCGGCAAGGATACGCTGCGCGACCGCTACCTGCTTCCGGGCGAAACCTATCAGGACCTGTTCGCCCGCGTCGCCTCGGCCTACGCCGACGACGAGGCCCACGCTCAGCGCATCTACGACTACATCTCGCGCCTCTGGTTCATGCCGGCGACGCCGGTGCTGTCGAACGGCGGCACGGGCCGCGGCCTGCCGATCAGCTGCTACCTCAACTCGGTCGACGACAGCCTCGAGGCGATCGTCAACACCTGGAACGAGAACGTCTGGCTGGCGAGCCGCGGCGGCGGCATCGGCACCTACTGGGGCAACGTCCGCGGCATCGGCGAGCCGGTCGGCCTCAACGGCAAGACCAGCGGCATCATCCCCTTCGTGCGGGTGATGGACAGCCTGACGCTCGCGATCAGCCAGGGTTCGCTGCGCCGCGGTTCGGCCGCCGTCTACCTCGACATCAGCCACCCGGAGATCGAGGAGTTCCTCGAGATCCGCAAGCCTAGCGGCGACTTCAACCGCAAGGCGCTCAACCTTCACCACGGCGTGCTGATCACCGACGCCTTCATGGCCGCGGTGCGCGACGGCACGAGCTTCGATCTCGTGTCGCCGAAGACCGGCGAGAAGCGCGGCGAGGTCGACGCGCGCGCGCTGTTCCAGAAGCTCGTCGAGACCCGGCTGGCGACCGGCGAGCCCTACATCATCTTCTCCGACACGGTGAACGGCGCGATGCCGAAGCACCACCGCGACCTCGGTCTCAAAGTGTCGACGTCGAACCTCTGCTCGGAGATCACGCTCCCGACCGGACGCGACCACCTCGGCAACGACCGCACGGCGGTCTGCTGCCTGTCGTCGCTCAGCCTCGAGACCTGGGACGAGTGGAACGGCGACAAGCGCTTCATCGAGGACGTGATGCGCTTCCTCGACAACGTGCTCACCGACTACATCGAGCGGGCGCCCGACGAGATGGCGCGCGCCAAATATTCGGCGATGCGCGAGCGCTCGGTGGGCCTCGGCGTCATGGGTTTCCACAGCTTCCTGCAGGCCCGCGGCGTGCCGTTCGAAAGCGCCATGGCGAAGTCGTGGAACCTGCGCATCTTCCGGCACATCAAGTCGAAGGTCGACGAAGCGTCGATGACGCTGGCCGCCGAGCGCGGGCCTTGCCCCGACGCCGCCGACGCCGGCGTGATGGAGCGCTTCTCGTGCAAGACCGCGATCGCGCCGACCGCGTCGATCTCGATCATCTGCGGCGGCACCTCGGCCTGCATCGAGCCGATCCCGGCCAACGTCTACACGCACAAGACGCTTTCGGGCAGCTTCGCGGTGAAGAACCCCTATCTCGAGAAGCTGCTGATCGAGAAGGCGAAGAACGCGGACGCGGTGTGGAACTCGATCCTCGAGCACGGCGGCTCGGTCCAGCACCTCGACTTCCTCTCGGCCGACGATAAGGCGACCTATCGCACCGCCTTCGAGATCGACCAGCGCTGGCTCCTCGAGCTCGCGGCGGACCGCACGCCGTACATCGACCAGGCTCAGTCGCTGAACCTCTACATCCCGGCCGACATCGAAAAGTGGGACCTGCTGATGCTCCATTACCGCGCGTGGGAGCTGGGCATCAAATCGCTCTACTACTGCCGGTCGAAGAGCATCCAGCGCGCCGGGTTCGCCGGCGGCGTGGAAGCGGACAACACGTCGGAGTTGCGCGTCGTCGATCTCGAGGAGCGCAAGGACTACGACGAGTGCTTGGCGTGCCAATAACACGCCGGTCAACCTGGCGCCGTCCGTAAGGGCGTCGCCGGGTCGGGCGGGGGTGAGGCCGAGCCGGACACCGATCTTCAGAACTTGAACCGACCGGCGTCTGCTTCACCCCCGTCATTCAGTTTCGGCGAAAGCGCCTCTTTCGCCGACCAGGAACGAAGAGTTGGAGTTGACGCCATGCCGCTGCTGGAAGCCTCGAAGAGCTACAAGCCGTTCGAATATCCGTGGGCGTTCGAGTTCTGGAAGCGGCAGCAGCAGATCCACTGGATGCCGGAAGAGGTGCCGCTCGGCGAGGACTGCCGCGACTGGGCGCAGAAGCTGTCTGCGCACGAGCGCAACCTGCTCACGCAGATCTTCCGCTTCTTCACCCAGGCCGACGTCGAGGTGCAGGACTGCTACCACGACAAGTACGGCCGGGTGTTCAAGCCGACCGAGATCAAGATGATGCTCGCCGCCTTCTCCAACATGGAGACGGTGCACATCGCCGCCTACAGCCACCTGCTCGACACCATCGGCATGCCCGAGGCGGAGTATTCGGCCTTCCTCCAGTATAAGGAGATGAAGGACAAGCACGACTTCATGAACACGTTCGGCGTCGAGAACGACGCCGACATCGCGCGCACGCTCGCCATGTTCGGCGGCTTCACCGAAGGGCTCCAGCTCTTCGCGTCGTTCGCGATGCTCATGAACTTCCCGCGCTTCAACAAGATGAAGGGCATGGGGCAGATCGTGTCCTGGTCGGTGCGCGACGAAAGCCTGCACTGCGAAGGCATCATCAAGCTGTTCCACGCCTTCACGCGCGAGCGGAACTGCCTGACCAAGGCGGTGAAGGACGACATCGTCGACGTCTGCCAGAAGGTCGTGCGCCTCGAGGACGCGTTCATCGACCTCGCCTTCGAGATGGGGCCGGTCTCCGGCATGACGCCGAAGGAGATCAAGAAGTACATCCGCTTCATCGCCGACTGGCGCCTGCAACAGCTCGGGCTGCCGGCGATCTACCTCATCGACGATCACCCGCTGCCCTGGCTCCAGCCGATGCTCAACGGCGTCGAGCACGCCAACTTCTTCGAGACGCGCGCCACCGAATATTCGAAGGCCGCGACCAAGGGGAACTGGAATGAGGTCTGGGACGCGTTCGACCGCCGCAAGGCGGCCAAGGTCGCGGCCGCTGCGAACGAGACGGGCGACGGCGAGACCGGCGAGCTGCTCGGCGGCGGGATGATCGCGGCCGAATAGCCTTTTCCTCTTGACTCATTCCCGTCGCATTAACGATTCAGTAAGGATCGTAACGGGCGACGGGGGGTCGTTATGGACATGAAGGACGTGGTGCGCCGGGCGCTGCAGGCGCTGTACGTGCCGCGCGACAGCGGATTCGAAGACGTGATCGCCGAACTCGACAAGCTCAAGGGCAGCAAGCCGAGCGCGCCGCGTCGCGCCTTCCTGCGGCAGCGGCTGCCGACGTCGCTGCGCGCGCCCGACAGTCGGGTCGCCTGACGTTCGGGCCGACGAGGCCGCCGCGGCGGCGCGGGAGGGGCGGATGACCGGCCCCCGCGTCGTCGCGGTCCACAGCCGGCCCGACCATGCGCTCGCGAAGGTGACGCGCGAGGCCATCGCTCTCATCGCCGACCACGGCGTCGACGGCGACGTGCACGCCGGAGCGACGCGCCGCCACCGCGCCCGCTACCGTCCGACGGTCGACGTGCCGAACCTACGGCAGGTCCATCTCATCCAGTCAGAGCTGTTCGCGGAGCTCGCCGCGAAGGGCTTCGCGGTCGCCGCCGGCGAGATGGGAGAGAACGTCACGGCCGCCGGGATTGACCTGCTCGCGCTCCCGGCCGGCGCGCGGCTGCGGCTCGGCGCGCGGGCCCTGCTCGAGATCACGGGCCTGCGCACGCCCTGCTTCAAGCTCGATCGCTGGCAGAAAGGGCTCGCCGCCGCGACGCTCGACCGCGGGCCTCGCCGCAAGATCGTGCGCAAGGCCGGCGTCATGGCGATCGTCGTCGCGGGCGGGGAGGTTCGGGCCGGCGACGCGATCGATGTCGAGTTGCCGCCGCCGCTGCACCGGGCGCTCGAACCCGTTTGACCGCCGTTTCGGAACGGATCCGCCTCCTTCCCGTTATCGCGCGGGGCGCCAACAGGAGGTTCATATGGTCAACGCAGCAGCGATCAGGAACGGCATGCCCGTCATCGCGTCGGACGGCGAGCCGGTGGGCGCGGTCGACGGCGTCGAAGGCGACCGCCTCAAGCTCACCCGCAAGGACTCGCTCGACAACCGCCACCACTTCATCCCGCTTGCCTGGGTGGCGTCCGCCGACGAGCGCGTGCACCTCAACCGCAGCCGCGCCGACGTCATGGCCGGCTGGGGCAGCGAAACCGCCGGGACCGCGGCGGGCGCGACCGCCAGCCACGGGACATCGCGCGTCACGCCGGCCGCCGCGCCCGCGCGCAAGACAAACTGGCTGCCGTGGCTCCTGCTCGGGCTCGGCCTGCTCGCGCTGCTCTGGTGGCTGAGCCGCCGCGGTGACGACCCGCAGCCGGTCACCACGACCACCGAACAGACCACGACCGTCGCCCCGACTGCGGGCGGCCCCGACGTCTCGGGCGAGACCGCACCCGCGGGCGTCGCCGCGGCGGGCGCGGCGGGCACCGGCAACGCGCTCGCCGACCTGCAGGCGTATCTCGCGTCTCCCGAGCCGGCCGGGCGCCGCTTCTCCTTCGACAACATTCACTTCGCCACCAACTCGGCCGAGTTGCCGGCCGACGCGCAGCCGGTGATCGCCGGCATCGTCCAGGCGGTGCAGGCGGCGCCGAACGCCCGCATCCGCGTCGAGGGCTATGCCGACGCGCGCGGCGCGGCCCAGGCCAACGCGCAGCTCGGCGCGCAGCGCGCCGACACGGTCGCCCGCGCGTTGATCGCGGCCGGCGTCGCGCCCGGCCGCCTCGAATCGGCGAGCGGTGGCGAGCTGAACCCGATCGACACCAACGCCACGGCGCAGGGTCAGGCGGACAACCGCCGCACCGACATCGTGATCGTTTCGAAGTAGCGTCGCGTACCCCGGCGGGCGGCTCGGGGCCGCCCGCCGGACCTGTCCCGGCGGACGGGCGTTCTCCCCTTGGCAACGGGTCGACCGGCGTGCAGCATCGCCGGTGGAGGGTGGTTGATGTCGTCCGCGTTTCTCCTCGCGTTTCTCCTGTCCGCGCAGCCGCAGGGACTGCCGGCGGCGCCGACCTGGCGGTCGGATTCGCCCGTCGCACCGCCGGCGGACGCGCTCGCCGTCCCGCGCTCGCCCGACGGGCATTTCTACGTGAACGGGCTCGTGAACGGCGTCGGCGTCCGCTTCGTCGTCGACACCGGCGCCTCGACCGTCATGCTGACGCCGCACGACGCCGGACGCGTCGGCCTCAACGTCGGGACCGGCCGCTTCACCGCGCGGGCGCGCACGCCCGGCGGCGTGGTCGCGGTGGCGCCGGTGCGGCTGCAGCGCCTGGCGGTCGGCGAGCGCGAGGCCCGCGAGGTCGCGGCGGTGGTGTCGAGCATCGACTCCGGCGTCTCGCTGCTGGGCATGAGCTTCCTCCAGCGGTTGCGTCGCGTGTCGATCGAGGACGATGTGCTGCGCCTCGAATGATCGATCCCGATCACGTCGAGGCGCTGCTGCAGGCCGCCGCCCGGAGCGGCGAGCCGATGACCTACGCGCAGGTGCTCAACGCCGTCGGCCTCGGATTCTCGCGGCCGCGGATGCGGGCCCTGTGCAAGGTGCTCGACGCGATCGACGATCGGGCGCGCGGTCGCGGCGAGCCCGAGCTGGCGGTGCTCGTGGTGCGCGCGTCGGACGGGCTGCCGGGGCAAGGCTGGTGGGTCGGCGGACGCCCGCGCCGCGACGGCTATGTCGGGGCGTGGGATGGACCGGAAGCCGCGGCCTACATCCGCGCGGTGCAGCGCGAGACCTTCGAACATTGGCGCGGTCGTTAACCGCGCTCGTGCACCGATGGTTAGGGTTTGGCGGCCACTTTCGGGTCCGGAGGTGGTCATGGACTACGACGCGGTATCCCACAGACTTTACGAGCGGCTCTATCCGGTCGCCGCGCTGCTGTGCGCAGCGGCGGGCGTGGCCTGCTACGCCGCCGCCGATCCCGGGGCCGCCGCGCAGAACTTTCTCGCGGTCGGCCTCGGCGTCCGGCTCGACGACGGTCTCCGCCGGTACCGGTTCCGGCGATCGGAGGCGCGCGCGTCGCGCGGCTGGGTGCGGACCCGCGTCCCCGTCTAGTAGGCGAACAGGTCGGCCAGGATCACGTCGGCGGCTTCGTCGAGGCGCGACGGGCAGGGGCTGTCGTGGAGCACGAGGAGCGCCCGCCCGCGCTTAACCGGCCACGGCAGCAGTCCCTCGGCGTGGTCGCAGCCGTCGCCGTACGGCAGCTCGATCAGCAGTTCCGGCTCGACGACGGCGTCCGTCCCGCTCTCGGCCGCTTCGACCCAGCCCGGCCAGCGGTAAACGCGCACCGGGCCGTCGAGCGCCTGCGTCGGGCCGGCGAGGATCAGCAGGTCGGTTCCGTCGCGCTTGAGATCGCGCACCCCGAGCCCGCCCATCCGCAGCCAGTGCTTGGCGTAAGCAAACGGCTTGGCGACCTTGAGCTTGCGGCCGCGCGGCTTGGCGTCGAAGGTGACGATCAGGCCCCATTGATTGATCACCGGGCCGCGCAGTCCGACCGCGACGCAGCGGCCTTCGACCGCCAGCCCTTCGATGTCGAAGCCGTTCTCCTTCGCCGGCACGCCGACGAACGGCGCGACGTGCGGGTCCTTCGCGAGCGCTTTCGACAGCGCGTTGCGCTCGTGGCGGACGGGCAGCATCGCCGCGTCGCGGCCGACGGCCCAGCGTCGTTCGCCCACCGGCTCGAGAGACACGCAGCCGAGGAAGTGGCGGTTGGCGTTCGGCCTGATCTCGGCCAGCCGCGCGAGCGCCCTGGCGTCGATCGGCTCGCCCTTACGGGGCTTGCGCCGTGTGCAGCTGTGCGAGCCGACGATCCACAGTCGGCCGTCGTCGATCGCCAGCCCTTCGACGTCGAGCTCGCCGCCCGGATCCGGCAGGTCGAACAGCTCGTCGAGGTGGACCGTCGCGTGCTCGCCGTAGCGGCGATCGCCGATCCGGTGCATGACCTCGACCGTCGCGGTCTCGTCGCAGGCGAGGAACAGCGTGTCGCCGAGCCGCGCCACCGCCGAGACGTCGTGGTGCAGCTCCTCGCCCGACGAGGCGTCGTCGAAGTCGATCCGGACCCGGGCGACCGGCTTGGGCCAGCCGCGCGGGCTCATAGCTGCCGGGCGCCGAAGGTGTCGCAGGCCTCGACCGAACCCGATTCGTAGCCGGTCATGAACCATCGCATCCGCTGCTCGGAGGAGCCGTGCGTGAAGCTGTCGGGCACGACGCGGCCCTGCGCCTGGCGCTGGAGCGTGTCGTCGCCGATTGCCTCGGCGGCGCGCAACGCTTCCTGGACGTCGCCGGGCTCGAGCCGCTGCGCGTTGTCGCGCGCCCAAAGACCGGCGTAACAGTCGGCTTGCAGCTCCATGCGCACTTGGATCGCGTTCCCCTCGCGCTCCGAGGCGCGCGACTGCGCCTGACGCACCTGGTCGGAGACGCCGGTGACGGTCTGAACGTGATGTCCGACCTCGTGCGCGATGACGTAGGCAGCGGCGAAATCGCCGGGGGCGCCGAAGCGGCGGCTCAGCTCGTCGAAGAAGCTGGTGTCGAGATAGATCTTGCGGTCCGCCGGGCAATAGAAGGGGCCCACCGCGGACTGCGCGGTGCCGCAGCCGGACTGACCGACCCCGGAATAGAGCACGAGGGTGGGCTCGGGGTAGTCCTGGCCAGCCTGCGCGAAGATCTCGCTCCACGACTGCTCGGTGGTCTGGAGGACACGCGCGACGAACTGGTCGGTGGACGAGGTCGCCCCCGGGTTCGCCGCCTGACCGACCTGCTGCTGCGGCCCGGCCGGTCCGGTGCCACCCCCGCCGAACAGGCCGCCGCCGAAGATCGCCAGCACGACGAGGACGAGGATGATGCCGCCCATCCCGCGCCCGCGGCCCATGAGCAGGAGCGGGAGAAGGCCGCCGATGAGGCCGCCGCCGCCGCCGAAGCCGCCGCCCATCCCGCGCTGGCTTTCGATGTTGTTGCTCCCCCTTAGGTCGTCGAGACGCATGGCGTTGCTCCGGCTGATACGCTGCGGCATCAACCGGGCAGGGGGGCGAAGGTTGCGCTAGGCCGTGATGCGCGCCGGTGCGGTCCGGGGAACCAACTCGTAGGCGTCGAGGTCGGCGCGGCGCATCTGCCGCCAGAATTCGATGGTCGAGCCCGACCAGTTGTTGGTGATCTTGCCGTGGTGCTTGTACCAGCTTCCGCAGTTCGCCGCCCACACGGTGGTCGATAGCTTGGCCTGGAGCTCGGCGTTGTAGGCGTCCTGCGCGTCTGGCCGGACGTCGAGGAAACGGAGGTCGCGCCGCAGCAGCGCGTCGATGAGCTGCATCGCGTAGTCCATCTGCCGCTCGGACATGAAGATGATCGAGTTGTGCCCGAGGTTGGTGTTGGGCCCGTAGAGCACGAACATGTTGGGGAAGCCCGCCACGGTCACGCCGCGGTGCGCCTCCGCGCCGCTCGCCCAGGCGTCGTGCAGCCGTCGCCCGCCGCGGCCGACGATCTCCATCGGCGCGAGGAAGCCTGCGGTGGCGAAGCCGGTGCCCCAAACGATGACGTCGAGCGGCACGCGCCGGCCCGACCGGGTTTCGATGCCGTCGGGCAAGATCCGGGCGATCGGGTCGGTGACGATCTCGACGTTGGGGCGGACGACCGCCGGGTAATAGTCGTCGGAGACGAGCACGCGCTTGCAGCCGATCGGATAGTCGGGCGTCAGCAGCTCGCGCAGCTTCGGGTCGGCGACCTGCGCCTCGAGATGCTTGCGCGCGTTGCGCTCGAGTCGCCGCGAGGCCGCGCTGCCGATCTTCCTGAACGCGCCCCAGCGGCTCTCGAGGATGGAGTAGATGAGCAGCCGGCTGAACTTCTGGAGCGCGGGGAGCCGGCGGTTGAGCGCCTGCGCCTGCGCGGTGATCTCCTTGTCCTCGCGCGGGACGATCCAGTTGGCGGACCGCTGGAAGATCGTGAGCTTCTCGGCGAGCGGTGCGATCTCGGGGATGTACTGGACGGCGCTGGCGCCGTTGCCGATCGACGCGACGCGCTTGCCCGTCAGGTCGACGTCGTGGTTCCACCGCGCGGAATGGAATTGCACGCCGGCGAACCCGTCCTTGCCCGGAACGTCCGGCGACCAGGGCCGGTTGAGCTGACCGGTGCCGACGACGAGGATTCGGCCCGACCAGCGTCGCCCGTCGGTCGCGCGCACCTCCCAGCGGCCGTCGTCCTCGTCGAAGGTCGCCCCTGCCACCTCGGTGTCGAAGCGCAGGTGCGGCCCGAGCCCGTAGCGCTCGGCGACGCCGCGGAAATAGGCGAGGATCTCGGGCTGGCGCGCGAAGGACCGCGACCAGTTCGGGTTCGGTGCGAAGCTGTAGCTGTAAAGGTAGCTCGGCACGTCGCATGACGCGCCCGGATACTGATTGTCGTACCAGGTGCCGCCGACCGAGCCCGAACGTTCGAGGATCACGAAGTCATCGATACCGGCCTGCTTCAACCGGATGCCGGCGAGCAGCCCCGACATGCCGGCCCCCACGATGACGGCGGTCAGCCGCGTCGGCGCGTCCTCGGTCATGGCGTCACTCCCCGTCGTTTTCAACGAGCCTAACCTTCGACCCGGGGGGGCGAACAGCCTAGCCTTTTGTCGGGGCGGGGACGACGAACAAGAGCACGATGAGGGGGAAGGGCGGACCCGGTCCCCTAGCGCCTCGGCGGTGCGGCCGGTACGGGGCCCAACGCGTCGTTGAGGATGCGCGCGAGGCGCACGCCGGCGCGCTTCGCCTGCTCGCGCACCGTCTCGCGGGTCTCGGCGACGTAGCGCTCGCCCACCATGACCCGTCCCGTCGGCGCCGCTTCGCAGACGTCGACGCCCTCCAGCTTGCCGTAGGCGTAATCGCGCGATGCGGCCCAGGCCTCGCGCACCCAGTCCTCGACCGTGCCCTGGCGCCATCGCGCCGCGAGTTCGGGCGTGATCTGCGACAGCAGGCCGTCGGCGTTGCCGGGCGGCTCGGAGATCGAGCGCTCGGCGAG
>Ga0164290_1002260_pt1 | contig 15051 bp, 11 predicted proteins | sample Micstemetagenome_FD_108782 | JGI IMG/M metagenome (GOLD analysis project Ga0164290, IMG submission 108782) | Contaminated culture microbial community from soil near Moab, Utah, USA - Microcoleus steenstrupii SON62 (Illumina Assembly) | ecosystem: Environmental > Terrestrial > Soil > Soil crust... | reverse complement strand
GCCGAGGCCGCCAATGGCCGAAGCATTGTGCTGATTCAATAGCACCGGCAGACTAGGCTCAAGCACCGTTCGCAAACCGAGGTCGGCAATCGCTAGACCAAGATCCAGGTCCGCATGCGAATCGCCGACTCGCTCGTCAAAACCGCCCAGGGCGTTTAGCACGTCCCGATGGTAGAATCCGGCTTCGAGCAATGGTCCGCTGATCAGTTCTTCGAGCCATGAGATTTCCGCAGTCGAGTTCGTAGTGACGGCTCGGCGCCGCCCGTCCACTGTCAGAGCTACACCAGCAGTGGCACCTGATTCATGCCGCACCAGCGGCGAAACAGCGGCTACTTCCGGATCGTGAAAGTGAACGAGCGCTGGCTCCGTCCAATGCTCGGTCACCTCAATGCCGCAACCGAGCAGGTGGATGATTTCGCCGTTCAACTGCGGCAGGGCTTCGTTGATGAGCCCGACCAGACTGTTCCGCTCAGGAGCATGGATCAGGCGAACTTCGTCCCCCAGGCCGTAAGGGTCGTCATATTCTGGCACATGTGCCAGAACGACCTCGCAATCGGCGGGCCTGCTTTGCAGTACCGATACGAGAGTTCCCTCAAATTGCTGAGGGAGACCAAGCCAGGGGATCAAGATTGAGAGCCGAGGCACGCTAGCCATCCTTGGAGAGCAAGCGGCAGGATTCCAGTCCCCGCCGCGGATCGGTCCCGTCAAGCTTCTATTTCGGCAGGTCTAGGGCCGGCGCTTATCTAAACTGCCAGCAGTAAGCGGCGCTCGCCAAGGTTGCCCGACTTAACGGCTAGATGCTAGCACGACTCCGCTGAACCCGGCCGACCTGCTGCTAGTCGAAGCGCGGCTCTAAACCGAAATGCCGTAGGAACTTGATTTCCTGCTCTCGCATGAGGGCTTTGGCATCCGGCGTTTGATCGTCGTAGCCAATCAGGTGCAGCGATCCATGGATGACGTAGAGCAGCAACTCATCCATCGTGGACCAGCCGAAACGAGCGGCCTCTCGGCTGGCATAGTCTGCCGAAACGATAATCTCCCCCTCGAGCCTGCCGTCGTCTTCGAAGACGAAGCTGAGCACATCCGTCGGATAATCGTGCTCGAGGTGCCGCCGGTTGAGGGCGTGCATCTGCTCGTCGTCGACGACGGCGATGCTGATCTCGCCCGCGCGGTAGCCGGCGCTCTGCACCACCTCTCGAGCTGCGGAAACTAAACGCTGCTCGTCGACTTCGTGGCGGTCCTGCTCCTGAGCAACCAAGACATCGATCATAGCGGTGCCCGACCGAGCCGGATCAAACGGTCTGATGTTCCGGATACTTCACGCGGCCGTGGTAGACCGCCGTGAGCGACTTCACCAGGCTGTCCTCGATCGTACGGAGTTCCGAGAGAGTGAGGCCGCACTCGTCGAACTGGCCATCGAGCAGACGCTTCATCGCCAGATCATGCACCAGGCTTTCGATGCGCGACGGCGTGGGATCCACCAGCGCCCGGCTAGCACTTTCCACCACATCGGCCAGCATCAGCACCGCGGCTTCTTTGGTCTGCGGTTGTGGACCCGGATAGCGGAAAGTGCTCTCGTCGAGTTCGCCGGAGTCGGGAAAGGCTTCCAGTCGTTTTGCTTCACGGCGGAAAAAGTACTCAACGAGCGTGGTGCCATGATGCTGCTCGATGAAGTCGATGATCGACTGTGGTAGGTGATGCTGCCGGGCCAGATCGGCACCATCCTTCACGTGGGCGATGATCACGAGCGTGCTCATCGCCGGCTGCAGCGATTCGTGCCGGTTGCCGTCGGGACCTTGGTTCTCGACGAAATAGGACGGCTTGAGCATCTTGCCGATATCGTGGAAGTAAGCTCCGACACGGACCAGAAGACCATTGGCTCCAATTGACTCGGCAGCCGTCTCGGCAATCGAGGCAACGTTGATCGAATGGTTGTAAGTACCTGGCGCACGTCGGACTAGCTGCTGCAGCAGCGGATGCTGCACGTCGCCCAACTCGAGCAGGCTGATATCGGTCTGCACGTCGAACACCCGTTCGACGAACGGTAAAAGTCCCGTCATCAAGATGCCCGCTACGAGCGAACAGAACGCAAACCAGGCGGCCCCGATGATGAGCGTCATGGTGAACGACTGCCCAAACCAATCGTCGATTCGGTTATCGGACAGCGAGACTGCGAAATTGGCTCCGTAGGTCTGCCCCTCGAGCGTTCCAACTCCAATGGCGGTCAACATCACGACGGCGCCTGACACAGCACCGACATAGATCAGCTTGGTCCTGCTGCGAATGCGTCGCAGCAGCAGGATCGCTGCGGCGACGCTGCTGACCAGAATGACAAACTCAGCCAGCCCATGCTGCAAGGCAAATGCGATAATCAGCGCGACCGAAGCGCTCAGCAGCAGTGCCAGTTCCTTCTCATAAGCAATTGCGGCCGTCATGCCGAACAGCAGCAGCGGAATAATCTCCGCCCGGAACCTGTCACCGGAGGCCATCCAGCACATGCAGACAGTCGCGACAATCGCCCCCAGCAGAATCGCGAACCGCCGCAGATCGACGAGCAAGCGCCGGCTACGATGGAAGATATAGAAACCACAGAGCACATAAATCGCCAGGTAGAGCCCAAACGTCGCCAGGGTGTACCGCAATTTCGAGGTCCAGTGACGCTGCGACAACCACTTCTTATGTTCGTCCTGAAGCAGCGCATACGACGTGACATCGATTGGAAGCCCGCCAGGGGCGAGCTGATGCTCCCCCGCCTTGTAGGGCCGCATGAAACTTGGGACCGCGCTCGCCACTCTCTCAGCTTCCACTTCGGAAGCAATCGGATCCCGAGTGAGCAGCTTGACGCTCGACAGGTTCTTATCGAGCCAGTTCTTCATCATCTCGCCAACAAGCTGCCCTTCATCTCCTTCGCCCATCTGAGCCTGCAAGGCGCCTTGCAGCCGCATGTGGATTCCCGGCTGCAATTTTGCCAGCCGCAGTTCATCGACCACGGCTCGATGAGGTCTTGTCCCCGGAGGAGCACCGGCGGGCTTCACCAGAATCGTCGTTGGGCTGCCTACCTTGAGCGGCGGTTCACCCGCTTCCAAGATGCCGCTGCGTTCGAGCGGCTTCAGCGCATCGCCGATCGCCTTCTCCAGCTTGGCCAAATCCATTCCGTTGTCGAAGAACTTCTTGAGCGCGCGCAACCGGCGCGATGGCAGTTCCGGATCTACCTCCGTGACGGAAATCGGATCAAACTCCGACCAATCGGTGGGATGAATTTCCTTAGCGGCCTCAAAGTGGCTAAGACGGAGCAGTTCGTTCGTCAGTTCCTGCCGAAGCTGGTTCAGCGGTCCTAAGTCGAGCGTGTAGACGTTCTCGGCCGAGTCCCGGGCCAGCTTCTGAAGGTGTTTCGTTTCCGCACTGTCATGCACTTCGAAATCAACGCGGGCGATAATGTCCCGCGGCGGAACGTACCCTGTGCGGTAAGGAAACGCCGGCGCCCAGGCTTTCGTAAACAACCACATCGCGAGCGCTGCAGCGATACACAAGCCGATGCGTACCAGCACATCGCTACGGCGCAGCGTCCCCATAAGCCGAGCGAAGTGGCCGGGGGGAAGCGCCAAACCGTTGGAGCGGTGAGGGCGGAAGCGGCGAGAGGGAACGTACGACATGGCTTATCGCGGCGTCAGTCGCTTAGCGTTTGCGAGACAGCGCAGCCTTGGGCTCGTCCTCATAGGCCCGCACAATCTCCTGGACCAGGCGATGGCGGACAATATCCGACTTATTCAGTTGCACCACATTGATGCCCTTGATTTCGCTCAAGCGGTGGAGGGCGTCGGTGAGCCCACTCGCGCTTGCCCGCGGCAAGTCGACTTGCGTCGTGTCGCCCGAAATGACAATCTTCGAGCCGTTCCCCATGCGGGTGAGGAACATCTTCATCTGCGAAACGGTCGTGTTCTGAGCTTCGTCCAGAATGATGAACGCTTCGTTCAGCGTGCGGCCGCGCATGTAGGCGAGCGGCACCACCTCGACGACGTCCTGCTCCATGTAGCGCTTCATCTGGTCGTAGTCGATCATCTCCTGCAGCGCGTCGAGCAGCGGACGCAGGTAAGGATTGATCTTGGCCGTGATGTCGCCCGGCAGAAAGCCGAGGCTCTCGCCAGCTTCCACCGCAGGACGAACGAGCACGATTTTGCGAATCTGGTGATTCTTCAAGGCTTCGACGGCGACTGCCACAGCCAGGTATGTCTTGCCGGTACCGGCAGGACCAATGGCAAATGTAATATCGTGCTCGCGAATCGATTGGACGTATCGCGCCTGTCCCGGCGTGCGGGGGACGATACGCTTGACGACGTTCACCACGTCGATCGGAGCGACCGTGTCGACTTTCTTTCCCTGGACCCGGGCGAGAACTTCGGCGACGAACTCAACAGTGACTTCCCCCTGCTCCTTGAGCCGGCTGGTCAGTTGTTCGAACACCTGCTTGGTCTTGGCGACCGCTGAATCTTCACCGGCGACCCGAATGGCGCCGTCGCGATGAACGATCGAAGTGCCGAGCGTATCGCGGATCGTCCGCAAGTGTTGGTCACGCGCGCCGAAGAGAGAAAGAACCCGCTGAGGATCGTCCAGCGCGATGGTAGCTTCTGTCATGGAACTGGCGGCGGACCTTAGTCTGCACGCCCCTAGGGAACGAAACCTTCCTGAACTGTAAGTATACCCAACTTCTTGCTTCTGGCACTATGATAGGCCGGGCTGTGATCGATAAACCGAACGCCGGTAATAGTTTATGCTGTTTTAGCCCGCGGGTTTCGCGGCCAGCCGCTCAGCCCGCCCCTACTCCGCGGTCGAACGCGTCCTGTTCCCGCACGCTGACGGCCAGAGTCGATTCGAACAGGTTCGACGAGATGGTCCAGGATGGATTCTGGTCCGTGTGAGCGTTGCAGTGCGTGACCAGCAGGTGATACAGGAACTTGAACAACCGCCGCGGAACTCGCAACGAGCGGAATGCCTCGATCAGCCGATGCTCGCTCAGGCTTTCGTCAAATAGCTCTCGCAAGGATGGCTTTTGCCCGGCCTGAGCACAGGCGCGGACTCGCGCATCGGCCACATCGAAGAGGGCTTCGCCCGTCCACTCGAACGAGGGCACCATGTTTTGCTTGTCCAACCGGGCCCGCTGGTAGAACTCTCGTTCCTCGCGCTCGATGAAGCGGGTCAGCTCGATCGGCAGCATCAGCTTTAACCCCAGCCCCGGATGCTTGAGGAACTTGTTGTCCAGCATCGGCCACAGGAGCGCCTTCATGAGGTCGGCCGATCCGTTGATCAAGTGCGGCTCATCGACGCGGTCGACCAGCACGATAATTCCCGGATGACCCAGTGATTGCAGAATGGCTTGAAACTTCAGCAACAGCTCATAGCGGTCGTCGGTGCTGTCCTTATTCGGGAGCGGCTGGCCAGATAGCTCTGCGGCCGTAAAGTGCATGAGCGTTTGCCGCAACGCATTGGTCTCGTGATTGCCAACTCGCATCCGTCGCAAGATGCCGCGCGCGAGCCAGAAGGTCTTCCAAGCCTTCCATAGCCACGGCGCCCAACCAGCCAGCAGCAGAATCGGATAGACCCACCAAGGCGGCAACCAGTCCTGAGCTCGGTTGGCGACCATCACGATGACGATCACCGCCAACAGCATGGTCCAAGCAATTCCGAGCGCGAGCGGCCAGTGGGCGAAAATCGAGTTGTACTTCAGCCGTCGTCGCAGCCGATGCCACCGGCCCTTGAATGTTTCGGCCGTCGACTGGTCGTAGCAGGCGGCCAGCAGGAGCAGGTCGCGCGCCTGGTGCCGATCGAGTTGATCGACTTCGGTCGGCGCGATCTGGCAATCGACCGAGGTGCTCGGCTGACGGACTTCGAGAATCCGATCGACCAGCCCGGTTACGCCTAGCGACAGAATCGCATCCATATGGTCCCACAGCTTCCAGTGCTGCAGAACTCGGTCGGGCCGACGATTGCGGCTGCTTTGGCGGTCGCGGAAGCGATCGAGGAACGGGTTGAAGTCGTCGTAGTGGACGACGAACAACCGCTTGCCGGGATGTTCGACGTTGTACTGGTGGACGTGCCGCGCTAACTGCAGCCGCATCGCCGTTTTGCCCGACCCCTTTTCGCCAAAGACGATCGAACTGGAGGGTTCGGTGGGGTCGCCGTACACCTTGTCCCAGGTCGGGTGATAGGTGCTGTCGATGCAGTACTCTTTGAAGACCGGATCGGTCTGGGCGTCTTCCTCGGCGAATGGATTGCGCGCAATGCCGTGGTGATCGAGAAACTGCTGGACTTTCATGGTGACAACCTCGGACGCGTGCTCAGCAAGTCATGATGCATTCGTTCCCTCCATGATACTCGTTTGATCCTGCCAGAGTTGCCCGGCAATTTTCGCTCCGCGCACGAAAAAAGCCGCAGGAGAACGTGGACCGAGCCGGAAGCGTAGCGGGAAAAACGGCCCAAACACCGTTTCTCTCGCTCTTGCCTTCCGACGATCCCCGTTAGCCGCGGCTTGTGACTGCCGATTTCGGCAGACGTCCTATTGCACGTTCAGGCTGACGACGAGTTCGCGGAAGGCCTTCTCGTTCTCAGCCACCGTGGCCTTGGGGCCGTAGAACTTGAAGAAGTAGTTGCCTGCCTTCTCCGTCTCGATGATGGCGGCGAGCATGCGATAATCCTCGCGCAGCACTGGCTTGCCGCCAGCAAACGGTCCGCCTGGCATGTCGCGGTAGGTGCCCGAGACATCCACGTAGTGAACGTTCTGGCCGTTCACCTTCAGCTTCTCAATTTTGCTGGCCTTCTTGGTGTCGCTGCCATCAGGCTGATCGAACTGGCCGACCCAGCGGTCGATGTTCGCTTCGACCGAGCCTCCCGCACCCATGACGGTCATCCGGCCTGGTTGTTCGTCTCCCTTTGCTGGCGGAATGGCAAACTCGGCTTCGACAATGCGGATGCGCGGCTGCTTCTTCTCCCAGCCCTCCGGTGACTTGAACGAGACCTTCCCTTCGCCGACCGTTACGATCGAATCGCCAGCCGGCTTATCCTGAGCGTCTGCCAATCCGACAGCAGAAAGCAAAAACAAAGCAGCGAGCGTAATGCGAACAAGCATGCGGAATGTCCTTAGAGGATGATTTGTTGGGTGGTCATGTACGGTGAAGCTAGGTACTGCGAGGGCGGTGAGCGATGTTGTGCGTTCGCTTCTTCCCCTTCGGCAGGCTCGCCCAATTGTACCCCACCGAGCACCACAACCAACACGCCCACCATAACCAGGCAGAGAATCGTCAGCAGCACGAGGGCCGTGATAGCCATGGCGTTCGATTTTTTCCGGCCAGCCACGTAGCGATTCGTCGATCGCGACACCGTCGGTGTAATCATGCCGATCGCCGGTTCGACCGCCGTTGCCGCGGGGCGCTTCAGTTCCGGCAGCGCTTCGCCAGCATTTCGCCAATCGGGCCAGCCTTCACGCCAGACGAGCGAGGTGCCGGTCACCCGACCTTCGGCGATCCACTTACGCATCACGTCGCCACGAGCCGGACCATACTGACCACCCGACGGCGGCCGTACATACCAGATGGCATTGGGGTTCTCGGCGATCGGATCAAGGCCGCCAATGGGCAACCCCGGATGACCAACGGGAACCGCACCGGGAGGGGCGGTTCCGACCGGGACCCCTTGTCCCAGCGGTAGTTCGGCTGGTGCACCGACCGCAGCGGCTCCCGCAGGCGAGACCGGCCGAACTGCGACTGCCACCGCCGGAGCCCCAACCATCGCGGGCTGCGGTTGAACACCAGCGCCCGGCGGCAAGACAGGCTGGCCGACCGGGAGCGCAGCGGCCGATGGCATTCCTAGAACGGCACCGGGCATCCCAATGGGGACTGTCGGATGCGGACCAGTTGCAGCGTGATTCCCAGGCTGAATCGCAGCAGGCTGTCCGCCTCCCGATTGAGCGACTGCAGGCTGGGTTGCTGCCGGCTGAGTTGGAGCCGGTTGCTGCGTGACGTCGAGCGCCGGACCATCCTCTTGATCGTCTTCAGTCGCTTGATTGGGGATGCGGAACTTGGCGCCGCAATGCGGGCAGACACCCTTCTTTCCGGCCAGGAAAGACTTGACGTTTAGCTTATGCCCGTTGGGACAGTTGAACTTGATGCCCATGCGATCGTGTGCCTGCTTCGCTCACGGCTGGCCTCCATGCGTGCCGAAAAGCCTGCCCCTCATTGTGTGCCTCGAGCCCCCATTATAGCCACCGCAGCGGAGAGCGGCGCGGCGTACGCGGCCAGCCGCGGACGCGATACCCATCGCGGTGTGGGTCAACAATCACACGCCGCACGATCGTTACAACTGCAACTACCCTTTGTACGAAGCTCAAACGAGCAGGCTCAGCGCCAGCCGCAGGTCGGCAATGAGCGCGTCGCGAATTTCGGTCGCATGCTCCGGACTGGCGGCTCGCAGCACCGCGGAGGGGTGGTACGTGGCAATGGTGGAACTGCAGAGTTCTGAGGGCGTTACTTTGCCACGCAAGTCTGACAAGCGGCTGCGATTGCGCATCACCGTCTGCACGGCGGTCGCCCCGAGGCAGACGAGCACCTGTGGACGGATCTGCGACACTTCCGCGAGCAGCCACGGCCGGCAGGCCTGAATGTCGTAAGTTGTCGGTCGTTGATGTAGTCGCCGCGTCCCGCGTTGTTCGAATCTGAAGTGCTTCACGGCGTTCGTCAGGTAGGCCTGCTGTCGGTCCACGCCGGCAGCTCTCAGTGCATCGTCGAGCACCTGACCAGCAGGTCCGACGAAGGGCCGACCGCGACGATCCTCCTCGTCACCCGGCTGCTCACCCACGAGCATGATCCGCGCATCCGCTGGCCCTTCGCCGAAGACAGTTTGCGTCGCTGCTTCGCACAGCGAACAGCCGCGGCAGGTCCGCGAAGCATCACTCAGAGTGGCGATGTTGAACTCCGGCGGAACGAAATCGAGCGTCGTCGGCCGGTGGTTCGTCGGCGATTCGACCATCGTTTGCACGCGTCCGCCGGCCTGGGCAAAGAGAGTTGGCAGCTCAATGGTTTCCGGCAGGTTCTTCCAGTGCCGCACCGGCATCTCGCGTTTGATGGTCTTCGCGTTCAGCCGAGCAGGATTGAAGATCGAGCGGTAGTAGGTTCGCCACAGGTCTTCGAGTTGATCGCCGCTCGGAGCCGCACTTCTCGGCACGCCTGCCGAATAACTGAGCTCCTGCAGGTTCCAATGAGCACACTCGTCAGGCGTCAGAATCGACCACCGCATCGATGGGAACCGCCGGCCAAAGAATGGCGCTGCGAGCTGCACAATTCGGTTGTCAGGCTGATGCCACGCAACATAGTACTCTTCGCCCTGCTCTGTCATCAGCTTCCGAAAACGCACGAAGGCGTGCATCTTGTGCACGTCGCGGGCAATCGCCTTCTGCATCCTCTGCAGGCGATGCACTTCCGGGTCGGTCGCAATCTCCAGCAGGTCCGGCTGACCATGCGTCATTCGCCAGAGCACCCGATAGAGCAAATTGAAGCGGTCATTGTCGCGGTGACAGGCAACTTCGCGAGCCAGTTCCAAAAATGATGGCGGCACGCGGAACGGGCTGGCAGGCGTCGGCGAAGTTTGCTGCGGCATTCCCGCAGCAGCATCGCTGTGAAGCTCACCAAGCCACTGCTGATGCTTGTCGTCGGAAAACACGACGTCCGCCGGCGGAGTCTGGGAAACCAGCAGCCCCCGGCAGGCGCTCCGCCACTCGTCAAACGTCGCTACCGTCACGCGTCGCATGCGTTCGACTCAAACCTCACCCGTTCGAGCCGAAGTAATCGCATCGAACAGCAGCAACTGCTTGTCCCGAGGCCGAAACAGGTCAGCAATTCTCGCCCCATCGAGCACGCGTGCGGCGGGGCGATAGTCGCGGGCGGTCACAAACTCCTTGGCTCGTTTCCAGGCCACCCCAAGCCGCTTCAAGTCAGCCACCGACAGCGAATGATGCCGCCGGGCCGCAATCATGCGGTCGACGCTCCGCACGCCAAACCCGGGCACACGTAGCAGCAGCTTCCGGCTGGCCTTGTTCACGTCGAGCGGAAACTGGTCGCGGTGCGCGAGCGCCCAGGCGAGTTTCGGATCATGCTCGAGTGACAAATTGCGATCAGCATCGCCCACAATCTCGTCCAGCTCAAAGCCATAGAACCGCAACAGCCAGTCAGCCTGGTACAGTCGGTGCTCACGCTCGAGCGGCGGGCGCAGCGCGGGCAGGCGCGAATCGCTGTGCGGGATCGGGCTGTAAGCCGAATAGTAAACTCGCCGCAGCTTCTGCTCGCTATAGAGCGACGAGCTGGTCCGCAAGATTTCCAGATCGGGCGTGTCGGTCGCACCGATTACCATTTGCGTGCTCTGACCGGCGGGGACGAACTTCGGCGCCTTGAACCCTGCCTGCTGGTCAGCTCGGTTCTCGTCAATTTGCTCGCCGATCGAGTCCATCGTGGCGATGATCTCCGGCTGCTTCTTCTCTGGAGCAAGTTGCTGCAGATCGAGAGCAGTGGGCAACTCCACGTTCACGCTCAGCCGATCGGCGTACAGCCCCGCGAGCGTCACCAGCCGCTCCGACGCGCCGGGAATCGTCTTCAAATGGATGTAGCCGCCGAAGTAGTGCTCCTCGCGCAGCTTCTGAGCGACCGCGACGAGCTGCTCCATCGTGTAGTCGCTCGACTGGATGATGCCCGAACTGAGAAAGAGCCCTTCGATGTAATTCCGCTTGTAGAACTCCAGCGTCAGCTTCACGACCTCCTCGACCGTGAAGCGGGCCCGCGGCGTGTCGCTGGTGACACGATTCACGCAGTACTGGCAGTCATAGATGCAGTAATTGGTCAGCAGAATTTTCAGCAGCGAGACACACCGGCCATCGGGAGTGTAGCTATGGCAGATGCCCATTCCCTCGGTGCTGCCGATGCGGCTGCCGGCGCGGGTGCTCTTGGAACCGCTCGACGCGCACGAAGCATCGTACTTGGCGGCGTCAGCGAGAATCGCCAGTTTGGAGGCAACATCCATATTCACTTAACCGCCCTGCGGCAAAACCCTTCACAGGTGTACTTCGGTACACTACATGATAGCGCGCGGTCAAGTCGGCGGCCAACCACTGTCCTCCCGGCGAATAGCTCCTAGAACGACCAGCGGTTGAGGGTCGGTGGACTGTCTGGGATAGTGAACGGCGCTTTCCATTCACCGCACCCTGGGAGGAACCGAGATGAACCGCCGCAATGTCTTTATGGCCGCGTGCATTACGACCGCCGCGTTATTCCTAACCGCAATTGCTTCAGCGCAACAACCGGCGCCAGCTGGCCAGAAAAGTCCGCCGGCGGATGCGGCCGCCGCGCCGAACCGCGAAGAACTGATCAAGAAGCTCGAGAAGACCCTGACTGGGGCGACCTTCGATGGTCAATTCACCATCGAGGGAAAGAAAGAGCAAGTCGTTCCCGGCGGCGACGAGAAGTACACGATCACCAGCGCTAAGAAACTCCCTGAGGGTGACCTGTGGCTTCTCAAGGCGCGGATCAAGTACGGCAAGACCGACACGGTTGTCCCGCTGCCGATCGAGATCCAGTGGGCAGGCGACACGCCGGTCATCACGATGACCCGCTTCACCATTCCCGAGATGGGCACCTTCTCAGCCCGCGTCCTGATCTACGAAGGACGCTACGCCGGCACTTGGCAGCACGACAGCGTCGGCGGCCACCTCTTCGGCGCCATCCGCGAGGCAACAGACATGGAGAAGACCGAAGCGGAGAAGCCGGCCGAGAAGAAATGACCGAATGCTCAAATGGCGAATGACCAATGAAGCGCTTCACGGCCTTCATTGGTCATTCGGATTTCGTCATTCGTCATTGGCAGCTTACCGCATCCGCTCAAACTGCATCGCGCCCAGGTTGGCGACCTCGGTCTTCAGCGGCATCAGGAAGCGGTCGTTGCCGTCGAACATCAGCACGATGTCCTTCTGCGTGCCGTCCCCTTCGATCGAACGCAGCGTCAGCGCCTGGCCGTCTTCCTTCACGAGTTGCCAGGCTCCCTTGCTCTCGTACGGCTGACCGTTGTTGTAGCCGGAGAGAACCATCTCGCCTTGCGGCGAGAACGAGATGCCCATCTCCATCGCTTTCAAGGCAGCCACTTTATCGGCCGGCAGTCCCTTCACGCCCTCCTCATCGATCACCATCACGCCGGCCCAATCGCCAGGCAGACGATCGAGCAGCGGCAACAGTTTCACTTCCTGCTGCGTCGAGGCATTCGTCGTTTCGACCGACGTGCTGGCCGAACCGCCGCCACCGCAACCTACCAGACCGGCAAATACAAAGCCTGCGACAAGCGCGAGCAACCAACCTTTGGCCAACATGCTGATCCTCCTTGATCGTCCGTATGCAAAAAAGTCGTAGTGCGGCAATTCGTGGAACAGGCGAGACGCCTGCGCCACGCCAAAGCAACCCGCTGCAAACATTCGCTGGGTGGTCGAAATCAACCGTCACTTCTTCGGTACTGCGCGTTTAAACGGCAGAGGCTTGTCCGTCGTGCGCGAGGCCCACGACGGCGGCACCATCTCCATTCGATCCTGATCGATCAGCCGCACGCGAACTTCGCGCTCCGCCGAATCGTTTTTCGCTTTCATCATCAACACCATCGTGTCCCCTTCGCTCTTCAGGTAGCGCCACGTCCCGTCGACCGACGTCGGCTGACCGAAGACACTGCCAGTGACAACGACGTTGCCGTCTCCCTTGAATTCGACGTCCATGCTGAACGCCTGCATCATGTTCATCATTGCGGCAGCCGTTTGATTGCCGCCCGAGAGGTCCGAGGATACGGCGCTCGTATCGAGTTGCCACTTGCCAACGAGCTTGGTCGCCGGGCTGCAGCCAGTCGCCGAGACCGCCGCTAGCAGGATGAGTGCGATTAGACCCAGATTGCGTGATGACATATCAAATCCTCTGGCGCTCGAGTGCGAACGCGTGCTGAGCCGATTGGTATAGGCCAAACCAGCGAACCGGGCAAGAACAATTGATCCGTTCACAAGCATATGGTCACGGCTGCGTCGCCCCCTGCGGCTGCAAGGGACCAAACAGCCGCTGCAGGCCTTTGTTCAGCTCCTTTTGAATCGCGTCCTGAGCCGCCCCGCGCACCAGATTGGCCCCCAGATCGGCAATCGCTTTACCGTCCGGCTTCGGATTTCGCAGGTCGCCGCGGATGGGAATTGCGATCGACTGGCCGCGCATCGTGGCGAGCGGGCTCCCCGCCTGAATCCAACTGTCTTGCACGGGGACGTTCGCTACCAGGTCGATCGTCTGGTCCAGACCGACGCTGCCATTGGTCGTAATCACCACGTCCTTCACAACCATCTTGAGACCGCGATGATGCACACGGCCGTCGACCACCTGAAAGTCGACCTGCTGCTCGGGTAATAGCAGCAGCCCCTTCTCGGGATCGATGAGCGGGGCAATGTTCGGATTTCGTTCCACTAGACCACGCACCTGCCGGGCGATCGCCAGGTACTGCTGTGCGAGAGGCCCTGGGCCGACTTCGGCTGTGTGAATGGTCAACGCGCCGCCGATGTCGCACTTGTTCGGTTCCAGCAGAGGCACTGAAGCCCCGGCGAGCGCCACCGAGAACTTTCCTTCCGCGCGCGTCGCATCGGCAAGCAGCGGAGCCACGTACTTGAGCCAGGTGTGACAGATCTCCGGGGACAATCGCACGTGATCGATCGCTTGGCCGCGGTCCATCAGCAGCGTCGGCTGAGCGGCGTTCAGGGAAATTCTCGGCGTGGCCGAAATGCGTCCTTCGCTGACCGGAATGTTCAGCGGACCGAAGGTAACGATCCCGCGATCGAGTCCGACGGGCATCTCGGCGGCGCCAGCCGTCAGACCGACGTACTTCACTTCCTGCCAGCCAAGCGTCCCCTGCCCTTGTAGCGAGTCGCTGACCAGCGGCCTGACGCCTTGGGCCGACACCGATCCTGGCGGCGCGAATAGTGGACCACGGATGGCAAACTTTCGCTGCTCTTTGCCGACGATCTGCAGCGTGTCGCCGAGGATCGGCCGCAGCTTTTCGGTCACACTCACGCCGTCGTAAAAGATCTCGCCTTGCAAATCGGCGGCGCACGTCGATTGCAGCGAACTCAGTGTGCCGGCCATCGCCGCTCCGCCAGCCGACGAGACCAACTCGCTGCTGGCGATTTGCAAAGCGTCGGTCTTCGGATCGTAGGACCCTCGGCCTTTGAGAGTAACGCGCGGCTCGACCCACTGGGTAACCATTCCGCCTTGCGGGCTGACGGAGACGTTTGCCAGCGGCGCTCGCGGCGCTGGTGCGGCCGGAGTCGCATACGAAAGCTGCTCGATCTCAGTGTTCCACGAGGCCTGAACGATCCCTTGAGTCACCTTCGCTTCGACGCTGCCTAGCAGCGATCCGCCGAACTGCCACTGTCGCCCGGCATTGGGATCGGCTAGCCAGTTCGACAGTCGTTCCAAGTCCCCTCGATAGTCGATCGTGCCACTCACCGAGGTAGCGCCGGGCGCGAGATCCACCAGCACATTGTCCGCCCGCATCGCAATCGCCGTGCTGGCGAGCGTGGTTTGCGGTGAATGAAACCGTCGCGCGGCGACGTCGAATACGCCGCTCGTTTCCAGTTTGGCGACTTGCTCACGAATGGCCAGCCCAGCGACATCGAGCGCAAGGTCGCTGAGTTCCAGCGTCGTCGCCTCGATCTCGGCCTTAGTTGTCGAGAACTTACCGCTACCCGTTAGCTGGATGCGCCCCGCCGGTCGACCGCCAATCTCCGGCAGAAAAGCTTGTAACCGCGGCAGCCAGGTGCCGAGGTCGCCTTGCACCACGTATCGCACAGGCCAGGAGGTCGAAGCCGATAACTCCGGGACCATTGCTGTAAGCTCGACATCGCACCGATCGGTGCCGGAAACAACACTCGCGCGTCCGGCTGTGAGATTGCGTAGCCGATTCTCCTCGACGAGTCCGTCCAGCGACGCACTCACCTGCAGCCGATCCTCATGCCAT
>Ga0164290_1002259_pt1 | contig 15081 bp, 16 predicted proteins | sample Micstemetagenome_FD_108782 | JGI IMG/M metagenome (GOLD analysis project Ga0164290, IMG submission 108782) | Contaminated culture microbial community from soil near Moab, Utah, USA - Microcoleus steenstrupii SON62 (Illumina Assembly) | ecosystem: Environmental > Terrestrial > Soil > Soil crust... | reverse complement strand
GCCGAAATTTCAAGGCCGCATGATTACTTCATCGTCGGGATCGAGAATTCCGCGCCGTCCTTGATGCCGGAGGGCCAACGCGAGGTCACGGTCTTGGTGCGGGTCCAGAACTTGATTGAATCCGTACCATGCTGGTTGAGATCGCCGAAGGACGAGGACTTCCAGCCGCCGAATGAGTGGTAGGCCAGCGGTACCGGGATCGGCACGTTGACGCCGACCATGCCGATATTGACGCGGCTGGTGAAGTCGCGGGCCGCATCGCCGTCGCGGGTATAGATCGCAACGCCATTGCCGTATTCGTGCTTCATCGGCAGCGACAAGGCTTCTTCGTAATTCCTGGCGCGGACGACCGAGAGAACCGGTCCGAAGATTTCGGTCTTGTAGATGTCCATATCAGGCGTGACGTTGTCGAACAGGCAACCACCGACGAAATAGCCGTCCTCATAGCCCTGGAGCTTGAAATCGCGGCCATCGACGACGAGGTTGGCGCCTTCGGCGATTCCCTTGTCGATCAGGCCGAGAATGCGGGCCTTGGCTTCCTTGGTGACCACCGGCCCGAGATCGGCCTTGTCGTCGTTATAGGGGCCGATGCGGAGCGATTCCACCATCGGCGTCAGCTTTTCGACGAGGCGGTTGGCAGTCTCTTCGCCGACCGGAACGGCAACCGAGATTGCCATGCAGCGCTCGCCGGCCGAGCCGTAGCCCGCGCCGATCAGCGCCTGCGCGGCCTGGTCGAGGTCGGCATCCGGCATGATGATCATGTGGTTCTTGGCGCCGCCGAAGCACTGGGCGCGCTTGCCGTTCATCGCCGCCGTGCCATAGACATAGCGCGCTATCGGGGTCGAGCCGACGAAGGAGACGGCCGAGATATCGGGATGGGTGAGGATCGCATCGACCGCGCTCTTGTCACCATTGACGACGTTGAGGATGCCGGCGGGAAGACCGGCCTCGATCATCAGTTCGGCAAGGCGGATCGGCAGCGACGGATCGCGCTCGGAGGGCTTGAGGATGAAGGCGTTGCCGCAGGCGATCGCCGGGGCAAACATCCACATCGGGATCATGCCGGGGAAGTTGAACGGCGTGATGCCGGCACCGATACCGACCGGCTGGCGGATCGAATACATGTCAATGTTGGGGCCGGCGCCTTCGGTGAATTCGCTCTTGGAGAGATGCGGAATCCCGATGACGAACTCGCAGACTTCGAGGCCGCGAATGACGTCGCCCTTGGAGTCCTCGATCGTCTTGCCATGCTCGCGGGAGAGCATCTCGGCCAGCTCGTTCATGTTGTCATTGAGCAACTGCACGAATTTCATGAAAACGCGGGCGCGGCGCTGCGGGTTGGTCGCCGCCCATTTCGGCTGCGCTTCCTTGGCGTTCTGCACGGCGGCATCAAGCTCGGCGTCGCTGGCCAGCGCCACTTCCGCCTGAATCTCGCCGGTCGCGGGGTTGAAGACATTGGCCTTGCGGCCCGACGTGCCGGCAACCTTCTGGCCGCCGATGAAATGCCCGATCTGATACATGGGATCCTCCTTGATCTTATGTTTAGGATTTTAGGCTTCAATTTGCACAAAGCAATGGAATGGAATAAGCATCCGTTGTGCATGAATTGAAGTAAGCCTTATGAACTGGGACGACGTCCGGATCTTCCTCGCTGTGGCCCGCGCCGGCCAGATCCTGGCTGCCTCCAAGCGGCTGGGAGTCAACCATGCCACCCTCTCCCGCCGCCTGACCGCGCTGGAAGAAGCCCTGAAGACCCGCCTCTTCATCCGCCGCACAAACGGCTGCGAACTCACCGCCCAGGGCGAGATGTTCCTATCATCCGCCGAACGGATGGAGACCGAGATGCTCGCCGCGCAATCGAGCCTCGGCCGCACCGATACCGCGATTGCCGGCACGGTGCGGATCGGCGCGCCGGATGGTTTCGGCGTCTCGTTCCTCGCGCCCCGCTTGGGCCGGCTGATCGAGCGGCATCCGGAACTCCGGATCCAACTCGTGCCCGTGCCGCGTGCGTTTTCGCTCTCAAGCCGCGAGGCCGATATCGCGATCACGCTCGAACGCCCCGAACAGGGCAGGCTCGTTTCCTCGAAACTTACCGATTACACGCTCGGCCTCTATGCCTCCAGTGACTATGTCGAGGCGCATGGTACGCCTGATGACGCGGAAGCGCTGAAGAGCCACCGCCGCATCGGTTACGTCGAGGACCTGATCTTTTCGCAATCGCTGAACTTCACCGGCGAGGTGATGCGCAACTGGGATGCCGGATTCGAGATTTCCTCCGCCACCGGCCAGACCGAGGCGGTACGCGCTAGCGCCGGCATCGGCATCCTGCACAATTACATCGCCCGGCAGTATCCGGACCTCGTACGCATCCTGCCCGGGACATCGATCCAGCGCACCTACTGGACGATTTTTCACGAGAGCGCCCGCGACCTTGCCCGCGTCCGCATCGTCGCCGATTTCCTGCACGAGATCGTGCGGGAGGAACGCGGAATGTGGTGAACGCTGCGGGATTAACTCTGTGACGTATTTATTTCACGCGACCGGCCCTTGCAGCCTATAAATCCGACCCCGGACACGTCTATACCACCACGATAGACGTGAGGGGACGGACGTGAAGCAGAAGATCGGTTTTTCCAGCAAATTGCGCTATTGGTTCGATCAGACGATGGCGGCCGGCACGGGCGCGTTGATTGGCTGGCTTGGCATCATATCGCTGCTGATCATCATGGCCTTCGGCGCCATCATATCGATTACCGGCATCGTACAGAACGGCGGCGAGGCTTTGTCCTTCGGGGAAGCCGCATGGGCATCGCTGATGCGCACGCTCGATGCCGGCACGATGGGCGGCGACACGGGCTGGGTGTTCCGGGGTGTCATGCTGCTGGTGACGCTTGCCGGCATATTCGTGGTGTCCACCCTGATCGGCGTCCTGAGTTCCGGCATCGAGGGCAAGCTCGAGGAATTGCGCAAGGGCCGGTCACAAGTGCTGGAACATGACCATACGATCATCTTCAACTGGTCGCCGTCTATCTTCGACGTGATTTCCGAACTCGTCATTGCCAATGAAAGCCGAAAACGGCCCCGCATCGTCATCATGTCCACCAGGGACAAGGTGGAAATGGAGGAGGAGATCGCAGCCAAGGTGCCGGATCTCAAAAACACCAAAGTCATATGCCGCCACGGAGACCCGACCGATCTCTATGATCTGGCGATCGTCAGCCCCAATGCATCGCGATCGATCGTCATCCTGTCGCCCGAAGCAAGTGATCCGGACTCGAGCGTCATCAAGACCATTCTCGCACTGACCCAGGGGCCCGGCCGGCGCCCGGAAAAATACCGCATCGCCGCCGAAATCCGCGATCCCGCCAATGCCGAGCTTGCCGAGATCGTCGGCGGCGGCGAGGCACAGCTGGTGCTGGCCGACGACCTGATCTCCCGCATCGTCGTTCATTCCAGCCGCCAGCCGGGGCTGAGCGCGGTCTATACCGAACTGCTCGATTTCGAAGGTTCGGAAATCTACACGGTCGAGGAGCCGAAGCTCGAAGGCAGGTCGGTGGCGGAAGCTGCGATGTCTTACGAGACCAGCACCATCATCGGGCTCGTCTATCCCGATGGCAATGTCGATCTCAATGTCGACAAGGCGCATCGCATCGCCAAGGGCGAGCGGCTGATCCTGATCGCCGAGGACGACGACGCCATCGCCTTCAAGCCTTTTACGGGCTCGATCGATCGCTCGCTGATCCGCAAGGCGGCCGAGCAACGGGTCGTGCCAGAGCGCACGCTGCTGCTCGGCTGGAACCGCCGCGCGCCGATGATCGCGTCGGAACTGTCGCGCTTCGTGGCGCCGGGCTCGGTGCTGACCGTCGTTGCCGATACGCCCGATCTGGCGGCCAAGGCACGCCATATCAGCCTCAATGGCGACAATCTGGCGCTCGACATCCGTGAGGGCGACTCCTCGTCGCGAAACGAGATCAGGGCGCTCGATCCGCTATCGTATGATCACGTCCTCGTTCTCGGCTACAACGAGGATCTCGAGGCGCAACCGGCCGACACGCGCACGCTCGTCACACTGCTGCATCTGCGCCAGATCGCCGAGAGCGCGGGCAAGCATTCGAGCGTCGTCAGCGAGATGATCGATGTGCGCAACCGGGAACTCGCCGAAGTCTCCAAGGCCGACGACTTCGTGGTCAGCAACAAGCTGGTCAGCCTGATGCTTGCCCAAGCCGCCGAGAACGAATACATGACCCGGATTTTCGGCAGCCTGCTCGATGAGGACGGCTCGGAACTCTACCTCAAGCCATGCACGGACTATATCGAGACTGGTGCGGAGGTAGACTTTTACACTGTCACGATTGCGGCGATGCTGCAGGGCCAGACCGCCATCGGCTACCGCAGGCGCAGCGACGCGGGTATATGGTCGGTCAGGATCAATCCGCCGAAATCGGAGAAGATGACGTTCTCGGAAGGCGAGCAAGTCGTGGTGCTGGCGACACACTGAACGCGCCCGACAGCTATCTGTGAGGCCCTGCCTCTTGACTGATCACGCGCCTGCTGCACCCTTCATAATGCATGTCGTCGGAAAGACCATAATATGGAGCCACTGGTCGTCAATCTCGGTCTTGCGCTGGCCATCGGCCTGCTGGTCGGGCTGGAACGCGGCTGGCGGGAACGCGAGGCGCCGGCGGGCAGTCGCACCGCCGGCATCCGCACCTATGGCATTTCCGGCCTGCTCGGCGGCGTCATGGCGGCGTTGGGCGCCGCAGCCCAGAATTCCCTGATCCTGCCGGCTGGTTTCCTTGGCTTTGCCGCCGTCTTCGCTTGGTTCAAATGGCAGGAATCGGTCGAGGATGATGATTTCAGCGTCACCGGTGTCGTGGTCGCGCTGGCGGTCTTCGCGCTCGGGGCGCTCGCCGTATCCGATCGTCCCTCCGAAGCGGCCGCCGGCGGTGCGGCGCTTGCCGCGATCCTGGCCAGCCGGGAAATGCTGCATGGTCTGCTCACCAGGCTGAGTTGGCTCGAAGTCCGCTCGGCGCTCATCCTTGCCGTCATGACCGCGATCGTCTTGCCGCTCCTGCCGTCCCAGCCGATCGATCCCTGGGGCGCGATCAATCCGCGCGAGATCTGGATCTTTACCATTCTTCTCAGTGCCTTTTCCTATCTCGGCTACATTCTTATCCGCATCGCCGGACCTTCGCGCGGCCTGGTTTATAGCACGCTGGCGGGAGCGCTGGTTTCCTCGACGGCCATGACGCTGTCGCTTGCCCGCGCCGAAGGCAGCGCGCGGCGCCGGGCGGGTGCTGCCAGCCTCGCCGCCATGGTGTCGATCCTGCGCGTACTCGCCTATTCCTCCTTCGTAGCGCCTGCGGTCATGGCGATCGTGCTGCCCGCCGCACTTGCCGCAACCGCCGCCTTCGCGCTTGCGGGTTGGCTCCTGATCACACGCACACCGGAAAACGAAGCCGCCGCACAGTCGGACCGCAATCCGCTCGAGGCGAAAGCGATCGCCGTTTCGGCTGTCATATATGCCGCCATGTCGCTGCTCGGCGCACTCTCGGCCCAGTATCTTGGCTCCGAAAGCCTGCCGCTCACGGCTGCGGTCACGGGCATGGCCGATGTCGATGTGGCGGTCCTGTCGATGCTGAGGCTGCAGGGCGGTGCCGCAGCGGAAATTCTTGCAGTGGCGGTTCTCGCCGCCTTTGCGTCCAATGCGCTTTTCCGCCTGATCAGCGCGGCAACCATAGCGCCGCTCGCGTTTTCGATCCCGCTCAGCATCGTGACGCTTCTCGCGATCGGGCTTGGTTTCAGCGTCTATATGCTGGTGCCCGCCCTCCCCCTGCCCATCTCCAAGTAACGCTCACAAAAAATCGCGTAGAAAATTTCGTAATTCATGTTGCCAACCACATATTTCATCCCTAAATATATGTTGCCAACCACGCATCCTGGAGAGCCAGCCATGAATTCAATTTGGAATCCGACCACGCTCGGCAACATCAACCTGCCACATCGCCTCGCGCTCGCGCCGATGACCCGCAGCCGTGCCAATGCCGACGGCACCCCCACCGGCCTCGTCCCGACCTATTATGCCCAGCGCGCCTCGCTCGGCCTGCTGATCACGGAAGGCACCCAGCCCTCGGAAGACGGCCAGGGCTACATGTTCACCCCTGGCATCCATAGCCAGGAACAGGTCGCGGCCTGGAAGAAGGTCGCCACCGCCGTCCATGCCGAAGGCGGCCACATCTTCATGCAGATCATGCATGCCGGCCGCATGGGCCATGTCGACAACACCCCGCACCATCGCGATCTTCTCGCACCTTCGGCCATCGGCGCCAATCAGCCGATGTACACGCCGACGGGTCCGCAGACGACATCCGCGCCGCGCGAGATGACTGTCGACGACATCAAGCAGACGATTCAGGATTTCCGCCAGGCAGCCCGCAATGCAATCGATGCCGGCATGGACGGCGTGGAAATCCACGGCGCCAACGGCTACCTGATCAACCAGTTCCTCGCCCCGAATGCCAATATCCGCACCGATTCCTATGGTGGCACGATCCAGAACCGCGCGCGCTTCGCGCTTGAAGTGGCCCGCGCCGTGGCCGAGGAGATCGGCGCCGAGCGCACCGGCATCCGGCTATCGCCTGGCTTTGCCACCGGCGGTCTCGAGGATGGCCCGGAGGGCGAAGATCTCTATCGCTACCTGATCAGCGAGCTCGACAAGCTGGGGCTGGTTTATCTGCACATCCACCACTTCGGCAACGACACGTTCCTTGCCGATATAAGGGCCCGCTGGTCGCAGAAGCTGCTCGTGCTGCGCTATGACCGGCCGCTGGAGGATATCGGCTGGGATGTGGAGATGGGGCTTGCCGACATCGTGCCGGTGGGACGCTGGGGCCTTGCCAATCCCGATTTCGTCGAGCGCCTCAAGGTCGGCGCCGAACTCAATGAACCTGATCCGTCGACCTTTTACTCTGGCGGTGCTAAAGGATATATAGATTATCCGACCCTGCAACAGAGCCACGCCGTGGCGGTTGCGTAACAACTGATGGAAGAGAAATGGAAGACACCTGCGAGTCCCGAATCCAAGCGTCCTGCGCCTGCCTCAAGACGGACTATCCGGTGAGCTTTGCCATCTTCGCCCTCGCCCGGTCGCACCGGGCGAAGGCAGCCAATATGCTGGCCGAAATCGGGCTCTTCCCGGGCCAGGAAATCCTGCTTATGCAGCTCTCCGAAAAGGACGGCAAGCCGCAGAAAGCACTGTGCGACTCGATCGGGCTCGACCATTCCACGGTCGCCAAGTCGCTGCTCAGGCTGGAGCGCGAGGGCCTGATCATCCGCAAGAAGTGTCCCGAGGACGGCCGCGTGTCGCAGGTTTACCTGACCCAGAAGGGCTGGGAGACGACCCGCGCCATTACTGGCGTCTGGGCAGAACTCGAACGGATGACCGTCGAACAGCTGACCGTCGAGGAACAGGCGCAGCTGATGTCGGCCGCCAGGAAGATCATGCCTCAGATGGCGCCGGCTTCCGCAACACCGTGATCATAAGGTGACCTCGGATTCGAGTGGTACCCGCATTAGTCGCCCGCACCCCTCGACCGCTTGGGTCCGCCGTCCTGTATTGGTCACACAGCCAAGGGAGACGACCGTGACCGGTATCCAGCATATTCCCCTCAAGCGCATCGATGGTACAACGGCCCAGCTCGGCGACTATGCCGGCAAGGTGCTGCTGGTGGTCAATACTGCCTCCAAATGCGGAATGACCCCGCAATATGAGGGGCTCGAAGCGCTCTATCGCGCCCGGCACGATCAGGGCCTCGAAATCCTCGGTTTCCCCGCCAACAATTTCAAGGAACAGGAGCCAGGGACCGACCAGGAGATCGCCAGCTTCTGCCAGCTTACCTATGACGTGACCTTTCCGATGTTCGCCAAGGTCTCGGTGAAGGGCGTGGATGCACACCCACTCTACCGCGCGCTGACCGCGACGCATCCTGCCATTACTGGCGCCGACGCCTTCCGCCAGCGCTTGGTCGAATCGGGCCTGGGACCGGAACAGCCCCAGGATGTGTTGTGGAATTTCGAGAAGTTTCTGATCTCGCGCAAAGGCGAGGTCATCGGCAGGTATTCGCCCAACATGAAGCCGGATGACCCGGCGCTGGTGGGCGATATCGAGAAGGCGCTGGCGGAATAGGGTTGGGCTAACAGTCCGACCGCCCCCCTCTACCTCACTTCATGTCATAGATATCGATCGGGAAATATTTCGCGTTGATCGTCTGGTAGGTGCCGTTGGCGCGAATGGCATCGATCGCGGCGTTGAGCTTGGCGACCAGTTCCTTGTCCTCGAGCCTGACCGCGATTCCGGCGCCCTTGCCGATCCACTTCTCGTCGGTGATCGGCTTGCCGATCAGTTCGCAGCACTTGCCGTCGTCGGTTTTCAGCCAGGCCATCAGCGGCAGCATGTCGCCGGTGGCGAGATCGAGCCGGCCATTGATCATGTCGAGATTGACCTCGTCCTGCGTCGGATAGAGCTTGATGTCGGCATCCGGATAGGTCGCCGTTGCATATTCGGCCTGGGTCGTGCCGGATTGCGCGCCGATCGTCTTGCCCTTCATGGCCTCGTTGGTGAATTCGGTGATGCCAGCGCCTTTCGGGGCGATATGGGTCATCGGCGCCTTGAAATATGGTTTCGTGAAGGCCACCTTCTCGGCCCGCTCGGGCGTGATGAACATCGAAGCAATCATGAAGTCGAACTTCCTGGCTTGCAGCGCCGGGATGATGCCGTCCCAATCCTGCGTCACGACGGTGCATTCGACCTTCATCTCGGCGCAGAGCGCCATGCCGATGTCGATATCGAAGCCGCCGACCTTGCCCGACGCGTCGATGAAATTGAATGGCGGATAGGCGCCTTCGGTGCCGATCACCAGCTTGTCGGCCGCCTGGGCGGATAACGCGGATAAGGCGGCAAAGGCCGCCGCGAGCAGGATTTTCTTCATCGCAGTCCCCTGTTGCTGATGCCTTTAGCGGCATCTTGCCATCAATCTATGCCTCGACCGGACATAAATGAAATAGATAGTTGAAATAGTCGCTATCAACCTGAATGATGCGAGTAGCGATACGGAGATCGATCGAATGTCCGAAAGCCGGCTTGAGCGCTTCGCACATAATCTGGACTGGAACCTGCTCCGCACTTTCGTGGTGGTGGTCGAGGAAGGCTCGATCACATCGGCCGCCAACCGGCTTCTGCTGCAGCAGCCGGCCGTCTCCATGGCCTTGAAGCGGCTGGAGCAAACGACCGGCCATCGCCTGATCGACCGCCGACCAGGCCGCTTCGCGGTCACCGAAGCCGGCGAGCGGCTGCACCGTCAGGCACGTGAGATCTTCGCGGCCGTCGTCCGCCTGCCGGATGCGCTGGAAAGCGCCGGCGCCGATGTCTCGGGTCATGTCAGCATCCACGCGGTCAGTCATGTCCATCATCCCGGCTGGGATGCGCGTCTGTCGTCGTTTTTCGAGATGCATCCGAAAGTCACGATGAACGTCACCATAGAGACCACGGCAGATGTCATCAGCTCAGTCGAGCGCGGCCTTGCAAGCATAGGGCTTTGCGATGGCATCATTCCGCCCGGGCTCGACAAGCTGCTCTACAAGCGCGAGTTCTACGCCCTCTATTGCGGCCGCGGCCACCGCTTGTTTGGCGTCGAGGATGCCACGCTCAACGACCTGCGCGGCGATTACTACGTCGCCTTCACCGCCGATGTGCTGGGTGGCCAGCATATGAACGCCATCACCGCCGTGAGGGCCATGGGCTCGTTCGGGCAGGAGGTCCGCGCCGTCTCCTCGCATGTCGAGGAGGTCACGCGGCTGGTCGCGGCCAATGTCGGCATCGGCATGTTGCCCAAGCATCTGACGGAGCCGATCGTGGCAGCGGGCGAACTCTGGCAGCTGCCGCCCTATGACAATCTGCCGGCGCAGGATGTGTTCGTCATCACCAATCCCGCCGCCATGCTGAACCCCGCCGAGCGCGCCTTCCTCGCCCATATGCAGGGGCTGGAACCGCTGATCCACCCGAGGTCGTAACCTCAGCCGAAGGGCGCCAGCGCCTTCCTGACCTCGGCATAGAGATGATCGGTCAGCACTTTCAGTTTCGGCGTCATGCTGCGGCCGGCGAGCGTAACGAGGTGCACCTGAAGGAAGCCGAGATCATGATCGGCGAGAATGCGCATCAGCCGTCCGGCCTTGATATCCGCCTCGGCATGGTAATCCAGCACCATGGCGATGCCCCTGCCCTTCCGGGCCGCCTCGAGCTGGATGTCGAGATTGTTGCTGATGATCCCGGGGTTCAGGCGGATCGCCTGCATCTTGCCGTCTATGGGGCACATCCATTGCGGCGGCCCGCTGGCCCAGGTCTCGACGATCGTTTCCCGTTCAGTGAGCTCGAGCGGATTGGCCGGTTCGCCTTTCTCCGCCAGATATTGCGGACTGCAGATCATGATCCAGCGTGTGCGGCCCAGAAGACGCGCGCGCAGTGTCGAATCCGGGAGCGTCCCGACGCGAAGCGCCGCATCCAGGCCATATTCGATCAAGTCGAGCCGACGGTCGTCGAGCAACAGTTCCGCCTGCGTATCGGGCCAGGCCTGCAGGAAGCTGTCGATCGCCGGATAGGCGAACGTGCGGCCGAACAGGACCGGCGCGGTGATCCGGACAGGTCCGCGAATGGGCGAGGTCTGCCGGTAGGATGCGAGGCGCCGGTAGCTCTCCAGCACATCCTTCGCCTGCTCGTAGAGTTCAAGGCCAGCCTCCGTGGGCGAGACCCGCCTTGTCGTGCGATCCACCAGACGAATTCCGAGCCTTTCCTCGAGTTGCGCCAGCCCGCGGGTGATCGATGCCGGCGATTTTCTGAGCCGTGCGGCCGCCTGCCTGAGACTGCCGGTCAAGACCACGGCGCCGAGAAGTTCCAGTTCGTCCAGACGATCCATTATTGCAGAACCTGAAATTTTCTTTTGAGCTCCGGCATTCTATGCCGAGATTTCCGGAATGATAGGGTCGGGAGGTCAAGCCGGATACGGAGTTGTTCATGACCGCAAAGATCGTCGTTACACAGTATATGTCCCTCGATGGCGTCATCGAGGATCCCGTCGGAATGGAAAACAGCGGCCTCGGCGACTGGACCGGACCTTTCACGCGCGGCCCGGCGGGTGACGCGTTCAAGAACGAGGAACTCGAACTGGCCGACGCGATGATCTATGGCCGCCGCACCTATGACGCCTTCGCCACCGTCTGGCCGACGGTGCCGGGCGACTTCGCCGCGCGGATGAACAGAATGCCGAAATTCCTGGCATCGCGCAACATCAGCCAACCCGAATGGACCAATACGACGCTGCTGGGCCCCGACCTTGCCGCTTCGGTTGCAGACCTCAAGAGAACCTTCGACGGCAATATCCTGATCTACGGCAGTGCCTCGATCTGCCACGAACTCGCGCGCCACGACCTGATCGACGAATATTCATTGATGGTCTACCCCGTGGTCCTTGGTCGCGGCATCCGACAGTTTGAAGATGGAACCCATGCGGACCTCGCGCTCATCGAAACACGGCAGTTCAGCGACGGGATTGTACTGTTGCGCTATCGTAGGGCACTATAGTCGCCACATCAATCATTTTGATACCGGCCTTTCCTGCTATAAATTTGAACGCGACCGCATCTGCCTGTAGCTCTCGTCCAGGGAGAGCGCCATGCAGACATACGACATCGCAATCATCGGCGGCGGCATTGCCGGCCTGTCGCTTGCCTATTTCCTCGCGGGGAAGCGGTCGGTCGTGGTGCTGGAGCAGGAGGATGCGCTCGGTTATCATTCGACCGGCCGTTCCGCCGCAGAATTCGTGCTGCGCTACAACAGCAAGGAAGTCTGCAGGCTGGCGGCGATTTCCCGCCAGTTCTTCGATACGCCGCCCACGAACTTCACCGCCGTTCCGCTGCTCCGCCAGCGCGGCGGCATCACCATCGCCAATGCCGAGAAGGCCGGGCGCCTGCGATCCAGGTTCGAGGCGGAGGCGCGCCACGCGCCGCTGACTTTGATGACGCCCGACGAGGCGATCGCGCAGGTTGCCTTCCTCGATCCGGCATATGTCGCCGCCGCCTTCTACGATCCGGAATTCTGGGACATCGAGGTCGAGAGCCTGTTGCAGGGCTATGTGAAGGGCGCGCGACGGGCGGGCACGGAGATCAGGGTCGGCGCCGGCGTGCTTGATATCCGCGATGACGGGCAGCACTGGCGGATCGAGACCGTCGGCGGTGCGGTCTCGGCCCGAATGCTGGTCAACGCCTCCGGCGGCTGGGCCGATGGCATCGCCGTCATGGCGGGCGTCCAGCCCAGGGGCATCGTGCCGCACCGGCGCACCGCAGTCCTCATCGACCTGCCCGGCATGGACGTCACCGCCATGCCCGAGATCAACGAACTGGACGAGGACTTCTACTTCAAGCCGGATGCCGGGCGCCTGCTGGTTTCGCCGGCCGACGAGACACCGTGCGCGCCGGCCGATGTGCAGCCCGAGGAAATCGATATCGCCTGGGCGGTGCATCATTTCGAGCAAGCCACGACGGTCAAGGTCAATCGGGTCGCGAAAAGCTGGGCCGGCATGCGCAGCTTTTCCGCCGATCGCCTGCCGGTGATTGGGCCCGCGCCGGACAATCCACGTTTCTTCTGGCTTGCGGGACAGGGCGGCTACGGCATCCTGAGTTCGCCGGCACTCGGCGCGCTCGCTGCTTCGATGCTTTGCGAAAGTCCCTTCCCGGACGGATTTGTGCAAACGTCGCTCGATCCCGCACTCTTCTCGCCCGGCCGTTTCTGACATAGGTTGGGTGAAACGCGGACGGAGGACTCGGGCATGGCGTGGTCGGCGCAGCAATATGTGAAGTTCGAGGACGAGCGCACACGGCCGCCGCGCGACCTGCTGGCACAGGTGCCGCTGGACCACATTTCGCGCGGCGTGGACCTCGGCTGCGGGCCGGGCAATTCCACCGAACTGCTGATCGAACGGTTCGGCACAACGACGATCTCCGGCCTCGATAGCGACGACGACATGCTGGCCGCCGCTGCCAAACGGCTGCCCTATACGACCTTCGAAAAGGCCGACCTCGCGACATGGCAGCCGGAGCGGCCGCAGAACCTGCTCTTCGCCAATGCCGTGTTTCAATGGCTGCCCGACCATCTCGATATATTCGAGCGGCTGATGGACGGGCTGGCGGAGGGCGGCGTGCTGGCGGTGCAGATGCCGGATAATCTCGACGAGCCGAGCCATCGCGCGATGGAGGAAACGGCGCATGACGGGCCTTGGGCGCCGCTCTTCGCGAGCCGGTCGATCCGCCGGGCGCCGCTGCCGGCGCCATCGGTCTATTACGATCGCCTGGCGCCAAAGGCATCCCGCGTCGAGATCTGGCACACGATCTACAATCATCCGCTGACCGATGCCGCCGCGATCGTCGAATGGGTCAAGGGCTCGGGCCTGAGGACCTATCTCGATCATGCCGGACCCGAGCACCATGACGGTTTTCTCGCGGCCTATGCCGAACGGGTGGAAAAGGCCTATCCCCGCACCGCCGACGGCAAGGTGCTGTTCCGGTTCCCCCGGCTGTTCATCATCGCCGTGCGGTAGCGGCCGACCGCTCCATCCTCGGCAGCCAGCCGCGACCGAAACCCTTGCTGAGCAGCTGTTCGGCGGCTGCGAGTTCCTGGCGCAGGAAGGCGCAATCCTCGATCAGCGTGGCGATGGTGGCGATCGGGTCGCCATCATGCCAGGCGAGCGCCTGGGCGATCTCATCCTCCGGCTGGAGCGGCGTCGGCTCTGCGAAAAGGCGCAGTTGTGCTTCCCCCTGTGCTGTCACGAGAGGCCTCCCTGATGCTGTGGAACGATGACGGATATCCGTCTCAAAATTGGAATATGTTCCTATTTTGTTCTAATCATTCCCGGGAGTCAAGACGGATTTTGAAGAACCTGTCATAGGGCGGTTCCATGCCGGACCGGCGACGGGCCGATGACCCGTCGCCACTAAAGGACCAGCCCCGCCTTGCGCTCGGCATAGGACTCGGCGGCGGCCGCGTCGGGGAAGCCGATGAAGAACATGTTGAGGCGGTGCTCGTCGGTCTCGCCGCGCCTGACATAGGCGATCTCGATGGTCATGGTGGGATGGGCGAAATTCTCGCTCATGTCGCGGACGGTATCGAATTTGCCCGGCGGGCGCTTGCCGTTCCAGGCGAGGAAGGCGCCATGGGCGGCGAATTTTTCCACACCGGCGAAGAAGGCGTCCTTCTCGGTCGGCTGGCCCTTGCGAAGTGCTGCATCGCGGACCTGGTAGGTCTCGTCGTTCTGGGTGGCACTCGTCATGATGATGCATCCCGAGGGATCGCGGTTGAGCGCGACACCGCCCCTGAGCCCGAACCGCGTGAAGGCGGACTTGCGTTTGCGGTACTCGGCGAGCAGGCCGGCGATTTCGGCCACCAGTTCGGTCTGCGATTGATGCGGCATGTCATATCCTCGAATTCTTGGCTGGCGCGGAATTAGCACAAAGATCTGCTCATGGCAGCGGTTTTTCCGCGGAAGATTCACGACGCCGCCGGACGGGCCACCACATCGGCAAACTCGATCTTTCTCCAGCGCCGCGAGGCAATGACACGCGTCGTCTCCCGGATGATCCCGTCCTCGCTCTCCTCGACCCGGTGGGCAAGCTCCCGCATTACCTCCAGAAGCTCTTCGCGCTCGTCATCCTCACCCATCAGATGGCAGGCCGGCATGCCGGTGCCGACGATGCGATCGCCGAGATTGTCGCCGACGATGACTATCCCGTCGCCGCCCGTCGCGAGCAGCGGCCCCGAGCAGACGCCGTCGCGCCGGCACTTGCGGATCGGACAGATGGTGCAGAGTTCGAGCTGGCTGCTGGCGGCGCGGGCAAAGGCCGCCAGCCGGCGGGCGCGCGAGATCTTCGATGGATGCAGTTTCATATTGCTTTCCTCAAAATTGCTGACTGAAAATTGGACATGGCTCCGCGTTCACGCGGGCTGTTTTCGCTCCGTGGCTTGAGGGGATTTCGGACGGG
>Ga0164290_1002258_pt1 | contig 15082 bp, 14 predicted proteins | sample Micstemetagenome_FD_108782 | JGI IMG/M metagenome (GOLD analysis project Ga0164290, IMG submission 108782) | Contaminated culture microbial community from soil near Moab, Utah, USA - Microcoleus steenstrupii SON62 (Illumina Assembly) | ecosystem: Environmental > Terrestrial > Soil > Soil crust... | reverse complement strand
GAAGTGCTGGTCGGCGATCCGCTCTACGCGACCTATGAAGGCGTTGTGGCGAGCACGGGCGCCGTGATCAAGACGGTGCCGCTGCGGGCGGAGAACCGGTTCCACATGCAGGCGGAAGACCTTGAGCGTGCGATCACGCCGAGAAGCCGCGTGCTGCTGCTCAACAATCCGCACAATCCATCGGGCGCGGTGCTCAGCCGCGAGGAAGTGATCGCCATCGGCGAGGTCTGCCGCAAGCATGATCTCTGGATCCTCTGCGACGAAGTCTATGAAGAACTGACCTTCGGATCGGCCTTCCATTCGCCGTTCGACTTCCCCGAATTCGCCGAGCGGACGATTGCGGTTGCCTCGATCTCCAAGTCGCATGCGGCGCCGGGCTTCCGTTCCGGCTGGGCTGCCGGTCCGGCGGAATTCTGCGAGCGCCTGCTGCCGGTGTCGGAGACCATGCTGTTCGGCGTCCAGCCCTTCATCTCCGACATGACGGCGATGGCGGTTTCCCAGCCGTTCGACACAGCCCGCGTCATGCGCGAGAACTACAGTCGCCGTGCGGCGCTCGCGGCCGATACGCTCGCCGGTTCGAACGTCATCAAGCCCTTGATGCCGGAAGGCGGCATGTTCATTCTCCTTGATGTCGGCGCCACCGGGCTCGACGGCGAGGCCTTCGCCCGCAAGCTGCTGCGCGAAAAGCATGTGGCGGTGATGCCGGGTGGGTCTTTCGGCGAGAATGCGAAAGATTTCATTCGCCTGTCGCTGACCGTGCCGGATGAGACCCTGGTTGAGGCTGTCGACCGCATTGCCGCTCTGGGGCAGGAACTGGCGGGGCTGACGGCCAAGCGGGCGTAGCCACGGGATGGCAGAGAAGACTCTCAATTCCACGACAAGGACTGCGGTGACTGCCACCGCCGCCCTGCTGTTCCTTCTGGTGCTCGCGAGCTGCTCCACGCAAGCGATCGAGCCTCCGAAGCCGGTGCCCCGCGAGGAGCCGATCAATTCGCTGGCGCTCGAGCAGTGCATTGGCGAAAACGGACAGGCGAGCTGTACTCGCCAGGCTGATTGAGAACCTTGCTGCAGGCAACCCGCCCAAGTTAAGCCCCACTCAAACTATTTCCTGTATTCGGGTCTTCGTTCGCGCTATAGACCCGGCGTTCCGGCGGGTTGCCGGAGAGGTTGTAATTTCATGCAGCAGACCAAGGCCCGGGTGGAAAAGCCGGACGAAACCTATCCCGAGATCCTCGATGTCGAGACGTTCGCCGCCGGCATGGAGGCGATCGCCGCGGAGCATCAATCCGACAAGGATGCCCGCCGGCCGGCCTTGCTCGCCTATCTCAAGGATATCAGCCAGCAAGGTCGGGCAAAGGCCCGTGAGATCCTCGACCGGGACGGCTCGGGCATGGGCTGCGCGCGGCGCATCTCCTGGCTCGAAGACCAGATCATCATCCACACTTTCGAATTCGCGATCCGCCACATTTTTCCCGCGCCGCACGACATCGTCGCCGTAACAGCCGTCGGCGGCTATGGCCGTGCGACGCTGGCGCCCGGTTCCGATATCGACCTGCTCTTCCTGTTGCCCGGCAAGCAGACGCCGCTCGGCCAGAAGGTCGTGGAGTTCATCCTCTATATCCTCTGGGACATGGGTATGAAGGTGGGGCACGCCACCCGCACGATCGACGAATGCATCCAGCTCGCGAAGAGCGACATGACGATCCGCACCGCGATCCTCGAGACGCGCTTCATCTGCGGCAATGTCAATCTGGAGTTGGAGCTTTCAAGCCGCTTCGACAAGGAGATCGTCCGCACATCGGGGGCCGATTTCATTGCCGCAAAGCTCGCCGAGCGCGACGCGCGCCACGACCGTTCCGGCAATACCCGCTATCTTGTCGAGCCCAATGTCAAGGAAGGCAAGGGCGGCATACGGGATCTGCATACGCTGTTCTGGATCGCCAAGTATTTCTACCGCGTGCGCGACACGGCCGAACTGGTTCGGCTCGGTGTGCTCTCGAAATCCGAATATGCCTCGTTCCAGAAGGCCGAGGACTTTCTCTGGGCGGTGCGCTGCCATCTGCATTTCCTGACGGGCAAGGCCGAGGACCGGCTGTCCTTCGATCACCAGAGCGAAGTCGCCGAAGCGCTGGGTTACAGATCAAGGCCCGGCCTTTCCGCCGTCGAGCGCTTCATGAAGCACTATTTCCTGGTGGCCAAGAATGTCGGCGACCTCACCCGCATCCTCTGCGCGGCGCTCGAGGACGAGCAGGTCAAGGAACAGCCGGGCCTATCGGGCGTCATATCGCGCTTCACCGCCCGCAAGCGCAAAATCGCCGGCACGCAGGATTTTGTCGAGGACAAGGGCCGGCTGGCGCTCGCCAACCCCGATGTGCTCAAGCACGACCCGGTCAACCTGATCCGCCTGTTCCATATTGCCGATCTCAACGGGCTGGAATTCCATCCGGATGCACTCAAAAGCGTCACCCGTTCGCTGCATCTGATCAATGACGGCCTGCGCGCCGACGAGGAGGCAAACCGCCTCTTCATCGCGATCCTCACCTCGCGGCGCGATCCGGCGCTCATTCTGCGTCGGATGAACGAGGCGGGCGTACTTGGCCGTTTCATTCCGGAATTCGGCCGCATCGTCTCGATGATGCAATTCTCGATGTATCATCACTATACGGTGGACGAGCACCTGATCCGCTCCGTCGAAGTGCTCTCCAATATTGAGAAGGGCCAGGATATCGAGGACGTGCCGCTCTCGGCGAACCTGATCAAGACGATCGAGGACCGCACCGTGCTCTATGTCGCGGTGCTGCTGCACGACATTGCCAAGGGCCGTGCCGAGGATCACTCGATCGGCGGCGCCCGCATGGCCCGCAAGCTTTGCCCGCGCTTCGGCCTCAATTCCAAGCAGACCGAAATGGTGGCCTGGCTGATCGAAGAGCATCTGGCCATGTCGATGACGGCGCAGACGCGCGACCTCAACGATTGGAAGACGATCTCGGATTTTTCAAGCCGCGTCCAGTCGCTCGAACGCCTGAAGATGCTGTTGATTCTGACTGTCTGCGATATCCGCGCAGTCGGCCCGGGCGTGTGGAACGGCTGGAAGGGGCAGTTGCTCCGCATCCTCTATTACGAAACCGAACTGCTCCTGGCAGGTGGTTTCTCCGAAGTCAGCCGCAACGAGCGCGTCAACCTGGCGCGCGAAAAGCTGATAGAAGCGCTGTCCGACTGGCCGGAGGACGAGCGCAAGGCCTATGTGCGCATGCACTACCAGCCATATCTGCTGTCGGTGCCGCTCGAAGGTCAGATGCGCCACACCGCCTTCATCCGGGAATCCGACAAGCAGGGCAAGGTTCTCAACACCATGGTGCGCACCGATGCGTTCCAGGCGATCACCGAAATCACCGTGCTGGCGCCCGACCATCCGCGCCTGTTGGCGATCATCGCTGGCGCCTGTGCGGCAGCCGGGGCGAACATCGTCAATGCCCAGATTTTCACCACCGCCTTCGGGCGCGCGCTCGATACGATCCATATCAGCCGCCAGTTCAAGGACGACGAGGACGAGTTGCGCAGGGCCGGCACGATCTCGAAGATGATCGAGGACGTGCTTTCAGGCGCGCGCCGCCTGCCCGAAGTCATCGCCACCCGCACGAAGAACAGGAAAAGAGACAAGACCTTCCACATCGTGCCGAGCGTGACGATCTCCAATTCGCTATCGAACAGGCTGACGGTCATCGAGATCGAATGCCTCGACCGGACAGGCCTGCTCTCCGATATCACCTCGATGTTGGCCGACCTTTCGCTCGACATCGCTTCGGCGCGCATCACCACCTTCGGCGAGAAGGTGATCGACACGTTCTACGTCACCAACCTCACCGGCGAAAAGCTCACCAACGAGAACCGTCAGGCAATGGTCGCCGCCCATCTCAAGACCGTGATGGCCGAGGATGGCGCCGACGTGAAGCGCGTGGCGCCCGGCGTCGTCACGCCGCTGCCCCCCAAGGGCGTGCCTTTGAAAAAGCCGGTTGCGCAGTCGTGAGCCTCGTCAAAAAATTCATGACGGTCGGCGGTGCGACGCTCGGCAGCCGCTTCTTCGGTTTCGCGCGCGAAATGCTGATGGCGGCCGCACTCGGCACCGGGCCCATGGCCGATGCTTTCTACGCCGCCTTCCGGTTTCCCAACCTCTTCCGCCGGCTGTTCGCCGAGGGTGCCTTCAATGCCGCCTTCGTGCCGCTCTTTGCCAAGGAAATAGAGGGCGGGGGCAAGGAGGCGGCCAAGCGATTCTCGGAAGAAGTCTTCGGCGTTTTATTCACGGTGCTGCTGCTGATCACGATCGCCATGGAACTGTCCATGCCGCTGATCGTGCGCACCGTGATCGCGCCGGGCTTCGAGGTCGGCAGCGAGAAATACGAGGTGACGGTCAAGCTCGCCATCATCATGTTCCCCTATCTCATGTGCATGTCGCTGACGGCGATGCTGTCGGGCATGCTCAATTCGCTGCACCACTATTTCGCTGCGGCCGTGGCGCCGATCTTCCTCAACATCATGATGATTGGCGCCCTCGGCTATGGGCTCTGGACCGGCGCCGATCCGCTGGCGACCGCCTGGTATCTCTCCTGGGGCGTGCTGGTCGCGGGCCTGTTGCAGATGGCGGTGCTCTATGTCGGCGTCCGGGCCGCCGGCATGTCGATCGGATTCAAGCGCCCGCGCATGACGCCCAACGTCAAGCGGCTGCTGGTGCTGGCTTTCCCGGCCGCGATTACGGGCGGCATCACCCAGATCAACCAGCTGATCGGCCAGATGATCGCCTCGACCAAGGAAGGCGCGATCTCGGCGTTGCAATATGCCGACCGCATCTACCAGCTTCCCTTGGGCGTGGTGGGCATCGCGGTGGGCGTGGTCCTGCTGCCGGAGCTGTCACGTGCTTTGCGGGCAGGCCATCACGTCGAAGCCTCAAACATCCAGAACCGCTCGCTGGAATTTTCCCTGTTCCTGACGCTGCCTGCCGCCGCCGCGATCTGGGTTCTGTCGGACGAGATCATCCGGGTCGTCTACGAGCATGGCGCGTTCAACCCGGCAACCACCGCCACCGTCGCCGGTATCCTCGCCATCTATGGCCTCGGCCTGCCCGGCTTCGTGATGATCAAGGCGCTCAATCCGGGCTTCTTCGCCCGTGAAGACACCAGGACGCCGATGCGCTTCACCATGGTTTCGGTTGCGGCCAATTGCGCGCTGGCCGTCTCGCTGTTCCCGTTCTTCGCCGAGCGCGGCATCGCCACCGCCGAGGTCGTGTCGGGCTGGATCACGGTAACGCTCCTGTTCGTCACGCTCGTGCGGCGCGGCCATTTCGATGTCGAGCGCGATTTCGTCTGGCGGCTGGTGCGGCTGGTGATCGCGGCCGGAGTCATGGCCGCCGTGCTGGAATATGCCTCGATCCATGCAGCGCCGTATATTTCGTCAGAATCGGGGTTGATCGAACAAGTGCTGGCTGTCTTTGCGCTGATCGGTCTTGCCATGGTGGTCTATTTCGGCGTCGCCTTCGCCATCGGCGGCGCGAGCCTGGGGATGATCCGGCGCAACATGAAGCGCCAGGCGGGTAGTACGCCGGCGGTGGCCGCCGACCAGTCACCACAGGATTGACCCCGTGACCAAGCAGTCCCTCTTCCTCATCGCCCTTGTCGTGCCGGACTATGATGCGGCGATCGCCTTTTATTGCGGGGCGCTCGGCTTCACGCTGGTCGAAGACAACGGGCTCGATGACGAAAAGCGCTGGGTCGGGGTGCGCCCACCGGGCGGCGACGGTGCAAGTATTCTCATTGCCAAGGCCATTGGCCAGGAACAGTCAGCGGCGATCGGCAACCAGACAGGCGGCCGGGTTGGCTTCTTTCTCTCGACCGACGATTTCGCGCGGGATCACAAGGCTTATCTGGCGCAAGGCGTGATCTTCGAGGAGGAACCACGGCACGAGGTCTATGGCACCGTGGCTGTGTTCCGCGATCCCTTCGGCAATCGCTGGGACATGATCGAGCACGCGCGCTAGACTTGTCCCTTCAGCAATGCCGCCAGCGCCGCTTCGGCCCCACATCCACATGCACCAACCCATTGCAATAGGTCCCGATGCCGCCAATGTTCGGCGCCGTCTTCGCCGCCGCGATGATGCGGCTGACGGATACGCCCGGCACTCTTATGTCTGCCGCCTCGCATTTGCGGTGATAGGACCCGCGCCGTCCGCCGTGGCGGTGGCCTGACGTGACGATCGGGCGGCCGCCGGTCTTCCGCGCAATATGGGCGAGCACCATGTTCAGCTGGTCCGGGAAACAACCGGCCTTCACGCTGACCCGCTGCAACGCGTAGCCATAGGAGACCTGATGGCGTTTCAACTTCATGGTCTGGCGGGTCTTTGAGCCGGCCATGGCATCGGTGTTGACGGCGGTATTGGTGCCGAGGGCAATGAGGGCCGCAAGGGCAAGCGAGGTGGTCTTACGCAATACGAATTCCTTGTTTTGTTCTGAACGCCTGGCACATCCGCCAGAAAGTTCCCATGCGCGGCATAAAAATCCTAAAAGCGGCAATTTTGAGAATTGTTTTTGCGCGCCGCATCGTGGCACGCATGGAGTCTTTATTTCGGAGGATCGTGAGCACCGCTGAGCGCTACTTGATTGTGCGGTTCGGCCAGTGCATAAGCCCGCCCGTCAGCAACATGGGCCTTTGGCCCTGCGGATAATAGAATGCTCCGGCTCAGCCCGGAGCATTCTATTATCCGCCGACTCAAAAAGTGCTGCTGCGTCTTGGCGCGTCCGAGAGGACGCGCGGCGCAGCAGAGGCCCTCCACAAGCCTAACCGAGGAAAATATCCATGAGTGAGTTCAACAAGCTCGTATTCTCCGGCGTGCAGCCGACCGGCAATCTCCATCTCGGCAACTATCTCGGCGCGATCAAGAAGTTCGTCGCGTTGCAGGAAGGTTCGGACTGCATCTATTGCGTCGTCGACCTGCACTCGATCACCGCGCAGCTTGTCCATGAGGACCTGCCGGGCCAGATCCGCTCGATCGCGGCGGCGTTCATCGCCTCGGGCATCGATGCCGAAAAGCACATCGTCTTCAACCAGTCTGCCGTGCCGCAGCATGCCGAGCTTGCCTGGATATTCAATTGCGTCGCCCGCATCGGCTGGATGAACCGCATGACCCAGTTCAAGGACAAGGCCGGCAAGGACCGCGAGAATGCCTCGCTGGGCCTGCTCGCCTATCCCAGCCTGATGGCTGCCGACATCCTCGTCTACCGCGCCACCCATGTGCCTGTCGGCGACGACCAGAAGCAGCATCTGGAGCTTGCCCGCGACATCGCCATGAAGTTCAACCTCGATTTCAAGGACGGGATCAGGAGAGTCGGCCGCGGCATCGACATCACCGTCGGCAACGAGCCGGTACATGCCTATTTCCCGATGGTCGAGCCGCTGATCGATGGCCCGGCGCCGCGCGTCATGAGCCTCCGCGACGGCACCAAGAAAATGTCGAAGTCCGATCCGTCGGATTTGTCGCGCATCAACCTGATGGACGACGAGGACGCGATCTCCAAGAAGATCCGCAAGGCCAAGACCGATCCGGACGGCTTGCCGTCGGAGTCCGAAGGCCTCAAGGGCCGGCCGGAAGCGGACAATCTCGTCGGCATCTATGCGGCACTTGCCGGCAGGACGAAGACCGAGGTGCTCTCGGAGTTCGGCGGCCAGCAGTTTTCCTTCTTCAAACCGGCGCTGGTCGACCTTGCCATTTCAACCCTTTCGCCGATCACAGGCGAGATGCGGCGGCTGATGGACGACACGAGCCATATCGACGCCATTCTCAAGAAGGGCGGCGAAAGGGCGCGGGCCAGAGCCGATGTCGTGATGAACGAAGTCAGAGACATCATCGGTTTTCTGCGCTAATACTCGCCCGATATTGCCGGCCCGGTTCATGCCGGGTCAGCCGATTTAAAGCGCCTTTGGGGGGCATCGGGTTCATGGTATCGACACGTCAGTCGCGGCTGGAAGGCCATCGCCGAAAATTCCTTGCCGTCATCGATGAGACACCCGAAAGCGCCCGCGCGGTTCGCTATGCCGGCATGCGCGCCAAGAATTCCAATGGCGGCCTCGTACTGCTCTATGTCATCTCGGATGCTGACTTCAACCAGTGGATCGGGGTCGCCGAGGTCATGCGGGCGGAGGCGCGCGAGGAGGCGGAGGCCATCATGGCCAAGGTCGCGCAGGACGTTCGCGAGAAGATCGGCCACGAACCGGAACTCATCATCCGCGAGGGCAAGGCGACCGACCAGATCCTGCAACTGATCGAAGAGGACCGCGATATCGCCATCCTGGTGCTCGCAGTCGCAAGCGGCAAGGAGGGGCCCGGCCCGCTGGTGAGCGCCGTTGCCGGGCGTGGCACGCCGTCATTTCCAATCCCCGTCACGATCGTACCGGATACACTGACCGAGGAAGAGATCGACGCGCTCGCATGAGTGCGAACTCCGGGTAATCCTGACAAAGACGTACTTGTTTTCGACGTCGGCGAGCATGATATGCCTTGCGCTATCGCTACAAAGAGAATATTTAATTGGAATAATTCTAAAGTACAAACCTGACGTTCTCCGGCCTTGACCCGCGAGCAACACTTGGAGCGACCGATGTTCATTCAGACCGAAGCCACGCCGAACCCGCAGACCTTGAAGTTCCTGCCGGGTAAGATCGTGCTCGAAGACGGGACCGCCGATTTCCGCAGCGCGGACGAGGCGGTTGTTTCGCCGCTTGCCGAGCAGCTTTTCAGTATTCGTGGCGTCACCGGCGTCTTCTTCGGTTATGACTTCGTGACGGTCAGCAAGGATGGTGCCGATTGGGCACATCTGAAACCCGCGATCCTCGGCGCGATCATGGAACATTACATGTCGGGCGCGCCGATCATGGGCTCCGCGCACGATCAGGACGATATCGATGCCCAGGGCGAGTTCTTTGAACCCGGCGACGAGACACTGGTCGCGACCATCAAGGAACTGCTCGAAACCCGCGTCCGCCCGGCGGTCGCGCAGGACGGCGGCGACATTACCTTCAAGGGCTATCGCGACGGCACCGTGTTCCTCAACATGAAGGGCTCCTGCGCCGGCTGCCCATCCTCGACAGCGACCCTGAAGCACGGCGTGCAGAACCTGCTGCACCACTTCATTCCCGAGGTTCGGGAAGTCGAAGCCGTCTGATCGGCGGCTTCATTTTCCATGATCCTTGTCATCGACACTTCAGGTCCGGTTTGCGCGGCCGGCATTTATGACGCCGGATCGAGCACGCTTGTCGCATCGATTTCCGAGACACTAGGCAAGGGCCATGCCGAACGGTTGATCCCGATGGTCGATGAAGTCCTGAACCAGGCCGGCATGACGCTCCGGCAGATGACGCGGATCGCCGTGACGGTGGGTCCAGGCTCGTTTACCGGCATCAGAGTGGGGGTGGCGGCCGCGCGCGGTTTCGCTCTTTCGCTCGGCATTCCCGCTGTCGGCGTGACAACGCTACAGGTCGTCGCCGAGCAGGTGCTGGAGATCGGGCCTCCCGCTCCTGTCGTGGCGGCGATAGACGCGCGCCGCGACGAGATATTCGCCCAGGTCTTCGCGCCCGACGGCGAGGCGCTGACCGAGCCGAATGCCTATAGCTATGATGATCTCCGCGCCATCGTCTCGCGCTTCGACGGCATCCTGACGGGCTCCGGCGCCAGCGCCGTCGATAATGTGCCGCATGACGTCGATCTCTATCCCCTCGATCGCATAGGCCAGATCGGCGCGCGCCTGCCGGATGACATCAAGGCGAGCCCGGTCTATCTCCGGGGCGCCGGCGCCAAGCCGCAGACCGGCTTTGCGATCAAGCATGTGTGATTTGCGCTGAAGCGATCCAGGCTTCAAAAATTCTCAATCTTTGGGTGGTAGCCTTCAAACAGCTCCCTTTTGGACGTTCCGATGAACCCGGTCTCGCTGCTCGAAAGCTTCTTTATCCGCAAGGCCGAGTTCGATATCTTCCCGGCCGGCTTCGACGATTGCCGTGATCTTTCCCTGCTGCATGCCGAGCGATTCTATCAAGGCTGGGGCGACGGCGAATTCCACTCGCTGATGACACAGTCCACAGTCTTCGGCTATACGGCGCGGCCGAACAATGGCACGGCCGGGCTTGGCGGCTTCGTACTGGCGCGCGAGGCGGCGGGCGAAGCGGAAATCCTCTCCGTCGCGGTCTCCAACAAGTATCCGAGACAGGGCCTGGGCTGGCGTTTGATGCTCGCCGCTCTTCGCGAAACGCGCGGCCGCGGCGCCGAAACCGTGTTTCTCGAAGTGGACGCCAATAATGACGCCGCGCTGAACCTTTATCGCAAGCTCGGCTTCCAAAAAGTAGGGGAACGCAAGGGCTATTACGCCGCGGACGCGGGACAGAAATCCACTGCGCTTGTCATGCGGCTTGATCTCCGTTAGAGCGCCTCATGGAATTGGACGTCCGGGGAGCCATTGATGGCCGATATTACGCGCACGCTGATCGAACTTTGTGCCGAGCGCGGCCTACGAATGACCGAGCAACGCCGCGTCATCGCGCAGATTCTCCAGGATTCGTCCGACCACCCTGATGTCGAGGAACTCCATCGCCGCTCGTCGGCGATTGATTCGAAAATTTCCATCGCCACCGTCTATCGCACCGTGAAACTGTTCGAGGATGCCGGCATCATCGAACGCCACGATTTCCGGGAAGGCCGTTCGCGCTACGAGACCGTGCCGGAAGAACACCACGACCATCTGATCGATCTCAAGAGCGGCAGGGTGATCGAGTTTCACTCCGCCGAGATCGAGGCGTTGCAGGAGAAGATCGCCCGCGAGCACGGCTTCCGACTGGTGGATCACCGGCTAGAACTCTACGGCGTTCCGCTCGTCAAGGATGAGAAGCAGCCGTGATCGCCTGGATGAGAGTGGGGCTGGCGATCGCCGCCGTTCTTTTCACCACGCTTTTCCTCCTGCCCTTTCATCTGATCTTCCTCTGGCTGGAACTGCCGTGGCGCAACCGCCTGCCGCGCCTCTGGCACAAGGCCGCGCTCTGGGCGATCGGTATCAAAGTGCACGTGCATGGCGCACCCGAACCGCGCCGGCCGCTGCTGGTTGCCGCCAACCATTCGTCATGGCTCGACATCCTGGTCGTCGCATCCGTCGTCGATGCGACCTTCGTCGCAAAGTCGGAGGTCAGAGACTGGCCGGTGTTCGGCGTTCTGGCGCGGCTGCAACGCTCGATCTTCATCAAGCGCGAGGAGCGCCGACAGACCCGCGGGCAGGCGGATGAAATGGCTATGCGCCTCAATGCGGGAGAGGCGGTGGTGCTCTTTCCCGAGGGAACCACCTCCGACGGCAACCGTCTGAGGGAGATCAAGTCTTCGCTGTTTGCCTCGGCCACATCAGCGGCGAAATCCGCCTCCGAAGGTGTCGTCCATGTCCAGCCGCTCGCCGTGACCTATACGCGCATCCACGGCATGGCGATGGGGCACTATCATCGCCCGATCGCAACCTGGCCGGGCGACCTCGATTTGCTGCCGCATCTCGTCGGCGTGCTCAAGGCAGGCGCGATCGATGTCGATGTCCGTTTTGGCGATATGGTGGAGGTTAGGCCGGAAACGAGCCGCAAACATGTCAGCGCCTTTGTACGGGATCAGTTGCGCAGCATGCTGGAGACAAGCCTGCGGGGGCGCACCCCGTCTTGAATGCCGTTGCAACTTCAGTGCCCATGAACTAATCCAGCGTGGAGCACAACCTGATATGACTGGGCCCTATTTGTGATTAGCTTTCGCGAAGCGCTTGAGACGAGCCGCAACAATCCCCGCTCCGGATGGCCTGAACGCGGGCCGGGCAGCCGGCTCGAGCCCATCGCAAATCCATCCTTCGATACCGGTGTGAAATTGCGGCCGGGGGCGAAGGTGGTGACGATGGGCAGTTGCTTTGCCCGCAATATCGAGGAATATTTCGAAGCGGAAGGTTTCGACGTTCCGCTCATGGGCTACTCAGCTCCGGTCGAGGAATATGGCCAGGGCGGCCGTATCCAGGGAATCCTGAACAAATACACCATCGCCTCCATCGGCATCGAAATCGACTGGCTGGCACGGGTGAAGGGCGAAGGCGGCAAGGTCACGTGGGAGAATGTCGAGCATATGATGCTCGATATCGGTAGCGGCAGGATTCTTGACCTGCAACTGTCGAGCGGCGTTCCGGTCTCGCGGGAGCGCGCCATCGAGCGCCGCCAGCAGATCTACGACCTGCATGTCCAGATCTTCGACTGCGACCTCGCGGTCCTCACGCCGGGTCTGACGGAAACCTGGTTCGACACTCAGACGGGCCTCCACATCCAGCGGATGCCGGGAGCCCGACAGGTGCGCGCGGCACCGGATCGCTTCATGTTCGAAGTCATGGATTTCTTTCAATGTTTTGAAATCCTGGACAAGACGATCAGGACCCTGAGGGAGAATGGGACAAGGCAGATTGCGATGACGGTATCGCCGGTGCCATTGCAGCGGACGATGACCGATCAGGATATCCTGATCGCCAATACCTATAGTAAGTCCACGTTACGCTCGGCCGTCGGGCTGATCTGCGACCGCTATGATTTTGTGCATTACGTGCCAAGCTATGAGCGCGTGATGTTGTCGAAGGACCCTTCCGTCTGGGGACCCGATCTACGCCATGTCACGAAGGATTTCGTTGGCACCATCGCATCAACGTTCGCCGCCAGCGCACTCGGCCAGTCCACTGAGATGACGGATGCCATCCTCGCTTTCAATACGGCAATCCACGAAAAGCGCCGCGAAGACGCCGTTGCGCTGCTCGATTTTCTTGGCGACAATGCGCTGAATGTCAGCCTTTACGGTTTCGCCAAGGCCGCCTGCAGACTGCTGATCGACGAGGGCAGATTTGCCGATGCCATGCCCTTTGCCAACCGCGTCCGCACTCTCCGGCCACATCAAGAAACCGGTTACAAGCTGCAATACAGGATCCACCTGAAGCTCGGTGATACGGCCGCTGCGGAGAAAGTCGCAAGAGAAGCAGCCGAGAATTGTCGCGACCTGATCATCGAAGAGTTCAAGACGCTCAAGCCGAGGCAAAAATAACCGCTTCACCCGAAGGCTCATCTGTTTTAAAGAGCCCGCATGAACCAGATCGTACCAGCCAAGGATCTCCAGCCGCTTGCCAACAGCAAGAAAGTCTTCGTCAAGACCTATGGCTGCCAGATGAATGTCTATGACAGTCAGCGGATGACGGATTCGCTGGGAGAGAGCGGCTATATGCCGACCGACACCGTCGAAGACGCAGATCTGGTGCTGATCAATACCTGCCACATCCGTGAGAAGGCTGCGGAGAAGGTTTACTCGCAACTCGGCCGCCTGCAGAAGATGAAGCGCGCGCGGGCAAAGACCGGACTCGAACTCATGGTCGGCGTCGCCGGCTGCGTGGCGCAGGCCGAGGGCAGCGAGATCATCCGCCGCGCGCCCGTCGTCGATCTGGTGATCGGGCCAACCACCTACCACCGCCTGCCGGAAGCGCTTGAGCGCGCCAGGGCTGGCGAGAAGGTGGTCGAGACCGACTATGCCGTCGAGGACAAGTTCGAATACCTGCCGCAGATCAACCGGGAGAAGACGATATCGCGCGGCGTCACCGCGTTCCTGACCGTCCAGGAAGGTTGCGACAAGTTTTGTACCTTCTGCGTGGTGCCCTATACGCGCGGCTCGGAAGTTTCCCGTCCACTCGGCCAGATCTTGACCGAAGCCAAGAGGCTGGTCGATGCGGGCGTCAAGGAAGTCACCCTGCTCGGCCAGAACGTCAATGCCTGGCACGGCCACGGCCCGGATGGCTCCGCCTGGGGGCTGGGGGAATTGCTCTACCATCTCTCCGAAGTCGATGGAATCGAGCGGCTGCGCTATACAACCAGCCATCCGGGCGACATGGACGACCGGCTGATCGAGGCGCATCGCGACCTGCCCAAGCTCATGCCCTACCTGCATCTGCCGGTGCAGGCCGGTTCCGATCGCATTCTGAAAGCGATGAACCGCAAGCACACGGCCGCCGAATATATCGCACTGATCGAGCGGATCCGCTCGGTGCGTCCCGACATGGCGATCTCGGGCGATTTCATCACCGGCTTTCCCGGCGAGACGGAGGAGGACTTCCAGGCGACGATGCGGCTGGTCGAGACCGTGGGTTATGCACAGGCCTTCTCGTTCAAGTATTCGCCCCGTCCCGGCACACCCGGCGCCGACCTTCCGGACCATGTTCCCGAGGATGTCAAGGCCGAACGGCTGGAACGACTGCAGGCCCTGCTGTTTAGCCAGCAGACGGCTTTCCAGCAGTCGATGGCGGATCGTGTTTTCGACGTTCTCGTGGAAAAACCCGGCCGTTTCCAAGGCCAGATGATGGGCCGTTCGCCCTGGCTTTTGCCTGTGATCATCGAAATGAAAAGCAATGACAATCTCAAAATTGGTGACATTATAAAGGTGCGAATCACCAAGGCCGGCACCAACAGCCTTCACGCCGAGACGGCATGATGCGCAAGCCCGCCGACACAAAGGAGCAAGGCGGTTTGAACAGACCCGAGTTGATGTCTAAAGAGCGCCAGCCCAGCAGGACAGACGCAAATCACTTTGTTCTAACCTTCGAAAACAACCGTCTCGCGAGTGAGCTGTTCGGCCAGTACGACCAGAACCTCAAGCTCATCGAAGACCGTCTCAAGATCGATGCCCGGGCACGCGGCAATACGGTCTCGATCACCGGCGATGTCGCCGCCACCAATCTTGCGCGCCGCACGCTCGATTACCTCTACGACCGGCTGCAGAAAGGTTCACCGATCGAGGCTTCGGATGTCGAGGGCGCGATCCGCATGGCTCAGGCCGCCGACGATCAACTCGTCTTCCCGGCGCTCGAAAGGAAGGCCAAGCTCTCGATGGGCCAGATTTCCACGCGCAAGAAGACTATCCATGCCCGCACCCCCAACCAGGACGTCTATATGCGGGCGCTGGAGCGCTCCGAGCTGGTATTCGGCATCGGCCCGGCCGGCACCGGCAAGACCTATCTCGCCG
>Ga0164290_1002257_pt1 | contig 15093 bp, 27 predicted proteins | sample Micstemetagenome_FD_108782 | JGI IMG/M metagenome (GOLD analysis project Ga0164290, IMG submission 108782) | Contaminated culture microbial community from soil near Moab, Utah, USA - Microcoleus steenstrupii SON62 (Illumina Assembly) | ecosystem: Environmental > Terrestrial > Soil > Soil crust... | reverse complement strand
GGCGGGCACCGAGATGGTGATGCCCGGCGACAACATCACGGTCGACGTCGAGCTGATCGTGCCGGTGGCGATGGAAGAGAAGCTCCGCTTCGCCATCCGCGAAGGCGGCCGCACCGTCGGTGCAGGCGTCGTGGCGAGCATTAAAGAGTAAGTCGGTATCAACGGGATCTGGGGGCGCGGAATACGCCGCGCCCGCCCGGACAAGGAAGTGACGCATGAACGGACAGAATATCCGCATCCGCCTCAAGGCGTTTGACCACCGAGTACTCGACGCGTCGACGCGCGAGATCGTCTCGACCGCCAAGCGCACCGGCGCCAACGTCCGGGGTCCGATTCCGCTCCCGACGCGGATCGAGAAGTTCACGGTCAACCGCTCGCCGCACGTCGACAAGAAGAGCCGCGAGCAGTTCGAGATGCGCACCCACAAGCGCCTTCTCGACATCGTCGACCCGACCCCCCAGACCGTCGACGCTCTGATGAAGCTCGACCTGGCGGCCGGCGTGGACGTCGAGATCAAGCTCTGAGGTAACGAACATGAGCCCGGCGGGCATATGCCCCGAAGGCTCCTCTGAAGACAGAGCCGGATGGGGTCATCCCCGGACGGGAACTCTAAGGGAAATGAACCGATGCGTTCAGGTGTGATTGCACAGAAGGTGGGTATGACCCGCATCTACAATGATGCGGGCGAGCATGTGCCGGTGACGGTCCTCCGCATGGAGAACTGCCAGGTCGTGGCGCAGCGTACCCAGGAGAAGAACGGCTACACCGCGGTGCAGCTCGGCGTTGGCCTTGCGAAGGTCAAGAACACGTCGAAGGCCGAGCGCGGCCAGTTCGCCGCCGCTTCCGTCGAGCCGAAGGCCAAGGTCGCCGAGTTCCGCGTGAGCCCCGAGAACCTTCTCGATGTCGGCTCCGAGATCACCGTCGACCACTTCGTCGCCGGCCAGAAGGTCGACGTGACGGGCACGTCGATCGGCAAGGGCTTCCAGGGCGTCATCAAGCGCCACAATTTCGGTGGCGGTCGCGCCACCCACGGTAACTCCGTCTCGCACCGCACGCACGGTTCGACCGGCCAGCGCCAGGACCCCGGCAAGGTGTTCAAGGGCAAGAAGATGGCCGGCCACATGGGCAATACCCGCGTCACGACGCAGAACGTCGAGGTTGTCTCGACCGACGTCGACCGCGGCCTGATCCTGATCCGCGGCGCGGTTCCGGGTTCGAAGGGCGCATGGATCATGGTGCGCGACGCCGTCAAGTCGGCTCTGCCCGACAATGCACCGAAGCCGGCAGCCGTCCGCAAGAACGGCGCCGCTGAGAAGGGGGCCGAGTAATGGATCTCAAGGTAACCACACTCGCCGGCAAGGACGCCGGCAAGCTGTCGCTCTCGGACGAGATCTTCGGGCTCGATCCGCGCGACGACATCCTGGCCCGCGTGGTGCGCTGGCAGCTGGCCGCGCGCCAGCAGGGCACGCACCAGGCCAAGGGCCGTGCGGACGTCGCCCGCACCGGCGCCAAGATGTACAAGCAGAAGGGCACCGGTCGCGCCCGTCACCATTCGGCCCGCGCTCCGCAGTTCCGCGGCGGCGGCAAGGCCCACGGCCCGGTGGTGCGCAGCCATGCGCATGACCTGCCCAAGAAGGTGCGTGCGCTCGGCCTCAAGCATGCGCTGTCGGCCAAGGCCAAGTCGGAGAGCCTGATCGTCATCGACGACCTGGTGCTCGGCGAGGCCAAGACCAAGGCGCTGATCGAGAATTTCGCCGCGCTGGGCCTGACCAACGCGCTGATGATCGGCGGCTCGGAGCTCGACCAGAACTTCCAGCGCGCGGCTGCGAACATCCCGAACATCGACGTGCTGCCGATCCAGGGCATCAACGTTTACGACATTCTGCGCCGCGGCACGCTGGTCCTCTCCAAGGCCGCCGTCCAGGCCCTCGAGGAGCGTTTCAAATGACCGACCTCCGTCATTACGACGTGCTCGTCTCTCCGGCGATCACCGAAAAGTCGACCATGGCTTCGGAGCAGAACCAGGTCGTCTTCAATGTCGCCAAGAAGGCGACGAAGCCCGAGATCAAGGCTGCGGTCGAAGCGCTGTTCGGCGTGAAGGTCGTCGGCGTCAACACGCTGGTGCGCAAGGGCAAGGTCAAGCGCTTCCGCGGCACGGTGGGCAAGCTGAGCGACGTCAAGAGGGCGATCGTGACGCTCAAGGACGGCGACTCGATCGACGTCACCACCGGCCTGTAAGCGCTGAGAGGTTAGGAACATGGCACTGAAGAGTTACAAGCCGACGACGCCGAGCCAGCGCCAGCTGGTCATCGTCGATCGCTCCGGCCTCTACAAGGGCAAGCCGGTCAAGGGCCTGACCGAAGGCCTGAAGTCCGCGGGCGGCCGCAACAACACCGGTCGCGTCACCGCGCGCTTCCAGGGTGGCGGTCACAAGCGCACCTATCGCATGATCGACTTCAAGCGCCGCAAGCTTGACGTCGCGGCGACGGTCGAGCGTCTCGAATACGATCCGAACCGCACCGCCTTCATCGCTCTGGTGAAGTACGAGGACGGCGAGCTGAGCTACATCCTGGCGCCGCAGCGCCTGGCAGTCGGCGACCAGATCATCGCCTCGGCCTCGGCCGACGTGAAGCCGGGCAATGCGATGCCGCTGCAGGCGATGCCGGTCGGCACGATCATTCACAATGTCGAGCTGAAGCCGGGGAAGGGCGGCCAGATCGCCCGTTCGGCTGGCGCCTACGCCCAGCTCGTCGGCCGCGACCAGGGCATGGCGATCCTGCGCCTGAACTCGGGCGAGCAGCGCCTGGTGTCGGGTTCGTGTTTCGCCACCGTGGGCGCCGTGTCGAACCCCGATCACGGCAACATCAACCTCGGCAAGGCCGGCCGTTCGCGCTGGCTCGGCAAGCGCCCGCACAACCGCGGCGTCACCATGAACCCGGTCGACCATCCGCACGGCGGTGGTGAAGGCCGCACCTCGGGCGGACGCCATCCGGTGACCCCGTGGGGCAAGCCGACCAAGGGCAAGAAGACCCGGTCCAACAAGTCGACCGACAAGTTCATCATGCGCTCGCGCCATGCGCGCAAGAGCTAAGAAGAGGTACGCGAAGTGACCCGTTCAGTCTGGAAAGGTCCGTTCGTCGACGGCTATCTGCTGAAGAAGGCCGACAAGGCCCGCGAAGGCGGCCGTGCGGAAGTGATCAAGATGTGGTCCCGCCGGTCCACCATCCTGCCGCAGTTCGTCGGCCTCACCTTCGGCGTCTACAACGGCCAGAAGCATGTCCCGGTCTCGGTGAACGAGGACATGGTCGGTCAGAAATTCGGTGAGTTCGCCCCGACCCGTACCTATTACGGCCACGGCGCGGACAAGAAGGCGAAGAGGAAGTAACCATGGGCAAGGCCAAGGCTCCGCGCAGGCTTGCGGACAACGAGGCGCGCGCCGTGCTTCGCACGATCCGCATCAGCCCTCAGAAGCTGAACCTGGTTGCCGCGCTGATCCGCGGCAAGAAGGTGGCGGCTGCGCTCAACGATCTGGAGTTCTCGCGCAAGCGCATCGCCGAGACCGTCAAGAAGACGCTCGAAAGCGCGATCGCGAACGCCGAGAACAACCACGACCTCGACGTGGACGCCCTCGTCGTGGCCGAGGCCTATGTCGGCAAGTCGATCGTGATGAAGCGCTTCCATGCCCGCGGCCGCGGCCGCGCCTCGCGCATCGAGAAGCCGTTCTCGCACCTCACCATCGTCGTGCGCGAAGTTGAAGAGAAAGTGGAGGCCGCCTGATGGGCCAGAAAGTCAATCCGATCGGACTGCGCCTCGGCATCAACCGGACCTGGGATTCGCGCTGGTATGCGAACACCGGGGAATACGGCAAGCTGCTGCACGAGGACATCAAGATCCGCAAGTATCTGGAGAAGGAGCTCAAGCAGGCTGCCGTCTCCAAGATCGTCATCGAGCGTCCGCACAAGAAGTGCCGCGTCACGATCCACGCCGCCCGTCCCGGTCTCATCATCGGCAAGAAGGGCGCGGACATCGAGAAGCTGCGCAAGAAGCTGATGGAGATGACCAAGTCGGACACGAGCCTGAACATCGTCGAGGTCCGCAAGCCGGAGATCGACGCCAAGCTCGTCGCCCAGTCGATCGCGCAGCAGCTGGAGCGCCGCATCGCGTTCCGCCGCGCCATGAAGCGCGCCGTTCAGTCGGCGATGCGTCTGGGCGCGGAAGGTATCCGCATCAACTGCTCCGGCCGTCTCGGCGGCGCCGAGATCGCGCGTATGGAGTGGTATCGCGAAGGCCGCGTGCCGCTGCACACGCTGCGTGCGGACGTCGACTACGGCACCGCCGAGGCCCAGACCGCCTATGGCATCTGCGGCGTCAAGGTGTGGATCTTCAAGGGTGAGATCCTCGAGCACGATCCGATGGCTTCCGAGCGTCGGGCGTCCGAGGCTGAGGCCCCGACCACCGGCGGCGCTCGTCGTCGCGAGAACGCGTAAACAAGCGCGGCATACGTAAGAAGGATAGAGAACGATGCTGCAGCCCAAGCGCACAAAGTTCCGCAAGCAGTTCAAGGGCCGCATCCATGGCGTCGCCAAGGGCGGCACCAACCTGGATTTCGGCGGTTTCGGCCTGAAGGCGCTGGAGCCCAACCGCGTCACGGCACGTGAGATCGAGGCGGCCCGCCGCGCGATCACCCGCGCCATGAAGCGCCAGGGCCGCGTCTGGATCCGTGTGTTCCCGGACGTTCCGGTGACCTCGAAGCCGACCGAAGTCCGCATGGGTAAGGGCAAGGGCGCCGTCGATTACTGGGCGGCGCGCGTCAAGCCCGGCCGGGTGATGTTCGAGCTGGACGGCGTCTCGGAAGAGACCGCGCGCGAAGCGCTGCGTCTCGGCGCCGCCAAGCTGTCCGTGAAGACGCGCTTCATCCAGCGCATCGCAGAGTAGGAAGATCGAGAGCCATGAAAGCCGCCGACGCACGGGGCATGAGCCCCGATCAGCTCAATGACGAACTGGCCAAGCTGAAGAAGGAGCAGTTCAACCTGCGCTTCCAGAAGGCGACCGGCCAGATGGAGAAGACCGCGCGGGTCAAGCAGGTCCGCCGCGACATCGCCCGCATCAAGACGATCGCTGCCGAAAAGGCCGCGGGCAAGAAGGGTTGAGGAAGAGATCATGCCCAAGCGCATCCTTCAGGGTACGGTCGTGAGCGACAAGAACGACAAGACGGTCGTCGTCCGCGTCGAGCGTCGCTTCACGCACCCCGTTATGAAGAAGACCGTTCGCCTGTCGAAGAAGTACAAGGCGCACGACGAGACCAATGCCTGCAAGGTGGGCGATCAGGTGTTCATCCAGGAGTCGCGTCCGATTTCGAAGGACAAGACCTGGGTCGTCGTCACCGAAGCGGCTGCGAAATAGAGAACAAGAGACAGGCCGGAGGGCGGTGCCCCGCTTTCCGGAGATGAAGATAAAGGCGGTCAGTCATGATTCAGATGCAAACTAACCTGGACGTTGCCGATAATTCCGGCGCGCGCCGCGTCATGTGCATCAAGGTGCTGGGCGGCTCGAAGCGCAAGTATGCCTCGGTCGGCGACATCATCGTCGTCTCGATCAAGGAAGCTATTCCGCGCGGCCGCGTCAAGAAGGGCGATGTCATGAAGGCGGTCGTGGTTCGCACGGCCAAGGACATTCGCCGTCCCGACGGTTCGGTCATCCGGTTCGACAAGAACGCGGCCGTTCTGGTGGACAACAAGAAAGAGCCGATCGGCACCCGTATCTTCGGGCCGGTTCCGCGCGAGCTGCGTGCGAAGAACCACATGAAGATCATCTCGCTCGCGCCTGAAGTGCTGTAAGGAGCCGAACGATGCAGAAGATTCGCAAGGGCGACAAGGTCGTCGTGCTCGCCGGCAAGGACAAGGGCCGCACGGGCGAAGTGCTCCGCATGATGCCGAAGGACGACAAGGCTGTCGTGCGCGGCATCAACATGGTGCGCCGCCATCAGCGCCAGTCGCAGTCCCAGGAAGGCGGCATCATTTCCAAGGAAGCGCCGATCCACGTCTCGAACATCGCCGTGGCCGATCCCAAGGACGGCAAGCCGACCCGCATCGGCTTCGAGGTGAAGGATGGCAAGAAGGTGCGCGTAGCGAAGCGCTCGGGAGCAACGATCGATGGCTAAGTCTTATCAGCCGCGTCTGCGCAAGGTCTACGACGAGCAGATCCGCAAGGCGCTTCAGGAACAGTTCAACTACGACAACGAGATGCAGATCCCGCGTCTCGACAAGATCGTGCTGAACATGGGCGTGGGCGAGGCGACTGCCGATTCCAAGAAGCCGACCGTGGCGGCCGAGGATCTCGGCCTGATCGCCGGCCAGAAGGCTGTCGTCACCCGCGCGCGCAACTCGATCGCCGGCTTCAAGGTTCGCGAGAACATGCCGATCGGCGCCAAGGTGACGCTCCGCAAGGAGCGCATGTACGAGTTCCTCGATCGCCTGATCAACATCGCGCTGCCGCGCGTCCGCGACTTCCGCGGCCTCAACCCGAAGAGCTTCGACGGGCGCGGCAACTATGCGATGGGCATCAAGGAGCACATCGTGTTCCCCGAGATCAACTACGACAAGGTCGACCAGATCTGGGGCATGGACATCATCGTCTGCACGACCGCCAAGACGGATGACGAAGCGCGGGCCCTTCTCAAGGCCTTCAACTTCCCGTTCCGGCAGTAACGGCAAGCGGTAGGAAAGGTATTTGAAATGGCCAAGACCAGTTCAGTCGAAAAGAACAACAAGCGCCGCAAGATGGTCGCCAACGCCGCTGCCAAGCGCAAGGCGCTGAAGGCGATCGTCATGGACCAGTCGCTGCCGCTCGAGGAGCGCTTCCGCGCCCAGCTCAAGCTGTCGGCGATGCCCCGCAACGGCGCCCGCACCCGCATCCGCAACCGGTGCGAAGTGACCGGCCGTCCGCGCGCGTTCTACCGCAAGCTCGGCATGTCGCGTATCGCGCTGCGTGAGCTCGGTTCGCTCGGGATGATCCCGGGCCTCGTGAAGTCCAGCTGGTAAGAGAGGGCACGACGATGTCTTTGAGTGATCCCCTCGGCGATATGCTGACCCGCATCCGCAACGCCTACGGCCGCAAGAAGTCGAAGGTTTCGACGCCGGCCTCGACGTTGCGCGCCCGTGTTCTCGAAGTGATGAAGTCGGAAGGCTACATCCGCGACTACGCCCAGACCGATTTTGGCAACGGCAAGTCCGAGATCGAGATCGAACTGAAGTATGCCGAAGGCCAGCCGGTCATCCGCGAGATCGCTCGCGTGTCCAAGCCCGGCCGTCGCGTCTACGTTTCGGTCAAGTCGATCCCGCAGGTCGCCAACGGCCTCGGCATCTCGATCCTTTCGACCCCGAAGGGCGTGATGGCCGACCACCAGGCGCGCGAGCAGAACGTCGGCGGCGAAATCCTCTGCCAGATCTTCTGATCAGGCAGACCGAACAAACAGGAACGAGGACAAGACAATGTCTCGTATTGGCAAGAAGCCCGTCGCTCTCCCGCAGGGCGTGACCGCCTCGGTCAACGGCCAGACGGTGAGCGCGAAGGGACCGAAGGGCGAACTCAAGTTCGTCGTCAACGACGAGGTCCTGGTCAAGCTGCAGGACGGCGAGATCGCCGTCGAGCCGCGCGACCAGTCGAAGCTCGCACGGTCGAAGTGGGGCATGTCCCGCACGATGATCGTCAACATCCTCAATGGCGTGAAGGACGGTTTCGAGAAGCGTCTCGAGATCAACGGCGTCGGCTACCGCGCGGCCATGCAGGGCAAGAACCTGCAGCTGTCGCTCGGCTTCAGCCACGAAGTCGTCTACCAGACGCCGGAGGGCATCACGATCGCGACGCCGAAGCCGACCGAGATCGTCGTCAGCGGCATCGACAAGCAGCAGGTCGGCCAGGTGGCCGCCGAGATCCGCGAATATCGCGGCCCCGAGCCCTACAAGGGCAAGGGCGTGAAGTATGCGGGCGAGAAGATCGTCCGTAAGGAAGGCAAGAAGAAGTAATCAGTGAATGGTGAATGGTGAATGGTAAGATGGTTATTGGTCACACGCTAATCGCGTTCTGACTGTTCACCATTTTCCCATTCACCATTCACCGAACGCCACGGAAGGCGGTTGCGGGCTGAGTTAGACCGCACAGAGCCGCCGCCGTTTCACAAGGCAAGGGAAGAAGGCCATGGCCGCGAAGCAGTCCACCCAGAAGCGCGCGCAGCGCATCCGCCGTCAGCTCAAGAAGGTTGCCGGCGAGCGTCCGCGCCTGTCCGTGCATCGCTCGTCGAAGCACATCTACGTCCAGCTCATCGACGACGCGCAGGGCCGCACGCTCGCCGCAGCGTCGACCCTCGACAAGGAACTCAAGGGCTCGCTGAAGACCGGCGCCGACACGGCAGCCGCGGCAGCGGTCGGCAAGCTCGTCGCCGAGCGGGCCAAGAAGGCCGGCGTGACCGAGGTCGTCTTCGACCGCGGCCCGTACATCTATCACGGCCGCGTCAAGGCGCTGGCCGATGCCGCCCGCGAGGGCGGACTGAGCTTCTAGCGCATTCGCCCCGGTTTCGGGGCGTCCCGCTGGTTGAAACCGGGCCGGCACTCGTGTAGAGGCCGGCCTTCACATTGAAACCCGGTGCCTCCGGAAAAGAACAAGGAACAGGATATGGCACAAGAACGTCGGGAAGGCGGCCGCGATCGCGGTCGTGACCGCGAGGAAAAGGACAGCGAGTTCGTCGACAAGCTGGTCCACATCAATCGCGTCGCCAAGGTGGTGAAGGGTGGCCGTCGCTTCGGCTTCGCAGCCCTCGTCGTCGTCGGCGACCAGAAGGGCCGCGTCGGCTTCGGCCACGGCAAGGCGCGCGAAGTGCCGGAGGCGATCCGCAAGGCGACCGAGGCCGCCAAGCGCGAGCTGATCTTCGTGCCGCTGCGCTCCGGCCGCACGCTGCATCACGACGTGTCGGGCCGTCACGGCGCCGGCAAGGTCCTGCTGCGCGCAGCCAAGCCCGGCACGGGCATCATCGCAGGCGGCCCGATGCGCGCCGTCTTCGAGACGCTCGGCATGCATGACGTCGTCGCCAAGTCGATGGGTTCGTCGAACCCGTACAACATGGTGCGCGCCACCTTCGACGCCCTGAAGAACCAGGTCCACCCGAAGGACATCGCTGCCCAGCGCGGCATCAAGTATTCCGCGCTCCAGGCGCGCCGCGGCGCTGCCGCCGGCGAAGAATAAGGAGACGGGTCATGGCGAAGAAAGCCACCAAGACCATCACCGTCGAGCAGATCGGCAGCCCGATCCGTCGTCCGAAGGAACAGCGCGCGACGCTCGTGGGCCTCGGCCTGAACAAGATGCATCGCCGCCGCACGCTCGAGGACACCCCCTCGGTCCGCGGCATGATCGCCTCCGTCGGCCACCTCGTCCGCATCGTCGACGAGGCGTGAGCCGGAGCGCAGGAGAAGAGACATGAAACTCAACGAATTGCGCGACAACGAAGGCGCAACCAAGGACCGCAAGCGGCTCGGCCGCGGCATCGGCTCCGGCAAGGGCAAGACCGGCGGACGCGGCGTGAAGGGCCAGAAGGCCCGCTCCGGCGTGGCCATCAACGGCTTCGAGGGCGGCCAGATGCCGCTCTACCGTCGCCTGCCCAAGCGCGGCTTCACGCCTATCTCGTCGAAGTCCTTTGCGACCGTTTCGCTCGGCCGCATCCAGGCTGCGATCGACGCCAAGAAGCTCGACGCGAAGGAGACGGTGGATGCCGCCGCTCTCGTCAAGGCCGGCGTGATCCGCCGCGTCAAGGACGGCGTGCGCGTTCTCTCCGACGGCGAGCTCAAGGCGAAGGTCTCGTTCGACGTGGCCGGCGCCTCCAAGGCGGCTCTCGAGAAGATCGAAAAGGCGGGCGGCTCGATCAAGCTGCCGGAAGCCAAGTCCGAGTGACATAGAGCAGCGGTGCGACGGCGCCGCTGCTTGCATCTTTGCGGGCCGGAGCCTATTTCGAGGCTTCGGCTCAAAGCATGACTCGCCTCCCGCGAGCCAATTCGCCTGCCGAAGCGGAGATTTCCCCATGGCATCAGCAGCCGAGCAGCTTGCCTCGAACCTCAATTTCGCGGCCTTCGCCAAGGCGGAGGACCTCAAGAAACGCATCTGGTTCACGCTCGGCGCTCTGCTTGTCTATCGCCTCGGCACCTATATCCCGATCCCCGGCATCAACCCGGACGCCTTTGCGCAGGCCTTCGCGGGCCAGTCGCGCGGCGTGCTCGGGATCTTCAACATGTTCGCGGGCGGCGCGGTCGAGCGCATGGCGATCTTCGCGCTCGGCATCATGCCCTACATCTCGGCCTCCATCATCATGCAGCTCATGACGTCGGTGGTCCCGACGCTGGAGCAGCTGAAGAAGGAAGGCGAACAGGGCCGCAAGGTCATCAACCAGTACACCCGCTACGGCACCGTGCTGCTTGCCACCGTGCAGGCCTACGGCATCGCGGTCGGCCTGGAAGGCGGCGCCGGCATCGTCACCGACCCGGGCTGGTTCTTCAAGCTGTCCGCCGTCATCACGCTCGTCGGCGGCACGATGTTCCTGATGTGGCTCGGCGAGCAGATCACCGCCCGCGGCATCGGCAACGGCATCTCGCTCATCATCTTCGCCGGCATCGTGGCCGGCCTGCCGTCGGCGCTCTCCGGCACGCTGGAACTCGGCCGCACCGGCGCGCTGTCGACCGGCCTGATCCTGGCGATCATCGTGCTCGCGGTCGTGGTGATCGCGCTGATCGTGTTCTTCGAGCGCGCCCAGCGCAGGCTGCTGATCCAGTATCCGAAGCGCCAGGTCGGCAACCGCATGTTCCAGGGCGACACGTCGCACCTGCCGCTGAAGCTCAACACCGCCGGCGTCATTCCGCCGATCTTCGCGTCCTCGCTGCTGCTCCTGCCCGCGACCGTGGCCGGCTTCTCCGACACGACTGCGATGCCTGGCTGGGCGAGCTCCATCCTGGCGGCGCTCGGTCACGGCCAGCCGCTCTACATGGCGCTCTATGCGGCGATGATCGTCTTCTTCGCCTTCTTCTACACGGCGATCGTCTTCAACCCGAAGGACACGGCCGACCAGCTGAAGAAGCATTCCGGCTTCATCCCCGGCTATCGCCCGGGCGAGCGGACGGCCGAATACATCGATTACGTGCTGACCCGCATCACGGTCGTCGGGGCGATCTATCTCGTCGTGATCTGCCTGTTACCCGAATTTCTCATTTCGGCGACCGGCGTTCCGTTCTATCTCGGTGGCACGTCGCTGCTGATCGTCGTGAGCGTCACGCTCGACACGGTGGCGCAGATCCAGGGTCATCTGATCGCCCATCAGTACGAAGGGCTGATCAAGAAGTCGAAGTTGCGGGGGGGCAAGAGATAGAATGAAGCTGATACTGCTGGGCCCGCCGGGGGCGGGCAAGGGGACGCAGGCGCAGCGGCTGGTCGAGAAGCACGGAATCCCGCAGCTTTCCACGGGCGACATGCTGCGCGCGGCGGTGAAGGCCGGCACCGAGGTCGGCCGACGCGCCAAGGCGGTGATGGATGCCGGCGAGCTGGTGTCGGACGAGATCGTCAACGCGATCGTCGCCGAGCGCATCGACCAGCCCGATTGCAAGAAGGGCTTCATTCTCGACGGCTATCCGCGAACGCTGGTCCAGGCCGATTCGGTCGAAAAGATGCTGGCCGAGCGCGGCCTCAAGCTCGACATGGTCATCGAGCTCGTCGTCGACGACAAGGCGCTGGTCGGCCGCATCGTCAAGCGCGCCGAAGAGGCGGCTGCCGCCGGACAGCCGGTCCGCAAGGACGACAATCCGGAGGTGTTCGAGGAGCGCCTGCGCGAATACTACAAGAAGACGGCGCCGCTGATCGGCTACTACTACGCCAAGGGCCTGCTCAAGGGCGTGGACGGCATGGCGTCGATCGACGACGTGACGACGCAGATCGAGGCGCTTCTCGCCGCGAACAAGTGACATTCAGCGGTTGACGGGGAGGGCGTGTTGCACTATAGCGGCGCGTCTCCCATCAGATCGCATGATTGGATGGTCCGCAAGGACTTGCCCGTGCTTTGATCGGAACACCCGCAAGGGCCGGCCTCCACCGGACGCGGGGCACAACAACAATGCCAGCCTGACTGGCTCACATGGAGATGAAGATGGCTCGTATAGCCGGCGTCAACATTCCGACCAACAAGCGCGTGATCATCGCGCTGCAGTATATCCATGGCATCGGCCCGAAGTTCGCGGCCGAGATCGTGGAGAAGGTCGGCATCCCCGCGGAGCGCCGCGTCAACCAGCTTACCGACGCTGAGGTGCTGCAGATCCGCGAAGCGATCGACCGCGACTACAAGGTCGAGGGTGACCTGCGCCGCGAAGTGTCGATGAACATCAAGCGCCTGATGGACCTCGGCTGCTACCGCGGCCTGCGCCATCGCCGCTCGCTGCCGGTTCGCGGCCAGCGCACGCACACGAATGCCCGCACCCGCAAGGGTCCGGCTAAGCCCATCGCGGGCAAGAAGAAGTAATTTAGGGGAGTATGGGAGTAGGGGAGTAAGGCAGTAGGGAAGACGGTGCGGAAATCCGCGACCAACATACTTCCTTACTGCCCTATTCCCCTACTCCCCTCTCTTCTGGTGTAGCCGCTGGCATTACGGCGGCGTAGAGATCGAAAGGCAAGACATGGCCAAGGAAGCCACACGCGTCCGCCGTCGCGAACGCAAGAACATCTCGACGGGCGTCGCGCACGTCAATTCGACGTTCAACAACACGATGATCACCATCACCGACGCGCAGGGCAATGCGATTGCCTGGTCGTCGGCGGGCGCTCAGGGCTTCAAGGGTTCGCGCAAGTCGACCCCGTTTGCCGCGCAGATGGCTGCCGAGGACTGCGCCAAGAAGGCGCAGGAGCACGGCATGCGCATGCTGGAGGTCGAGGTCTGCGGTCCGGGTTCGGGCCGTGAGTCCGCGCTTCGCGCGCTACAGGCGGCGGGCTTCACCATCACGTCGATCCGCGACGTGACGCCGATCCCGCACAATGGCTGCCGCCCGCGCAAGAAGCGCCGCGTCTGACATTTCCCATTCCAACCTGCGGCGCCCATCGGGGCGCCGAAGGCATTTTCCAGATGCCCGTCACGATTGGATGGTGGCGGCGTAACGGAAGGACAAACTGATGATCCAGAAAAACTGGCAGGACCTGATCAAGCCGAACAAGGTCGAGTTCTCCTCGAAGGGCAAGACCATGACGTCGCTGGTCGCCGAACCGCTCGAGCGCGGCTTCGGCTTGACCCTCGGCAACGCGCTGCGTCGCGTTCTTCTCTCGTCGCTGCGCGGCGCGGCCGTGACCGCGGTGCAGATCGATGGCGTGCTGCATGAGTTCTCCTCGATCGCCGGCGTGCGCGAGGACGTGACCGACATCGTGCTGAACATCAAGGAAATCGCCATCAAGATGGAAGGCGACGGACCCAAGCGCATGGTCGTGCGCAAGCAGGGCCCGGGCTACGTCACCGCAGGCGACATCCAGACCGTGGGCGACGTCGAGATCCTGAACCCCGACCACGTGATCTGCACCCTCGACGAGGGCGCCGAGATCCGCATGGAGTTCACGGTCGACACCGGCAAGGGCTACGTGCCTGCCGAGCGCAATCGCGCCGACGACGCGCCGATCGGCCTCATCCCGGTCGACTCGCTCTATTCGCCGGTCAAGAAGGTCTCCTACAAGGTCGAGAACACCCGCGAGGGCCAGGTTCTCGACTACGACAAGCTGACGCTGTCGATCGAGACCGACGGCTCGATCACGGGCGAGGACGCCGTGGCGTTCGCCGCGCGCATCCTGCAGGACCAGCTGTCCCTGTTCGTCAACTTCGACGAGCCGCAGAAGGAACAGGCGACGGAAGCCGTCACCGAGCTTGCCTTCAACCCGGCGCTGCTCAAGAAGGTCGACGAGCTCGAACTGTCGGTCCGCTCGGCGAACTGCCTGAAGAACGACAACATCGTCTACATCGGCGACCTGATCCAGAAGACCGAGGCGGAGATGCTGCGCACCCCGAACTTCGGCCGCAAGTCGCTCAACGAGATCAAGGAAGTGCTCGCGGCGATGGGCCTGCATCTCGGCATGGAAGTGCCGGACTGGCCGCCGGAGAACATCGAAGACCTCGCAAAGCGCTACGAAGACCAGTACTAATCAGTGAATAGGGAATAGCGAGGAGTGAGGAGGGGAAGGCCCCATTCACTACTCGCCGCTCACTACTCACTCCTGAAAACCCGCCAAGTATGGCACCGAAGGAGATAAGCCAATGCGCCATGGACGTTCCGGCCGCCGGCTGAACCGCACCGTCAGCCACCGCAAGGCCCTGTTCTCGAACATGGCCGCATCCCTCATCGAACACGAGCAGATCCTCACCACGCTGCCCAAGGCCAAGGAGCTTCGTCCGATCGTGGAGAAGCTCGTGACGCTGGGCAAGCGCGGCGACCTGCACGCCCGCCGCCAGGTGATCTCGGCCATCGGCTCCGACACGCTGGCCAAGCGCCTGTTCGAGACGATCGCGCCCCGCTATGCTTCGCGCAACGGCGGCTACCTGCGCATCATGAAGGCGGGTTTCCGTCACGGCGACAACGCCGCGATGGCAGTGATCGAGTTCGTCGACCGCGACGTCTCGGCCAAGGGTGCGGCCGACCGCGCCCGCACCGAGGCCGAGGCCGCCGCCGAGAGCGAAGCCGCCTGATCGGCTTCGCATCGATGGAAATGACGAAGGGCCCGCGAGGGCCCTTTTTCGTGTTTGGATGCGACGCCGTGGGATGGGACACTCTCGCGGAACACGCGCTTCGACCACTCCCGCCGTCATCCCGGCGGCCGGAGGCCAGCCGGGATCCATTTCTGTTCGCGATTGAGCTTTTGCGACGGCTCCGCTAGCGCCCGTACTTCCAACGACAATGGATCCCGGGTCGCCTCCGGCGCCCGGGATTGTTTGTCTGAAACGGGTTAGATTGGCGGTGGAACTGCGGGCCCTTCCACAGCCCGCAGTTCCGGCGGCAGTCAACCGCACCGGGATCGGGTTTGCGCCCGTCGTCATCAGGGTTC
>Ga0164290_1002256_pt1 | contig 15108 bp, 11 predicted proteins | sample Micstemetagenome_FD_108782 | JGI IMG/M metagenome (GOLD analysis project Ga0164290, IMG submission 108782) | Contaminated culture microbial community from soil near Moab, Utah, USA - Microcoleus steenstrupii SON62 (Illumina Assembly) | ecosystem: Environmental > Terrestrial > Soil > Soil crust... | reverse complement strand
CATGAAGTTTTTCTTGAAGTAGCCCGGCAAAAAAGTTTTTCAAAAGCCAGTCAGTTACTTTTCATTTCTCAGCCTGCCATCAGCAAACATATCAGGAACCTGGAAGAACAGTATGCTACCCGTTTGTTTGAAAGAAAAGGGGTGGGTATTGAATTAACAGAAGCGGGAAGATTTTTGTATGAAAAGCTCATAGAAGTAAAAGCTATTCAGGAAAAAACAGAATTTGAGTTATCGGCCATCAAAGATTTATTACAGGTGAAGGGTACATTGAAATTAGGCGCCAGTACCACCGTGGCTTTGTATATTTTACCCAAAGTATTATCGGCTTTTCAATCGAGGTATCCACAGATTGTTATCAATTTACTGAACCGCAACACGGAAATTGTATTACAGGCTTTGCTGAATGGAGAAATCAACTTAGGCATTGTTGAGGGCCGCTCAAAACTTACCCAGGTAAGTCACCGCCCTTTTATCACAGATAAAGTAGTGGCAGTTTGCAGTAAAAAAAGTGCGATTGCCAAAAAGAAAGTCTATGAACTGGAGGAAATTCGCCATTTACCGCTGGCCCTTCGTGAAATGGGCAGTGGTACTCTGACCGCACTGCGTTCGGAACTCGAAAAGAAAAAAATTAAAATGAGTTCCTTACAGGTGAAAGCAAGACTGGGCGGAACTGAGGCACTGAAGAATTTCCTGGTAGAATCAGATCTGTTGGGTTTTCTTCCCCAACGTTCTGTGTTGAAAGAATTAGAACAGGGTGAATTGACTGAGATTCATTTCTCCGGACTTCACATAGAAAGGAATTTCTACTTTATTGAACGTAAGGGAGAAAACAGTGAACTGAACCGCACCCTGATCAGAATAGCGGAAAAGATATATAACTTTTAGTTATAGCCAATAACAATACCTGATGAAACAGGTTATAAAACACGCACTATGTTTGCCGTATGAAAACCAGCATTGAAACATCGGTAAACATATCGGTACAGGCAGTTGAAAAAATAACTTCCCTCCTTTCACAATACCTCACACCTGAATATACTGCGCTCTATGCAGGCTTGAAAAAGCTAACTGAAAAAGCATACAGTCCATCAGACAGCAGTATCCCGCTGGTAGCAGCAGACATTACCGTCTCCTGATCCGATCCAATGAAGTTCTGTATTTTGCAGTATGGCTTCGTACACCGATCAGACAGGTAACACTATTTTATTGAATGCTGTACCAAGGCGGATTGTGTCATTGGTACCCTCACAGACTGAATTACTGGCAGACCTTGGTCTGGAGCATGAAGTGGTGGGCATCACCAAATTTTGTGTACATCCAAATGAATGGTACCGCAACAAGCCAAGAGTGGGTGGTACCAAAGATGTTAAAGCAGACCGTGTGGCAGCTTTATCACCAGATCTGATTATTGCCAATAAAGAAGAGAATGTAAAAGAACAGGTAGAAGCATTGAGCAATATTGCACCTGTATGGACTTCCGATATCAATACTTTGGCCGATGCGTATGAAATGATCAGGCAGATAGGCATCATTATAAATACTGAAAAAAAAGCCGCAGACATTATTCAGAAAACAGCTCAGGGCTTTGCGCTACTCGAAGAACAAAGCAAAAAAATGCAGCCCAAAACCTGCGTTTACCTGATCTGGAAAGACCCTTATATGACCGTTGGATCAGATACTTTTATACACGATATGCTGGGCCATTGTTCATTGCATAACCTTTTTGCAACGTCAAAAAGATACCCTACCACATCGATGGAAGCATTACAATCCTTATCCCCCGACATCCTTCTCTTATCCTCTGAACCCTACCCTTTTGCAGAGAAGCACATAGCAGTATTGCAGCATGCATTACCCGGCACTCAGATAGTCATGGTTGATGGCGAAATGTTCAGTTGGTATGGCAGCCGTTTAATGCAGGCACCTGCCTATTTCTGCGGGTTATTAAGCAGAATCAACAGTTCATCCACAAGCTTAAAAAGCTAACATGTGTTTGCGGTAAGTAAAGTATCTTGCCGCCCGTAGCTTTTGGCATATAGCAGATGGATCATGGCCAATAGCAGGGAGCAGTATTTCTGCCATTGGCCATGATCCATCTGCCATATTTCATAAGCATTTTTCTATCATCAAAACAAGAACAACCATGAAAAAGTACAGGGCCGGCGTTTTATTCGGTGAAGAACTGGAAGCATTGTATAATGATGCAAAAGACAATCAGTTTGCCTTACCTGCTGTGAATACCATTGGATCCAACACCATTAATGCTACACTGGAAACAGCTGCCAAAGTAAATTCACCCGTTATTATTCAATTTTCCAACGGCGGTGCACAATTTGTTGCCGGTAAAGGAATGCCGAACGACAATTTACAAGGTAATATTGCCGGCGGTATTTCAGGTGCTTTACATATTCATAATGTTGCCAAATATTACGGCGTTCCGGTTGTTCTTCATACCGATCATGCCGCCAAAAAATGGTTACCATGGGTAAGCGGTTTGATTGATGCCGGTGAACAATTCTATAAAGAAAAGGGGCAGCCCCTCTTCAGTTCGCATATGCTCGATTTATCGGAAGAACCCATTGAAGAGAATATCCATACTTCTGTTGAGTTTTACAAGCGTATGGCCCCATTGGGTATGAGTATTGAAATTGAACTGGGTGTGACAGGTGGTGAAGAAGATGGTGTTGATAACAGTGGTATTGAAAACGACAAACTCTATACCCAACCCCAGCATGTGGCTTATGCCTACACTGAATTAAGTAAAGTGGGTAAACTGTTTACAGTGGCTGCTGCTTTTGGTAATGTGCATGGTGTTTATAGTCCGGGAAATGTGGAACTGCGTCCTGAAATTCTGAACAATAGTCAGCTCTATATTGAGCAGGAACTGAAAACCGGTAAAAAACCTGTGTATTTTGTGTTCCATGGCGGTAGTGGTTCGCCCCAGCACCAGATCAGGGAAGCCATAGGTTATGGCGCCATTAAAATGAATATCGATACCGACCTTCAGTGGGCATTCTGGGAGGGCATTAAAGATTTCTATAAAAAGAATGAAGCCTATCTGCAGGGGCAGCTCGGCAATCCCGAGGGAGCCGATAAACCCAATAAGAAATTCTACGATCCCCGCGTATGGCTCCGCAAAGGCGAAGAAAGCTTCGCCAAACGCCTGGAAGTTGCGTTTGAGGACCTGAATTGTATTAACAGGAATAGCTAATAGCTTATGGCTGATAGTTGATGGTTCATGGCAGATTATTGCTTACCATGAACCATCAGCTATTAGCTAATAGCTACTAAATCCCTATCTTAGCCCCCCAATTATTGCTCGTTATGAAAAAAGAACGTGAAGAAGATTTTGAAGCAAATCTAACTGGAGAAGGCATGCAGGGTGAAGATGCCAATAAACCCAGGTGGTTTAAACGAATTCGTAAAGGTATCCTCACTTCTACTGCTGATAAAAAAGAAACACAGGAAGGCCTCTGGAATAAATGTCCGGAATGTAATTATATCTGTACCACTACAGAACTCAGCGAAAATCTCTATGTGTGTCCAAAGTGTAATTACCATCACCGGATTGGTAGTCTTGATTATTATGATTTTCTGTTCGATAACAAAGAATACACAGAACTTTTCGACCAGATCAGAAGCAAAGATGCCCTTGGGTTTACCGATCTGAAGCCCTACCAGAAAAGATTGGATGAAATACATGCCAAAACCGATCTGAAAGATTCTATGCGTGTAGCCACTGGAAAAGTTGACGGAGAAGGTTATGTAATTGCCTGTATGGATTTTGAATTTATCGGTGGTTCGCTGGGAAGTGTGATGGGTGAAAAATTCAGTCGTGCTGTAGACTACTGTATTGAACATAAACTCCCCTACCTCGTTATCAGTAAAAGTGGTGGTGCCCGTATGATGGAGAGTGCATTCAGTCTGATGCAGCTCGCCAAAACCAGCGGCAAGCTCTCTCAACTGAGTGACGCAGGCTTACCCTATATTTCATTACTCACCGACCCTACTTTTGGTGGCATCTCTGCCAGCTTTGGTATGCTGGGCGATTTAAACATCGCTGAACCCGGTGCCCTGATTGGTTTTGCAGGTCCACGTGTAATCAAAGAAACCATTAAAAAAGACCTGCCTGAAGGTTTTCAGCGCAGCGAATTTTTACTCGAACATGGCTTTCTTGATTTTATCGTAGACAGAAAAAACCTGAAACAGAAACTCGCACAGTTGTCGATACATTTCAGGAGTTAAGTATTCGCTTATCATTGTTACCCACTGCCATGGCAAAAGAAATGAACAACAGGCAGGCTTATTACAATTACTACATAGAAGACAAATATGTGGCAGGTATTGTATTGCTGGGTACTGAAGTGAAATCAATTCGTGATGGCAAAGTAAGTTTCAATGACTCGTTCTGTTTTTTTGATGGCAGCGAATTATGGGTTCGGGCATTATACATCGCCGAATACACACACGGTACCGCTAATAACCATATAGCTGTTCACGACAGGAAACTCTTACTCCAAAAAAGAGAACTCAAAAAAATACAGGCCAAATTAAAGGAGAAAGGATACACCATTGTACCCCTGCGCGTTTTCCTGAATGAAAAAAACTTAGTGAAAGTAGAGATCGGTCTCGGCAAGGGTAAAAAACTCCACGATAAACGCGAGACGATTAAAGACAGGGATGTGCAGAAGGAAATTAAAAGATTTCTTAAGTAAAATTTGAGTTTTTGATCTTTGATTTTTTGATTTCGAAAAAAGTCAATCAAAAAATCAAAGATCAAAAATTCAAACTTCTTTTTATTTCGCCAGTTTCACTTTCAGGTTTTGATCCAGTGCTTCCAGGAACTCTTCGGTGTATAGATAATGTTCACCATGGTTCACTTTATTACCATGAATACACACAGCAAGGTCCTTGGTCATTTTACCGCTTTCAACGGTTTCAATACAAATCTGCTCCAATGCCTGACAGAAATTAATCAACTCCTGGTTACCATCCAGTTTACCACGAAACTCCAGACCTCTTGTCCATGCAAAGATCGAGGCAATCGGGTTGGTTGATGTTGGCTTCCCTTTCTGGTGCTCACGATAGTGACGTGTTACGGTACCATGTGCCGCTTCTGCTTCCATTACTTTACCGTCGGGTGTTACCAGTGTAGAAGTCATCAGACCGAGTGAACCAAAGCCCTGTGCAACAGTATCACTTTGTACATCGCCATCGTAATTCTTACAGGCCCATACAAAATTACCGTTCCATTTCAGTGCGCTGGCAACCATGTCATCAATCAAACGATGCTCATAGGTGATCCCTGCTGCCGTATATGCTGCTTTAAATTCGTTCTGATAAATTTCTTCAAAAATATCTTTGAATCGACCATCGTATTTTTTAAGGATGGTGTTCTTGGTAGAAAGATATAAAGGCCATTTTTTACTCAGCGCCTGGTTAAAGCAGGAACGGGCAAAACCTTTGATGCTTTCATCGGTATTGTACATAGCCAGTGCAACACCATCGCCTTTGAAATTAAACACTTCAAATTCCTGCACTGTACCATCTTCTCCTTCAAACTTAATGGTGAGTTTACCCTTGCCTTTGGTTACAAAATCGGTTGCGCGGTACTGATCGCCAAATGCATGACGGCCAATACAAATGGGTGCTGTCCAGTTAGGTACGAGGCGTGGCACATTCTTACAAACGATGGGCTCACGGAACACTGTTCCATCCAGTATATTACGGATGGTTCCGTTCGGACTCTTCCACATTTGTTTCAGGCTGAATTCTTTTACGCGTTCTTCATCGGGCGTGATGGTGGCGCATTTAATACCTACTCCATATTGTTTAATGGCATTGGCCGCATCGATGGTAACCTGGTCATTGGTTTCATCGCGGTACTCCATACCCAGGTCATAATATTTGATATCCAGTTCCAGGTAAGGAAGGATCAGTTTTTCTTTGATAAATTTCCAGATAATCCTGGTCATCTCATCACCATCCAGTTCCACCACCGGATTTGCTACTTTGATTTTTTGCGCCATTACAATAGTTTTAAATGATAAACGGGGACAAAAGTAACGATTTCATGTGTTTATTCTTATTGATTTTGGTCACATGGAATTCGCTCATGAATAGTCCAGTTGATACCAGATTTCGTTAAGGCTCATTTCACAGCTTCTTTGCTCCGAACGGGAAGCTCTTTATCGAGGGTTTTTACTCAAAGGTTTACTATCAGTACGGGTATCTGAAGGGCATGACGCACATCTTCAATGGTTTCACCAAACAGATAATCTTTCCAACCACTGTGTCTGTGTGCGCCCATAACCACCATATCAGCCTCCGCTTCTTTCACCAGCCGGATGATTTCGGTTACCCTGTTTTTGTAGCCCAAAATGCCTTCTACCTGATAACCTTGTTGTTGCAATTGTACACAATAATGATACAGTCTTTGCTGATCGAGTCTTGTTTCTTCATCATCGCTGGCTGCACCTAAGTATTTAGCCGATACACTTTCAACTACATGAATCAGAATCAGCGATACATTTTTATTACCCTGGGCCAGTGCGTGTGCAATCAGTTTTTCATCTGCCTGGGTAAAATCAAGTGCCACTGCAATTTTTGTGATATGTTTTACAGAAAGATCTTTCAACTGAGCCCACTCACCATGCATAGCCGCCTGCTGACGCTGTTTTCGCTTTTTAAAGAAAGGTAGGAATGTCATCACCAGAAATAACCAGAGAAAAACAAGGATGAGTACTGTGACCAGTATTTTCAGGCCCCAGTCTCCTGCTGAACTATACACCTGCAGTGCTTCTTCGGCCACCAGTTTCACATTCAGAAACACTAATACCGTTGCCACTACCCATGCCGCTATTTTAACCCATGGCTTGATGACAAAGCTGCCCATTGTTTCTTTGTCGCTTACGAAATGAATCAATGGTATAACGGCAAAACCCAATTGTAAACTCAGTATTACCTGACTGAACACCAACAGGTCATCTACTTTACTATCGCCATAAATACTAATCACGATTACTGCTGGTATAATGGCAATAAGCCTTGTAAGTAACCGTCTGAGCCAGGGATTCAAACGTAAACGGAGGTATCCTTCCATTACTATTTGCCCTGCGAGTGTACCGGTAATGGTAGAGCTTTGTCCGGCAGCTATCAATGCCACTGCAAATAAAATAGGTGCAAGCTCTGTTCCCAGTAAGGGTTGCAGTAGCTGATGCGCATCTTCAATCCGTGCCACATCGGTATTCCCGGTTTTAAAAAAAACGGTTGCGGCCAATACAAGTATGGCTGCATTCACAAAAAAAGCAGCATTGAGCGCCACGAGACTATCAATAAAATTATATTTCAATGCCCGTTTGATACTGGTTTTATCGGCTCCTATTTTTCTCGTTTGTACCAATGCCGAATGCAGGTATAAATTATGTGGCATAACGGTTGCGCCAATAATACCCACAGCAATATAAAGTGATTCATGACTGAGTGCAGATGGAATAAAACCGGTTACCACTTCTTTAAGATCGGGTTTTGCAATCAGTATTTCTATCAGAAATGATACCCCAATAGTGGCTACTAATGCCAGAATAAAAGCCTCCATTTTACGGATGCCATATCGTTGTAATAAAAGAAAGAGAAAAGTATCCAGTACTGTAATCGCTGTTCCCCATATCAGAGGAAGTCCGGTGAGCAAGTGAATACCAATGGCCATGCCCACTACTTCTGCCAAATCGGTTGCAGCAATAGCCAGTTCGGCCAATATGTATAAACAGAAATTAACAAAGGGCGGATAGGTTTCCCTGTTGGCTTGTGCCAGGTCTCTTCTTCTTACAATACCCAGTCTCGCACTCAAACTCTGCAGCAGTAATGCCATGAGGTTACTCATGAGCAATACCCATATCAACTGATAACCAAACCTGGCACCACCCTGCAGATCGGTGGCCCAGTTGCCGGGATCCATATAACCTACGCTTACCAAGTAAGCAGGACCCAGGTATGCCAATATTCTTCTCCATCCTTTCCGGGGCACTGTAGTGTCTACGGAAGCATGCACCTCACTCAGCGAAAGCTGGTCTTCTGGTTGTTGTTTCATCTCAAACTTGTTTTACAAATAATACAGATGCGAGGTCGCGGCTGATGGTAACTGTTTGCTGATTCCTGATTTTTAATTCAAGTGATCCGTCGAAATCAAATATTTTTTTAACCTCCAGTCTTGTCCCCATCTGCAATCCTTTGTGTTTTAATAATTCAAGGAGTTCAGATGACTGACTTCCTACAGCGGTGATCTCCGCCGTTTTATTGGGTGGCATAACAGCTAATGGCATCTGTTGCTGAGAAGCCAAACGTCCTTTGCTGTCGGGAATGGGATCGCCATGCGGATCGAATTTGGGATAACCCAGGAATGCATCAAGTTTATCTACCAGCTTAGCACTGCTGATGTGTTCGAGTTCTTCTGCTACTTCATGTACTTCATCCCATCCAAACTGTAGTTTATCTACTAAAAAATATTCCCATAGCCGGTGCTTACGGATAATACCCAATGCTACTTTTTTCCCCTCACTACTCAGTTTCACACCATGATAGGGTTCGTAACTGATGATGCGTTTGGTCTTCAGTTTTTTCAGCATATCGGTAACAGATGCAGGTCTTGTCTGTAATTCGGCAGACAAGGCATTGGTGGAAACCAATTCCTGTTCCTGTTGCAGGTGATATACTGCTTTGATATAATTTTCTTCTGCTACCGTAAATACCATTACCCTAAATTTATTTTTAGACAAACCTAAAAAATAAAAAGATAATATCCAAGATATCTACCCTACTTCGGCCGAAAACCCTATTTTTATTGCAAATTCTGCTCATGAAGTCCTGCCTATATGTCTTTATCTTCCTGTTTTTCATGGCCTGTAAGGAGGAGAAAATTGATTTTTCGGGGGATGTACCATTAAAAGCAGAGGAATTCATCACGGCCTTCCCTAAAATTACTGGTTCTTACCTGATAGCAGACTCTAATATTACCCGTAAAGCCGATACTACCCGGATTGGCTATAAAGCCCTGAGCCAGTTTATCCCCGATAGTGTTATGAACGACTATATTGGCAGGGATAAGAAAACACTGATTAAACCGGTAGGGATTATTGAAAAGGAAAAAGAGAATTACCTGCTCATCAATTTTACGCGGCAGAAAAAAACAAGTTGTGTGGTTTTTGTAACCGATAAAAAACTCACCTACCTCGCATCAAAAGAATTACTCACCAACCAGAAAACAGGTGGTTATTATCGGTTTGTGTCGATCAACAAAGAACCTACATTCATGATTAACCGGGAAAAATCATCGCCGGAGAATACACTTAAATTTACCAGGTCTGGCTGGGTGTATAATGATGCGGGCATTTTTATGCTGGTGGTGACAGACAGTAATGAGGATCCTGAGAAAACGGCAGTCATCAACCCTATTGATACTTTACCACGCCTGAATAAACTGAGTGGAGAATATATAAAAAATGAAAAAAACTATATATCCGTTCGTGATGGCAAGGATGCCAGTCATTATTTATTCTTTATTCATTTTGAAAAAGACAATGCCAGCTGTGTAGGTGAGCTCAAAGGTGAGTTCAAATTAAAATCATCGGGCAATGCACAGTATTTTCAAAATGGAGATCCTTGTATCATTGATTTTAAGTTTGATGGAAACTATGTTACCGTAAAAGAGCAGGGAAGTTGTGGCAATCATCGTGGTATCAAATGTTTTTTTGATGATACCTACCGTAAAAAGAAAGAACCAAAAACAAAGAAAAAAAGAACAACTGCCCGCTGATTTTGACTATTGATACAGCAACTGCTGATGATCCGAAAACGTTTGCAAACGCCTTTCTCTATTGAATCCTAACGATTGTTTGTTCAATTCAGGTTTTCTTCCCACGGATTACCCACATCAGTATTGTGTAAGAAATACATTTTCTGGAAATACCCCTATATTGCAACCGCTATTTGATCACCAAACAAGCATTTATGAATTTTAGAAACTATCATGTCCCTTATCAGATTAATGAGCAGTACGCAAAAAAAGCTGCTTATTTCTCCATGGAATTTGCCATTCACCAACCTTTAAAAATATACAGTGGCGGCCTGGGATACCTGGCTGGCTCTCACTTACGCAGTGCATATGAGTTAAGACAGAATATGATAGGTATTGGTATACTTTGGAAGCACGGTTATTACGATCAGGCCAGAAACCAGGATCAGACTTTACAGGTTACTTTCATGGAAAAAATTTATAGTTTCCTGGAAGATACCGGCATAAAATTTCAAATACTTATTCATGAGCATCCGGTTTGGGTAAAAGCGTATTACCTGAATCCGGAAACATTTAACAGTGCCCCACTATTCTTATTGAGCACCGATTTACCCGAGAACGATTATGTATCGCAAACCATTACACACCGTTTATACGATGCGAACGTAGCCACCAAAGTGGCCCAGTTTATTTTACTTGGTGTTGGTGGTGCCAAGCTGATTGATGAGTTAGGATTTAATCCCGACGTTTATCACCTCAATGAAGCACATGGTATTTCTTCTGCTTTCTACCTGCTGAATAAATTCAAAAGTGTTGAGAAAGTAAAAGAGCACCTGGTATTTACCACACATACTCCGGAAGAAGCGGGTAATGAAAAGCATGACATTTATCTCTGCCATAAAATGAGTTATTTCTGTGGTCTTTCTATCGATGAAGTGCGCAAGATTACCGGTATTAAAGATGATCAGTTTAACCATTCCCTTTCGGCTCTTCGTTTTGCCAGAAAGGCCAACGGGGTTTCTGCACTGCATGGTGAAGTGAGCCGAGAAATGTGGAAGAACTACGAAGGTATCTGCCCTATTACTTCCATCACTAATGCACAGAACTGGCGTTATTGGGCCGATAAACAGATGTATCGTGCCATGGAAGAAGGCAATGATTATGCATTTGATGACCGCAAAAAATACCTGAAGAAAAGAGCTTTTGAAATTGTGGCCGACCAGACAGGTAAAGTGTTTGACCCGAATGTATTAACTATTGTGTGGGCAAGAAGGTTTGCAGGTTATAAGCGTGCTGATATGCTTACTTATGACATGGAGCGTTTTGAAAAAATGCTGAACAACCTGAAACATCCTGTACAGATTATCTGGGCAGGTAAACCCTACCCTGTTGATTACCCGGCGATTTCTCAGTTTAATAATTTAGTTCACCTGAGTAAGAATTATAAGAATGTAGCTGTACTGATTGGTTATGAACTTGGCTTAAGCAAACGCCTGAAACAGGCAGCAGATGTGTGGTTGAATAATCCACGTGTGCCTCGTGAAGCATCGGGTACCAGCGGTATGACCGCTGCCATGAATGGTGCTGTTAACTTTTCAACCGATGATGGATGGATCCCGGAATTTGTAAACCATGGCAACAATGGTTTTGTGGTTCCAAAGGCCGATTACGCAAACATGACTGTACATGACCAGGATGAATATGACCTGAATAAGGCCTATGAAATACTGGAGCAACAGATTATCCCAATGTACTATGATAATTTTGATACCTGGAGACAGATCACCAAAAATGGTATGAGAGATGTACGCTTCCAGTTCGACAGTAACCGGATGGCGCATGAGTATTATGAGATCATGTATAAGTAGGTAATAATTAAAAAATCAAAAGTTAAAAGTCAAAAATCGGAGGCTGAAATCTATATTTTGGCTTTTGAATCTTGACTTTTGATTTTTGATATCTCCATTCCCCAACCTTTTCCCTGTAACTTTGTTTTTCATTACAAAGCGTTACCATGAGTAACAAAATAGCCATTGCGATTACAGGTGCCAGCGGCTCTATATACGCGAAACTCTTGTTCGATAAACTTATTACGCTCAACGATCAGTATGAGGAGGTAGGTATTGTGATGAGTAAGAATGCCAAAGAAGTATGGAGAACAGAGCTGGGAAATGAAGATTACCATCACTATCCTTTCCGTTATTTCGAGAAATACGATTTTAATGCTCCCTTTGCTTCGGGCTCTGCCAAATACAATGTGATGATTGTGGCCCCCTGCAGTATGGGAACACTGGGCCGCATTGCAGCAGGTGTAAGCGACGATCTGGTAACCCGTGCTGCCGATGTAGTCCTGAAAGAAAGAAGAAAGCTGATATTAATGGTGCGTGAAACGCCTTATAACCTTATTCATATCAAAAATATGGAGACCGTAACACTGGCGGGTGGTATTATTTGTCCGGCCACGCCTTCTTTTTACAGTCGCCCACAGACCATTGAAGAAGTAGCAGCAACTGTTGTTGATCGTGTGCTTGATCTGGCGGGACTGGAGACCCGGTCGTACAGGTGGGGGCAGAAGCAAGAGTGAGCAGTGAGTAGTCAGTAGTGAGTTTTGTAACCTACTGAATACTCACTACTCACTGTTCACTACTCACTATTCACAAAAAAGCCCTGCCTTTCAGCAGAGCCTTTGTATTTGAGCACTTACCTTCTCTTACACATTTGCACTTTCGCCTTCTTCAACCCTTTTCTGGAAATCGAATTTCAGTTTGCCTGATTCTTTATCCAGATCAGCGATCAACACATCTCCCTGTTTGATATTCATATTCAATATCTCTTCAGCCAAAGGATCTTCCAGGTATTTCTGAATAGCCCTGTGCAAGGGTCTTGCACCGAATTGTGAATCGTATCCTTTTTCAGATATGAATTCTTTGGCTGCAGGTGTGAGTTCCAGCGAGAACCCAAGGTTCTGTAATCGTTTCGACACCCCTTTCATCAAGATATCAATGATATTAAAGATATTTTCCTGGTTCAGCGAATTGAACACCACCACATCATCAATACGGTTCAGGAACTCGGGTGAGAATGTACGTTTCAGTGCTTTTTCAATCACTGCTTTGTTGTTTTCTTCGGCATTCTGTACCCTGGTAGCAGTTGCAAAACCTACACCATCACCAAACTCTTTCAACTGGCGTACACCAATATTAGAAGTCATGATGATCATGGTATTTTTAAAATCTACTTTTCGTCCCAGACCATCTGTTAATTGTCCGTCATCCAACACCTGCAATAGTATGTTATAGATATCAGGGTGTGCTTTTTCGATTTCATCCAGGAGGATTACGCAATAGGGTTTTCTTCTTACTTTTTCAGTAAGCTGTCCACCTTCTTCATATCCTACATAGCCGGGAGGTGCACCAATTAAACGGCTTACGGTAAATTTCTCCATGTACTCACTCATATCAATCCGTATCAGTGAATCTTCTGAATCGAACATATACCTTGCCAGTGAACGTGCGAGCTCAGTTTTACCTACACCGGTTGGTCCTAGAAAAATAAAAGTTCCGATGGGCTTTTTCGGATCTTTTAATCCTACCCTGTTTCGCTGTATGGCTTTTACTACTTTCTGAATAGCTTCATCCTGACCAATTACCATCCCCTTCATATCTTCACTCATCCGGCGCAATTTCTCGGTTTCAGCCTGTACCATACTTTTCACAGGAATGCCCGTCATCATACTCACCACTTCTGCTATATGCTCTTCTGAAATAGGATAACGTTTATGTTTGCTCTCCTCTTCCCACTGGTTCTTTGCTTTTTCAAGTTCTTCTCCCAGTCTTTTCTCCGTATCACGTAAAGCAGCGGCTTCTTCAAAACGCTGGCTCTTTACTACCTTGTTTTTTTCATTCTTAATATCTTCTATCTTCTTCTCCAGTTCCACAATTTCTTCCGGCACATTGATATTTTTCAGGTGCACCCTGGCGCCTACTTCATCGAGCACATCAATTGCTTTATCGGGTAATAACCTGTCGGTCATATAACGATCACTCAGTTTTACGCAGGCTTCGATCGCTTCATCTGCATAACTCACATTGTGAAAGTCTTCGTATTTCGATTTGATATTATTAAGTATGATAATGGTATCTTCCACACTGGGTGGTTCTACAATTACTTTCTGGAAACGTCTGTCTAATGCCCCATCTTTTTCAATGTACATACGATACTCATCGAGTGTAGAAGCGCCAATGCATTGCAGTTCTCCTCTTGCCAGTGCTGGTTTGAAGATATTGGAGGCATCAAGTGATCCACTGGCACCGCCGGCTCCAACAATGGTATGTATTTCATCAATGAAAAGAATTACATCCCTGTTTTTCTCGAGTTCATTCATGATGGCTTTCATTCTTTCTTCAAACTGGCCGCGGTATTTGGTACCGGCTACCAGGGCTGCGAGATCGAGTGAAATAACCCTTTTATCAAACAATACCCTGCTTACTTTTCGCTGAACAATACGGAGTGCAAGCCCTTCAACAATGGCTGTTTTACCCACACCCGGTTCACCGATCAGGATGGGATTGTTCTTTTTACGGCGGCTGAGTATCTGGCTTACCCTTTCAATTTCTTCTTCTCTACCCACAATCGGGTCAAGTGATCCTGATTCTGCCAATTTGGTAATGTCTCTGCCAAAATTGTCGAGTACCGGGGTTTTGCTTTTGGCATTACCGCCGGCTTTGGCTCCGGCTTTTTGCTGCTGGTAACCTGATGAACGTTTTTCTTCATCAAATTCATCTTCTCCTTCATCACTGAATTCGGCCCTTGGATTAGGTGGATTGGCTGAGCCTACCATGCCTAACTCATTGCGGAATAAATCGTAGTCGATATCAAACTGGTTCAATATCTGAGTGGCAATATTCTCTTTGTTTTTGAGGATACTGAGCATGAGGTGTTCGGTTTCTACCAGTGGGCTTTTTAATGCCTTGGCTTCCAGAACCGTTACCCGGATCACTTTTTCGGCCTGTTTGGTAAGGGGCAAACTATTGATATTGGCAATATTCTTACCTGTCTTATCCTTCACTGCCAATTCAACTTCTTTCCTTAATTCGTAAAGGTCTACATTCAGTTGCTTTAATACTTTGATGGCCGTATTATCACCATCCCTGATCAAACCCAATAACAGGTGTTCTGTGCCTATAAAGTCGTTTCCGAGCCGCAAAGCCTCTTCCCTGCTGAAAGAGATGATCTCTTTAACCTGTGCTGAAAAATTATTATCCATAACCTAAATTGGATTTATACAATTATAACGAATATTTTTGAGCGAAGTTGTG
>Ga0164290_1002255_pt1 | contig 15135 bp, 11 predicted proteins | sample Micstemetagenome_FD_108782 | JGI IMG/M metagenome (GOLD analysis project Ga0164290, IMG submission 108782) | Contaminated culture microbial community from soil near Moab, Utah, USA - Microcoleus steenstrupii SON62 (Illumina Assembly) | ecosystem: Environmental > Terrestrial > Soil > Soil crust... | reverse complement strand
GGCTATGGACATTCAGAACACACAAAGTCAGATGCGAAAGGGTGTATTGGAGTTTTGCATTTTATCCATCATCAGGCAGGGTGAGGTTTACCCCAGTGATATCGTGGACCGAATGAAAGCTGCTAACCTGCACATCCTCGAGGGTACTTTATACCCGCTTTTGACAAGATTGAAAAATGCAGGTTTACTGACCTATCGTTGGGTGGAAAGTAACAGTGGGCCGCCCCGTAAATATTTCGTGATGACCGACAAAGGTTTAGAGTTCTATAATGAACTGGAAAGAACCTGGCAGGAACTGGCCGATGCAGTGCAGGCACTCACACAACCAATCGGAACGGCTCACGAAGAAAACCCAACCCAACCTTAACCAACAAAACTGAACAGAAAATGAAAAAGGTAATCAATATAAACTTCCAGGGCAGGGTAATACCCATCGAGGAGTCTGCCTACGACATGCTGAAGCAGTATGTGGAAAGTTTGAGAAAGTTCTTTGCCAATGAGGAGGGACGTGACGAGATCATTAATGATATCGAAGGACGTATCGCTGAATTGTTTGGCGACAGCCTCAAAAAAGGTGCTACCTGTATTACTGATGATACGGTAAACGAAATCATCAACAGTATGGGCCGACCTGAAGATTTTGAAGGCGAAGAATCCAATGTACATTCACAATTGGGCGGAGAAGAAAAGAACTACAAATTCAATAACGCCACTGCTGCTGAAACAACTCCGCGTGGCAGGTTATACCGCGACGATAATGAAAAAATACTGGGTGGTGTGTGCGGCGGCTTAGCCAACTACCTCCGTATCGATCCAACCATCGTTCGCCTGGTATTTGCACTCATCACTTTTATGGGCGGATCAGGTATATTATTGTATATCCTGTTATGGATTATTCTTCCTTCCAGACCACTGGAAGGAAATTCATCCACCAAAAGATTATACCGTAATCCGGATGAAAGGGTAATTGCAGGGGTAGCCAGTGGTATCGCTTCTTATTTCGATATCGCAGTTTGGGTACCACGACTGATCTTCGCTTTTCCGCTGGTGATCGGTATCATCACATCCATTTTCAGGGGTGCGTTCTGGATGGACGTTGATCCATTCCCAAGCATCATCTTTGGCTCTTTCGGCGGTACTTTATTTGTAGTATATGCTGTATTGTGGGCCGTTATTCCGGAAGCAAAAAGCGCTTCAGAAAAACTGGAAATGCGGGGTGAGAAAGTAGACCTTAATACCATTAAAAACACCATTCAGGAAGACCTGGAAGGTTTTAAAAGCCGTGCAGAAAAATGGGGTGGTGAATTCAAAGATAAAGCACAACAATTCGGACAGGAATTTGGACAAACCGTAGGACAGAAAGGCCAGCAGTTCGGTGCAGAAACAGGTTCTGCTATAAAAAGAGGTGGAAGAAGACTCGGTGGTATCATTGCCATCCTGTTCAAAGCATTCTTCCTGTTCATTGCAGGTATACTTGCTTTCGCGCTGCTCGTAACACTACTCGCCTTTATGGTGGCAGGTGTAGGTGTATTCCCGCTGAAAAACTTCTTCCTTGAAGGGTTTAGCCAGAACTTCCTGGCATGGGCTACACTCTTATTGTTCCTGGGTGTTCCTGTAGTAGCATTCATTACCTGGCTCATCCGCCGCATCATGGGTGTAAAATCGGGTAACCGTTACCTCGGATTCACTTTTGGCGGTCTATGGTTTATCGGACTGGTTTGTGGTGGTATTCTTACTTATTCTATTGTTCGCAATTTCGATGCAACCGCAAGAGAGAAACAGGAATACAGCATTGTACAGCCATCAACCGGAAAGTTGATTGTAAAAGTACCCGATAGTAAAGTGAAAGTATATGGTCGCTGGCTTAAGTTAGATGGAATTGTGAGCATGAACGACGACAGCCTCTTTCTGAACAATGTACGTCTGCGTATCGTAAAGAGTCCTGACTCAGCCTACCATATCTATTCTTATAAATACAGTAGCGGAAGAGATGAAGGCGCAGCTGTGAAGAATATTCATGAAATATCATACAGCATCAATCAATCTGATAGTACTGTATTGTTAGACCGTGGTTTTTCTCTGAAAAAAGGAACCAAATTCCGTAACCAGGGTGTACAGTTAACCATACAGGTGCCTTTGGGTAAAAGAATCTTGATCGACAGAACCGTTTCCCGTAACCTCAACTGGTTCCATGTTGGAAATGGTTACGACTGGGAATGGGATGAAGAATGGAATAGTAATAATGAAGACTGGAATTCTAATGTGGAATATATCATGACAGCTGGTGGACTGGAGCGGATAAAAACAAAAGAAGATATAGAAGAAGAAAAAAGAAGAAAAGCAGATGCAGAATCAGACTCAGATAATGATGCAGTAGAACAGTATAAAAAAAGTAAGGAAGAACTGCGGAAAGAATATGAGCGTAAGCAGCGTGAGGCAGAAGAACTGAAAAAAGAATTAGATAAACCAGTTGATACCACCCGTTACCGTTACAAAAAAGCAACCGCTATGAACAATGCGGTAATTAAACCGGTAACTGAGGATCGTGCAGAGAACCTGATACCCATTGAGGCTTCAAGGTTACTGATGATGCAAATGGTTTATTAAAGATGGTTGAAGTTGGGAAAAAAGAACCCCGTCCTGTTCTCACGAGGGGGTTCTTCCCTTCTCTTTTCAAAAAAACCTACAATAACAGCTTCATGAAAATGAAATACACAGTTGCAATCGCTATCTGCATCATGTTATTAACAGGATGCGTTCGTTATCATTCTGAGCGAATCAGAGAAGGTAATATCTCCATCACAGTAAGAGAAAGCGATGACCTCTATAAAGTGGATGCTAAATTCAGTCGCTCTAAAACCGCTCAGGTAGCAAGGGTTATAGACCAGATGCTCGATGGGAATAATAGCCTTGAATCAAGAGATCTTAATGGTACCATTTCACTGGAAGATGATTCACGTATATATGTAAGGCTTCGTTCGGGTCGTCTCCGTATCAGGTTTGATAAAGAAGAGAATAGTGAAACTGCTTACGAGCGGGTCAGGGATCTTACCGATAAAATTAAGGCCACCATACATTCCAGCCAGGCACAGCTTCAGTAGACAATTTATTTACCGCTTCGGATGATGCACCCACTTGCACCGGTTTTAAAACCTGGTGAGATGTTGGAGGGATATACTTATGCCCCGCAAAACATGTCGCCGCAAATCATCTGTATGAAAAAAATACTACTCCGTTCCGTTTTTGTAACGGTACTCATCCTGTCCATCATCTACCTGATGTCATGGAAATCTCCTAAATACTATGTTCCGCAAACAGCCTATAATGCTGCAGACAGTATCGTACCGTTTTTGCAATACACAGGCGAACATGAACGGCCCTATATATTGGAAACAAAAACGGCCCTGATTTTTGGTGCCACACATTCCAAAGACAATAAGGATCCGCAGATGATACAGATGGATAATCGCTGGACCGAATTTCGCCCTACCATCGCATTGGTAGAAGGCAGGCTGGGCTTTCTGTTGCCACCTTTTATGGATCCGGTGAAAGAACTGGGGGAAGGTGGTATGCTAAAAGCACTGGCCCACAGAGATGGGGTAAAAATCATGAACTGGGATCTCTCCAAAAAAGCGCTGGCCGATTCATTACAACATTATTTTACCCGTGAGCAAATCGCTTTACAGCAAATACTTAATCCATATTTTGGTAATCTGCGTTTTGGTAAACCATCATCACCCAATGATTTTATTGCAGCATACCTGAAACGTGCAGCGCATGTGGGTTTGGAAGACAGTATCAAAACCGTGGCGGATGTAGATCGTACCTGGAAAAAATATTTCCCTGCAGGGCCAGACTGGCGCGATACTTCGGATGAATATGCATTACCCGGATACCTGGCAACACTCATGGCCACTTCAAACGATATACGTAACCGGCAACTGGTAGCCGCTGTAAAAGAGCTTACCCAAAAAGGTGAAAGGGTATTCGTTGTTTGCGGTTCCAGCCACGCATACTGTATAGCACCCGCACTCAAATAGACTCTCAGCGTAAACTCAGCGCCCTCTTGTTCTCTGCGGTGAAATTACTCGAATTTTCACCGCAGAGAACAAGAGGAAACAGAGATTTCGCAGTGGATCTTTCTTTCAAAACATTTTACGCTCCCTTCATCCTTTCGCTTATTTTTGCCGCACGATAAAATAAGCATATGAAAAATACGCCCTTTACAGAGAAACACATTGCATTAGGTGCAAAAATGGCCGAGTTCGCTGGTTACAATATGCCCATCAGTTATTCAGGCATCAACGATGAGCATGCAGCTGTGCGCAAAAATGCCGGTGTATTCGATGTAAGTCATATGGGTGAATTTATTCTGAAAGGCGATAAAGCCCTGGATCTGATTCAACGCGTCACCTCTAACGATGCATCCAAACTTACCAAAGGAAAAGCCCAGTACAGCTGCTTACCTAATGAACAGGGTGGTATTGTAGACGACCTGATTGTTTACTGTATTGAAGAAAACAAAGTATACATGCTGGTGGTAAATGCATCGAATATCGAAAAAGACTGGAATTGGATCAGTCGGTTCAATACAGAAAATGTTGAAATGCATAATATCAGCGATAAGACCTGCCTGCTGGCCATCCAGGGACCTAATGCCACCAAAATCCTGCAGCCACTTACTGATATGGATATCATGAACCTCAAATATTATACGTTTACCAAAGGAGTATTTGCAGGGGTTGAGAATGTACTGGTAAGTGCCACCGGATATACAGGTGCAGGTGGAGTGGAAATTTATTTTGAAGACAGCGATGGTGCTGCCGATAAAATATGGAACGCCATTTTTGAAATTGGCGGACCACAGGGACTGAAACCCATCGGACTCGGAGCCAGAGATACCCTGCGCCTGGAAATGGGTTATTGTTTATATGGTAATGATATTGATGATACTACATCGCCACTTGAAGGTGGACTGGGCTGGATCACAAAATTCACCAAAGACTTTACAGCAAGAGCTATTATTGAAAAACAGAAAGCAGAAGGGGTAACACGTAAGCTGGTAGGTTTTGAAATGATCGACCGCGGTATTCCCCGTCATGATTACCTGATTAAAGATGCTGAAGGGAATACAATCGGTAAAGTAACATCGGGTACACAGGTACCATCGCTCAATAAAGCTGTTGGACTGGGTTATGTAAACACCGCATTCACGACTGTAGATACAGCTATTTATATTGATATCAGGAACACATTGGTAAAAGCGAAAGTGTCAAAGTTTCCTTTTGCATAACCATTTGTAACCAAATTAAAAAGCCGTCCGGCCTCAGGCAGGACGGCTTTTTAATTTGCCGATCTCTCATCTCCCCTTCTCCCTTTCTCCCTGTTAATACCCTCCCGAAAATCATCAATTCATTTTTTACTAAACTTTTTTACAGGGAGAAGGGGAGAAAGGGAGATGAGTAGGATAGCTTGCCGGTTAAACAAATTTTAAACCTTATTTTTAGAACCCGATGTTAGTCACTGTACGATATGGTATTGTTTTATGCATGCTGCTGCTGTTTGCATGTAAGCCCCGGCAACACACTGCACCCGGTATTCAGGATATCGGGTCTATTGGTACGGAAATAGGTCAGGCGATTATGATTGCAGACCAGTTACAGGGCCTGCCAACTGCCAGTGGTGATAAATACGACAGTACCAGGTTTACCGGGGCGCATAAGCGACTAAGATTTGGAACCAAGGTAGTTGTAACAAATACACTAACGGGCGCTTCTGTTACCGTAAAAATTATAGACCGCGGACCTATTGGTGTTGGACATGTGATTGGGTTGAGTAAAGCAGCCATGAAAAAATTAGATACTAGCGGTCATACCCTGATCAACGTTCGCATTCGCTATAAGGAATAAACAGGCTTTCTGTTTTTGTAACAAGCCGGGTAATCAGTAATTCTTCATTAAATAATTCAATGTAAGCGTGATCATAACAGCAGAAATATTTTTTCCCGTCGGCTGTATGATAAGTGTGTGTGAAAAAGTCGAATTGAAAACCTTTTGCAGATAAATTTTTTCGCAGGATGGTAATGGTAGAAGAATGTCCGGTCAAAAATGTTTCCAGTATTCGCCTGTTCCTGAGTAGTAAATGATTCACCCTTCGAACCAGGTCTCTTTCAGTCAGGTATTTTTTATTGTTGAAAATACTCCTGCAATAATCATCACAGAATTTTTTATCAACACGTCCATGTAAGGAGCGCTCACAGGTAAGACATTGTTTTGGCCCTGTAGTCATAGCAGGAAATTTCTTCCTGATGAAAATAATGCGAATCATTACGAACCGAACATAACTACCCAATGCTTTTGAAAAAATAAAGTAATAGTATCATTCATTCAATGGTATTTCTACCTGATCTGTTTCAAAACTCACTTCTTATGTATCGTTTGAGACACAGTTTAGGATAAACGATTTTAATCGGAACTATCCGGATAAATTCCGGCTAATCGAAAGCGCTGAACTGATATTCGTACCAGATTCATCACACCAAATCATGTAATTATGAATATGATCAAAAACAAAGTTCAGCTGATTGGTCATCTCGGACAATCACCTGAAATCAGGCAGTTAGAAAAAAATCGTAAAGTGGCTAATATGAGTTTAGCTACGAAAGAGAATTATAAAGATGCGAGTGGCAACGCAGTCAGTGAAACCCAATGGCATACATTGGTGGCATGGGGTAAAACGGCTGAGTTTGCTGAAAAATACCTGGCTAAAGGGTTACATGTAGCAGTAGATGGTAAGCTGGTTAACCGGAGTTATACAGATAAGACAGGGGTTAAAAGAAATGTCACCGAAATACATGTACATGAAATACTGATCATAACCCCCAAAAAATAGTAGTAGCCTTTCTTTCCTTACGGCCGGCTTGTCGAGGCTGGCCTTGTTTTACCTGTTAGCAGCTTTCAGATTGACCGTATATTTGCAGTCCATGAACGCAAAACCTACTTTATATACGATTCTTTCGCCAAGGCTGCTCGATATATATGATGTGTCAGACAGTGTGGTTGTGATCATTGATGTTTTCAGGGCAACATCAACCATTGCCACTGCATTGTACAATGGTGCCAAAAGAGTGATCCCTGTTGATGCGGTTGATAAGTGCATAGAGATCGGCATACAAACCGGCGGTATTACGGCCGGTGAAAGAGATGGTAAAATCATTCCCGGACTGGCACATGGTAATTCCCCCGCAGAATATCCTCGTTCTTTTGTGGAAGGTAAAACACTGGTGCTAACTACTACCAATGGTACCAAGCTGCTGCATATGGCACTGAATAAGGGGGCATCGCAGGTAATAACGGGGTCTTTCCCAAATATCTCTGCTGTGTGTAATTACCTTATTTCACAAAACAAAAATGTGATCCTGGGCTGTTCTGCCTGGAAAGACCGGTTCAACCTCGAAGATGCTATGTTTGCAGGTGCTGTCATACATCGAATACAGGAACATTTTACCATTCATTGCGACAGCAGCCTGATGGCAGCTGATATGTATGGACTCCACAAAGACGATATGCACCAGTTTATCCGCAGAACTACCCATTGGCACAGGCTGGCCTCTTATGGTTTGGAGTCGGACCTGGAATATTGCGTAACCCCTGATCAGGCCAATGTCTTGCCTATTTATAAGAATGGCGACCTGGTTTGCGAAGCATGATCTGTGGCGAATAGCTAATGGCTGATAGCATATGGCAGGAAACCAGTAATAGTGGCTTCTTACTATAAGCCATATGCCATGGCCCATTTGCCAACCTTAACAAACATTTCATCCACATTCTTCTCTTTTCTCTTCTTAAACTCAGTTGCTTTCCTTTACTTTTGCAAATTGCCCTTTTCGCAGCGGCAATATTGTTTTCAAGGGTGAACGGGGTGTAGTTTGGCCAATTGCCAATTCGCCTGTTTGCTGCTAACAACTGATTGATGTATGGCGCTTCCGTATCTGGTTAAACATATCTACAACAGCGGCACTGAAGAAGTGATCCGCAGGGGAAAGAAAATTCATGCACTGGGCAATGTAGAACTGGTGGAATATGATGAGCTGATGGCCAATGTGGTTTTCAGGGTAAAAGATGATGGCTATGCCACATTTTACAAAGTACATATCAACCAGTTTAAAGACCCTAAAACATTATCGCTCCGCTGTTCCTGCCCGTATAACCTTTCAGAAATCTGCCGCCATAAAGCAGGTGCACTTTTTCATTTGCAGGACCTGCTTGATCGTAACCAGTTAGGGGAAAAAGAAACCAGCTACGATCAGAAGCATACGGTTGTAAAAATGAAACAACTTGATCTGAAGCTGATCAAAATGTTGTCATCACAACCCAATGTTGAAAAAGCAGAAGATTTTTTAAGAAGCAGCCGCTCCAATATTCTCGAAGCAAAAGACGAACGCGTATTGGCAGAACTGGAATATGAAGGAGAAATGTTCCGGATATTATTGCAGAAAAACGAAGAAAGAAATTTTGATACCAGTTGTACCTGCTCATCCGATACAGAACATCCTTTATGCATACATAAGGATATTGTATTGCTTCAGTTACTGCACAATTATGGTCCAACCTATTTCGATAGCATCCGTAACTGGGATAAGGAAAAAAACAAACTGCTTGCCTTATATGGCTATTCATTAAGCGATGACCTCAAAGGGAAATTCGAATTTACTTATACCGATGGAAAACCCTTCTTAAGGGTACTCGATACGAGCATCAAAAGGGTATCCTTAAACCCTGCTGTTGACATCAAACCCAAACAGGAAGAAACAAAAATTGCCACACTGGTAGAGGAATCTGAAGAGCGTGAGAAAGAAATATTAAAACTGGGAGTTGTGGTAACTTTTAATGAGCAGCAATATCCTTATGTTCAGTTAGAAGCAGTACAAGGCGAAGCTGATGAAAACAACACAGCCTATGTAAGCAAAGTAACCAAACTAGATCTGTCGCGATTTGTCAATACAGAAGTTTTTGATGAAGATGATAAAAGTACCCTGCAGCAATTACGAAAGCTCATGCCCTCAGAAGTGAGCCGCTACCTCGATCGTAATTCTCCTTTCAGTGGTATCTGGGAAAATATTATTCAGCAACATAATGATGAATTGCCTGAAGAAACCAGGCATCTGATGAATGAATACCTGCATCCTAAGGTTAAAAAACTATTTACGGACCTCGCAGAAAGTAAGTTCATTTTTACCTTGCCGGAACGTAAACCATTTACTACCGCCAATCTTCAGCCTGTAGAACTGGTAACAGCATTCATCAGTCCCGAGTTTGAAGTAACTTACCTGAAAGGACAGTATGAAATCAATTGCCGGGTAAAACTGCCGCTGGCCGATCTCAATATTGCAGAGAATGAGTGTAATTCATCGCTGTTCTTCAAATACCACAGTCAGTTCTTTACCTGGCAGCGTACAGAAGATATTCTTATACTCGAGAAATTTCTGCCCTCTGGTAAAATTGTGATAGCGGCAGAAGACTGGTCCACGCAGTTGCAGCAGTTTATCCTGCCCTTATCCAAGGAGTTCAATGTGCATTTTGGTAACGTACAGAAGGAAGAAGTAAAAGATATTAAACCTGAGGTAAAAGTATTGCTGAAAGAAAAAGGGGAATACCTCCTTTTTCAACCCGTATTTAATTACAAAGGATACGATGTACGTTCAATTGATAAGGAAAAAATCATCATTCCTGTTGAAGATAAATTATTGGTGATACAGCGCAACCTCGAAGCAGAAAAAGAATTCATACAAAAAATAGAATCACTTCATTCACATTTTATCCGCCCTACAGAAGGCGATGTGTTGGCATTGAAAGGAACAGAAGTGCTGCGCAATAACTGGTTCTTTCTCTTTGTAGATGCGGTGAAAGAAATGAATATTCCGGTATATGGTTTTGAAGCTCTCAAGAATTTCCGTTTTAATACGGCAAAACCATCCACAAAAATTTACATCAGCAGTAATACAGACTGGTTTGATGCAAAAGTAGAAATTCATTTCGGGGAACAGAAAGTAACGGTTGATGAAGTAAAAAAAGCGCTGAGCAACAAACAGCAGTTTGTGCAGTTAGGCGATGGTACATTGGGTATCCTTCCAGAAGAATGGATCAAAAAATATTCATTGCTCTTCAGGGTGGGAGAGGGAAAGTCGGGCTCCATGAAACTCAGCAAATACCATTTCAGTGTGGTAGAAGAGTTGTACATGCAGCGCGATGAAGAAGAACTTTTTTTCCAGCTGGAAGAAAAATACGATAGGCTGAAAGAAAATCATTCCATCAAAGAAATAGCAGCGCCGGAACACCTCAAGTCTATTCTACGTCCTTACCAGGAAAGCGGATTCCAGTGGCTCAATTATTTAAGAGAAGTACAGTGGGGCGGAATACTGGCAGATGATATGGGTTTAGGTAAAACCATTCAGGCACTCAGTTTTCTCTTTCATCTTAAACAGGAAAACGGATCATTAAAAGCATTGGTGGTTTGCCCAACAACACTTATGTTCAACTGGCAGAATGAGATCAAAAAATTTACACCGGATGTAAGTTTTTATGTGCATCATGGCGGACAAAGAACCCGTGAAAGCCTTGCGGCAACCGGGGCAGACGTAATCATTACCACTTATGGTACTTTACGGAGTGATATCAAGCAATTTGTAGAAGTGGCATTTGATTATGTAGTACTTGATGAAAGCCAGGCTATTAAAAATCCTTCAAGTAAAGTGACTAAGGCAGCAAGTCTGTTAAAGGCAAAAAACAGACTTTGTTTAAGTGGTACACCGTTGCAGAATAATACATTCGATATATATGCGCAAATGAATTTCCTGAACCCGGGCATGCTGGGTAGCGTAGAGTTTTTTAAACAGGAATTTTCTATTCCTATTGATAAGTTTGGTGAGAAAGAACAGAAAGAGCACCTGCGCAAACTATTATTTCCTTTTATTCTGCGCAGAACAAAAGAACAGGTAGCCAAAGACCTCCCGGAGAAGCAGGAAATGGTACTCTTCTGTGAAATGGGCGATGAACAGCGTCGTATTTATGATGCTTTCAGAAATGATTACCGCGATAAAATTCTGGGAGTGGTAGATAACCAGGGTATACAAAAATCGCAACTAACGATCCTGCAAGGTCTGATGAAGCTGCGACAGATTTGTGACAGTCCAGCCATCATCAAAGACGAAGAGAAGTTTCCGAATGCATCGGTAAAACTGGAAGAGATCGGAAGAGAAATTACCGAGAATATCAGCAACCATAAAGCACTCATCTTCTCACAGTTCCTCGGTATGCTGGCACTGATTAAAGAAAAGATGAAAGAACTGGGTGTGGAATATGAATATTTTGATGGTAGTAGTACAGTGACGGAAAGAGAAAGGGCCATCCAGCGATTCCAGAACGATGATTCCTGTCGGGTTTTCCTGATCTCTTTAAAAGCAGGTGGTGTGGGCTTAAACCTTACCGCCGCCGATTACGTGTACATTGTAGATCCCTGGTGGAACCCGGCAGTAGAACAACAGGCTATCGACAGAACCCATCGCATCGGACAAACAAAAAATATTTTCGCCTACCGGATGATCTGTACCGATACCGTAGAAGATAAAATACTAAAACTGCAGGATCGTAAAAGAAGCCTTGCCCGTGAACTGATTACCGATGATGAAGGTTTTGTAAAAAATCTTACCAGAGAAGACGTAGAATATCTTTTCAGTTAAACACAACAGTTTCAGCCTTTTGGGGTTATAGCAAGAGACGCTATTGGCCGAGCGACCTATGCAGTCTTGTGCTTCACCGATTTTAACAGTAGGCTTTCCAATCATCCTTATAGCTTTCCGTTAATCTTTTTGTGTTGTTGGCAGTCAAACACACTTATATAGATTCGTAATTCATAATAAACTGAGCATGACCAAAATTCTAACCGCTATTGTATTCCTTTTCATGGGCTATACAGCCACGGCACAAACCAGTGCTACACTAAAGGGTAAACTGGTGGATTCAGTCGGTAAACAATCATTAAAAGACGCTTCTGTAACCATATTAGATGCCAAAGATTCTACTTTGGATGTTTTTGGATTGACCAAGGCAGATGGTAGTTTCCTGATTAGTAATATCACATTCGGAGAAATGATTGTTGATATCAAGTTCCAGGGGTATGAGCCTTTTTCTAAAAAAATCACTTTCTCAAAAACAAATAATTCGGTTGACCTGGGAAATATATACCTGAAAATTGCTGCTAATGATTTAGGTAACGTAACCGTAACACAGTCGGTCATCAGGATGCGGAATGATACCATGGAAGTATCAGCATCTGCTTTTAAAACAAAACCGAATGCTGTTGCAGAAGATTTGTTGAAAAAAGTACCCGGTATACAGGTAGATAAGAATGGTAATATCACAGCACAGGGTGAGCAGGTACAAAGAATTTTGGTGGATGGAAAAAGATTTTTCGGTGATGACCCTCGTATGGCTACCAGAAACCTGCCTCCAGATGTAATCGATAAAATCCAGGTATTTGACCAGGCAAGCGATCAGAGTGCGTTTACCGGTTTTGATGATGGTAACCGTGTAAAAACAATCAATATTACAACCAGAAAAGACAGACGTAAAGGATATTTCGGTCGTGGTTCATTGGGTTTTGGTGCTAATGCTGATGAGGGCTTGTATGATAACAGCTTTAGCCTGAGTCGTTTCAATGGCGACCGACAAATTACATTTACAGGTCAGGCCAATAATGTAAACAAACAGAATTTCTCTGTGCAGGATATGTTGGGTTCTCTTGGTGGCGGCAATTTTGGCGGTGGTGGTGGTGGAAACAGAGGTGGCGGAGCTGTTCAGGGTCTGGTAGGCAGTGGTGGTGGAGGCGGTCTGGTGAATACATGGGCCGGTGGTATTAACTACCGTGATACATGGAGTCCTAAAACACAGTTTTCTGGCAGTTACTTTTATAACGACCAGAAAACCTATCGCGATCAGAAAAGCTTTGTGCAGAACCTGATTCCGGGTGCACCTGATTCATCTATTTTTAATGATCAGACACAGTCATCCAAAACATACAATAAAAACCATCGGATCAATTTCAATATTGAACACAATTTCGATTCGTCAAATTCGCTGATTATCCGTCCGAATATCAGTTTCCAGGATACCTGGTCACAGTCCTTACAGCAAACAGCTTCTACCAAGGGGAAAATAACTGCATTAAACAGTTCAAATGCAGAATCGATCCGTAAGAACAATGGCTTTAATGGAAGCATCGATGCTACATTCCGTCACCGTTTCCCGAAAAGAGGACGTACGTATTCTATCAATATCAATACCGGCGGAAGTGCGAATGACGGAACAGGAACCAACTATTCACGGAACCAGTATAGTCGCCCGGCATACATCGACACTATTGATCAGGTATATACTACCAACCGTGATACCAGAAATATCAGTACCACACTTTCTTATACTGAACCTATTGCCAAAAACCAGCAACTCGAGTTCAACTATAACTATTCTTATAACCTGAATAATTCCGGAAGAGAAACCATGGAAATGAATTCAGGTACCGGTAAATATGATATACCGGTTGTAAACCTTACCAATACATTTGAAAATACATTCAGCTCCAACAGGATGACGGTGAACTATCGCCTGCAGAATGCGAAGTATAATTTCAGTATTGGATCTGGTGTACAGGTGGGAGACCTTACCAGTAATAATGTCACCAAAAACACGGTGATCAAACAGCATTTTGTAAACCTCTTTCCTGCAGCTAATTTCAGGTATGAGTTTACGAAAACGAAGAGCCTGCGTGTATTCTACAATGGTCGCACTTCACAGCCCAGTGCAGAACAATTACAGCCGGTAGCTGATAACAGTAATCCGCTGAATATCAGAACGGGTAACCCTAACCTCAAACAGCAGTTTACACACAGCGTTCGTTTCCTGTACAATTCATTTGATGTGTTTACGCAGAAATTGATTTTTGCGACCATCAATGCTAATTTCATCCAGAACGATATTCAGAATTCAACCATTTTCCAGCCCAATGGTGCACAGTTAACCATGCCGGTAAACCTGGGGGGTACTTATAGCATTAATGGTGTATTCAACTATGGTTTCCCGCTGAAAAGGCCCAAGAGTAATTTGAACCTGATTGCCAATGTATCAAGGAACCAGTCGCAAACATTGATCAATAATGCCAGCAACTATACAAGGAATACCACATTAGGTGGAACCGTTTCATGGACCACCAACCTGAAAGAAGGATTTGATATGAACTTCTCATCCAACTCATCATTCAGTATGGCACGTTATACTTTACAGCCACAACAGAATGGCGATTTCTTTACACAAACTGTTTCTACAGAAGCCACTGCTTACTCAAAAAGCGGCTGGGTATTTTCACTTGATTTCGACTATATCTATAATGGTGGAAGAAGCAGTGGTTATAATACCAGTATTCCTTTGTTAAATGCGAGTATCTCTAAACAGATGCTAAAAAACAAAGCAGGTGAACTGAAATTTTATATGTTCGATCTGCTGAACCAGAATGTGAGTGTAACCAGAAATATTACAGGTAATACCATTCAGGATGTGCAGACAAGGGTATTAACCAGGTATTTTATGGTGAGCTTCACATATAACCTGCGTCGATTCGGTGGCAACCAGCAACAACAGCAGCGTGGACCAAATAATATGATGATCCCAGGTGGTAATATGCAGCAGATGAGGATGATGAGGGGTGGAGGGATGTAATTATATCTTCCGAAAATTTGAAAACGATATGAAAAGCCGTCCCGCCTTAAGCAGGATGGCTTTTTTATGCTAACGATTGTAAGTTTGTAAAGCAGATTTAATAATCCTTTCATAAAATTTTTAGCCCCTATAACCTCAAACTGTTATACTTTTACTGCTTCAAAGCATAATCAGCTAATAAGTGAAGCAGATCCTGATCAATTATTTATCTCTTTTATTGAATTCACCCCGTCAGGTGTTTTCGATGGAAGCTGCTTTTAACTTTCTCCCGCGACCCCGACGTGGTTGCTGATAGGACGAGCAACTGGCACTTGCCCCTATCAGTGGAAAACTCCCCGGAATCTTATTCAGACAGGCAGCTGTCGTT
>Ga0164290_1002254_pt1 | contig 15139 bp, 12 predicted proteins | sample Micstemetagenome_FD_108782 | JGI IMG/M metagenome (GOLD analysis project Ga0164290, IMG submission 108782) | Contaminated culture microbial community from soil near Moab, Utah, USA - Microcoleus steenstrupii SON62 (Illumina Assembly) | ecosystem: Environmental > Terrestrial > Soil > Soil crust... | reverse complement strand
ATGCAGTTGGACGGTCTTTCAAGAGGAATGTATGTTGTAAAAGCAGTTTGTGGTGAAGAAGCAGCGCAGCAGCGTATTGTGAAGAATTAATCAGACTAACGATTGCTTACTCAAACGCCAGGCTCAGGCCTGGCGTTTTTTGTATTTATTTTAGGGAGTTTCAAAAGTCATGCAATAAAGGGAATAGTATTCGCGGATAAGCGGTCATCTCAATGATGATTTTCTTTACATCCAATGCCTAGGATACCCAAATGCATTTACAATCTATTCGCACCCGTATATTTAACAGTAATAGTTAGGTGGGCCATCTTCAATATGTCTTTTGCCCGTGTCAGTGGCTATAAGCTAATAGAACTTTTTTCGGAAATTTCTTTTATAGTCGATATGCTCAACTGTATTTCAGAAATAGGACAATGGAAAACCACCTGCCGGCGCATTAATAAAAGCTTTTGGCAGATCAGCACCTAGGTTTTGCTAATTACTTCCAATACTGCCTTTAATTCTTCAAAGGCGTTAGGATCGGTAAAATAGCAAAGTGTAACTAGCCTGGCTGCCATATCAGTTTTCTGCTGATGAGAAGAGATGAATATAATGATAACAGGTATGTGTTTATAGCGATCATCTTCTTTCAAAATTTTCAGCCACTTTTAGGCTCATCGCTGGCATATTCACTTCAGGGAAGATAAGGTCAAATGTACCTTCTGGTTCCTCTAGCTTTTTCAAAGCTTCTCATCCATCTGCAGCATCGCAGCACATAATTTAGATGCCTATTGGGGCAACTGCTTCAAAAAACTACTCTGTGTCATCGCTGTTATCATCAGCTAGTAAATCACTTTGTTTTGTTGTTGATCCATTCTATCCTAAATACCTAATGAGGTTTGTTTTGACGGAAGTAAAATGATAAACGTTGCCCCTTCGTCGGGCCGGGCTCTTGCCTCAATACTACCACCATGCCTATCTACAATTCGCTTACAAAGTGAAAGACCCAATCCTGTTCCTTCATATTTATCTTTGGAATGAAGTCTGGTAAACGTTTCAAATATCTTTTCCGCTTGTTCCTGCTCGAAGCCGATACCGTTATCGTTAAAGATAACTTTTATAAATTTTTGGTTGTCTTTATTAACAATAGACGACCCGATCGATATCACGGGAGATACAGCACTTCTTGCAAACTTAATAGCATTGTTTGTCAGGTTGTAGAAAAGCTGGTAAAGCAAGACAGAAGAGCCCTCTATGGAAGGTAGGTCGTGGTAGAATATTTGAGTTCCGGTTTGCTGGATCAAAACTTCTAAATCTGTCTCAATGCTTTTTATCACTTCGTTTAGGTCAACCGTTTGCATCGCCTGTTTTGACGCATTGAGCGTAGAGTATGTCAGCACGCCGTCAATCATGACAAACATTCTTTCGGTTGCTTTTTGCACTTTATCCAAATAGAGTTTTCCTCTTTCATTGAGTATATCCTGCAATTCACCTTCCAGGCGACTGGTAAATGTTCTGATTTTTCGCACCGGCTCTTTCAGGTCATGTGATGCTACATGGGCAAACTGCTGAAGATCGTCGTTGGATTGCTGAAGTGCCTTTGTTCTTTCTTTTACAAGTTGTTCTAACCTTTCCGTAAACTGCTTTTGCTCATGTATATCGGTTGCGGTGCCAAACCATTTGGTAATGTTTCCTGCTGAATCTTTTTGCGGAATGCCACGGCTCAGATACCAGCGATAATTTCCGTCCTTCATTTGAATGCGATGCTCTACCTGATAAAGGGTTCCGGCATTTATTGCTCCCGACCATGCATCAGCTGTTTTTTGCAGATCGTCCTCATGTACCAAACCTTCCCAACGCCATTTTCCGTCATCATCTTTTGTAGCACCAGCAAATTCAGCCAAACGGTCATTGTAATAAGTAACGTTACCAACACCATCAGCGATCCAAACTAACTGCGGCATAGCGTTCGCCAATTCAGTTAACTCCGCTTCGCTTTCCTCTATCTTTTGCTGCGCAAGCTTTTGTTCATTGATATTGGTATTGGTCCCAATCCATCGGGTTATTTTGCCATCAGCATCTACTATTGGCACGGCACGGGTCAAAAACCATCGGTACAGGCCATCTGCACCCCGCAGAGGAAAAATTAGCTCCCATGCTTCAGGTTTTTTCCAAGCGTCTCTTACAAAGGCTACTACGCTTTCAATGTGATCAGGGTGATGTACTTTTTCCCACCCCCAGCCTTGCATTTCCTCCAGTGTTGTTCCGGTATAGTCGTACCACCGTTGGTTGTACCAATGGATCCATCCTTCGCTATCGGCAATCCAGGCAAGGCTCTGTATGTTATTGCTGAAGGTGCGAAACAGTTCTTCGCTTTCTCTAATAATTTGCTCTTTTTTCTTTTCGTCTGTTGTATCCCTTACCTCTATAACTGTTCCAATGGCTTTTCCATCAATATTAATTGGACTGGCAGTGAAAGCCACGGGGTAAAAGGTACCGTTTTTGTGCACAAATACTTCTTCGCCCTTCATCCGCTTTTGTGTAGGCAATGCCTGGTCAATGGGGCATTCTTCCAGCGGATAGTGGCTGCCATCCGGATGCGTGTGATGCACATAGTAATGGAGCTGCTTTCCTTTGAGTTCCTCCAGATTAAAGCCGGTCATCTGCTCGGCCCTGTCGTTCATGTACACGCAATACTGGTTTACATCCATCAGGAAGAGAGCCATATCTGTATTCTGGGTTACTGTTTCCAGCAGCTGTTTTTGGTAGGCAAGCGCTTCTTGGGTTTTTCTACTTTCGGTAATATCTCTAAAAAACCAGATCCATCCGTACTTAGTGCCATCTTCTCCCACAACAGGATTGCCGTATCGTTCAATTATGCGTCCATCTTTGAATATAACTTCTTCACGAGCCCTCTCTTCAGGATGGGCGTAGCAGTAGGTCACCCGATCAATAAAGCCTTGCGGATCGGCCACTTGCGTCATGGCAAATTGCAAAGCAGCTGTATCGTCTTTCGCCTCTTTAATTTCCTGCGGGATACTCCAAAGCGTGGCAAAATGCCGGTTAAAAGAAAGCATCTTTCCCTTTGTATCGACAACCAAGATGGCATCTGGTACCGCTTCGTTTTGCGCTTCCAACAGCGCCTGGCGAAAGGTTGATGCTGCTTCTGCCATCTTTCGTTCGGTGATATCAACAGAAGAGCCAGCGTACCCCAGCAACTGGTCGTTTTCGTCCAGTCGGGGCACTCCGTGGCTTAAAAGCCAACGCCACTCGCCATCTGCACGCCGCATGCGACATTCCATTTGATAAGGCTGGCGATTTTGAACGGCATGGTTCACTACCCTGGAAGCGTAGGCAATATCGTCTGGATGAATGGCTGTCTGCCACGTTTTGCCATCCTTCAGCTCTTTTTCTGTATGCCCAGTGAAATCAGTTGCGGTCTTGTTGTAGTAAGTCGAATTGCCCTCCGCATCCAATGTCCAAATCATTGCAGGAGAAGCATCTGCCATTAGGCGAAAGCGGTTTTCGCTCTCTTCAATTTTTTTTCTGGCAGCTACCTGTTCGGTAACATTGTGGCCTACGGTAAATACACCTAAAGGCTTTTTTTCTCCATCTGCATATAATGGCTTGTATACAAAATCAAAATAAAATAATTCTTCCTGACCATTGCGCTTTAAACGCACGGGATGTCCATAACCATAAAACGCTTCCCCCGTTTCACAAACCCGATCTAAAAGTTCCTTGAACCCTTGCCCCTTTAGGTTAGGAACTGCGTCAAACAATGGTTTTCCCAAAACATCCTCCGCGGCAAGTCCCCATACTTCGAGTAAGCCATCGTTTGCCAATTCAATAATATAATTGCTACCTTTTGCTATCCCGATAGCTACAGGTGCCTGCATGAAAAGATCATAGGACTTCTCCAAGCTCTTTATCTTGTGTGCTGAGTGTTCGGCTTTCACTTGAAAGGTCATCTCTTCAGCGGAATGAATGATGTATTGCACCTCTCCATTTTCACCAACAACAGGTTCATTTACCGCTGACCAATAACGCTCATCAAAGCTGCCATCAGCATTCTCAATATCGTAACGTACCAAGGGCATACGGTCTGGCAGCTTTTGTCTCATGACCTTTTCTAACGAGGCCCGGAGTTCCTTTACTCCTTTGTGCTCTGGATCATCGGGAGGGCCTGGAAATGCTTCAAACATGCCGATATTAATCAGCGAATCTTTACTTCGCCCCGAAGTTGCATAGTAATTATTTGTAGCAGCAACAATTGTGAAGACAGGGCTATCTGGCAACAAGACAATGCTATTACTAGGCATTGCCTGGAAAACTTTTAAATCGATAGATGTTTGGAGTAACGTTGAAATGCTCATAGTTAAAGGGGCGACATCGAAGTTAAGAAAATGGAATGGCCAAAGATTAAGTAGTTATAACTTAAGATAAAAGCTAGCATTTATTGATCTAGGCAGGTCCACAATATCAATGATCGTTACAGCGCCGAATCCGTTTGCAGGTAATGCATACTTTATACTTTCCTTTCCTTGAGATAGAGACGGGGCGGTTAATAAGTTCTGGGTCTCTATTAGCTCGGAAATGCTATTCCCGATCCCCGTTTTGTGTACTACCTAAGCCAGCTTCTTTGATGGCATATAGTGTAAGGACGGAAACAAAACGCTTTGTCATTAAAGATGGTTTCGGTACCGCTAACGCTAGGAGCGTTTGTGAAGGCAGGGAATTAGAAATACTTCAGATTCACTTTTGCCTTGTCGTCAGTCTTTGACTTACGGACGAAAAATAGCACTTCAGCAATGGTTTACGAACGCAATATTAGCGGCACTACCTTAGATGAGTGCCTAGATTCACTTTGAAATTTCACAAATAAAGACGTGAAATCAGCTTCTAAAGTGAGTGTTATTTGTTTGTTTTCAGATACAGCAGCCCTCTTTCTAGTACCTCGTCTTTTCCTTGCCGCAAGCCTTTGATGGTAGGCACAACCAAGATGTCGGGTGGAAGTCCTATTCGTTGCAATTGTTTACCGTTGGTCCAAGAAATAGCACAACCGCTAAAGTACAGGTCAACTTTGCCGGGTATTTTAAAATGGGTGACATTGCCGTTAGCACCAGCCGAAGGACTTCCGATAAAAACAGTATTGTTGGCGGTCTTGTAGAGAAGCCCTGAATGCTCCGATTCACTCACCGCTTCTTCATTGATCAGCATAACCGTTTTGCCTTTGTAATGCCATTTATCGGTGCCTGCCACAACCTGGAAGCCGCTACTGATGTTTTCTCGTTCTTTCGGGGCATTTATCGTATTTAAATGCATACTTTCTACACGCCTAAAGGAAACAGTAGCCGTTTCCCACGACTTTTTTCCGGTAAGGCGGGGTGCTAGTACCCAAGCTGTTCCCTGTGGGTAGCCGCGCATGTCCATGATAATAGCTGCCGTATTTTTAAACGTAGTCAGCATTGAATCAATCATGTCTGCCCGTAAGCGGCCTAAGTCTACGTATCCGGTTACAGAGTCTACTAATTTGAACACGGGCCACCGGTTGAGCATTCGCTGTTTTTGCCGGAAGTTTGCGCTGAATTGCGCCGAACAGGTTACAAACACATTCTTTACTTGGCCGTTGCTTTTACGGATCGACAACTCCTTTTTTTCACCTTCCCTGCCACACAAAATATTGCGGGTAAGTAGCAGATTCTGGTGAGCATAAGTAGAAGCCGACTGGTAGTTACGCAACGTATCGAGCAGTGAATTGACCCGGCTGCCATTGATTTCTTCGATGACATCGCCAGCCTCAATGCCTTCTTTTTTACTGGCAGAGTCGTTGATGATTTGGTAAACAACCAACTTGCCCTGAATCATTTTTGCATAAATGGACGGCGAGAATGGACCGGAATAAAATTTATTTTTCCAGGTATAAGGACCATCAATGATCCCATGGCTGTCTTGTAAAAGCGATACATTTTTGCCACGGCCAGCGAATACGCGACGGAATCTTTAGCGGTAATGAACTGCGGCAGAAGTTTGTGGTAAATGGAGTCCCATGAATACTCCATAAGGTTTTTGTAGGGGAAAAAATAATCAATAACCGTAAAGATTTTTGCGGCTGCAAGCGCTCTGTATCCTAAATGAGGGAAAAGGGGTGTGTTGTATCCAAATGAGGCGGAATGCGGTTTAGTCTCTATCTGCACCTTGGCAGGTTTATTACCATCAAATGCATTGATAAAGTGACGTAGCATCGACAACGCTTTTTCTTGATTGCGGCCTTGCTCGTCTCGTTCTATCCGTTGAAAATATTCCAGCGAAGCTCCGGTGGCATTTACCAATTCAGCCACGCGGATCTTCAACAGGAGGCTGTCTGGCAGGTAATGTGGCAGAGTAATATCTTTTAAGTTTAGATAGTCGCCCTCATTTAAAACAATTGCTCGTCGGCTTTCCTGCAGCGACAGAGCGATCAATGGCAAATCGACATTTTCGTTTACCAGAAATACAATTGGGCATTTACGGAGCAGCTTAGGGAACACAGTAGCACCAATCTTTGTCGTGTAATAAGGGTAATAGGCAGATCCGGATAGTTCATCTTCTGGAGGGAAACCAGTATAAGCGATCCGGCGTACGGCTGGCTTTTGTATAACTGTATCGGTTAAGTAAGGTTCAATTCCTGAATAGGCAAAATAGTCTTCCATTGCCAAATCATCCGATCTTCCATTATCGACCGGCCGAAAATCAAATAGGATTCCTTTTGCTTTACTAAATAAAGGGGCGAACGCCTCCAGTCGGCTTAAGATATTGTTGAAATTGGTAAAACCTTGAAGGCTTCTGATTGTGATGGTCAAAACACTGTCCTTCCAGTGTGCTATCGGGTAGGCAGTGGTATCAATTTTCACCTTAGGAGTATTCGAAGTTACAACACCTGTCAGCGGGTCATCTAGTAATGAAAGCCACCCTTGTATGTGCTTTGCATACGCCAGCTTGGATGTACTTTCCAAAAGTGTAGGTGCTACCGCGGCAAAAGCCGAATCCCAGTTTATTGAGTGATGCTGAACAAAGGGATGCAGGTACTTGATGTGTCCCCATACCTTACCGGCTTCTTCCAGCCGCAGATACTGAACCGGTGAATAAGGGGCTTGTGCATTCCCTTCCCGAAACAATAATAAACAAATAAGAGCGATCTGTTTACACATAAACGTTTAATTGTAAAAAGACAAAAGTTATGGTTGCATTTTCAAATGTTCAGTAGGTCTTGCTATTATTAATGGCGCCGCTTGGAAGAAGCGCATAAATGTCAAAATCTCATGATAAACATAAAAATTAAGCATATCCCTGCTTGGGAACTGCGGTCGTCGCAAACGTTGAACAGGTTGCTGCAGTAACGGCATTCTGCGTCACGTTAGCCTAAATTTATGATGAAAGTTGAATAATGTTTATTTGTTCAGCCCTGATTCATCCTGCCGCTATTGCAGGAACCTCATGTTGGCCGAAGTTTCATTTACAGTCAAATTCATATAATTTTTTCGCTTCATCAAATCTCAGATCGCTACGATTACTAAATATCATCTGTCCATTCTGCATCTCCATTTCTCCGTGCCCTTCAATAAAGTAGTTGTGCACTAGTTTGAAAGCAATTTGTCGTGGAGCAATGCTGTCGACGAAAGGTGTGAAAGTGGCAATTAAGACGTCTCCATCCATATGGCCTTGTATTGTACCTCTCATATTCTTCGGGGAAATCTCATACGCTAGGGTACCTGTTATTGACTCTCCAACGTGGATTAGCTTTAATGTTACACCATCCTTTGCATCGGCGTATCTGTAACAATTTATTGGTGAAGCGTTCGCTTTAGTTTTGCCAGTGTCGTTTGTACAAGATGAAATCACGAGCAAAAGCATAAGTGAAAAAAGATAGACTTGTTTAGCATGCTTGATTGTAGATTTCGTACAACGGAAAATCATTGTCAAAGGTTGGGCAATAACATTCCATCAGCTTAAATTTTATACATAAGTTCAATAATGTTCTGTCATTAAGCACTTCTTCGTCCGCCCCACTTGTGGCAATGAACTGTTGGGTGTTCGTTTTTCGTCGCCCTGTGATTAAGGCCGCTTGATAAATGCAAGGTTACTTTCTTCTTACCTTGTCTTTTAGTCGCTTGAACCTAAAACAATAGACAACACCTCCAAGACTTCTGTTTATTCCGGCCAGTTTATGGGTTGTCAAAATAGCATTGTAGCCGTAAACCAATTTGAAGCGTTGAAAGCCAAAGCCAACCTCTGGTCTGAATACCAAGCTGGCCTTGTCAAAGTCTGTATAGTAAATCATGTTCAGTCCCATCGCAATTCCACCTACACCTCCTGCTGCCCAAGCACCGATTTTCGGTCCAATGATAAACTTGTCGCTAGGCTTTACCTCGGTTGATACGAAATATGCAGATGAAAATGGGTGGTGTCCAACGACAGTATTGCTATTTTTGGAAATTCCAATGTCAATGAACGTATTCTTGCCAAAGACAACGCCTGTCAACAAACCGACTGACCGCTTTACAATGATTTCTCTCGCCTGGAGTGAGGCTGCCACTTGTGCTTGCGCTGAAAAGAAAAAAAATGTGAGGATAGGAAGAAATCGAAGTTGTTTCATTAGCAGCGGAAGGTCTTTTTAAATTGACAGCTAACGGAATAGGGCTTGCCGATGTACCGGCGTTAGCATTCCGTCAGCTTTGGTAAGTTATTCCAATGCTGATTCAAGAACAAATCCTTAATGATTATCCACCAGCCGGTATTTTGGCAAGCCCATGTTGTGCGTTTCTTAGCGGTTCTTGATCCTAAATTCTCCGGCTACCGGGATGATTGCTGAACTAGTGGAGTCTTTAACTTGGCCGCTGTAGGTGCCGGTCACATACTGCCCCGTCGGACCATAGGTTGTAACGCTTACTTGCAGTGGCGTTGATGTTGGAACATAATACTTACCCCCGGTATAAACCTGGAAATAATCTGCAGTGAAGGTGCCACTTTGCTGGGCGCCGACAAAGGATATTCCGAAAGACGTCGTTGGCGAAGGCTTTGTCATGCCATAAATAGCAGTAGAAAAGCCATTGTTATAAAAGTCTAGGCTGTCCTTTGGAACGCTTAGACTTCCACTTGCCCCGGCTATTTTCCACGTCACGTATTGATCGGCACTGGGTCGGTCCCCATCCTCAGCATCTTTATTGCACATACCTTGAATAAGAACGGGCAGAACGAGCAAAAGCCACCATGATTTGAACTGATGAGCTGTTTTCATGTAGAGGATTGTTTTACTTATTTACTGATTTATTTCTTTTCCTTTTTCCATGTGTTATAAGACTTCAGTACTTCTTCCGCTCCATCCCAATCTTTCTTTTTCGGGATTGTGCTGACAAACTCCTCTTCCATTTTCAATTGTTCGATCAAAAACTTTTTAAAATCCCATTTCGACATATCCACTGGTGCAATGTCTATATATCCCAGTTCAGGATGCTTTACATACACTTGCCCTACCCACCAGTAGTTTTCTTTCATGAAAGATTGATTAGAAGTCCGTTCATAAGCGAAGTAGTGTTTGAAGATCGTTAAGTAGCCATCACCCGTTCTTCTTACAAAAAAGCGATCAAAATAAGACCTATCACGGCCCAATTTAGTGCCCTGCTTTACTTTATCCTTTTTTAGGTCCAAAAAGACAAAGTGGTGCTCTTCACCTCCATAGGTAAAGCCAAAACCCGAGATGGCCTTTTCATCCAATTTTTTCTTTTTGCCACCACCTTCTGAAAACCTGATTTGTGTTTCGAAAGTGGGGTAATCAATGACCAGTTTACCAAACATTTGTTCATGGACAGTGGAGATGTCAACAAAACCTTTTACCGTGTCCCCGGATCGATGGATGATGTAACCGGGAGCGTCAAGTGCTTTGGATTGTTGGAAGAGGCTTAGAAAAAACAATAGGATGGCCATTCTCATAAGAGTAGCGTTTTGGAGTGCTAAAATCATCAATAATTTGGAAAGTACAAATGTTGCACCTTTATGAGGGTTGAGCCAATGACGCACAACGGAGCGAAGCTTTGTGAAGTGGCTGCATTAGCAATCCAGTTGCTTTATTCACCTTCCTATTGTTGATAATTGTTTTGTAGTTCAAATGTAGTTTTGAAGCAGCCATTTTGCAAACATCATGTTGTGTGCAGCCGGTTACCTTGAAACAAGCTCAGCTTAGAAGCACGATATTGAACCGTTGATTTGCTAAAATCCAACCAGAGGAATAGAGCAGAACCAGCAGAAAGGTCAGCCAGTTAAACTTCCGCGAATAGTCTTGTGAAAGCGAAGCCCTACGGATTATGTAGAAGTGAATTGCCACGAAAACAATGGGGAGCACGAAAAGCCCAAGGCCAAGTGATTGGCTGACTCGTCCCAGATCGTTAGGATTACGGAAATTCATCACACAGGAAAGAAACTCCAAAAAGAACGCTGCAAGCAGAAATGGATACACGTACTTGTTTGAGCTTTTCCGCAATAACCTGTAAAACACAAGGCCTTGAAGAAGGGTCACTAGTGGGCCAACAGCACTAATGAAGGGATAATGCCACTCCTGATCATAGGAAAGACTATCAGGATAGACTCTGTTTAGAGTCATTATCATATTGTAGCCAAGAGCCTGACCTGTGAGCCAGTGTAGGAACTCATGCAGGAGGAAAGACACTATAACCGCTAGCAGTGTAAGCAAGGCATATCGTACATTGATTGTCGCGTTTTGGTTATGTCTCATGTTGTAGGAGGAAAAGAAGGTTGCACACAACGGTTTACAGCTTTAAGAAGTAAGGGTATTTAGGGAACATCTGCTTCGCTTACTTCCTGCTGCTGATTAAAGTTAATTTGTTCAGAACATATTCGTCAGCCCTTATTTTTTAAAGCTACTGTTGTGCGCTTGTACTGTCTGCCACCTTTTCTAAAACCTTTCCTTCAAGCCTTTCAATTGTTTTTTTTGCTGCTGCCAATCTAATCTTGTTGTTTTTCTCAACCATCCTATGTGTTATCCAATGTTCCAGCTTATGATGAAATGGAATCAGAAGAGCGGCAATGCAAACCATAGCACCCAACATCAAAAGGGGCTGATGGTGGGTAATGTCTCCCAAAAAGGGATGCAGCAATAAGTTCAAAAACTCAAATACGATAAGTAGAGATAGAACTCCCAAAAATCGAATGAGGCGTTGATTGGCAACAGTTGAGTAACTGAAAAGGAAAAAAAAGATAGCCAGGGTTACCAATCCGAATGCAATGGCTACGTATTGTAAATTATGCTTTCGACTCTCTTCTTCTTTTGACTTTTGCAGTGCTATTTGCTGTTGACGCAACTCCTCCTCAAAGCGCATTGCCTGCATCTGTTGGGTCTGCTCCGTGCCCAATAACTCCTCCTTCAATGTTGTTGCCAGCTGAAGATATTTAAAGGCGCTGTCTGTGTTCTTTCCTGTATACAAATAAGCCAGCTGCTGGGAGGCATCCAGCACCAGTGGCTTGTATACGAATGCACCGGGCAGATTGATGGCAGCCTTGGCATAATAAATACTGGAATCAGTATTGCCCAAATCCTTAAAGAAATTGCTTAATTCAAGGTTCAAAAAAACTTTGTGTCTTGTTAACTGCGTATTGGCAAGCTTTGCTTCAGCCATGCTCAGGTAACTTCTACCAAGCAAAGCGTTTCCAAGGCGCTGGTGTATTCTTCCAAGGCTGGCAAGCACACTGGAATACGAAGACTTGCTTTCACTTTTCAGTATATGTTCATAGGACTTTTGGGCATACATTAAGGCTGAATCCAGTTCGTTTTCTTCCATGTAGACGATGCCTAAGTTCATTTCAGTAAGATAGGTATTCTCGCCAAGCCTTTCAGAAAGCTGAAGTGCTTTTTTATAATAGTTGATTGAGGTTTGAAAATCTTTTTTCCACTTGTAGAGGTTCCCGGTTATATGGCTTGCTCGTATCTGAGCTACGACGTTGTTCTCCTTTTCAGCAAGGGCAGTGCCTTCATGCAACATCTGAAGGGCTTTTACATAGCCACCAGTATAGCCAACCACCAAGCCTATGGTTAAACGTGCATGTATTTTTATCCGATTAAAATCTTCTTTCTCCGCAATTTTTAAAGCTGCATACGCATACTGCAGTGCCGAGTCAGGATGTGTTTGTACGTAGTAGTTGCCGATGTAGTGCAGTGCATGGCTTTTGGCTGTATCTGATGCCGCAATGGCTAGTTTGTGCCTTAAGCTATCAATACTGCTTTGACAAAAAGAACTTGCTGAAAGACTTATCGTCAGTATGGCTAGGTATATCCCTCTCATAATCTGTAGTTAGATAAAAGCTTGTGTTATCGAAATAGTCTTGAGAAGGTACCTGAAAAGGTGCACAATGTAATGGAACTGTACACATGAATACATCTAAAGCTAAACCACGAAATCTACTTTTGCAAGTCATGCACTATAAAGCAAAGTATGTACTTGCTTAACTGACTTTCATGTAAACAAAGCTATTGCTATCAAACATCAAGTTTATATAAATTGAAAGGCAGCAGGTTATTTCTATAATGTGCAAACGACACGTGAACCAACAATTAAATTGAGCAAATTGCGCACAACGTGGAAGGTGTTTCTGAAGCAGCGACATTTTGTATTCCTTCAGTCACAACCTTATTCTGTTGATGAATAAAGATATGTCGTTGAGCACTTGCAGTCAAGCCGCTGTATAAGAAACACTATGTTGTGCGATGTCTTACCAAGCACCTGCACGTATGAACATTTGTTGTTCCCATTTGCCTTGCTTTCTTGCGTAGACGTACATCAGGTCGTACCCAGCCGAAGGTTCAACCATTTCTGCTACCCTAAAGATGGCAACTGTTCCATTCCTGACAAACACTGGTTGGCTAACATAAAAGTATTTGCTTCCAAAGTTTCGTCTAAAATAGGCACGGCTGCTGGTGTCCTTTGAGAGCAGCAGCAAAGTATCTCCATTAATTCTTGCAGAATTGGTGAAAAGAGCGTCTTTCCATCCTGCTGGCTTTTTCCTCTTAAACTCTTTGTCAATATTCTGCACTTCTTTTTCGGTGAAATTCATTTTCACTTTGGCCTGTCCCTTATATCCTTCAATATGTCCTCGACTGATGAACGAATGAAATGGTTGGTAAAAAGAAAGGGAACTGTCCAGGTAAACAATCTTGTCTACACCAACTCGGCTCCTGATTGCGTCCTCTATAAAAGTCAACGAAGTGTCATGCTGTCCAAAAGAATAACAGCAACTAACAACTAATAAGATTGATAAAAGGAAATGCTTCATTAGATTTCGCACAACGGTTAGGGTGTTTATGAAGTAGCGGAATTAGCATTCCTTCCACCACACTTTTATTCCTAAGATTATTCGAGATATATTGTTCAGTATTTGTAGTCCAGCCGCTATTTTATAGACACCATATTATGCACAGATACGTTTATCAAGCATCGGTAATCTGACTTGCTATGGCAAGAACATGTTCCTCATCGGTACCGCAACAGCCGCCGAACACATTTAAACCATTGAAAGCCGCTTTTAACTTTTTATGCTCATTGGCCAGTTCCAGTGGATTTCCTCTATCTAACTCTGATGCTTCATCCAGTTCAGCATGACTTTTACAAGAAGCATTGGCCCTTATTCCCTTTACTCGACTTGTCCACTGCTCATTCTTACCTGCGTACAGTTCAGGTGAAAAATGAGTTGGGTGAGCACAGTTAACCATGTAGTAAACGGGAGGCTGCGATACGTTATTGTCAACCTGCTCAATGGCTTCCTTCAAGCTCATTCCGGTGGGAAGTTTGCCATTCGTTTCAACTGTAAAAGAAATCACTACGGGAAGACCAGCCACAGCTGCAGCACGGGCAACGCCAATCGCTTCTTCTGCATAGTTCATCGTGATAGCCGAAACCATATCAACAGGTGTTTGGCTGAATGCGAGTATCTGTGCTGAGTGGTAGTTCTGGGCTTCTTCAGCAGTCATTGTCTTTTCTGGCTTATAGCCGTCGCCGCGAGGCCCCACACAACCGCTGAGAATGATAGTAGGTATATCGTTTTTATATTCTTTTTTGAGTTCAACGAGAAGGTCAATTGCTTTTTTATTTACTTCCAACAGTGCTGGTGCTGGATAGCCTGTTTTTTGGAGCCAATCAGGGCTTGCCCGCCAGGTAGGGCTTTCTAAAATGAAATTTGTCTTGAAATTCTTAGCTATGTTCAAATACCGCTTGTAATAGTCTTTGATAGCCTGATAGCCCTTTTCATCTTTTAATAAATCGAAAGCAGCAAAACAGGGAAGTTCGTAACCCTCAAGAAAAACCAACGTCGTTTCGAGCCCACCATCTGTTAAGTACAAATCTTCTGACGCATTGGGTAAAACTGTTTTTCTGCTCCCCATAAACAAGGTTTTAATTGTGCATAACGTAGAACAGCTTTGAGAAGTAAGGGCATTTCAAAACTTCTGTTTCATCGACTTCTTGCTGCTCATTAAAGATAATTGGTTCAGCTCTTATTTTTTAAAGCTGATGTTGCACGCTGTCTGCCTTGGGGTTTTTAGTAATAGAAAAAACTTCACCTAAGTTAGTTGCAGAACAGTCGCAGAATCGCTGTTTGTTTTGAAGGCTTTCACTTCTAAATTCGACATAAGTGGTTCCCCTGCAATTTTCCTTATGTTCCACTTTCGGCGAAAGCCGCTGTGCAAACCCATTTAATTCCACAACCTGTTGTTGGGTTAAAATAACCCGAGCGCTGTCAGGCTTATTTATAGCAAGGCCCCCATAGTCAGTGCGCCACTCAGCTATATATTCGTCACATTCTTTTTTGACATTAAGTGTCAAAAACCAACTACCAGAACAATGATAAGAAGACACTTTAACCCAAAATGCGCTGTCCATTGCAGCCTTTCCCTTTCCTTCAATTCGCTGCGACATTGCAGTAACGCTGTAGGTAGTAAAAACCAAAAGTAATAGGCTGTTTTTTATCGAGTAATAAGAAGTCATAAAATTACCGCCAACGTCCAAAGCGTTTGTGAAGGAGTGAAATTCTGTGTTGCATTAGCTTCACATTTGCAATGTCGTTGATTTATATTTTGTTGTTCAATTTAGCACATCAGCCACTCTTTTACAAACGCTCT
>Ga0164290_1002253_pt1 | contig 15189 bp, 12 predicted proteins | sample Micstemetagenome_FD_108782 | JGI IMG/M metagenome (GOLD analysis project Ga0164290, IMG submission 108782) | Contaminated culture microbial community from soil near Moab, Utah, USA - Microcoleus steenstrupii SON62 (Illumina Assembly) | ecosystem: Environmental > Terrestrial > Soil > Soil crust... | reverse complement strand
GGGTTCGGGGTCCTGCGCCTCGGCCTGTTCGGGCAGCGGGGTGGCGCGGTGGGCGTAAGTGAGGGCGGCGGCGGTGGCGAGGTCTTCGTCCGTCGCTTCGGTGCGTGCGTGCCATGCCGCATGGGCGCGGGCGGTGGCGGCGGCGAGGAGGGGCGCGCGCAGGGACGGGATGCCCAGTTCGGCGGCGGCGCGGGTGAGGGCGTCAAGTTGCGCGGCGGTCAGGGTGACCTGCGGGAGAAGGGCGCGGGCGGTGGCGAGGCGGTCGGGGTCAAGCCGGATGTCGCGGGAGTCGCCCTGTGCGATGTCGGTCAGGTCAAGGAAAAGCGACAGGCGGTCGGACAGGGCGGGGGGAAGGATGTCGTCGGCCTCCGCCCCTTCGTCCAGCGCGATGAGGCAATGTCGCGGATTGTCCAGCGCGGCGGCGAGGCGCGCGGCAAGGCCCGGCATGCAGCGTTCGGCCATGGCCAGGATCAGGGCGGACGGCTGCGCCAGAAGGCCCGCCTGCAGCACGGGCTGCCCGGTCGCCAGCGTGGCGGCAAGGTCCAGCCCGCCAAACAGGGCATCATCGGCGATCGTCGGATGCAGGCGGCGCTGCGGCAGGGGAAGGGCCGTCAGCGCGGCGGTCACGCGGTCGCGCACCGGGCCCACGCGGGCGCGCAGCCAGAGGCCCTTGAGCCCGCCCGGATCGATGGCGAGGCAGGCGAGCGCGGTTTCCACGCGGCTCCAGGGATCGCCTTCGGTCAGGGCAGAACCTCCCCGACGGCGCGGATGACGCGGGTGGTGGACCCGGCTTCGTCCAGCGGGTCGCGGCGCAGGCGGTGCGACAGGCACATCGGCGCCACGGCCTTGAGGTGGATGCGTCCCACGGCCTCGTCACCTTCGAAAGCGGCCAGCGCGCGGGCGGCGCGCAGCAGGGTCAATTCGCCGCGCAACCCGTCGGACCCGATGGCGATGCAGAGGCTGGCGCAATCGTGCAGCACGCTGTTGGGCGTCTTGATGCCGGCCAGCGCGGCGCGGGCCTGAAGGATGCGGTCGCGCAACGCGGCATCCTGCGGGCGCCAGGTTTCCATGAAGGCGCCGTAGCTGTTTTCATAGGCATCGCGGCGGCGGATCACCTCGACCCGGGTTTCGACATCGCGGGGGGAGGTGACTTCGACGGAGAAGCCGAAACGATCCAGCAGTTGCGGGCGAAGCTCGCCTTCCTCCGGGTTGCCGGAGCCGACGAGCACGAAGCGGGCGGGGTGGCGGATCGACAGCCCCTCGCGTTCCACCACATTCTCGCCCGACTGTGCCACGTCAAGAAGGAGGTCGACGATGTGATCCTCCAGCAGGTTCACCTCGTCGATATAGAGATAGCCGCGGTTGGCGCGGGCGAGGAGGCCGGGCTCAAAGGCCTTTTCGCCGCGGGTCAGGGCGCGTTCGATATCCAGCGCGCCGGTGACGCGGTCTTCGGTCACGCCGAGCGGCAGGTCCACCACGGGGGTGGGTTTGGCGAGGATGCGGTCAGTCGCGCCTTGGGCCCAATCGGGCACCTGGGCGGGGGTGGCGGAATTGACCGGGCAGCCTTCGACGGCCTGGATTTCCGGCAGGAGGGCGGCGAGGGCGCGGACGGCGGTCGATTTGCCGGTGCCGCGATCCCCGAAGACGAGGACACCGCCGATGCCGGGATCGACGGCCGTCAGGATCATGGCCTGTTTCATCGCCTCTTGGCCGACGATGGCGGAGAAGGGGAAGGGTTGCTTCATCTGGGCACCGTAAGTGCAAGGATTTTCTTCGAAAATCCTTGGGGGCGAATTTTCTGCGAAAATTCGGGGGAGAGGTTTTCAGCGGCGGCGCGATCCTTCGCGGAAGGATCGGTGCCCGGAATTTTCGCAGAAAATTCCTGTGCTTGCGTAAGGGATCTGAGCGGGTCCGTGCCGCCCCATGTGCCCGCGCTGCCCAGCAGGCGGAAGCGTGCGTAGAGTTCCTCGTCGAACCAGTTGCCGTCACGGACGGCCTTGATGGCGCGGCCATGCGGGCCGTCGCCGCGGGCGAAGGCGGCCATGCTGGCGGTATCGGGCCAGATGGAGAAGGTGACCTGATGGAGCAGCGGCACCTCGCCTATGCCGATCTTGAAGGCGACATTGGGATCGCTGCCGATGCTGGCCGAGATGTTGGGGACGCGGTCCCAGAATTTCAGTGCGCGGGAGGGGCGGACGGTGGCGCGGGTCAGGGCGGCGAGGGGGCCGTGGGCCTGCCCGCCCGGCGCGTCGGGGAGGAAGGGGTTGACCCCGGCCCAGCGACCGCGTGCAGAGAGGGGGTCAAGGAAGATTGTCCAGCTTTCCCGGGCCTTTGCGCGCCAATTCTGCCAGACCGTGCTGTCGGATGTTGCGGCGCGGGCGGTGGCTTCGTCGGGCCAGGTGGCGAGGATGGCCCAGACGCCCCAATTGGGGCGGGGGGTGAAGCCTTCGCCGGTGCCCGATCCGCAGAGTTTCCAGAACAGCGCGCGCCGTTCGCCGCGCAGGGCCAGCCGGGCGAGCCCCATCTGCCCGATCACCCAAAGGCGCGGGAACAGCCCGTCAAAGCGGAAAAGGGTGAGGCTGGTAACAGTGATGGCGCGACCCTCCGATCGGATGGTGTAAACTTAGTCTGACATTTTGAACTGCCGAGGGGAAGCTTAAACGCGCAAATGTGACGACATGTTCTCAGATATTGTAAATCAAACTAGACACTCTATCATCCGGTGTCATGGATCACGCATCGCGCCCCCGCCCCGCCCCCGACTCTGCCATGCCAGAGGCCGACCATGCCATCGTCATCGGTGCGGGACTTGGGGGGCTTGCCTCGGCCATGCGGTTGGGGGCGAAGGGGTGGCGGGTGACGGTCATCGACCGGCTGGATCGGGTCGGCGGGCGCGGGTCTTCCATCGCGCAGGGCGGGCATCGGTTCGATCTGGGGCCGACCATCGTGACGGTGCCGCAGGGGCTGCGCGATCTGTGGGCGGCCTGCGGGCGGGAGTTTGACCGCGATGTGCGGCTGGTGCCGATGGAGCCGTTCTACGAGATCCGGTTCCCGGACGGATCTACCTTCACCGCGCGGCAGGACGATGCCGCGATGAAGGCCGAGGTGGCGAGGCTTTCTCCATCCGATGCAAAGGGTTACGAGAAGTTCCTGAAAGATAGCGAGGCGCGCTACTGGTTCGGATACGAGGATCTTGGGCGGCGGCCCATGCACAAGCTGCTGGATCTGATCAAGGTGCTGCCGACCTTCGGGATGATGCGGGCGGACCGGTCCGTCTATGCCCATGCGGCGGGGCGGGTGAAGGATGAGAGGCTGCGCTTTGCCCTGTCCTTCCATCCGCTGTTCATCGGCGGCGACCCGTTCAACGTGACGTCGATGTATATCCTGGTCAGCCATCTGGAGAAGGCCTTCGGCGTGCATTACGCGATGGGCGGCGTGCAGGCGATTGCCGAGGCCATGGCGCGGGTTATTGCCATTCAGGGTGGCGAGGTTGTCCACAATACGGAAGTGGATGAAATCGTTACGGAAAACGGGCGCGCGGCGGGCGTGCGGCTGGTGGGTGGCGAGGTCATGCGGGCGGGGCTGGTGGTCAGCAATGCCGATGCGGGCCATACCTACACGCGGCTGTTGCGGAACATGCCGCGCAAGCGGTGGACGGATCGCCGGGTGAACGGCGCGCGCTGGTCCATGGGCCTGTATGTCTGGTATTTCGGGACGAAGGGCACGCGCGAGATGTGGCGTGATGTGGGGCATCACTCCATCGTCGTGGGGCCGCGGTATCGGGAGCACATTAAGGATATCTTCATCCGCGGAAAGCTGGCGGATGACATGAGCCTTTATGTGCATCGGCCGAGCGTGACCGATCCGTCCTGCGCGCCGGAGGGGGATGATACATTCTATGCCCTGTCGCCTGTGCCCCATCTTGGTTTCGACAATGGTGTGGACTGGGCCGAGGAAGAACCGCGCTATCGGGCCAAGGTGGCCAAGATGCTGGACGAGCGGTTGATCCCCGGTTTCCGCGAGCGCATCACCGAGGAGATCACCTTTACACCGGAAACCTTTCGCGACCGTTACCTGTCGCCCTTTGGCGCGGGATTTTCCATCGAGCCGCGCATCCTGCAATCGGCCTGGTTCCGGCCGCATAACGTGTCGGAGGAATTGCCGGGGTTGTTCCTGGCCGGGGCGGGGACGCATCCGGGGGCGGGGCTGCCGGGGGTGGTGGGCACGGCGGAGGTGCTGGGGATGCTGGTGCCGGATGCGCCCAAGCTGTTGAAGCTGCGCGAGGAATTGAGGATGGCTGCGGAATGATCGACCCGCGCGACATGGCCCATTGCCGCGAGGCGATCCGCACGGGATCGCTGTCCTTCCATGCGGCGTCGCGGCTGTTGCCGCCAGCGGTGCGCGACCCGGCGCTGGCGCTCTATGCCTTTTGCCGGATGTCGGATGACGCGGTGGATGAGGGGACGGACAAGGCAGGGGCGGTGCTGGCGCTGCGCGACCGGCTGGATCTGGTCTATCGCGGGACGCCGGCCAATGCGCCGGCGGACCGCGCCTTTGCGGCGGTGGTGGAGGGGTTCGAGATGCCGCGCGCCCTGCCCGAGGCGCTGCTGGAGGGCTTTGCCTGGGATGCGGTGGGGCGGCGGTATGAGACGCTGTCGGGCGTGATGGATTATTCTGCGCGGGTGGCGGCGGCGGTGGGCGCGACGATGTGCGTCCTGATGCGGGTGCGCGACCCGGATGCGCTGGCGCGGGCCTGTGACCTTGGGCTGGCGATGCAGTTGACCAATATCGCGCGGGATGTGGGCGAGGATGCGCGGGCGGGGCGGATGTATTTGCCGATGGCCTGGTTGCGGGCGGAAAGCATTGATCCTGAAGCGTTTCTCGCACGCCCGAAGGCATGGCCGGGGGTTGGCCGGGTGACCCTTGCGCTGCTGGAAGAGGCGGACCGGCTTTATGCGCGGGCCGAGGCGGGAGTGGCGTCGCTGCCGGTGGCCTGCCGTCCGGGGATCTATGCGGCGGGGCTGATCTATGGCGGCATCGGCGCGTCGGTGCGCCGGGCGCGGGGGGATAGCGTGACGGCGCGGGCGCGGACCGGGCGGGGGTGGAAGATGGCCTGCCTTGCGGCATCGGTCGGGAAGGCGGCGGTGTCGACGGTGAAGCCACGGGCGGCGGTGTTGCATGCGGTGGCGGAGCCGGAGGTGGCCTTCCTGGTGCGGGCTGCGGCGCGCGAGGGGGTTCGGCGGGGGCGCAGCGATGCGCTGCTGGCCGTCCTGGCGCAGCTGGAGGCGCAGGATCGGGGCCTGGCCTGACATTGGCAAGTCCTTGTGATCCGTGACGATTTTCTTGGACGTGAACCGGTTGTGGGTTAGATCGCTGATTCCCTTGGATTGTGGAGCGGCGCGATGGCGTATTTTACCCTGTTTCTGACCTATCTGGCCGCCTGCGGGGCGGCGGCGGCGACGGGGGCGATGTTTCAGCCGGGGGAATGGTATCGCGGGCTGGCCAAGCCGCGCTGGACGCCGCCGGACTGGCTGTTCCCGGTGGCCTGGACGGTGCTTTACCTGAGCATGTCGGCCGCGGCGGCGCGGGTGGCAATGCTGCCCGATACCGGGCAGGCGCTGGCGCTGTGGTCGGTGCAGATTGCCCTTAACACATTGTGGACACCGGTTTTTTTCGGTCTGCGCCGGATCGGGGCGGGGCTGGTGATCATCACGCTGCTGTGGCTGGCGGTGGCGGCGACGATGCTGGCCTTCTGGCAGGTGGACCGGATCGCGGGGGCGTTGTTTGCGCCCTATCTGCTTTGGGTGACGGTGGCGGGGTTGTTGAACCGGTCGGTGTGGTATCGGAACGCGGCGGCCTGAGATTTCAGAGGGTTGGGCGAAAACGGCTGTACCGGGGCCTGTGCCGGAAACTGTACCGCAAACTGTCAGCACGCAGCGGGCGGTGAAACGGGCTTTGGCGCATCGGCTTTCGGTAAGGCCGAACAAAATTCTTCGAAGAATTTTGCAAATTCCTTCGAAGGAATTTGGCTAGACGGTCCAACCGCTGCGCCTTGGCACCCGGACGGCGAGCATGGGTTTGAGCAGGGGCTGCCGGAACCGGGTGAGGTCGAGGGCTTCGTGCACACCTTGCGTGACTTCGCCGTCCAGCCGGGTTTCCACCACGCTGCGGGAATAGAAGGGCGCGTCGAGCATCGGCATCACCTGCCGGGGCTGCGTGCCGGGATCGGCGCGGGTTTCGCGGCGGACGAGCCAGTTCGTGCGGGCGAAGGGGGTGCGGGGCGGGGCCTGCACTTCGCGCGCCTCGCCGGAGGGGGTGATTTCCAGCGCAAAGTCACGCTGGGTGCCGTCGCGCCAGGTGGCATCGTAGAGGCAGAGGGCGCGGTCCTTCATCGGGAAGCGGCCCCAGGTCCAGAAGTCGAAATCCGCCTCCAGCGCGGCTGAGCCGAAATTGGCGTCGAAATAGCCGTGGCCTTCCCATGCGTGGCCTTGGGTGAGGTTCACGCGGATGCGGGCGGTGGGGGCGAAGGGGCGCCATTGGTGGCGAGGGTGGAGGGCGAGTTCCACGCCGGTGATGGCGGAGGGGGTCAGGATGATCTGGCCCCGAACGCGGGAAATGATCGGGGGCGAGGAGACCTCATCCACGTCGATGATCAGGTCGCGGCCTGTCCAGTGCATGCGCGAGGGGCCGAGGGTGAGGGTATCGCGCTCCTGCCGCAGCGCGGCGGTGCCGCGGTCGGTCATGGTGAAGCGGCCGCCGGGGCCATAGGTGGCGACGTTCAGGCAGACGTGGTTCTGCGGGTTTTTCCGCCCGCTCCAGGCATACCAGGGCGAAAAGACCGACCCGATGAAGCCTATGACCGAGACCGCGCGCCGCCCGTCATCGGAGACCCCGTCGAGATACCACCAGGCATAGCCGTCGGGGCCGACTTCGACGCGGAAGTCCGGTCCTGCATGATCGCCTCGGCCGCGTGCTTCGCGGAGAGGGCTGCCATCGGCACCCCCGCCCCCGGATGCGCGCCGCCCCCGGCCAGATAGAGGCCCGGCAGGGCTGTCCGGGCCGGTGGGCGCTGGAAACTGGCCATCGTCCCTTCGGGCGAGCGTCCGTAGATCGCCCCCCGCGAGGCCGGAAAGAGCCGGTCCAGCGTGGCGGGGGTGGTGAGCGCCTCCGGCCCCGGCGGGGTCAGTGTCAGGCCCATGCGGGAGAGGCGATCGAAGGTGATCTGTCGGCATTGGCGGAAATCCTCGGGGCGCAGCGTGGGCAGGGCAGCGGGGGCGTTCAGGATGATTTCGAAGCGTTCGGGGCCGGTGGTGGGGCCTGTGATCGGACTGCGGGCGCGGTCTTCGGCGCAGAGGTAGAGGGTGGGGGCTTCGGGCATTTTCCCCGTGCCGATCGGGCCGAATTCGCGGGTCGGGTCTTCGGTGAAGAAGAGGTTGTGGTGGAGGAGGTGAGGGGCCTTCTCTCCCGCTGCTTCTGACGCGAAGGCCCAGACAAGGGCGGAGAGGCTGCGCGGTGTGGCGGCGCTGCGGGGCAGGGCGGCGGCTGCGGCGCTGCCGAGCCGCCCGTCGAGGAGCGCGGCGGGGTCGCCGTTGAAGATGACAGCCTCGCAGGGAAGGGTGCGGCCATCGGCGATCTGCACGCCCGTGACGCGGCCGTTCTGGCGCTGGATCCGGGTGGCCGGGGTGGCATAGCGAAAGGTCACGCCCATGCGTTCGGCCAGGGAGGCGAGGGCCACGGCCAGGCTGTGCAGGCCGCCTTCCACCGCCCAGACGCCCCGCGCCTCGGCCCGCCAAATGAGGGACAGGACGGCGGGGGCATGGGCGGGGCGGCCGCCGACATAGGTGGCATAGCGGGCGAAGAGCTGGATCAGGCGGGGGTCGCGGAAGTGGCGTTTCAGCCAGCCTTCGAGGGACCGGCCGGGCAGCAGGGCAGGCCAGAGCTTCGGCTGGCGCAGCGCGGCGCGGGCGATGGCGGGAAGGTCGGGCCTGGCGGCCTGCATCACCGGGGCGTCGAAGGCCTGATGGAGGGATTCGGCAAGTGCGTCGAATTTCAGGAAGGCCGCGGCCTCGGCGGGGCCGGCGAAGGCGTGGATCGCCGCAGCATTTTCGGCGCGGTCGGTGGTGAGGTCGAGGGCGGGGCTGTCGGGCCACCAGTGGCGGGCGAGGATGCGCTGGGGGATCAGGCTGGCATGATCGTCCAGCCTTTCGCCGTTCAGGGCGAAGAGCGCGTCGAAGACATGCCGCATGGTCAGGACGGTGGGGCCTGTATCGACGGGGCCGGCCGGGGAGGCGATGGTGCGGGCCTTGCCGCCGGGGGTGCTGGCAGCTTCCAGCACGGTGACCCGGAGGCCTGCGGCCGCGCAGCGGATCGCGGCGGCAAGGCCGCCCATCCCTGCCCCGATGACGATGACGCGGTCCTGTTCCATGGGGGTCGAGTGTAGGCACGCCCTTGAACTTGTCCATCCTGAATTACAACAAAGTGTAAGATTTGGTTTACACCTTGGGGCGGCGGTGACAGGATGCCCCGCATGGCAGCGAAAGGAACGGTCATGGGCGTGAGCGGCGGCATGGACGTGCGGATCGAGGCGGCGGTGGCGGCGGCGCTGTCGCTGGGTCAGGGCCCGGCGGGCGGGGCGGAGGCCCCGGGCAAGCTGCGGGCGGCGCTGGATCATGCGGTCTTTCCCGGCGGCGCGCGGATCCGGCCGACGATTCTGGTGTCTGTTGCACGGGCTTGCGGGGATGACCGGCCGCATCTGACGGATGCGGCGGCGGGGGCGCTGGAACTGATCCATTGCGCGTCGCTGGTGCATGATGACCTGCCCTGTTTCGACAATGCCGATATCCGGCGCGGCAAGGCCACGGTGCACCGCGCCTATGGCGAGCCGGTGGCCGTGCTGGCGGGGGATTCGCTGATCGTGCTGGCCTTCGAGGTGCTGGCGCGGGCGGCGGGTGACAATCCGCGGCGGGCGGTGGACCTGATCCGGGTCTTGGCGCAGCGGACGGGGATGCCGGGCGGCATCTGTGCCGGGCAGGGCTGGGAGAGCGAGGCGGAGGTGAATGTCGCGGCCTATCACCGCGCCAAGACCGGGGCGTTGTTCATTGCCGCGACGCAGATGGGGGCCATCGCGGCGGGGCAGGAGCCGGAGCCGTGGGAGGAACTGGGCGCGCGGATCGGCGAGGCGTTCCAGGTGGCGGATGACCTGAAGGATGCGTTGCTGACCGAGGCCGAGATGGGCAAGCCTGCGGGGCAGGACGTGGCCCATGCGCGCCCCTCTGCGGTGCAGGAACTGGGGGTTCAGGGGGCGGTGTCCTATCTGAAGGACATTCTGGGGGGGGCGATTGCATCGATCCCGTCCTGCCCGGGCGAGGCGATGCTGGCCGCCATGGTGCGCGCCTATGCCGAGCGGATGACGCCGGTCGATCTGCAGCCGGTGCGGGGATGAGCGACGCGGCGGCGGGGTCATTGCCCCCCGTTCGGCGGGGGCGGCAGCCTTGGGCGGTAAGGCTGGGCCTGTCGCCCAGGTTCCATGCCTTTTGCGCCCGGGTGCCGGGGTTGAAGCATGTCGCGCGGTCCGAAGGGGCGGCGCTGTTCGACATCGTGCAGGGTTTTGTCCAGAGCCAAGCGCTGCTGGCCTTGGTGGAGTTGCGGGTGCTGCACCGGCTGGCCGAGGGGCCTTTGGTGCTGCCGGCCCTGGCGGGGCCTGCGGGGGTGCCGGTGGAGCGGATGGCGGTGCTGTGCCGCGCGGGGGCGGGGCTGGGGCTGATGGCCTGTCGGCGGGGCGTCTGGCGGTTGACGGTGCGGGGGGCGGCCTTCCTGACCGTGCCGGGGCTGGAGGCGATGGTGCGGCATCACCCGGTGCTTTACCGTGATCTGGCGGACCCTGTGGCGTTTTTCCGGGGCGAGACGCAGCCCGAACTGGCGGGGTTCTGGCCCTATGTCTTTGGCGCGGGGGGCGCGGCGGACCCGGAGCTGGCCGCGCGCTATTCGGCCCTGATGGCCGACAGTCAGGGGCTGGTGGCGGCGGATACGCTGCAGATGGTGGATTTCGGCGGCGTGACGCGGCTGATGGATGTGGGCGGCGGGACGGGGGCCTTTCTGGCCGCGGTTGGCGCGGCGCATCCGAAGCTGGAGATGGTGCTGTTCGATCTGCCTGCGGTGGTGCCGGGGGCGGAGTCGCGCTTTGCCGCCGCGGGGATGCGGGGGCGGGTGCAGATCGTGCCGGGGTCGTTCCGCGATGACCTGCTGCCGCGGGGGGCGGATGCCATCTCGCTGATCCGGGTTCTGTATGACCATGCCGATTCCACGGTGGCGCTGTTGTTGCGTTCGGTCTGGGAGTCGCTGCCGGAAGGCGGGCGCGTGGTGGTGTCAGAGCCGATGACGGGGGGCGACAGGCCCGATCCGGCAACAGATGTGTACTTTTCTGTTTACACACTTGCCATGCAGACCGGGCGTGCGCGGTCGGGCGCGGAAATCCAGCGTATGTTGGTCGAAGCAGGCTTTTCCGACGTGCAAATCAAGCCTGGCTTCCGGTCTTTCGTGACCTCGGTGGTGACGGGAGTGAAGTCTGTCAACGACAGCGCACAAAAAAGTGTCTAATTAAATTGACAGTGCGCGCTGTCAGTCTACAGTTACACACAGTCGCAGAGCTTCCATCCACAAGGGGAGTCGCGGCGCAGGGGGAAGAGACGTGAGAACCACCGCAGTCATCCTGTCCGGCCCGAGGGAGCTTTCGCTCCGGTCGCTGGATATCGTCGCCCCGGCGGCGGGCGACCTGGTGGTGGAGATCGCGCATTCCGGCATTTCCACGGGCACCGAGAAGCTGTTCTACACCGGCACGATGCCGCCCTTCCCGGGCATGGGCTATCCGCTGGTGCCCGGCTACGAGGCGGCGGGTGTGGTGGTCGAGGCAGGGGCCGAGAGCGGCTATCGCGTCGGGGAACATGTCTTTGTCCCGGGTGCCAATTGCTTTGCCGGTGATGTGAAGGGGCTGTTCGGGGGCGCGTCGCGCCACCTTGTGACGCCTGCGCATCGGGTCGCGCGGATTGATGGCGGGATGGGCGCGGAAGGCGCGCTGCTTGCGCTGGCCGCGACGGCGCGGCATGCGCTGGCGGGGTTTGCGACGGCGCTGCCGGACCTGATCGTGGGGCATGGGACGCTGGGGCGTCTGCTGGCCCGTCTGACGCTGGCGGCGGGTGCGCCTGCGCCGACCGTCTGGGAAACCAATCCGACGCGGCGCGAGGGGGCGGAAGGCTATGCCTGCATCGCGCCCGAGGATGACCCGCGCCGCGATTACAAGGCGATCTACGATGCCTCCGGGGCCAAGGGCCTGCTGGACCAGCTGGTGATGCGGCTGGCCAAGGGGGGCGAGGTGGTGCTGGCGGGGTTCTATACGGAGCCTGTCTCTTTCGCCTTTCCGCCCGCTTTCATGAAGGAAGCGCGCATCCGCATCGCGTCTGAATGGCAGCCGGTTGATCTGGTGGCCACGCGGGCGCTGATCGAGAGCGGGGCTTTGTCCCTGTCCGGTCTGATCACCCATACCCGCCCGGCATCCGACGCGCCGGAGGCCTATGCGACGGCCTTCGGTGATGCGGCCTGTCTGAAAATGATCCTCGATTGGAAGGCCACGGCATGAACGACGTTCCGAACCTGAAGGATTTCGACACCCGCCTGCGCGATGAGGCGCATGAGGAGCCGTCGCTGGAAGTGCCGCAGGACCCGCCGTCGAAGAAGACGCAGATCATCGCGATCTATGGCAAGGGCGGGATCGGCAAATCCTTCACCCTGGCGAACCTGAGCCACATGATGGCCGAGATGGGCAAGCGCGTGCTGCTGATCGGCTGTGATCCGAAGTCGGATACCACGTCGCTGCTGTTTGGCGGCAAGGCCTGCCCCACGATCATCGAAACCTCCACCCGCAAGAAGCTGGCGGGGGAAGAGGTGAAGATCGGCGATGTCTGCTTCAAGCGGGGCGGGGTCTTTGCGATGGAACTGGGTGGGCCGGAGGTCGGTCGCGGTTGCGGCGGGCGCGGGATCATCCATGGGTTTGAGTTGCTGGAAAAGCTGGGGTTCCATGACTGGGACTTCGACTATGTGCTGCTGGATTTCCTTGGTGATGTGGTCTGCGGTGGCTTCGGCCTGCCGATCGCGCGGGACATGGCGCAGAAGGTGATCGTGGTCGCGTCGAACGACCTGCAATCGCTTTATGTCGCGAACAACGTCTGTTCGGCGGTGGAGTATTTCCGCAAGCTTGGCGGGAATGTCGGCGTCGCGGGCATGGTCATCAACAAGGATGACGGCACGGGCGAGGCTGCGGCCTTTGCCGAGGCGGTGAATATCCCGATCCTCGCCAGCATCCCGGCGGATGATGACCTGCGGCGGAAATCGGCGAATTACCAGATCGTCGGGACCAATGCGACGCAATGGGGCGGGCTGTTCACGGAGCTGGCGGAGAATGTCGCCGAGGCACCGCCGCTGCGGCCGAAGCCGCTGACGCAGGATGGGCTGCTGGGCCTGTTCGATGCGGAAACGACGGGTGCGGATTTCGTGCTGGAGCCTGCCAACGATGCCGACATGCGCGGCAAGTTCGCGGGCGAGGTGAAGTCGCTGGAAGTGGTCTATGACAATGTTTGACCTGCACGCCCTTGAAAAGCTTGAAGAAGCGCTGCGCGCGCTGGCCCGGAAGGGGACGAAGTGATGGCTGGCGAGATCCGCTATGACCTGACTGCCGAAACGCCCGTGACCGAGGGGCTGCGCCCCGAGATCGGTTCGGGCGCGGGTGCGGCCGGGGTCGTGGCGGATGGCATGGGATGCCATGCCGGTGCCGCCGAGATGGAGGCTGCGGCGCGGGCGGCGGGCAATTCCGAGATCCTGGACCGTTATGCCGCCGATTACCCGCAGGGGCCGCATGACAAGCCGCAGAGCATGTGCCCGGCCTTTGGATCGCTGCGCGTGGGGCTGCGGATGCGGCGGGTGGCGACGGTTCTTTCTGGATCGGCCTGCTGTGTCTATGGGCTGACCTTTGTGTCCCATTTCTACGGGGCGCGGCGGTCGGTGGGCTATGTGCCGTTCAATTCCGAGACGCTGGTGACGGGCAAGCTGTTCGAGGACATCCGCGATGCGGTGCATGAACTGGCGGACCCGGAACGTTATGACGCGGTGGTGGTGACGAACCTTTGCGTGCCGACGGCGAGCGGCGTGCCGCTGAAGCTGCTGCCCAATGAGATCAACGGTGTGCGTATCGTGGGGATCGACGTGCCGGGTTTCGGCGTGCCGACCCATGCCGAGGCCAAGGATGTGCTGGCCGGGGCCATGCTGAACTATGCCCGGCGCGAGATCGAGGCGGGGCCGGTGGCAGCGCCCGAGCGGGGGCGGTCGGACCGTCCCACCGTTGCGCTTCTGGGCGAGATGTTCCCGGCGGACCCGATGATGATCGGGGCGATGCTGGCGCCGATGGGGCTGGCTGCGGGGCCGGTGGTGCCGTGCCGCGAGTGGCGGGAGCTCTATGCGGCGCTGGATTGCGGTGTCGGGGCGGCGATCCATCCGTTCTACACGGCGGCGATCCGCGAGTTTCAGGCGGCAGGGCGCAAGATCGTGGGGTCGGCGCCTGTCGGATATGACGGGACGATGGGTTGGCTAGCGGCCATAGGCGATGCCTATGGCGTGGCGGCAGAGCAGGTCGCGGCGGCGCAGAATGCGTTTGGCGGGGCGATCAAGGGGGCCCTGGCCGCGAACCCGATCACAGGGCGGATCACGCTGTCGGGCTATGAAGGGTCCGAACTGCTGGTCGCGCGGCTGCTGGTCGAGAGCGGGGCGGATGTGGCCTATGTGGGCACGGCCTGCGCGCGGAACGACTGGTCGGCGGCGGATCGCGACTGGCTGGAGGCGCGGGGCGTGGTGGTGAAATACCGCGCGTCGCTGGAAGATGACTGCGCGGCGATGGAGGCCTTCCGGCCTGATCTGGCGATCGGGACGACCCCGGTGGTGCAGAAGGCCAAGGAACGGGCCATCCCGGCGCTGTATTTCACGAACCTGATTTCGGCACGGCCCCTGATGGGGCCAGCGGGGGCGGGGTCTTTGGCGCAGGTGGTGAACGCCGCCATGGCGAACAAGGCGCGCATGGACGGGATGAGGGACTTCTTCGAAGGCGTCGGTGCCGGCGATACGGCCGGCATCTGGGAAGGCGCGCCGAACCTGCGGCCGGATTTCCGGGCGGCGCATCAGAAGAAGCTGGAAAAGGCCGCCAAGGCCGCTGCGGCGGAGGCGATGATATGATGCGTCGTGTCCGGATAGAGAGACAAATTCCTTCGAAGGAATTTGCAAATCTTTTCGAAAAGATTTGCTGCGCGCCGCGGGAGGGGTCGGGATGCTGATCCAGGATCATGATCGCGCGGGCGGATATTGGGGGGCGGTCTATGCCTTCTGCGCCGTCAAGGGATTGCAGGTGGTGATCGACGGCCCGGTGGGCTGCGAGAACCCGCCGGTGACATCGGTGCTGCATTACACGGATGCCTTGCCGCCGCATGAATTGCCCATCGTGGTGACGGGCCTGGGCGAGGAAGAGCTGGGCCGCGACGGCACCGAGGGCGCGATGCGCCGGGCGTGGAAGACGCTGGATCCGGCGCTGCCCGCGGTGGTGGTGACGGGGTCGATTGCCGAGATGATCGGTGGCGGCGTCACGCCGATGGGAACGAATATCCAGCGCTTCCTGCCGCGCACGATCGACGAGGATCAGTGGCAGGCGGCGGACCGGGCGATGACCTGGATCTTCACCGAATTCGGCATGACCAAGGGCCGGATGCCGGTGGAGAAGAAGCGCGAGGATGGTGACAAGCCGCGCGTGAACATCCTTGGGCCGATGTATGGCGTGTTCAACATGGCGTCGGACCTGCACGAGATCCGCCGTCTGGTCGAAGGCATCGGGGCCGAGGTCAACATGGTTCTGCCGCTGGGCGCGCATCTGGCCGAGATGCGGAACCTGGTGAATGCCGATGTGAATGTGGTGATGTATCGCGAATTCGGGCGCGGTCTGGCCGAGGTGCTGGGCAAGCCGTATTTGCAGGCGCCCATCGGGCTCGACTCCACGACGAAGTTCCTGCGGAAGCTGGGCGAGTTGCTGGGGCTGGACCCGGAGCCGTTCATCGCCAAGGAAAAGCATTCGACGCTGAAACCCGTCTGGGACCTGTGGCGGTC
>Ga0164290_1002252_pt1 | contig 15241 bp, 17 predicted proteins | sample Micstemetagenome_FD_108782 | JGI IMG/M metagenome (GOLD analysis project Ga0164290, IMG submission 108782) | Contaminated culture microbial community from soil near Moab, Utah, USA - Microcoleus steenstrupii SON62 (Illumina Assembly) | ecosystem: Environmental > Terrestrial > Soil > Soil crust... | reverse complement strand
TCGTTATCCTCGACGATGAGGACTTTCTTGGACATCATCACCTGGCCTGTCGCCTCATGGAGTGCGGCTGCACGGAGGCTTGTCGCCTTCTTCGTGCACTGTGCCCCCACGGGTCTTAAGTTGGGGTGAAGCGACGCTACAGGGCCTCAAACGTGCCGATTCGCGCCATCTGCCGCGACTGCCTCCGGACCGGCGACCACAGGGTCGACCGATGCCCGGCCTGTGATTCCCGCCGCATGGTCTGCCATGACGAGCTGGACCAGCTGACCATCGCCCATCTGGACTGCGACGCCTTCTACGCCTCGGTGGAAAAGCGCGACCGCCCCGAACTGCGCGACAAGCCGGTCATCGTCGGGGGCGGCAAGCGCGGCGTGGTCTCCACCTGCTGCTACGTGGCCCGCATGTATGGCGTCCATTCCGCGATGCCGATGTTCAAGGCGCTCAAGGCCTGCCCCGACGCCGTGGTCATCAAGCCCGACTTCCGCAAATACATCGCCGCCAGCGAGGCCATCTTCGGCGCCGTCGGCAAGCTGACGCCCCTCGTCCAGACCCTGTCGCTGGACGAGGCCTGGATCGGCCTGGCGGGCACCGAACGCCTGAACGGCGGCCCGCCCGCCTTCCAGCTGATCCGCCTGCAGAAGCAGATCGAGGAGGACACGGGCCTGACCGTCTCCATCGGCCTGGCCTCCAACCGCTTCCTCGCCAAGGTCGCGTCGGAACTGGACAAGCCGCGCGGCTTCTCGGTCCTGGGCTCGGAGGCGAAGGACGTCCTCGCCCCCAAACCCATCCGCATCCTGCCCGGCGTCGGCCCGGTCTTCGCGAAAACCCTGAACAGCGACGGCTTCGCCACGGTCGGCGATCTGGCCGCGGCGGACGTGCGCGACCTGGTCAAACGCTATGGCGAGACGGGCCTGCGCCTGCACGACCTCGCCCACGGCCGCGACGCCCGTCTCGTCAATCCGACCCATGACCGCAAGGGCATGAGCGCCGAGACCACCTTCAACGAGGACCTGACCTCGGCCGGGGATCTGGAAGCCGAACTCTGGCCCCTGTGCGAGAAACTGGCCTCCAAGGCGCGCCGCGACGGCGTGGCCAGCCGGGTCATCGTGCTCAAACTCCGCCGAACGGACTTCAAGATCGTCACCCGCCGCATCTCCCTGCCCGAGCCCGTCCAGACCGCCCGCGCCCTCTTCGCCGCCGGCCGCGCCCTGATGGCCCCCGAACTGGGCCGCCCCTACCGCCTGATCGGCATCGGCATGGGCGAGGTGGTCGACGCGGTCGACGCGCCGGCCCTGTTCGAGACGGCGGAGACGCGGGCGCTGAAGACCGAGACCGCCATCGACGCCCTGCGCGCGAAATTCGGCGCGAAAGCCGTGGTGGCCGGAAGAGCGCTGAAGGACTGACCCTCTCGTCACAGAACCATGATGACCCCGACGCCCGGCCCCGCCATAAGCGACGCCATCCAGTCCGGAGTCCCCATGCGCCCCCATCGTCGTGATCTGATCGCCGGCTCGGCCGCCGCCTTCGCCTTCGCCGGTCTGGCCCGCAATGTTCAGGCCCAGAGCGCCCCGGCTGCGGAAACCTACCTCAATCAGGTCGCGGGCTACGGCCCGTTGATTCGCGATCCGAACCGCCTGCTCGACCTGCCCGAGGGCTTCTCCTACCAGGTCATCTCCCAGGCCGGCGACACCATGGACGACGGCCTGTTCGTGCCGGGCCAGTTCGACGGCATGGGCTGTTTCGCCCTGGACGGCTCCCGGGTCGCCCTGGTCCGAAACCACGAACTGGGCAGTTCCAGCGGCCTGCACCGCAACCTCGGCCCCGGCGGCTTCCATCAGGAGCGCCTCGGCCTGCTGGACCCTGCAAAGGGCTACGACACCTACAAGGACGGCCGCCCCCTGCCCGGCGGCACGACCACCCTGATCTACGACCTCGAGACCCGGCGCACCGTGCGCCAGTTCCTCTCCCTCTCCGGCACCAGCACCAACTGCTGCGGCGGCCACACGCCCTGGGGCAGCTGGCTGACCTGCGAGGAGACCGAGGCCACGCCCGCCGACGCCGACGTCACCCGGGAGCACGGCTACGTCTTCGAAGTCCCCGCCGCCGGCACGGGCCTGGCCGCTCCCGTCCCGCTCAAGGCCATGGGCCGCTTCGACCACGAGGCCGTCTGCGTCGATCCCCGCACGGGCATCGTCTATCTGACCGAGGACAAGGTCGACGGCCTGTTCTACCGCTTCATCCCGACGACGCCCGGCAGGCTGGCCGAGGGCGGCAAGCTGCAGGCCATGGCCTTCAGGGACGCCCGCGGTTCGGACTCCTCCAACCACGAGACCCGCATCTGGTCGGTCGGCGACTGGCGCGAAGTCGTCTGGATCGACATGGAGGACGTCGAAAGCCCCGCCGGCGACCTGCGCCAGCGCGGTCACGCCGCCGGCGCCACCCTGGTTTCCCGGGGCGAAGGCGTCTTCTGGGGCGACGGCGAACTGTATCTGACCGCCACCTCGGGCGGGCCTCTCAAGCGCGGCCAGATCCTGCGCTACGTCCCCTCGCGCTTCGAGGGCTCGCTGGGCGAACGGGTGCGTCCGGGCCGGCTCCAGCTGTTCGTCGAAAGCACGGACGAAAAGACCATCAACATGGGCGACAACCTGTGCGTCGCTCCCTGGGGTCACCTGGTCGTCTGCGAGGACAACTATTCCGCCGACATCCGCAATCACGTGCGCGGCGTGACGCCCGACGGCAAGCTCTACACGATCGCCCGCAACGTCTTCACGGGGAACTCCGAGTTCGCCGGGGCGGCGTTCTCGCCGGACGGCGGCGTCCTGTTCGTCAACATCCAGTACCCGGGCGTGACCTTCGCGATCAGAGGCCCCTGGACCTCGGTCCGGACGTAAACAGCCGCGCCTGCGAGCGCCGCACCAGCCACAGGTTCGCCGTCGCCGCCGTCAGCACCAGCACCGCCCCCGCCTGATGCAGGGCGCCCAGCCACAACGGCACGGCGTGGATCAGTGTGACGACGCCCAGCACCGCCTGCAGCCACAGCACCGCCGCCACCACGAAGGCCGAAACGCCCAGTCCCTCGGCCAGCCGCCACCGCCACGCCTGCACCGCATAGACCGTGCCCCCGGCCAGCAGGGCGTAGGCCCAGATCCGGTGATTGAACTGCACCAGGGCCTGATCGTGCAGGAAGGCCAGCGCCCCCTTGCTCCACTCGACCGGCGCCAGCACCGCCCCGTTCATCATCGGCCAGTCGGTATAGACGAACCCGGCCTTGGCCCCCGCCACCAGCCCGCCCAGCAGGCACTGGACGAAGACCGCGCCCAGCAGGAGGGCCGCGCCCCGGCTCCACCCCTGCGGCGCCCGCGAATGCGCCTCGCCGTTCCAGGCCTCCAGCCCGGTCCAGACCAGGCCCATGAAGATCAGCAGGGCCAGTCCCAGATGCGTCGCCAGCCTTTCCGGCGCCACGTCGACCCGCTCAGACAGGCCGCTGGACACCATCCACCAGCCGATGAACCCCTGCAGCCCGCCCAGCGCCAGCAGCACCGCACAGCGCGCGATCAACCGCCGCGGAATCTTGCGCAACAGCAGGAAGACGACGAACGGCACGAAGAAGACCGCGCCGATCAGCCGCCCCAGCAGCCGGTGCGCCCACTCCCACCAGAAGATGCCCTGAAACTCGCCCATGCTCATCCCGGCGTTGACCTGGGCGTATTGCGGAATGGCGCGGTATTTCTCGAAGGCCTCGTGCCAGTCGGCGGCGTTCATGGGCGGCAGCGCCCCCATGATCGGCTTCCACTCGGTGATCGACAGGCCCGAGCCCGTCAGACGCGTCACCCCGCCCACCACCACCATGGCGAACACCAGCACGGCGCAGGCGAACAGCCAGATGGCGACGGCCCGGCTCTGATCGCCCCCGATGAAACGCTTCATTCGACGCCCGCCGTCCCGACCGTTACAGTGCCGGCGCGTCACTGGTCCGACGCCGGACTGAGCGGTATGCCCGCCCCGTGCGGCGAGATCGAGTCGCTTTTCGGCGCCGCATCGCCGCAAGTCAGGAGAGGCCGTTGCAATACGCCGATATCGCCGTCGCCGTTCTGGGGGCCTTCGCCATGGCCTGGCTGGCCGACCTGTTCACGGGCCGCCGCGGCCTGTTCGCCACCTCCCTGGTCTCGGGGGTCGCCGCCGTCGCCGGCTGGTTCCTGGCCATCCGCGTCTTTGCCGTCGGCACCATGGACGGCTGGCAGTGGGTCGTCTGGTCCCTGGCCGCCTCGGCCCTGGCGCTGGTCGGCTTCTTCCTGTTCCGCAGCAAGCGCTGACCATGGGGCCGCGCACCCGCCGATTCGTCGCCATGCTGGGCGTGATAGTCTTCCTGATCGTCTGGATCTGGGGCGCGATCGCCATCCGGGGAATGCTGCCCGCATCGCCGATGATCGACCTGCTGGTCTACGCCGTCGCCGGCGTCGGCTGGGGCGTGCCCCTCTACCCGCTGTTCCGCTGGGCCGAGGGCGGGAAGAAATAGCCGCGCAATTGCAAAGGGGCCGCCCTGAGACGACCCCTTCAACCAACCGTCTTCATTGAGGAAGATGGTCGGAGCGACAGGATTCGAACCTGCGACCCCTTGACCCCCAGTCAAGTGCGCTACCAGGCTGCGCCACGCTCCGAGAGGCGCTCCTATAGACGGGGTTCGCGGCGTCGCAAACCGAAAAAGCAGCCCTCAGGCGCTTCTCGACAGAACGGCTTCCAGCCGGGCCCTCGCGCCCTCCAGTTCGGCCAGCACCTGACGCAGGCGAACAGACGACGGCGCGCCGTGGGTCGGGGCGGAAACCTCGGCGGGCGCGGCCCCCTCCGGCTCGAACGTCACCGTCCCCTCGGGATCGCCGTAGTGGGCCAGACGCTTCAGCCCCTGCTCCTTGTGCAGCCGCTGCACGCCCTTGATGGTCAGGCCTTCCTCATGCAGCAGCCGTTTGACGGCCTTCAGCACCACGATGTCCTGCGGGCGATAGAAACGCCGTCCCCCGGCCCGCTTCAGCGGCGTCAGGAACGGGAATTTGGTCTCCCAGAAGCGCAGCACATGCTGGGGCGCGCCGACCTCGTCAGAGGCTTCTGAAATGGTCCGGAAGGCGTTGGGGCCCTTGGTCACGGGCTTCAGGCGGGCACGACGGCGTCGTGAACCCGGCCCTTCATGATCTGCGAGGCGCGGAAGCTGATAACCCGGCGCGGATGGATCGCCGCCGGCTGGCCGGTCTTGGGATTACGGCCCATGCGCGCCCGCTTCTCGCGCACCTGGAATACGCCGAAGCCGGACAGCTTCACCGTTTCGCCGCGCTCGAGGGATTCGATGATCAGCTCGAGGGTCCGCTCGACCAGCGACGAACATTCCTGGCGGGACAGGCCCACTTCCTCGTGCACCGCTTCACACAGGTCCGCGCGCGTCAGGGTCTGGTGTTCGGCCAAGGTCCGCTCCCCTCCAAAGGTCGGTTCCCGACATAAAAGGGCAAGCGTCGTCAAATGGAAAGCCGGAAATACGCCCTAGAGACGAAAGGCGCAGGCGCCCCAGGTCAGACCGCCGCCCATGGCTTCCAGCAGGACCAGATCGCCGCGCTTGATCCGCCCGTCGTGGATGGCGGCGTCCAGCGCCAGCGGGATCGAGGCCGCCGAGGTGTTGGCGTGCAGGGCGACGGTCGTGATGACCTTGTGCTCGTCCAGGCCCAGCCGGTCGCCCACGCCCTTGATGATGCGCTGATTGGCCTGGTGCGGCACGAACCAGTCGACGTCCGCGATCTCGATGTTCGAGGCGGCGCAGCAGGCGGTGATGGCTTCGGCGATATTGACCACGGCGTGGCGGAACACCTGGTTCCCCGCCATGCGCAGATGGCCGACGGTGCCCGTCGTGGCCGGGCCGCCGTCGACATACAGCAGGTCGGTCTTGGTGCCGTCGCAGCGCAGGGCGAAGCCCAGCAGGCCTTGATCCTCCTTGGTTCCCTGCCCCTCGCGCGGCTCGACGACGACCGCTCCCGCCCCGTCGCCGAACAGGACGCAGGTCGACCGGTCGGTCCAGTCCATCAGGCGGGTCATCTCCTCGGCGCCGATGACCAGGGCGCATTTCGACAGGCCGCGCGCGACGAAGCCGTCGGCGACGCTCAGCGCATAGACGAAGCCCGAGCAGACGGCCTGGACGTCGAAGGCGATGCAGGTCGGCGCGCCGATCTTGCGTTGCACGATCGAGGCCACGGAGGGGAAGGTCATGTCCGGCGTGGTCGTGGCGACGATGATCATGTCGACCTCGGCCGCCGTCCGGCCGGCGTCGATCAGGGCCTTCTTCGCGGCCTCGACGGCCAGGTCGCTGGTCGGCTGATCGTCGCGGGCCTTGTGCCGCTGACGGATGCCCGTCCGTTCCTGGATCCACTCGTCGGAGGTGTCGACGATCTTCGCCAGGTCGGCGTTGGTCACGACCTGTTCCGGCAGAAAGGAGCCGACGCCGGTCACGGCGCTGCGAATGACGCTCACTGGGAAGTCTCCGTGGCCGGGTCCGCAACGGGTGCGGGCGGCTGTTCGAGTACGGCGGTCAGCCGGTTGAAGCTCTCGCTCACCTTGACCAGATAGTCGCTGCGGGCCAGTTCGACAGCCACCCGGATGGCGGAGCCGAAGCCGGCCGGCGTCGCCCCGCCGTGGCTTTTGACCACGATCCCGTTCAGGCCCAGCAGAGGTCCGCCGTTGTTGGCGTTGGGGTCGATCTTCTGGCTCATCCGCTTCAGCGCCGGCATGGCCAGCAGCGCGCCGGCCTTCGACAGCGGGCTCGAGGTCAGGGCTTCCTTCATCAGGCCGGCGATGAATTTGGCCACCCCTTCGGCCGTCTTCAGCGCGATATTGCCGGTGAAGCCGTCGGTCACGACCACGTCCACCGTGCCCTTGGCGATATCCGTGCCCTCGACGAAGCCGAAATAGTCCAGACCGAAGCCGCCCTCTCGCAGCAGGCGCGCCGCCTCGCGCACCTCCTCATGGCCCTTCATGTCCTCGGAGCCGACGTTCAGGATGCCGATGGTCGGTTTGGGGATGCCGTGGACCGCGGTCATGAAGGCCTCGCCCATGATGGCGAACTCGACCAGCTGGGCGGCGTCGCTCTCGACATTGGCGCCAACGTCGAGCACCGCCGTGACGCCTCGGGGCGTGGGCCAGCCGGCCACGATGGCCGGCCGCTCCAGTCCGGGCGCCGACATCCGCAGCAGCAGTTTGGAGATGGCCATCAGCGCGCCGGTGTTGCCCGCCGACACGACCGCCCCGGCCTCGCCCGACTTCACCGCCTCGATCGCGTTCCACAGGCTGGAACCCTTGCCGCGGCGCATGGCCTGGGCCGGCTTCTCGTCCATGGCCACGACCTTGTCGGTGTGGCGGACGACGCAGACATCCTCGGTCAGGGCGCATTTCGCCATCTCGGCCCGGATCGCCGTCTCGTCGCCGTGCAGAAGGAAGCGCACGCCCTCGCCGCCATGGCGCTTGCGGTAGTCGCGCACGCCGGCGACCACGACCGATGGACCGTGGTCCCCGCCCATGGCGTCGAGCGAAATCAGGATCGGGGATGACAAGCCGTTTCGACTCCGTCGCGCCGTTCGTGCGGCGCTTGTCAGTGAGGCGACGATAGCGCCGCAGCGGGGGGATGCAACCGCGCCGCCGCTGCGTCAACCTTCGTCGGAGGGCCGAAGTTGCTTCAGCACCGCGAACGGCGAGATTTCCGCGGGTTCAGGCGGCTGGACGAACTCGGCGCCGGGCTTGCGGGGGAACGGATCCAGCCGCAGGGCCAGCTGTTCGACCGCATACTGGCCCAGGTCGATCTGGCCGTCCTCGATCAGGTCCGGCGATTCGTCGTCCAGGGTGATGATGATCTCGTCGGAGTCCTCGTCCACGGCCTCGGCCAGGGAGACGGAGAAGGGTGCGTCGATCTCGACCGGCAGCGGCTCCAGGGTGATGCCGCAGGTCTGGGCCAGGCTGGCCCGAACCCGGCCGGACAACCGCCAGCCCGCGTCGGTCGGCTTCAGGTCCACCTCGGCGGTGAAGGAGTCGAGCGAGGCCAGATCCAGCGCCTTGGCGATCCGCGCCCGCGCCGCCGCGTCGGGCTCCAGCGTCCGCTTCACGCCGCCGGCGACCTGATGCAGCCGCACCGGCTCGCTGTAGGGAAGGCTCGGAACTGTCATTCGCCAATCTCCGCCCAGTCGGGAGCCCTTACGACCGCGTCGAATGCCTGCGCCGCCAGGCGGGCCCGGCTGGCCAGCGCATAGTCCGCCAGCCTCGCGCCCGTCGCCGCGGCCTCGCTCTCGTAAATGTTACGCGCCAGCCCGGCCGACAAGGCCGCGGCGTCGCCGTCGCGCAGCGGCGTCTCCCAGGTCGTCATCCGGCCGTACAGGGCCTCGCCCAGCTTGCGCATCTTCTTGCCGACCGAGATGTCGCCAACGCCCAGTTCGCGCAGGGCGTGGTCCAGGGCGGACACATAGGTGTCGAACAGATCCTGCCCCGCCTGCGCCCCGCGCTCGCCTTCGTCGCGCAGACGCATGACCAGCAGCAGCACATGCAGGGTGTAGAGCTCGAATCGCGCATCGATGCGGTCGGCGACGCCCAGCGTCGTATAGAAGCCCGGCTTGCGGGCCTGGCGCACCGCCAGCTCATACAGCGGCTGGCCCAGACGCTCTCGGGGACGGGTACGGAACAGATTCTGAAGCATGATCATGCGGCCCCTTTTCCGCCGCGCCGTTGAACTAAGGCTCGGGTCCGGTTAGGTCAAAGACCTTGTTGAAGTCGCAGGCGCCGCAAATGCTCCGTTCCAAGCTCCTTATCGCCGTTCTGTCGGCTGCGGCCCTTACGGCCGCGTGCGCTCCGGTGATCGGCCAGAACGGCTTCCAGGCCATTGACGCCAAGCCCGCCGACATCGTCGCCGGCACGGACACCAAACAGACCGTGCTGACCAAGCTGGGCACGCCGTCGACGACCTCGACCTTCGAACACGACAACGTCTGGTACTACATCAGCCAGGTGACCGAGAAATACACCTACAACCGCGCCCAGGTGACCCAGCGCTCGGTGACCGAGATCACCTTCGACGACGCCGGCCAGGTGTCGGCGGTCAACAATCTCGGTCTCGAGGACGGACGCGTCGTGGCCATGAACGGCCGCGAGACCCCGACCCGCGGCCGTCAGCTGACCATCCTCGAGCAGCTGCTCGGCAACGTCGGCCGCGGCCAGCTGCCGCGCACGGACGAGGACACCCCCGGCCAGCAACGCCGCGAATAGGCTCCGGCCAGATCCAGACGAAGAAGGCCCCGGAGAGCGATCTCCGGGGCCTCTTTCGTTTCAGGATGGCCGGCCTCCCCGGCGAACCGGAGAGGCCGATCGGACTCAGACGATCTTGCCGCTCGCCAGCACCGCCAGCAGAAGCAGGGCGACGATGTTGGTGATCTTGATCATCGGGTTCACCGCCGGGCCCGAGGTGTCCTTGTAGGGATCGCCGACGGTGTCGCCGGTCACCGCGGCCTTGTGAGCCTCGGAGCCCTTGCCGTGGAGGACGCCGTTCTTGTCGGTGAAGCCCTCCTCGATCACCTTCTTGGCGTTGTCCCACGCGCCGCCGCCCGAGGTCATCGAGATGGCGACGAACAGGCCGGTCACGATCACGCCCATCAGCATGGCGCCCAGGGACGCGAACGCATCCGCCTTGTCCGACAGGAACAGGATGGCCACGAACAGGACGATCGGCGACAGCACCGGCAGCAGCGAAGGCACGATCATCTCGCGGATCGCCGCCTTGGTCAGGATGTCGACCGCGCGGCCGTACTCGGGCTTGACCTCATAGGTCATGATGCCCGGGTTCTCGCGGAACTGGCGGCGAACCTCGGCCACGACCGATTCAGCGGCCCGGCCCACGGCCATCATCGACATGCCGCCGAACAGGAAGGGCAGCAGCCCCCCGAACAGCAGGCCGACGACGACGTAGGGGTTGGTCAGGTCGAAGGCGACCTCGCCCATGTTGGCGAAGAACGGATACAGGTCCGGATTGGCGGCGAAATACTCCAGGTCGGAGGTATAGGCCGCGAACAGCACCAGGGCGCCCAGACCGGCCGAACCGATCGCATAGCCCTTGGTGACCGCCTTGGTGGTGTTGCCGACGGCGTCGAGGGCGTCGGTCGAGTGGCGCACTTCCGGGGGAAGGCCCGCCATCTCGGCGATGCCGCCGGCGTTGTCGGTGACCGGACCGAAGGCGTCCAGCGCCACGATCATCCCCGCCACGCCCAGCATGGTCGTGGTGGCGATGGCGATGCCGAACAGGCCCGCCAGCTGGTAGCTGGCGATGATGCCGACGATGATCGTCAGCGCCGGCAGGGCGGTCGACTCAAGCGAGACGGCCAGACCCTGGATCACATTGGTGCCGTGGCCCGAAACCGAGGCGTTGGCCACCGAGCGGACCGGACGGAAGTTGGAGCCGGTGTAGTATTCGGTGATGACCACGATGGCCGCGGTAACGCCCAGACCGACCAGGCCGGACCAGAACAGGCTCATCGGCTCGATGACCAGACCACTGGTCGTCGTGACCGGGCCGGTGATCAGGGTCGTGATGACCCACCAGACCGCGCCGACCGACAGAACGCCGGTGACGATCAGGCCCTGATACAGGGCGCCCATGATGTTCTGCTTCTTGCCCAGACGGACGAAGAAGCTGCCGATGATCGAGGTCACCACGCAGATGGCGCAGATGGCCAGCGGCAGCAGCATCATGGTTTCGACATAGGGCTGGTCGCGGAAGAAGATCGCCGCCAGCACCATCGTCGCCACCGTCGTCACCGCATAGGTCTCGAACAGGTCGGCGGCCATGCCGGCGCAGTCGCCGACGTTGTCGCCCACGTTGTCGGCGATGGTCGCGGCGTTGCGGGGGTCGTCCTCGGGGATGCCGGCCTCGACCTTGCCCACCATGTCGCCGCCCACGTCGGCGCCCTTGGTGAAGATGCCGCCGCCCAGACGGGCGAAGATGGAGATCAGCGAGGCGCCGAAGCCCAGGGCCACAAGTCCGTCGATGACCTCGCGGCTGGTGCTCTCGAAGCCCGCGCCGGCGGTCAGGAAGGCGTAGTAGCCGGCCACGCCCAGAAGCGCGCCGCCCGCCACGAACATGCCGGTGATGGCGCCCGACCGGAAGGCCAGGTCCAGACCCTTGGCCAGGCTCTCCGACGCCGCCTGGGCGGTCCGGACGTTGGCCCGGACCGAGATCAGCATGCCGGCGAAGCCCGCCAGACCGGACAGCACCGCCCCGATGACGAAGCCGATGGCCGCATACGGCCCGATCAGCAGGTACGCCGCGATCAGGATCACGACCCCGACCATGGCGATGGTGGTGTATTGCCGGCGCAGATAGGCCGAGGCCCCTTCCTGGATCGCCGCGGCGATCTCGCGCATCTTGTCGTTGCCGGTGCTGGCCTTCATCAGCGCGGCGGTCTGGACCAGTCCATAGAGGACTCCCAGCGCGCCTGCGGCGATGACCAGCCACAGATAGTTACTCATGGCGTTTCCAAACCCTGTGTGTTCAGGCGCCCGGTTCCTTGGCGCGGCGGGTGTTATTCACCTCTGTCCGCCTTCCGGTCCCCCCGTGCGCACCGGACGCATGTTGCGTCCTTGGGGAATTGCGGCGGAAACGTGCCAAATGCCGGGAGCCGAAGCAACAGGCTTGGTGAACGAAGTTCAGCTTGCAACGATACCGGTGCGGCGGCGGGGCGCCTGGCTGACCACCTCGACCCGGGTCACGGCGCCGCGTCCCGCTATCGGAACCGCCGCGCGAACCAGGCTGGCCGACAGGGCGGCGACGTCGATGACGGTCCAGTCGCCCGGCACGGTGAAGGGCGTCCGGTGGGCCGCGCGCACCAGGGCGTCGCGCAGGAAGGCCTCCTTGGGCCGCATCGATTCGGGCGTGGCCGACCCGCCCAGATGCAGGCGCAGCGAGACGAAGACATAGTTGCGCAAACGGCCGCCGGCGACGACGGGCAGGCCCACGCCGGGCATGCTGATGCTGGCGCCGCTGGGCGCCGGCCGGTCGCCGGCCAAGGCTTCGCTCCCGGCGGCGAGAACCGGCAGGGCGGCGGAAGCGGCGATGAGGTCACGACGGCGCATGGCGGCAGCTTGACCGACGCGCCTTGAGATTTCGTTGTCAGCCGTGGGTGAAGCCCGGCCTGTCGAACGTCACCGGCTTTCCGCCGAAGCGGGCGACCACCCCCTGCCCCGCCGTCACCCGCCCGATCTTCGTCAGGGGCAGATGGCGGCGCTCGGCCTCGCGGCGCAGGGCGGCCTCATGCCGGGGCGAGGCGGTGAAGGCGATCTCATAGTCGTCGCCGCCCGTGACCAGCGTCTCCAGCGCCGCCTGTTCGTCGACCCGCCCGTCGAACCAGGCCTGGGCGGCGGCGGACAGGGGCACGGGCTCCAGATCGATCTCGATGCAGACCCGGCTGGCCTCGGCCACATGACCCAGGTCGGCGATCAGGCCGTCCGAAACGTCGACAGAGGCGCTGGCCATGTCGCGCACCGGACCGGCGAACGCGATCCGCGGCATGGGCGTCCGATAGTGGTCCGACAGGGCTGCGATCCGGTCGGGCTCCAGCGACAGCCTGCCCTGAACCGCCTCCAGGCCCAGCCGGCCGTCGCCGATGAAGCCGGTCACGAACACCAGATCGCCGGGCCGGGCGCCGGCGCGGCTGACCGTCCGCCCCTTCGGGATCCAGCCCAGCATGGTCATGGAGAAACTGGCCGGCCCGGCCGTCGAAACCGTATCGCCGCCCATCAGGGCTACCCCGAACGCCTTCTGGTCGGCCCTCAGCCCGTCCACGAAGGTCATCCGCTCGGGCCAGCCGCAGCGTTCGGACCAGTGGCAGGCCAGCAGATAGCCGAACGGCTCGGCCCCCTTGGCCGCCAGGTCGGACAGGTTCACCCGCATCAGCTTGCGCGCCACCGTGTCCAGCGGGTCGTCGGGCAGGAAATGCACGCCCTCGACGATGGCGTCCTTGGTCAGGACCAGGTCGTGACCCGAGCGCGAAGGGACCACGGCCACGTCGTCCAGCAGGCCCCGGCCCCACTCGGGATGGGCCAGGGGCGCGAACAGTCGGCGGATGGTTTCGAACTCGCCGGCGACGTCGACCGCGGGCATGTCCGCGTCAGCCCCTGGGACGCGCGTCTCGGGCGACGCCGTCCAGCGCCGCATTGACGAATTTCGCCTCGGCGTCGTCGAAGAAGGCCTTGGCCAGCTCGACATACTCGTCGATGACGATCTCGCGCGGCACGTCCTGCCGCTCGCGCAGCTCCCACGCCCCGGCGCGCAACAGGGCCCGCAGGGTGGAGTCCAGACGCTCCATCCGCCAGTTCGAAGCCAGCCGCGCCTTGACCGCGTCGTCGATGTCGCGCTGGCCGCCGACCACGCCGCGCACGATCTCGGCGAAATAGTCCTCGTCGGCCTCGGCCAGGGGCTCGCCCTCGATGTCGGCGTCGAAGCGATGGTTCTGGAACTCGGAGATGACGGTCTCGACCCCCTCCCCGGCCAGCTCCATCTGATAGAGCGCCTGCACGGCGGCCAGGCGCGCGACGGTGCGCGCGCGGCGCTGGCGGCTGGTCAGCTGCGGCTCTGCGCGCTGTTTCTCGGCCTCTGCGAGCTGGGCGAGGACGGACTGGAGGCTGGCGGGTTCGGTCACGCGCCCAGTCCTACGCGCAGCCGCTTGCGCAAGGCAATGAGGTCCAGGCAGGCGCGCGCCGCCCCGCCCCCCTTGTCGCCCTCGCTGATGCGGGCCCGGGCCCAGGCCTGGTCCTCGTCCTCGGTCGTCAGAATGCCGTTGCCGATGACCACGCCGTTCAGGCCCAGCTGGGTGATCCCGGCCGCCGACTGATCCGACACGATCTCGAAATGGTAGGTCTCGCCGCGGATCACGCAGCCCAGGGCGACATAGCCGTCGTAGCGCGGCGCGGTCGGATAGCGGCCGGCCTCGACCGCCAGGGCGATCGCCGTCGGCACTTCCAGCGCGCCCGGAACCGAGACGACGTCGAACTCCACGCCCTGGGCGCTCAGGGCGTCCTTCGCCCCTTCCAGAAGGGCGTCGGCCAGATCGTCATAGAAGCGCGCCTCGACGATGAGGACGCGGATGGGCTCGCTTACGATTGGTCTTCTCCGTCCATGTCGCGCCAGCCGACGATGCGCAGGCCGTAGCCTTCAAGCGCAGCGGGATTGGGGCGGGTCGAGCTCATCACGATCATGTCGCGCACGCCCAGATCCAGCAGGATCTGCGCCCCGACGCCGTAGTTGCGGATCGAGCGGTCCATGGCGACGGGCTTCTCCACCCCCGCCAGTCGCTCGGCCAGGCCGTGCAGCTCCGGATCGCGGAGGAACACCGTCACCCCGGCGCCCGCATGGTCGCTGATCGCCCTCAGGGCCTTCGGAATATAGGACTGGCGCGCCTCGACATGGCCCAGCAGATCGGCGGCGAAATCGACCTGATGCATGCGCACCAGCGTCGGCTTGCCCGGTTCGATCTTGCCGTGGACCAGGGCCACATGTTCGGCGCCCTCGATGGTGTTCCGGTACAGCATCAGGCGGAACGGCCCGCCGTGAACGCTCTCGAACGGCGTATCCATCACCCGCTCGACATAGCGCTCGGTGCGGCGGCGATAGGCGATCAGGTCGGCGATGGTGCCGATCTTCAGGCCATGCATCTGGGCGAAGGCGACCAGATCGGGCATCCGCGCCATCGAGCCGTCGTCGTTCATGATCTCGCAGATCACGCCCGCGGGAGTCAGGCCGGCCATGCGGCTGATGTCGACCGCCGCCTCGGTGTGGCCGGTGCGGACCAGCACCCCGCCGTCTCGGGCGACCAGCGGAAAGACGTGGCCCGGCGAGACGATGTCGTCCGCCCCCTTGGTTGGATCCGAGGCGACCTGCACCGTCCGGGCGCGGTCGGCGGCCGATATGCCCGTCGTCACGCCCTCGCGCGCCTCGATCGAGATGGTGAAGGCCGTACCCATGCTGGTGCGGTTTTCGGCAGCCATGGGCGGCAGGCGCAGCTGGCGCGCGCGCTCGCTGGTGATGGCCAGACAGATCAGGCCGCGCGCGTGACGGGCCATGAAGTTGATCTGGTCCGGCGTGGCGAACTGGGCCGGAATGATGATGTCGCCCTCGTTCTCGCGATCCTCGGCGTCGACGAGGATGTAGGGCTTGCCGTTGCGGGCGTCCTCGAGGATGTCCTCG
>Ga0164290_1002251_pt1 | contig 15254 bp, 17 predicted proteins | sample Micstemetagenome_FD_108782 | JGI IMG/M metagenome (GOLD analysis project Ga0164290, IMG submission 108782) | Contaminated culture microbial community from soil near Moab, Utah, USA - Microcoleus steenstrupii SON62 (Illumina Assembly) | ecosystem: Environmental > Terrestrial > Soil > Soil crust... | reverse complement strand
GCCGCCGTGAAAGGGCGGTGTCCTAGGCCTCTAGACGATGGGGCCGCGAAATCATGGAGCGCTTGGGCGCAAACCACGCTGCGACAGAAAGATATAAATAGTCGGCAACCGCTGAGCACGTCAAGTGGGGACACGCGCTGCAGACTCGAGGTTCACAGACGATCGCTGTTTCGACCAGGAAAGCAAAACACAACGATCAGCGTGCAAGGCGGAAGACGCAGCGGCCCGCCAAGCGTGATGCCGGAGAATTGTGACTCGTCAACCGATCAGGCGGTGTTCGTTTAGCTTTCGCCGCGAGTCACTTCGCTCGCTTCACCGTTCTGAGCTTCGGTGCGCTTGATTGCATCGTAAACCTCGCGACGATGCACTGGCACTTCCTTCGGCGCCTCAACGCCGAGGCGGACCTTATCGCCGCGGATTTCGACCACGACAATTGTGATGTCGTTGTTGATGACGATACTTTCGTTCTTTTTGCGCGACAGCACCAACATAAGCCGATTCCTTCCTTTCGGAACTTCTGCCACCTTGCGCAGATTAGCGCGGCCATCAGGCGGCCGCTATAACTTCCTAGAAAGATTATGGATGCGGCGTGCGAAAGGGCCTCGTTTCATTGTGAATCGCGGCTAGGGGCAGTCAAGAATTCCCCGGTCCGGGGAGACTGTTTTTCCGAAAATCTTTTCCCAGCCGACCATTGTGCCCGGCAGGGTTTGCGCAGGCGCTTCGATCCGCGCTGCTCGGGCGAGTGCTATCCGAGCGATGACCGAATCCACATATTAGCAATGGCAATTCAAAGAGAGTTCGATTCGCCATTCGTTTTTGGAAAGCGACTTAGCAGCATCCTCCTAGCTTGCGGCGTTTGCTCGCCTTCCTATAATTCAACTCGATTGCCTGAGATCAGTGCTGCCGCGATGGCTTCGCGTCAGCTCCTCTTCCGCCAGCCAAAAGAAGTCAGCAAATGTGGGATTGGCTTCGTAACATCTATCTTGCCATTGCGACTGTCGCTCAGGGCATGGCGGTCACGCTCCGCTATTGGTTGACCACCTATCGCGGCGACCGCGGTACCTTCACCGAAGTCTACGAGTATCCTGAAAAACCGGTCCCCGTTGCGGCCCGCTATCGGGGCTTTCATCGCTTCGACCTGACGACGTGCATTGCCTGTGATCAATGTGCGAAAGCATGCCCAGTCGACTGCATTTACATCGGCAAGGAACGAGTCGAAGGGAGCAAGGGCTTCAAAGTCACCGGCTATACGATCGACTACTCAAAGTGCATGTTCTGTGCACTTTGCGTCGAACCCTGCCCGGTCGACTGTATCTTCATGGGGGCTACCCACGACCTCAGCTGCTACAGCCGCGATGGCTGCATCGTGGATTTCTCTCGCCTGCCCGTCGAAGTCGCTTGGGGCAAGGCGACTCTGAACCCGACAGCGGTGGCCGAATCGAAGGTGATCATCGATCCCGTGCACGGCGGCCCGAATCAGTAGCGCAGCACTGAGCGGACTGAGCGTATAATGCATGTAGGCGGCTCGTGGATTGCAGTTCAAAGAGGCAGGCCGTCCGGGAACGAGAGAAAGCAGCCAACATGTCTTCAGCCGCATACAAACCAGCCAAGCTGTTTACGATCGAGCAGGCCAATGCCATGCTGCCATTGGTCCGTGCGATCACGGCGGATCTGGCGAGTCTCGCGCGCGAGGTGGTAGAGCGACGCCACCGCCTCGCCGTGCTCACTGCTGGCCGTGATTGGAAGCCGGGCGATCCCTATTCCGACGAACTGGCCGAGATCGAATCGAAGTTAGAGCGTGAAGCTCAGCGACTGCAGGAGTATGTGGAAGAGCTACGCCAGCTTGGTGTCGAGCCGAAGGGAGCCGTGGACGGCCTCGTCGACTTCCCGTCGATGATGGATGGCCGAATTGTTTTCCTCTGCTGGAAGCTGGGCGAGTCTGAGGTGTCGCATTGGCACGAGCTCGAAGCCGGTTTTGCAGGACGCCAATCTCTCGTAGCCGGCAGTGTCGCCGGCGATAAGCCGGGCGACTCGTTTTAGCTGGCACTGCCGGAGGACAAGTGAGTCGCCCGCGTTCTCCCTTCGATGACGAGCCACGAACGAGTTGGAAGCGCACTGCGCTTAGCCATGCGTTGGAGCGTCTCCCTGGATCACTGGCAGTGTCGCTTCTGGTGCTACTCGTAATTTTTCCAGCGATTGTGCTCGTCGTGGTTTACATTCTCCGGATCTTCGGCTGAGTGATTCTGGCCAGCGTGCTCGTATTGCAATCGCGCATGAGCCCTCTACAATCAGCGTTTTCCCGTTTCAGATAACGGGTTTACGCTGCCTGCAAGTCGTGGAACCATCGCATGTCGCCGGCTGTCGCGTCGTCCGTAGGAATCGTCGCATACCTGGCTCTGTTTGCTGGCGTGGGCGTGGTTTTTCTGTTCGTGAATCTCGCCGTCGGCCGATTTCTGCGGCCACACGATCCGCACGCGGAGAAGCTGGAGATCTACGAGTGCGGCGAGCCCACGATCGGCTCAAGCTTCGTCCAGTTCGACCTGCGTTTTTACGTGGTCGCCCTGCTCTTCATCATCTTCGATGTGGAAGTAGCGTTTTTCTTTCCCTGGGCAGCTGTGTTCGGCAAATCGACGAACATGATGGACCGCGATTTCGTGGCTGTCGAACGCTCCGCCGAGACGGGCCAGGTGCAACTGACTCCGCAAGCGGTCGGTCTGTACCGCGAGCTTGGTGTTCGTCAGCCGACAGTGCCAACGCAAATTCCAGCCAGTCTTGCGAGCGAAGTTGATGCCGGCGCCGGTGAGGTGGCCCGTGCCAACGCGATTGTCCATGAGGGCGCTCGTCAGTTCGCCTGGATCACGATTGTCGACATCGCAGCTTTCTTCGCGGTCCTGCTGATTGGGTTTGCTTACGTTTGGAAGCGTGGAGACCTCGACTGGGTACGCGCCGTCAGCAAGGAACGGGCAGAAGTTGGTTCTCATGACCACGTCGATGACCTGCTGGAAGAAGAGCACGCCCTGTCCATCTAGTGGCACGGTCGCCGGCCGTACACGATTCGGTCGCGGACGGAAGTTCTTCCGTCGCAAGGCAAGCATCTCAGTTACAGAAGTTACAGTTCATGAGCGGACAAAGCCTTCTCGATCGGCTGAAGAAGAAGTTCGGCGATAAGATCAGCGGCGCAAACTTGCAAGCGATCGATCCCTGGATCGAAGTGCAGCCGTCCGGTCTCGTGGAAGTATGCCAGTATCTGAAGCACGAGCCGGATCTGCAGTTTGACATGCTGAACTGCATTACCGGTGTCGATTATTTTGAGCCGGATCTCAAGAAGGCAGCGAAGGCCGGTTTTGAGCCGCACTTGGAGGTGGTGTATCACCTTTCGAGCATCAGCAAAAAGCACTCGCTCGTTCTCAAGGTGCTGCTCCCACGCTGGAAAAACGACGTTGTGGGCGAAGTGCCGGAAGTGCCGACCGTGTCGCGCGTCTGGCGCACTGCCGATTGGCACGAGCGTGAGGTTTACGATCTATCGGGCGTGATGTTTGTTGGCCACCCTGACCTGCGGCGAATCCTTTGTCCGGAAGATTGGGAAGGCTATCCGCTGCGAAAAGACTATGAGATGCCGCTCGAGTACCACGGGATTCGAGGCCGGTAAAAACAAGAGCACGACGCACAGCCTCCCACTTTGCGTTCCCGCGCAACGCGTGGGCATGGGGTAGATAGCATTCGGAAACAATTATGGCCACCAGCCTGAACGACCCGCGCATCGTTGAGTTCGATGTTCGCACCGACGAGATGCTCGTGAACATGGGTCCGCAGCATCCGAGCACCCACGGCGTGCTGCGATTGGTGCTTCGCACCGACGGCGAAATCGTCTCGCAAGTCGAACCGCACATCGGCTACCTGCACCGCTGCGCCGAGAAGATTGGCGAAAATCTGACTCCCCGCCAATGGATTCCGTACACCGACCGGATGGATTATCTGGCCGCGATGAACATGAATCTCGGCTGGAGCTTGTGTGTCGAAAAACTGCTCGGCTATGAACTGCCCGAGAAGGCGCGTCACCTGCGCGTCATTATCAGCGAGTTGCAGCGAATCGCCAGCCATCTCGTCGGCATGGGCGCGTATGGCTTGGACCTGGGCACGTTCAGCCCGTTTTTGTACGCGTTCCGTGAGCGAGAGAAGATTCTCAACCTGTTCGAAGAGGCTTGCGGCGCACGTCTCACATACAGCTATCTCACGCCCGGCGGAGCCACAGCCGACTTGCCGCGCGGCTGGTTGCAGAACTGTGAGGCGTTTCTCGATCAGTTCGAGCCGCTCATCGCCGACTACCACACGCTGCTCACCTCGAATGCCATTTTCATCAAGCGAACCGCCGGCATCGGTATTCTGCCACCGGCGATGGCGATCGACTACGGCTGTACCGGGCCGGTCCTCCGCGGTAGCGGGGTCGATTACGACCTCCGCCGCGATGGCGAAGAGCGCTATACGGAGATGTACGACGGCTATGCCTTTGAGGTCATCTGCCAGCGCAACGGCCATTACCCCAAGGATCACAACTATCCGCCGGTACCCAGCGAAGCCGTGCTCGGCGACTGTTGGCACCGTTTCTATGTCCGGATGCTTGAGGTGGTCCAAGCGGTCGATCTCGTGCGTCAGGGAATCACCCGCTACAGCACCGCCAAAGGCAATTGGGGCGAGCCGATCAAACTGTCGACCAAGTTGCCCAAGGGCGAGGTCTACTTGGAGACGGAAGCTCCTCGCGGACAGATGGGCTTCTACCTCGTGAGCGACGGCTCGGCGATCCCGTGGCGCGTGAGGGCTCGCAGCAGTTGCTTCTGCAATCTGTCGGTCACGCACGAACTCTGCCGTGGTTGTCTCATCGCGGACGTCCCGGCGATCGTCGGGTCACTCGATATCGTGATGGGCGAGATTGATCGTTAAGGCCGTCTGAAGCAGAGAACTTGTCTGCGATGCAGAAACGCCCTGATGTCGTAAGCCGCACTTTCGCGCCTGGGCCGGGCGGCGCCACGGTGACCGATAAGGATGGGAACGTACTCACCGTTCCCGCTGGTTGGACCTGGTTGAAAGCCGGCGATGCCGCGCATACGCGGCGCGTGAAGGCGGTTGCGGACCACTGGATCGTTCAGGAGAAAAAAGGCCGAAAACTCTTCGTTCGTGGCCTGTGGGCATCGGCAGTCGCGATCGAAAAGATTCGGCTGGACCTGCAGGCCGAACGTTCCACCGAAAAACATGCCCGCAAAGCGGAGGCGGGTGCCCGGCGACGCGAGAAGGTTCAGGCGGAATATGTCGGCAACTTCGTCGACGCCGTGGTCCGCTTTCTGGCATTCCACGCCGACCAAGAGGCTCTCGCCAGGCAGATGGCCGAGCGAGTCGCGGATCATGCGACTCCCGTCGGTAGTGGAACCGTCGCCCGCACTCGCCGCATTCCGATCGAAAAGCGGGCGGAAGCGGCTGTCATCGCCTGGATGCGTCACCAGACGACAGCATACGACACGATGAAGATTCCCCGCGTCAAAGGCAAACGCCGAGAAGTGCGGCGGATGTTGGCCGAGCGTTCAAAGCAACTTCTTGAGCGATACCGCCGCGGCGATTCCATACCAGCCGACTGCCCGCTGAAACTGGCCTTGGCAAAAGACTGAGCCTCCCGACCGGACGAAGGCGGCGGCGCGGGCCCAGGCCCAAGTGATTACAATCGGTTGCAGCTTCGCAAAGTCTTCCGGAAGGTCCCCCCCGCGCTCTCCATGTCGTTCGATTCGCAGATTTGGCCGATTGTCTGGTTGTCGCTTCGGGTAAGCAGCACTGCGGTGCTATTCTCGCTGCTGATTGGCCTGCCGCTCGGTGTGTGGTTGGCCAAATTACGCGGCGGCGCGAAGAAGGCGGCCTGGGCGTTCGTCTACACGGGACTGGCCATGCCTCCCGTAGTGATCGGCCTCGTTGTGTATCTGCTCCTGTCACGCAGTGGGCCGCTCGGATTCCTCGGCTGGCTGTACACGCCGCCCGCTATGGTCGTGGCTCAAATCCTGCTCGACACGCCGTTCGTGGTCGGTATCACAATGACGACGGTGAGCGGGCTCAGCGACGAGCTGTACTTTCAGCTTCGCTCTCTCGGCGCCAGTGATCGCTATGCACGATGGACACTGCTGCGCGAAGCACGCGGCGGACTGATCCTGGCGATCGCCACGGCGATGGGACGCAGCCTCTCCGAAGTGGGCGCTGTGCTCATGGTGGGCGGAAATATCGAGGGGCATACGCGGGTGCTCACCACCGCGATTGTGCTCGAAACGGGCCGCGGCCAGTTCGCGATTGCCCTGCTCATGGGGGCGATTCTGCTGGCGATGGCTTGCCTGCTCAATCTCATTATCGTGCGATTCCACGACACCGCCGCCACATGAGCGACTTTGCCTACCGCCTCTTTCGCGTCAATCACCGACGGGGGACCAAATTTCGCTTGAACCTCGGCGAGCTCAGTCTCCCTCGGGGCGAAATCGCAGCGCTTGTCGGCCCAACCGGATCAGGCAAGACGACGCTCTTGAGGCTGTTGACGGGTCTGGTACAGCCGCATGAAGGCAGCGTGCAATACGCAGGAGTGACTTTTTCTCCCGCATCGCCGCTCGCCACAGTGCAGCAAATTGCGTTGGTACCGCAAAACCCGATCCTGCTCCGTGGCAACGTGAGGTGGAATCTCGAATACGGCTTGCGAGCGCGGGGTGAGCGGCCTGGTGAGCGGGCCGAAGCGGTGGCAGCCAAACTCGGGATCGGAGACCTGCTTGGTCGCGATGCACGATCGCTCTCGGGTGGCCAGACGCAGCTCGTTGCTCTTGCCCGAGCGATCATCGTCGAGCCACGCGTTCTGTTGCTGGACGAGCCCACTGCGAATCTCGATCCGGCGTATGTCGCGACCGTCGAACGAAGTGTCGCCCAACTGCACACGACGGATACCACGGTGGTTTGGTCCACTCATAATTTGTTCCAGGCCAGACGAGTTAGTCACCGGACGATCTTCCTCCTCGGCGGCGACTTGGTCGAAGCCTGTCCGACAAACGAGTTCTTTGAAAATCCCTCCGATTCGCGCTCTCGTTCGTTTGTGCAAGGAGAACTGATTTGCTGAAGCTCACTCGCCGTTGCACGTTCGCCGGTTTCATTCTCGCGCTGACCATCCTTGCTGGTTGCGGCCGCTCGGCCGAAGAATCGCCAAAGACCATCACTTTGGCAACGACCACCAGCATGCAAGACAGTGGCATGCTCGATGTCCTGCTGCCGGCTTTTAAGCAGCAGACGGGGATCGAAGTGCAGGTCGTGGCAGTTGGCAGCGGCCAGGCGATGGAAATTGGACGCCGCGGAGATGCCGACGTGCTGATCACGCATTCTCCTGCTGCGGAGCGAAAGTTCGTTGACGAGGGATACGGGATCGACCAGCAGCAGGTCATGTTCAACGATTTTGTTCTCGTCGGTCCCCAGGACGATCCGGCAAAAGTAGCGAGTACTGAGTCGGCCGAGGATGCTTTACGCAAGATCGCCGACGCGAAGCAGACATTTCTATCGCGCGGCGACGACTCCGGTACTCACCAAAAAGAGCTGACCCTCTGGCGAAAGGCGCAGATCGAACCCACCGGAGCCTGGTACCTCAAAGGGGGCGTCGGCATGGCCCAGGCTCTGCGAATGGCTTCCGAAAGAAATGGCTACACGCTCAGCGATCGCGGCACTTTTCTGGCCCTCCAGGACGAGTTGCGGCTGAAGGTGCTCCATGAAGGTGACCCTATGCTGGAGAACCCCTACTCGGTGACGGTCATCAATCCGGAGAAGCACCCGGAAACGAACGTCGACGCGGCCCGCGAGTTCGCAAAATTTCTCCGATCACCGCCTGCCAGACAGTTAATTTCGGAGTTTGGCGCAGAGCGATTTGGCCGACCGCTCTTTCAACCAGCTGAATAGAGGGGCGGGCGCGGCCTTTGCATCGGTTTTAGGCTTAAAATCACAATCCCATTGGCTCACACTTCGAACATGCCTGCCAAAAACCAGGATCTGCACGGCAACGCACCCGATAAATCGGCTGTGGCGCTGCTCATCATCGACTGCATCAACGATCTTGAGTTTCCGGAAGGGGACCAATTACTGCGTTACGCATTGCCGATGGCCCGGCAGATCCGCTCGCTGAAAGAGCGGGCCAGGTCTGCCAAGGTGCCGGTGATTTACGTAAACGACAACTTCGGCCGCTGGCAATCGAACTTCAACAACCAGGTGGAGCACTGTCTGAACGATGGCGTCCGCGGCCAGCCGATCGTCGAGTTGCTGACGCCCGACGTGGACGACTACTTCGTCCTGAAGCCGAAGCATTCCGGCTTTTACTCCACAGCGCTCGATGTGCTGCTTGAGTACCTCGCAGTGAGAACTGTCATCCTGACCGGCGTCGCCGGCAACATCTGCGTGCTCTTTACGGCCAACGACGCATACCTGCGCGACTATCACCTGGTCGTTCCAGCCGACTGCGTTGCCTCAAACACAGAGCAGGAGAACCGAACTGCGCTCGACGAAATGGCCAAGGTGCTTAAGGCCGACACCCGCGGATCGACGGAGCTCGACTTGGCAAAGCTCAAGGCGCGCGACTAGCGCCATCCGGGGCTTCGCGAGGAAGCTCCAGCCCCGGCCACCCGCTGTCGTTTTGCAAGTTGCTCCCGATACAGCTAGTTGATCTCGTACGATATCTGACCGTGCTGCTGCGAACGCGAGATTCGATCGGTGGCGTACAGGCCGGCGAGCACAAACTCCACACACGACGCTCGAACGGCCGGATCTCCCGAGGCGTTCACCTCAAAGGCCTTGTCCCATACGGCTGGCACGCGTTTCAGCCGCTCGGCGTAGCTCGATGACGGCAACATGTCGCCGACTTCGATTTTCACACCGCGGCCGAATACTTCACCGATCTCCGCCAGGCCGTGCTGCTCGACATACTCGTTGAACACAACCCGAAGCGACTCAGCAATAATTGCATCCAGTACCTGGCGTTCGCTCATCTGATGACTTCCCATCAGATCGAGTTCCAGCTTGCCGAGCGACGACGAGTAGAGGTGCCCCAAATCGCTGATTCGCGGCACCGCTGCCGGTTCTCGAAGCAAGACCGCCCGGTGTCGCGCCGAGGCGATCATCGTCCGATAGTTGGCAATGCTGAACCGGGCGCTCACGCCCGATTGCTGATCGATGTACTTCGATTTACGCGCCTGAACCGAGACCTGCTCGACGAGTTGCTTCATGAAGTACGGAACGACGACCGGGTACTTGCCCGCAAGGTCGACCCCCGCCTCTTGCTCCATGATACGGATGCCCAGATCGCGCTCGTGCGGATAGTGGGTGTGTATGACCGAGCCAATGCGGTCCTTCAACTGCGGAATGACTTTGCCGCTGCGGTTGTAGGTCGACGGGTTGGCCGAAAAGAGAACGAGAACATCGATGTCGAACCGCACCGGATAGCCGCGAATCTGCACATCGCGCTCTTCAAGGATATTGAACAGGCCCACCTGCACCAGCTCATCGAGTTCGGGAAGCTCATTCATCGCAAACACGCCCCGGTGCATGCGGGGGATGAGGCCGAAGTGCAAGGCCTCTTCGGTCGACATGCTCACGCCCGAGGCGAGCCGCGAGGGGTCGATCTCGCCGATCACGTCGGCAAACTTCGTCCCAGGAGCCAGCCGCTCGGCGTAGCGGTCTTCGCGGCGCCACCAGCCGATCAGAATGTGGTCCTCCGAGTGCTCCTCGATAAATCGCCGTCCGACGGACGTGATCGGTTTGAACGGATCGTCGTGTAGTGGAATGCCCGGAACGTCGAGGAATGGAATCTCGGGATCGAGGAAACGAACCAGCGACCGCATGAGTCGACTCTTCCCTTGCCCTTTCTCGCCGAGGAACAGCATGTCGTGACCTGCCAGCAGGGCCAGGTTGACCTCGGGGATCACCGTGTCCTCGTAGCCGACCATTCCCGGAAAAAGTTCGTCGCCGCGAGCGAGAGCATCCAGAAAGTTGTCGTGCAGTTCTTGCTTGACCGTTTTCGACGTCCAACCGCTGTCGCGGAGTTGTCGGAGATTGCTGGGTTTGGAGGATGACATGAAGTGCCGGGTGCTGAGGGAGGAAGCGGCGCGCGGATCGTTGTTGCCTAATTATAGCGCTCGGGGAAGCCGCGATTTTTCCGCCGCAAACACGCACTTGCTCGGCAAACCACGGTTGCCACGGGCCGCCAGCGCTACGGGAGAAAACTGCTGCAAATGCAGCCAATTGCCGCTTGGCCAGAAGCAGCTATCATGACCGCTGGGCCCTTGATTAGCAGTCATCTCTCCTTAACAAATCGCCCGCATGAGCACGATCCACAGCATCATCGCCGCATGTCAGTTCAACCGCACGCGAACCCTGGGCTTGCTCGACCGCATTGAGCAGGAAGCCGACGCACAGCAAGTGCTGGCCTGGCGGCCAGGACCCGGTCGGGCGCATATCGGCTGGCAATTGACCCACATCGGCATCACCGAAGAGTTGTTTGCCACCGAGCGCCTGGAGCGAGAAATGGAATCGCCATTTCGCGACCTGATCCCACGCTTCAGAGGCGGCAGCACTCCGGACGATAACGTTCCGACGGCTGCGCTGATCCGCCAAATCCTGGAACAATCTCGGGCGAGGCTGCTCGACACCTTGAGCCGATTCAGCGACAAGGATCTCGGTTGGGTCCCCACTGCACTGCGGGAACGAAATCTGGCTTTGGTCGACATTCTGCACATTCTCGCTTGGCACGAGGGGCATCACCAAGGGCAAGCGCACATTACTTTCAACTTGTACAAGGCTCGTCAGGCCGGCTGAGAATCTGGAAGGCTGGCAATCTCAACCGGTGCTTGCGGTGCATCGCCGGTAGGGCAGAGAGCAGGTGCAGGTTATGGCGAAGCGACTTTCGCACGGGTTCTGGCGGCTGTTCCTGCTGCTATCGACACTCGTAGTGGTCTACACGCTCGGTGTGGCGGTAACCGTTTCGTACTGGCGCAGTGCAGGCAGAGAAATAGCTGGGAGCGGCCCCTATGCGGTGATCTGGTTGATGGCCGTGACCATGATTACCGCGGGCGTCGGCATCACTTGGTGGGGGGTGCAGCAGATCGTCGAGCCGCTGGCCCAACTAACACGCAACGTGCGAGCGATCGCCGCCGGCGACGACGAAGGGCCGGTCACGAGCGAAGGCATCGACGAAATGGGCGTCCTGGCCGCCGCATTTCATCAGATGCAGCGCAAGCTGGCTCGGCGATTTGAGCAAGTTCAAGAGAACAGTCAGCGGCTGCAAACAGTCCTCGGGAGCATGGTGGAAGGTGTGCTCGCGGTCACACCCGACCGGACGATCCTCCTGGCCAACGACGCTGGCCGGCAAATGCTCGACTTCACAACCTCTGAACCCGTCGGCAGACCATTACTGGAAGTGACCCGCGCCCGACCGGTCTATGAAGCGGTTTTGCAGGCGCTGCAAGCTTCGGTGCCGGTCGAACACGAGTTCGAAGCTCCCGGCACGCACCGGCGAACCCTTGCGATGCGGGCTACCAGGTTGCCGGGCGACCCGTGCCCCGGCGTGATGATTGTGCTGCACGACGTTTCCGAGCTTCGGCGGCTGGAGAACCTGCGACGAGAACTCGTTGCGAATGTGTCGCACGAATTGAAAACCCCCTTGGCCGCCATCAAGGCCTACGCCGAAACACTGCGTCTGGGGGCGGTGAACGATCCGGAACACAACCTGAACTTTGTCCTCCGGATCGAAGAGCAGGCTGAACGGTTGCATCAATTGATTCTCGACATGCTGCAGATCGCTCGGATTGAAGCCGGTCAGGAAACGTTTGAAATCACCGACGTCCCGCTCCTCGAACTGCTCGAAGAATGTTCGGCCCAATTCGCCGACGCGGCCGCTGCACGCCAGGTGACGCTGGACACCCTGCCCTGCGACGAAGAACTGACAGCCCTCGCCGATGAAGAGGGAGTGCGGACCATTCTGAACAACCTGGTCGACAACGCAATTAAGTACACACCGGCTGGCGGAAAAGTGACAGTCCGATTTTTCGCTGAAGCGGAGAATGTGACCCTGGAGGTGCAGGACACGGGGATTGGTATCGCAACGAAGGATCAGGCACGAGTGTTCGAGCGTTTTTACCGGGTTGATAAGGCTCGTTCGCGTGAAGTGGGCGGAACCGGACTTGGCCTTTCCATCGTCAAGCACCTGGCCCAGGCGTTTGGCGGTCGGGTCGGCTTGGAAAGTCAGCCGGGGCGAGGTTCGACCTTCCGCGTCCGTCTGCCGAAAGGCGAGCCGACCCCTTACGGTACGTTTGCGTAGGCATTGGGCGACATTGTCGATATCAATGTCGGTCGCACATTGCCGTCGTGTCAACAAGGTGCGACAGCCTCCCGAAGTTGTAACGAAGCCACAATTCGCATCCCGGCGTAGTCAATCAGGACCTCTCCAATGGCCGAAATCACCTGGCTAGGACATGCTTGCTGGAGCGTGAAGACCGGTCCGCATACTCTGCTGATCGACCCGTTTCTTTCCGATTCTCCATCGGCGCCGCGGAAGGCGGATGATGTAGCAGCGGACTACCTGCTCGTTTCTCACGGGCATTTCGATCACGTGGGAGACGTGGCTACGATCGCCAGCCGAACGGGCGGCACGCTTATCTCCAACTTCGAGATCTGCCAGTGGTTTGCCAAGCAGCACGGGCTGAAACACACGCTGGGCATGAATCTAGGCGGCGAAGCAACGCTCCCCTTTGGCCGGGTGAAATTGACGCTGGCCCTTCACAGTTCCACGCTTCCAGACGGTTCAGGGGGCGGCAATCCCTGCGGCTTTTTGCTTCGGCTGGCCGAAGGAAAAACCATCTACTTCGCTTGCGACACCGGGCTCTTCGGAGATATGTCTCTCATCGGCAAGGCGAAACTTGATCTGGCAGTCGTTCCGATCGGCGATGTGTTCACAATGGGACCGGACGATGCGTTGGAAGCGGTGAAATTGCTCCAGCCCAAGCGCGTGGTACCGTCGCACTTCAACACCTGGCCGCCGATCGCGCAGGATGCACAGGCTTGGGCCGATCGCGTGCGCAGAGAAACGTCGGCCGAGGCCATCGTGCTGAAACCGGGCGAGTCGGTTACGATTTAGCGATTGGGCAATGGTTCCATTTCTCTGGCCGCCGGCTGGTAAGCAGTCTTCTCATGTGGCAACAAAACGCTCCGTTCACAATATCCGCGCTTCTGCTCGCCGCCGTTCTTAGCCCTGTGAGCGTCACAGCGGCCGAACCCTTGCGTTGGAAGTTGGAGCCGAAGGATCGGCTGCGGGCAGTAACCGAGCAAACGGTCGAAACCGAAACGTCTTACACGGGCACTGCGGTGCAGTCGACGCTCAACTTGCTCGTCGAAACCGAGTGGGAAGTTAAGGCCGTCAATGAGGGCAAGATCGATCTGTCGCAGAAAGTAACGCGAGCACGGATCGAAATGCAATCGCCGAAGACCGATTCGGTCGTCTATGACTCTCGCGACGAGAAGCGCCCAACCGGCGCCGCGCGGCAGCTTTACAATTCGATTCAGCCGCTGATCGGGCGGACCGCTCAGGTGACAATGTCAGATCGCGGGGAGATCCTTGCAGTTGAACTACCCTCCAGTGATCAAAGCCCGACCGAAGCGACCGACAAAAAATCGAACACTGCCGGCGCACCGGCGGTTTCCTCTGAGGTGCTCAAGTCGCTATTAAGCAAGCCGCTACTCGTATTGCCCAAAGAAGCGGTCGACGCTGGCGAAACCTGGCAGGCGAGTGACACTGGTGAAGCAACGGTGGGTCCAGTAGCAATCGATAAGACGTTCAAACTGGCCGAAGTCGAGGAAGCCGACAACGGTGAGCTGGCAACCATCGCGGGAAGTGGGAAGATCTCCCTCAAATCATCGTCCACCAATCTGAAACTGGCGGAAAGCGACTACAGCCAGACGGTCGTGTTCGACGTTAAAGAGGGCCGCGTCACTTCATCGGAGCAAAAGGTGCGACTGCGAACGGAAAAGCCGTATCGCGAAACGACGATCGTCACCGACGTGACGGTGACTGAGAAGACCACCATCGAACCGGCGAAGTAAACTGCTGCCGCTCCATTATCCCTTTGGCGGCACTTTCACTTGAATCTCGTCTCCCTCGACGCGCACCTCAAAGGCATCGATTTTGATGCGGGGATTGTCGGCCCACTGTCCACTTTGCACGCAGAAGCGCCACGCATGCCATGGGCAGGCGACCAGCCCGTTCTGCACGTGCCCACCGGCCAGTGAGGCACCCATGTGCGGGCAGAAATCGTCGATCGCCGAGTACTTGCCCCCTTCGTTGAAGACGGCAACCATCCGACCATTCACCGCGTAGGCCATTCCCTGCCCTTCCGCGATCTCTCCCACTTTGGCGACGGTCGTGAACTCGGACATATCGAACTCAGCAGGGGTGCGGTAAGATCGGATGGAGTGCGTGGTTCCGGTAAGCGACCTATTCTAAAGACGGCTCGTCGAATCGGACAGGCGGCAAACTTACGAGGCAGTGTCGTGGTCAGTAATCTCTACCGCCCATTGCTGTTGGCTTGGCTACTTTGCACCGCCGCTGCCAACAGCTTAGCCGCCGACTCAGCGGCGAGCGGACCCCGGCCGCCGGACGAGGCGATCGCCACTGCGAACGAGCACCTACTTCGCGGCCGGTATGAAGAGGCGGAGGCCCTGTTTCGTCCGCACGCAGCGACTCCGCCCGGTGCAATCGGCGTTGCACGCTGCTGCCTGGCGACCGGCAGAGTGAACGAGGCAACGAAGACGCTACTAAATGCCCTCGCGCACCATGAGAGCGACGCCACTCTGCACGCAGAACTGGCTCTCGTCGGACTCGAAACGGGCGATCTAAACGTAGCTGAAAGGGAGTCGACGGAGTCGCTCAAACTGGACGCGAACTGCCTGACGGGCCGCTGGGTTGCCGCTGAGTTGCTCCGCATGTCGGGCAAGCTTCCTGAAGCGGAGCGAGCCTATGGTTGGTTCATCGATCGGCAACGGCAGTTGGCCGGCCAGCGAGAATCTCTTGACGCCCGCTCGCTCCGCTGGATCGGCCTAGCGGCCGCACAGCATGCCAGGTGGACGCGGAATCATCGGCTGTTTAGTACGCTCGTGAACGACCTCTATCCCTCCGCTCTCAAGGCGGACAAAGGCTACTGGCCAGCCCACTTGGAAACGGCCCT
>Ga0164290_1002249_pt1 | contig 15275 bp, 13 predicted proteins | sample Micstemetagenome_FD_108782 | JGI IMG/M metagenome (GOLD analysis project Ga0164290, IMG submission 108782) | Contaminated culture microbial community from soil near Moab, Utah, USA - Microcoleus steenstrupii SON62 (Illumina Assembly) | ecosystem: Environmental > Terrestrial > Soil > Soil crust... | reverse complement strand
GTTTTTTGCAACAATATCACCTTCTTCAACATCTAACTGTACGAGATAACCATCAGTTTTGGCGGTCAATTGATAACTACCATCTGCTTCCAACACACCCGAAGCAAATACCATTTCGGTAACGTCTTTTATGACTGGCTGTGTAGTTTCTGTTTTTTTACCACAAGACAGCATGGTAAATAGTGGCAGTAGTAACGCTGCTTTAATAATATTTTTCATCTTATACTATTATAAATCTTGATTTTTGAATTTGTATGGTGGTGATTTGAAACAGCAGACACATGGTTGTATCGGCTATTTACCATAGTAGTGTAGCTGTTCAGTAACACATCTAAAGACAATATGCCTGCTTTGTAACTCTCTAAGTTTTTACGGTACGTGTCTGCCCGTAGCATATATATCTGTTGCTGATTAATGGCAGATGTTTTTGTTTTTTCAGCCTCAATCTTTAGTTGTTCAAAATCGAGTGTTGCCTGCAATCTGCTATGGTTGGTATTTTGTTGCGCCAGTTTGTATTCATACTTAGCTTTAGTTGTCTGGCTGATGGTGCTGGCATTGGGTATCTGCCATACAGCTTTAAGCCCTATATAGTTGCTGTTTATCCATTTTACATTCTTATCAAACAGACTGAATTGCGTATTGAATTGCTGGTCAGTATTAGAGCCGAAAGCTGATATTGTGGGCAACATTGTTGTTTTTATTTGCCTGTAGTTTGCCAAAGCATATTTTTCTTTAAGTGCCGATTGTGAAAGGCTTAGATCATTGAAGGTGGGCTGTATGATATTTAGCGGCCTGTCAACATCCATTTCATACGAAAGTAAAATGCTGTCGTCTTCGGGTATATCGCACAGGATTTTCAAAGCCTTATATTGCTGCATAATCATGTATTCTATCTGTGTAACAGACTCGTGTGTGGTAACTTTATTTACAAGTGCGTCATTTACGTCCTGTCGCTTTGCAATGCCTTGTTCATATTTGCTTGATACTATATTATAGATAGTGTCAGCTGCAGACAGGTTTTGACGCGTGTACATGAGTTGGGATTGCAGGTTGATAATATTGTAATACGAAGCAGCAATATTTTCCTGCAATGTTTTTTTCGACAATTTGTTGTCAACTGTCGTCATGGCGATGTTGATTTTTGCTAATCGAAGGTTTTGCCAACCTGCGGCATTCAGCAGCTTTACATCTGCATACTGGTTTAAGTTGTTGGTATATTGTATCCCGGTTTGTACCTCTCTGAATGTACCGGGTTGGCCACCAAAAGTTTCTGCTGGGAAAAGACTTACTGGCAGTGTGGTGTTATTGGTAACATTCAGTGAAACATTGGCATTGAAGTCTGGAATGCCCAGTATTGCAGCCAGTTTCGTCTGCTTTGCTTGCAAGTACTTTATATCGTTTGATGCTAATACTGTGCTTCTGGCATCTGTATAAGCAAGCAATGAATCGAGCGACATGATATTTTTTTGCGCTAGTGCTGTATATGAAAAACATGATAACAGCATTATCAATATTATGTTATAAATAAAAGGTCTCATTGTATACGGGATATGTACATTGTTTTTGTCAAAAGCAGTTTTCTTACAGTTATCTTTATCTTGTCAGGACTAATCTGTGTCAATGTAGCATTCAGTTCTATATTAGCATCGGGCGGGTGCATAGTGCCTTTGTATTGTTTTTTATCGGCATCATAGACCAGCTTTTTCAATACTACTTTTTGTTTATTGTCTGCATCTCTTCCATAGTATGCGCCATCTTTGGCATAGTATATTTCTATTTTAATATTCTCCTTGCCATCATCTTTCCACAATCCGGTTATTGTTTTTTCCTGTCCTGATGCGTAGTACTGTAAGCCAATTAGCAGCATACTTGTCAATTGCTTTATCATACATTGTCAGTTTTATTGTACAAAAATCAGGAGTATTTTTTTGAGAGAGAAAATATTGAGATGAATGCCTTAAGAACTGCGATTAATGGTATAGTAGGTTTTACAAACCAAAAAAGAGCGCAGAAAGAATTCTGCGCTTGAAACACTCATGCAAAAAAATCACCCCTAATTTAAAATGTATGAGCATTTGTTTTGTTTGATAACGCTTTGTTACAGCATTGTCAAACATACACCTGAACTACTATGAGCATAAATGAGCGCAATGGAGCGTATTGGTTGCATCTTGAAAGAAGCCACATTCTCATTTATGAGTTAAAAGTATTGTGCCAAGTTTAGAGTGTATAAAATATGAGATAAATGCAATGAAAACTGCGAAGTATGACAATCAGGGTTTGTAGCGTTTCCCGAATTCTTCAACATAAGTTTTGCCTATAGAAACTTCTCTTTCTGGTAGATAAATGGTGTTGTTGCGAACAGATAAGATGCGATGAAATGGCACTATAAAACTTCTATGTACGCGCACAAAGTCACTATCAGGAAGTTTATCAAGCATGTCTTTCATTGTCATGCGTGCAACGATGGTTTTTCGGTTACTGACAAATATTTTCAGATAGTCTGCCAATCCTTCTATATACAATATATCTGTCAGGTACAATTTTATTAAACTATAATCTGCCCTAATAAATATGTAATTGTCTTCTGTATGCCCGGATTTGAGGGTGTATTGATAAAACTCTTTTGCTTTGATAACTGCTTTTTCAAAACGCGGAAAGTTGATAGGCTTCAACAAATAATCTATTGCATTCAGTTCATAGCTCTCTACTGCATAGCTACTAAAAGCTGTGGTGAAGATGACCATTATATTTTTGGGCAAGCTTTTCACAAGGCTGATGCCCGACATGGCAGGCATTTGTATGTCAACAAATACAAGGTCTGTAGGATTGCTTTTCAGGTGTTCCAACGCCTCAGTAGGTCTGGTGAATGTTTTTTGCAGGGTTATAAAATCTTTTTTAGCGCAGTATGCTTGAATAAGCTTCAGTGCCAGTGGCTCATCATCTATGGCTATTGCTTTTATCATGATAACTGTATGTGGAGTGAAACAGTAAATGAAGTAGCCCCATCTTCAATCTGTAATTGATGATGATTGGGGTATAGCATCTGCAATCTGCTGCGTGTATTTTCAATGCCTAATCCACTACTTTCGGTAGTAGTAGTTTGTACTTGTACTTTATTGTTCTGCACAAGTAGGTGTATGTCATCTTCTTTTACCTCTATATTAATATTTATTAGACTGTCTTCTTCTGCATTTACACCATGCTTGAAGGCATTTTCAATAAATGGTTGGATGAGCATTGGGGCTATTTGTTGTTCGTTGACAGTACCTGTAACTGTAAAATTCAACTTAACTGCATCATCCAGTCGTACTTTTTGTAAGTCTATATAATTGTGTATGTATTGTATTTCATCTTCAAGCGGCACAAAATCATTTTGAGTATCCTTCATCGTATAGCGCATCATTTCAGATAATTTCTGCACCATTTCTGCCGTTGCGGGAGATTTTTCGATAGCTGTAACATAAATACTATTCAATGTGTTAAACAAGAAATGCGGATTTATTTGCGACTTGAGTGATGATAGTTGTGCAGATAGTTTTTCTTTTTCCGCCTGCTTCAGTTGGTTGTTCAAAGCGAGCGAAATGGAAGTAATAAACGAAACCATTAGCATCAAAAAGCCATTAGCGCGAACAATAGGCCCAATCTGTGATATAAGTGGGAATTCTTTCTCTAATCTATCAGGATTCACGTTGAATATATAAAACACAAGCCCTGCTAATAGTATTGCGGCTATGGCTGTAGAGATAAAAATGATAGCATAGCGGCCATATTTTTTCTTTAACAGGTATTTTGGAATGAATATGTAGTAATTGAGATAGAACAAAGAAATTAAAACTAAGCTTTGTACTATGATGGGCATGTATGGGATATGATGTGCATCCTTACTTACTGATTTCAATACTTGAAATACAGATAAATATGGCACTAACAGTAACAGCACCCATGCTATAATGTGTACAGATATAGTTGAAATCCTATTTTTCATACTTGTGTTGCAATACTAATTTACAATCTGCAAATTGTATATTATTCTCCTTCCGGCAAAATACCTACATCGCTGCATTCAGTGTATTGTTCGCAATTGTTAGACTTTATTAAACTTATGCTTATAGGCTAGGGAATCATTAGAATAGTTAAGTATTCACATATTGGGAATATGTTTCAATACGAACTTTTATTACGCACTAGTGAGGGATAATAAATTGTGAGTTCTTTTGCTATATAATATATCTCGTCGGGAATCGAACCAATTAATATTCATTATCAGCATTTTACAAATAACAATAAAAACTCGACGGAAAAGTCGAACCCCTGAAAACCTTCTACTGTAGCGGTTTTCAGGAGTTTATGATTTTTTGGTGTGGAGTCTACGGAACGAGTGTCGAACCAGTTAAATGAATTTTTCTGTTGTATTTACCCATTGAAAGACAGTTTGGGCTTCGCTTTAAGTGGTTTACAATGAACTATTTCTCAAACTCTTATAAAATCTAAAATATTAGAAAGCTGATTATTATATATAATATAAGTGATTTAAACCTAAAGCTAAAGGAGCCAATAAGGCTCCTTTAGCTTTTTAATTCTTAGACCATTACTATTGTAAATCATCTAAAGTGTATAGTTATTTTAGGACTTAACAATTTTCTTGCTAGCAGAACTGTAGTAATTTGTAGCATTTTACATAAATAATTAAAAATAAGAAAGATAGGACTAATACAAGATATTTTCATTGTAGCAGTTTTGTAGCAAGAATGTAGCAAACTCAAGATTAAGGAAACTATATTAAGTAAATAATTGACTGTGTCTGAAATTAATCAATATCTAACTCGACTTTCTAAACAATTAATGCTTGCAGATGCTCAAATCAAAAGAATTGAAATCTCCATCTCATATTTACGTTCAAAACTTTGGTCAGTCTTTCAAGATAAACTGGAAAGTGTTTTCGTTTATGGCTCATATGACAGGCAAACCATAATACCTGTTGATGCGGATATGGACGTTGATGTTATGGTACTATTTAAACAAAACAAATGGAAACCAGATACCTATCTGAAACAAATTAGTGATTTCTGTATAAAACATTATTCTACCTCAGTTGTATATCGTGACCGACCATCTATCACTATTGAATTAGACCATATAAAGTTTGAGATTATACCTGCTTATAATTCAGAGGATCAAGTGAAAATACCTGCTAAAAAAGGTGACGAGGTTATTTGGATTTCTACATCCCCCCAAGATTTTAAAAACGCAGTACTAACTAAAGACAAAAACAATAACAAATTTATTTTACCAAGTATTCGGCTATATAAATACTGGAACTTACTCAATAATAAGCCATTCTTACCTTATGAAATAGAAAAGTATATAGTTGAAAAAACATATTATTTCATATTTTCTACACCTTCGTTAGAGGAATATTTTTTAGCTATTGCGAACGATTTACAAAGCATCGCTAAAAACGACAAACAAAAGGAATCTGTGAAATTGCTTCAGGAAAAAATCAAGGATTTACAACAGATTGTTCAAAATAATGTAACACAATTCGATGCAAATTTTTCAGCATATCTGCCACAACTAATTTAACTACTCAATTAACTTTTTAATAAAGATTGTGCTTCCTCAACTAGTATTTCACTTGAACGATTCATTAGTTCTTCCTGGCTATCTCTGAACAGCTTATAATAAGTATCGAGTATTAGTGGGCTTTTACTTCTATGTTCGAATATTTCATCTTGCAAACGTCTAGAATTACCTTCAATCATTTCTTTAGACAGGTTACCGCTTAAAGCTTCGTTCCATACTTGTTTTGAGAAAGCAACTAACTCATTGAGTCTTTTCGCCGCCTCATTGTTATCATTATATTGCTTAATACAAAACTGAAAAAATGGAATGAGCCCACTTGCTATCAAAGTAACTTGAACCAGAGTTAAATTTGCAATTAGACCAGCTATCATAATCACTGTAAATACAATCGAACCAGTATACATCAAAAACGTTGAGTACCGTTCTCTAAGTTTCGAATCCCACCAGCAATTAGTACGCTGGCAAAGTATTCTCGCAATGTGCATTGGAAGTTTCCCTACTTCAGACGAATACCAATTTCTAATTCTCTCTACATTGGTTTTTACTTTTATATGCGCATTATAATACTGGAGTACTTCTTCAACAGCAATATCGTCGACTGTTTTCAAAGGAGATACGGGTATTTTTAAAACATCACAGTCAAATAACTCTTGAATTTTTGCGGCTTTTATCCTCTTTCGTTTGATAACAGGTTCAATAAATGTTATGTCTGCAATGAACGATAGCACTCCAAATATTGCTGATATAACTGAAAGGTATGGCCTGATTAGAGCAACAGAAGACAAGAGAACTGGCAGGAAAACTGTGAGAACTATTTGACTAAGGTGCCATCTTTTAGCTGAGGAGTACAACTCTCTTTGAGCTGCTAAACGTTCCAGTTGCTTCTGTGTATTTTGATCTGTTGGAATTTGGTTCATTATCTGCTCGGAAATTCATAATTATAAAAAAGATTCCACCAATAAAAACAATCGTCAATATTCTTTTCCCGGTTATCATAGGCCTTCTCCACTCTCGAATACGCCGTTGACAATTTGGATAAAGCATCTTGTCTTTTTACATCCGTAGTACAGGCTCTAACATATCCTGATACACCCATTGGATCTTGTATACTCGCAAGGTTATTTTCATAGAGGAGTTTGATTACATGCCGAATATCAATATCATAGACTATTGACGACTCACTTTCAGCATATTTTGTCGTTCTCAACTCAAGATAGAATGAATTAATAGGTACATTATTATGAAACTTCCAAGCTTTAATTAAACGTATTAGGGGTTTAAGCTTGTAATTAAGCCTTTCGTCTTCCCTTTTCACATATGCATTATGGGCGTCAGGACTAGACTGCATCCATGAACCATCAAAGTTCGGAATATCATAGTATCCTTTGCTACCAACAGGCGTATTTATTAATCCATTAAAAGTGCTAGGTGTCACTTCTAGCGTTTCAGAAGCATAAGTGCCAAAAGGAATTTTGACAGCCGGCGTATTAACCGCAATACCATTAGTACTCCAAAAGGTACTTTCGAGCGCCTCTCTAACTTTACGTAATGTATACCCCGAGTCATAAGAAACATTTTTAACTGGGATCACAGCAAAATAGTCAGTATCGCTGTAATGTCTTACTCCTGTACCATTTCCAAATGAGCCTGTCTCAAAAAAATTATAACAACCGAAATTATTTTCTAAACATGACTTGACAGAATCTTTATGTGATTTTGCCTTGTTTTGTTCTGTAGCAGAAGGTGCCAGCCATGAGAGGAAAGTATCAAATGCTTGTTCCAGTGTTTTCGCCATTGTTGATTAGTGTTTACAACTTTTTTGAATAAATCTACATATAATATGTAGTTAACAAATTACACAAAAAACAAGTAATTCTAAAGTCAGAATTGTTCAAGTCTATTTATTGCTAACCAAATTTTATTAGGATTCATAGGAACGACAGATACGTATTAATTTTCTTTGTGGAAAATCCTTAAATAATTGGTCTGAAGTTTTGTGATTGGCTCAAAAATTTCAAAGAGTAATAATTGACCATTTGTAAGTTGGTTAAACCCGATTTGCCAAGTGTCGAATTTTTCACGATTTATTTTATCTGTAATTTTGCTTATTGTTAGTGGCTTGCCATCAGCAATATCAATAGCTTTGAAATGATTGCCATCAAATCTCCAGTCTGAAACAGACAACTTAACAGATGAATAATGAATTTTACCGTCTTGCTGTAATTGCGGATCAAAAATTAGTGATACAAATAAGTGCAATATGGTTGGCTCTGATTTATTGTTTATGAAAACAGGCGATACAGAAAAAGCTATGTATTTCTTCCCTTGCATTGATACAATAACACCTTTCGTAACGAATTGACGTAATTGGTCAATTAAACTGTAATAGCTATCCATCCTGACTTTACGTAGTTCAGGGTTTTCATATAGCCCGTTTATTAAATCAAAAATCCAATACACTTTATGAATAATTGCCACGCCGCCAATCCCGTTGTCTAATCTGTGGACTTTCCTATTGCGCAGTTTCCGCATATTATGAATACGCTCCTTATCTTCTGTTTCAAAATAATTGTTCACAAAGAACCAGTCTATGAGCTTTTCAAAACTTTCCTTAGAACGTTGGCCATGTATTTCTTTCCATCGTGTCGATATTGCTTTATCCAGTAAAAAGATTGCCTGAGTAATAGCAATCTCAATAAATGAATATTCATAATAACTATGTAGTAATAGTTTCTGTGCCTGCAATCCTCCTTCCTTTATTTCATCAGCTACCTCATCTTTGAAAAATACTGGCTCTAAGATATTGTCATGGAAGGATTGTAATGTTGTAATTACCTCAAAGCCTTGCCATATATCATCTTTTATCAATTCCATATTTAAAAATAGTAATTAGATACAGAGGTATGCTGTGATTTTATTCTCATTGCTACAAGTCATAAGAATTTGTATAACATCTATAAATATTGCCATATATTTGAGCGTTGAACAGACTTTATAGATTCACCCATGAGTAACGCTCCCTCTGCATATATCCGCGAAGCTACTAAGGCCAAATCATTAGTCTTGATGTCTAATCCTGATAATTCGAATGAATTACTTACATCAGGATTTTTGAAGGACTCAATTGATGCAAAGAATTATATTATCAATACCGAATCAGGGGTATTTGTTGATGCTATGATTGAAGTAATACAAGCTGATCTAAATGAAGTATTCCCACTAAAAGTTGCTGAAGGTTTAAAATTGACCTCTAAATATGAAGAATGGCTTAAAACTCATTATAATGATAATCAATTCAGGAGTTTTGATTTTATCCTTAAACCATTCAGCATCGGTTTTTTAGTCAACCTCTATAATGAAAAACACGATGATATAATTACTTTTTATAAACACTGGCTTAATGAAGACTCCTTAACACTTTACCGTTTTGATGAATATTTTTTTGATTCACTCCCTCTTTTACAAATAGGCATAGAAGAAATATGCAGCGTATTACTTGCAGAAAGCCACCATTCAGAAGGGCATACACAACACGAAAAAACAAAGTTCGTTTTGAAGCTTGCCTCGACAAACTTTGAGCGTGCCCTCGAATTATATCATTATGGAAAATCAAATAAGCTGGATTCCAATGCCCCATTATTTGCTCTGTTATTAGCCGGTTTATATAATAATGGCTTTGAGGATGCTTTAGCAGATGCCAAGGCTTACTTTGGCAGCAATCAAAGTATAACCCTTATTTTCCTTGGTGCTATAACTGCCAAATCATCTGATTTAGTTGACTATACAATTAACCTGTCAACAAGTATAGATTTAACGAACCCAGAAGCAGTAAACGCCTATGTTTTTACGTTACATAAAATATTAATGGTGAAAATTGAACAACATCAGGTTGATGCGATTTTCAATGTGTTTTTCCATTTACTATCTCAAAAGATTGATTTAATTTCCAATAACGTCTTAGGCACTTTATCTCAGCTCATTAAAGGTTATGAACAGCAACGATGTGATTTGTTGGTTAAAGGTATATTACAGCAACTAATTAACATCAATGCACTCAAGCATTATTTTACGACTTTTGAAAACCCAACTTACTTTTTTGAACTTTTGGAATATAGCTGCGTAGCGTTAAGACACAGGGTCAACGTCAAAGTATTCGAAAGCGGCTTTGAGCATTTTATAAATAAAAACTATACAGGAACGGAACAATATATGCTCCGGTTTCTGACTCATGACAATATGAATGTCAGGATTGGGATACTTAAACTTTGGATAAGTACAAGACGTCGTGGGCATCAGCTAAACCTTACCTTGCTTGAAACAGAAATAGAGCAACTTAGGGCAGCAGAAGCCATGATTGCATTTCCTTTTGGGCTTGAAGAAATATTGCCTAACCTCTTATCTCTTCGATTATCGCCGTTTGCAAATGTTAAAGTATACCTGCAAGGATCACTATCTATGCTTGTTTTAGAGGCTTATCATGAGTATGCGATGGAGTTGATTGAAAAAAACATTACTGACTCTAGCGAGGATAAACAATTTATTAAACCCATAAAAAACGCACTCCTTACCTATAACAAAATGCGAAAGCGAAAGAAGGAAGTAAAGGATTTAGACCCCAGAGCAAATGAAAAAAGTGCTTTACAACAGTATTATAAACTTGAAGGGGAAAATCATGCGAAGGCAATAAATGAGGTTAACAAGGACGAAAACACATTTCTTTCCCATGTAAAGCAGATAAACATAGTTAGGGGAAACGCCTGGAAGATTAAGGAAGAGATATTTCTCCGCTCGGCAGGTATGAATCATCGTTTGCAATAGATATGAGAATGTATAAGAACCCTGACCAGTTTGAAATGAAAATGAATTTTCCACAAGCCCAATTTTAGATGGAAATAAAAAATATCATAGTTAAAGAGTACTTGGAATCATTGACGGAAAAAGATGAGCTCAACAGGATATTCCCTTTACTTTTAGAATCCCTGAATTTTCAGATTTTATCAAAACCTACTGAGTATTTAGGCTTACAGGAATATGGTAAGGATATTGTAGCTATTGGCATAGATGAAGATGGCATTAAAAAGCGATTTTATTTTGAATTGAAAGGCGGTGCTGACCGCAACATTACTGATGAGAATTTCTATGGAAAGGATGGCATATACGATTCGCTGATTCAGGCAACCTACGATAAATTTATTTCGGCCTACCCTAAATTTGATAAACTACCGCTGAAGATTGTTATTGTCCATAATGGTGTTATCAAAGGCTCTGTACAGTCAACTTTAGAGAATTTCTTTATCCAACAGTCTAATGGTACGGACAACAAGACATACGACAGGTGGGACATTTCTAAGCTGACACTTCTTTTTTCTGAGCATTTGTTCAACCCTTATTTGCTTGTCAACAAAGAAAACACACGGTTATTTAACAGAATCCTGATTAATCTGGATAGTTACGAAGGTGTATCACCGGATTTTGTTGAACTTATTCAATCTGTTTTGAGTAAGGGGAAATGGAAACCTGCAAAAAAATCTTTGAGCAGGCAGTGGAAACTTGCTTTTGAAACCATTAAGTTACTCTCATTCATTATTTATACGGAATCCAAAGAATACAACAATCTTGATATTGCAAAACGCTATCTCTCTCAGCTCATACTTCAATTCTGGCATTGGATATTGGTGCATAAAGCAGAGCACGACAAATATGTGAGAAGTTATTTTGATATCGTTTTGAAATTTTACTGCAATGTGATGGAAGAATATTTCAAAAGGGTATTACCCATCGCCTTGATGCCTAACGGTATATTTTCAGAAGAAGCCGGAAGGTATGAACAGGTTGGGTATACCATGCGCACATTTGATGTATTGAATTACTTTCTTCTATTCGTACAAATGGATAAGGCATTAAACAGCCCTGTAGATGCCAGTCAAGTTAGAAGTATCCTCGTCGAAGTTCTTAACAGGAATAATGTATCCTCAAGGCCATTATTGGATATACATTCATCACCAATTGCGAGTGTATTGCTTATGTTTGTTGAGCATAATGATGTAGCATCAGCCAGAAGTTATATCCGAAATATATCTACCAATTTAAAGTGGGGAAAGGAATCCTATAATCGTCTCCCCGATGCTAACAACAGTGTGGAAAACGTAATAAGGCTCATAGTTAACCAAGAGAAATCAGTCTATTATATTGATAGTACATCCCTGCTTATACCTGTCCTACTAGAGTTCACAGCTATATTTGACTTAGAAGAAGAATATGTTGCGTTAAGGGATTTTGTATTAAAATATAAGATTGACTTAGGCTTATTTGTTCCTCATCATGGTAAAAATTCTGAATCAAAAGCCCTTATTCAAGATACTAAGCACGATTTGGAAGAACAGTTATTTTCAAAATCATTTTATGATGGATATCAATCAGAGCTTAGGTTAGTAGACGACCAGCTTCATAATGCATTTCAAAATATTCCATTGCCATTTGCGGAGTTCAAACAGAAAATCATTGACCGTATATCTGAATTTGAGTATGATTACCGCACGGATGCATGTGGGTATGGATTTCTGAGAGAACTTGCACACATATTTTACCAAACGCCATACTTTCCGGATAAATGGCGCAATTTTCTAAAGCCGGCAGAATAAAAGATTACTTCTTTTCACCATTGAGTAAATTGAGTATAAGCTCATTTTGAGAGGTAAGTTTTTTAAGTAGCTCATTATTTTCTGCTACTAAAGAGGGCTCAAGTGATTGCATTTTTTTGTAAAGTTCATGATGTTCGTTTTCGATTTTCTTTTTTTCTTCCAAGAGTAAAATGTATCGATGTTCTAGGTCAGTTATATCATGTTTATGATACAGTTGATTGCTGGTAAAATGGCTATCTGTTATTTTCTCTGAATGACCGGCTGTATCATGTGTAGGCTGGTTATAACTTTTGTACACCTCTAAATCAATAGAAAAACCTTTACTGACAGCATCTAAGAATTTATCACTTACTAGTTTTTCGCCTTTTTCTATACGACTCACAGTCGTTTGCGAACGTAGAATACGTTTGGCAAATTCCTCTTGATTAAGCCCCGTACTCCCCCTGAATTTCTTTAAATCGAAAACCTTCATTGAATATATAACTGAACTACAGCGTTTAATAAATATCTTTTCATGGTTTATTATGCCTTTTTATTACTTTTGCATAAATTAAACGTTATCAAATGTACAATATTTTAGACACATAAGCAAGGATTAGCATACAAAAGACGGGATTTTAGGCATAATAAGGAATAATTAATGTAAATGGAACTTAATAAAACCTACCGATATAAACTCAAAGAGTGGCTCTCTACCTATAGTACACAGCGTAAGCGACTAACAATAAACAAGTTAGTCAAAGAAAGCGGACAGAGTAAGTATACAATAAAACGAGTCATGTATATGAAGAAAGATGACACAAGTTATGTTCGTCGCGAAACAATCGAAGCTATATGTAAGATATTGAATAAAGACACTACCGATTTTGAATACCCTACAATTAAAAAGTAATGAATTCCAATATGGAGCAAGTGCTGGAATTATACCATTCCCTTTCCGCACTGCAACCAAGATACGAGGAGCTATACCTTGCCTTGGAAGAACAATACCAGTCATGCCAATGCTATGCTTGCAAGGTACGCATGATTACATTCAGTATGGAACTGACTAGTTTAAACTCAAATGTCAGGAATTTGGAAGCACAATTACTGCCTTCCATCACAAGCATACTTGACAGGCTATCAGTTAAATACAAAGTCAGTAATGGGCATATTGTCATCCTATAGGATACATCATTTGTAACAATTTTAATTACCCGACGATAGGCATACCTGTCGTATGCTTCACTTTTTCAGGTAATAATGGCTAATAATCCAACAGCAGACACTAAGCGTTTCTTTGAGGAACGAATGGCATTACTTGGCATTAGTAGTGATATGGTGGAGATTGATTTGTATACGGATAGCTTTACAAACACCGAATATCATAGCTTGCCTAACACAAAAAAGAAATATAGGATTTTTGAAGCAAATGATAAAGGCATAGGCATCTTACTATATTCTATAAAAAAAGAAGTACAATGGTTCAGAAGCATAGAAGGGAAGCAGAAAACAAGAGAGTACCGACAAACCAGGTTGTTATACCCTAAAACAAGGAAAGACAATGCTGTACAGAAATACGATATACCTAAGGGGCAAAAGACACTGCCTTTTTTCCCGCCATTATTACTCGATTACTTTGAATCAGGCGAAACATTAGATACATTATATCTGACTGAAGGGCATTTTAAGGCGTATAAAGCGACCATGCATGGCATTTACTGCATTGGGTTACCCTCAATTACTTGCCTCAGAGACAAGGAAGGGTTCATGCATGAAGATATTATTGCACTAATCAAGAGATGTCAGGTACAGAGATTGATATGGCTACACGATGGCGACTGTCGCAATATTACAGCCAAAGAAATTAACAGTCTTATTGACCTTTCTACAAGGCCTTACACTTTTTACAAAAGTGTGGAGTCCTTTCATGACCTGATGAGCAAGGAAGGTATCAGGCTGTATTTTGCTCATATAAACTCTTCAGAACTTACAGGAAGCCCCAAAGGCATTGATGATTTACTTTGTTTACTAAATGCTACAGAACAAGAGGAAGCTGCTAAGGAGTTCAATGATTTCAGGGTACAAAAAGCAGGTATATTTAACGGCATATACCTTACAAGGATTGAAATTACACGCTCAACACGATTGGTGTATCAGTATTTTATGCTGGATAGTGTGGACGATTTTTATCATTTTCATTTAGAACAACGTGCAGAACTCAAAGAAACTCCTTTCAAATTCTTTGGTACTACTTATCAATATGACCATAGCTCGCAAAAATGTGCTATTGTAACTCCTAAAAGTGCTGCCAATTATTTCAGGGTAGGAGATACCTATTACCAATATGTAGAAATACCAGATCAGTGGAATACGATTATAAAAACTTTTGAACGCAGGGAACGTAAAACCATATTAGAAGATAACGGCAAAGAAATCTTTGAGCATATACGTAAATACACCTCATTTTGTAATGTACCGAGCCATACAGATTATCAACAAGTGATTCATAATTGCTATAACCTATATCATCCTTTTGACTGGCAACAAGATGAAGCAGATATAGCCTGTCCTCATACACTGGGGTTTATCAAGCATATTTTTGGTACAGAGCAAGTACTGTTAGATAAGAATGATACTGATAGTGCTATTGAACGTTGGGAGATAGGGCTTGACTATTTACAATTATTATATCAAAAGCCTCAGCAGGTGCTTCCCATACTATGTTTAATCAGTAAAGAGCGGCAAACAGGTAAAACAACTTTCGGGGACTGGCTGAAGGAACTATACAAGGAAAATATGGCTATTGTGGGGAATGCTGACTTGAAAAGTGAATTTAACGCCCATTGGATAAGCAAGCTGATTGTAATGGTAGATGAGACCAAGGTTGACCAGGAAGTGGTGGTAGAAAGATTAAAAGCATTGTCAACGGCCAAGTCCGCTATTTGGAACAGTAAAGGTAAAGACCAGAAAAGCATACCTACTTTTGCAAAATTCATACTAATCTCTAACAGAGAAGAAGATTTTATCCGTATCGACAAACACGAAATCCGGTTTTGGGTTATTCGT
>Ga0164290_1002247_pt1 | contig 15280 bp, 12 predicted proteins | sample Micstemetagenome_FD_108782 | JGI IMG/M metagenome (GOLD analysis project Ga0164290, IMG submission 108782) | Contaminated culture microbial community from soil near Moab, Utah, USA - Microcoleus steenstrupii SON62 (Illumina Assembly) | ecosystem: Environmental > Terrestrial > Soil > Soil crust... | reverse complement strand
CCTTTCCGCATCGGCGTGCTGGGCAGCGAGGTGGTGCTGGACGAGTTCCGCCGTACCGCCACGGCCAGCTCGGTGGCCGGCCGCGCCGTCGAGGTGCTGCGCCTGTTGCGGCCCGAGCTGCCGGAAGGTCTGCATGCCGTCTTCGTCACCCGCGCCATGGCGGCCCACGCGGCCGCCATCATGGCCGCGGCGCGCGGCCGGCCGGTCCTGACCATCACGGAGCAGGCGGGCGACGACATCGCCGGCATCATCAATTTCGTCCTCGTCGACAACAAGGTGCGCTTTGACATCTTGTTGCCCCCGGCCCTGCAAAGCGGCCTCAAGATCAGTGTGCGCCTGCTCGGTGTCGCGCGCCGGGTCGACGGGCGTTCATGAGCAGAGCCATGTTCAAGCTGACGCTGCAAAAAAGACTGGTTGGCGTCACCATGCTGACCGCGCTGGTCGCCTTGCTGGTGGCCCTGGGCGCCATGGTGGCCTACGACCTGCGCGCCTATCACGAGGGCTGGGTGGCCGAGCTGCGGACCCAGGCCGAACTGCTGGGCCATTCGACGGCGCCGGCCCTGGAGTTCGACGACGTCAAGGTCGCCAGCGAGAACCTGGCCCTGCTGCGCCTGCAGCCGCGGGTGCGCGCCGCGGCCATCTATGCGGCCGACGGCGAGCGCTTCGCCTCCTATGTGGCCCGCGGCGCCGAGGGCGCGCTGCCGGCCCGCTCGGCCGCCAGCGGCGTGCAACGCAGCGACGGCGACATCGCCATCGTGCTGCCCATCCAGCAGGACGGGCGCACCATCGGCAGCGTCTACCTGCGCGCCGAGTACGCGCTGCGCGAGCGGGTGCTGACCTATCTCGGCATCGCCTTTCTCGTCGCGCTGGCGGCGCTGGGGGTGGCGCTGGTGCTGTCAACGCGGCTGCAGCGCGCCGTCGTGCAGCCCATCCTGGCCATCAACGAGGTGGCGCGCGACGTCATGCAGCGCCAGGACTACTCGCGGCGCGCACCCAAGGCGACCGACGACGAGGTCGGCGACCTGGCCGACTCCTTCAACGGCATGCTGGGCGAGATCGAGAAGCATGCGCTGGAGATCCTGCGCCTGAACGCCCAGCTGGAGGCGCGCGTGCGCGAGCGCACCGCCCAGCTGGAGCGCTCCAACGAGGAGCTGCGTCTGGCCACGGCCGTGGCCGAGAAGGCCAACCGCGCGAAGTCGGAGTTCCTGTCCAGCATGAGCCATGAGCTGCGCACGCCGCTGAACGCCATCATCGGCTTCGGCCAGCTGCTGGGCACGAGCATCGTCGACGCCAAGCCGGAACGGCGCCAGGAGTTCGTCGACCACATCGTCGGCGCCGGCAAGCATCTGCTGACGCTGATCAACGAGATCCTCAACCTGGCCCGCATCGAGAGCGGCCATGTGGAGCTGTCGCTGGAGCCGGTGCCGATGGACGACGTGCTCAACGAATGCCGCAAGATGATCGAGCCGCTGGCGCGCCAGCGCGGCATCAGGACGCAGTTCGCCTGCAGCAGCGGCAATGTGGCCCTGGCCGACCGCATGCGGCTCAAGCAGGTGGTGCTCAACCTGGTGGGCAATGCGATCAAGTACAACCGTCCCAACGGCTCGGTCGACGTGGAGTGCAACCGGCTCGGCGCCCAGTACGTGAGGCTGTCGGTCAAGGACACCGGGGCGGGCCTCAAGCCGGAACAGGTCCAGGCCCTGTTCCAGCCCTTCAACCGCCTCGGCCAGGAGGGCGGTCCCGAGCAGGGCACGGGCATCGGCCTCGTGGTCACCCAGCGCCTGGTGGAACTGATGGGCGGCGAGATCGGCGTGCACAGCGAGCCCGGCGTGGGCAGCGTGTTCTGGGTGGACCTGCGCGCCAGCGAGCTGCCTGCCGCACGCGCGCCCGAGACCCACTGGGGCGACCTGGCCGGCCTGTCGGCGCCGGCGCGCGATGGCGAGGCGCCGGCCACGGTGCTCTATGTGGAAGACAACCCGGCCAGCCGGCAGCTCGTCGAGCAGCTGCTGGCGAATCGCCGCGACCTGCACGTGGTCTCCGCCGACGACGGCGAGCGCGGCGTGGAGCTGGCGCGCGAACTGCGGCCGGACGTCATCCTGATGGACAACAACATGCCGCGCATGACCGGGCGCGAGGCCCAGGCCATCCTGCACCGCGACCCGCGCACGGCCCACATTCCCATCATCGCGCTGACGGCCAACGCCATGCCCGACGCCGCCGCCTCCGGCCTGGCCGCGGGCTATTTCCGCTACCTGACCAAGCCGCTGGAACCCAAGCGCCTGCTGGAGGCGCTGGACAGCGCACTGGCGATGGCGCGCGCGCGGCGCGACGCGCGGGACTGAGACCAGCGGGCCTTCGCCACGGCCGGCGGGGCTGGCTGCAGCCGGCCGGCCCGCGAGGGCTTGTTCAGGCCTTGCGCCGGCGCAGCACCGCCAGGCCCATCAGCGCCAGCCCGACCAGGCTCAGCGACGCCGGTTCCGGCAGGCGCATGCTGTCGTCGCGCACCAGCATGCCGCGGATGCTGTCGGTCGTGGACTCGACGCCCGACGAGCGGCGGAAGACGAAGTAGTCGCGCGACATGCCTTCGCGGAAGCTGGTCTCGCCGAGGACGCTGGCGAACCACAGATAGAGGCCGTCCCCGAAGTCGTACAGCGCGTCGACGACGGAGCGGTCGTCGCTGAAGATGACCGAGATGTCGTCCCTGTCGTTGTCCAGGCTGGCGGGGTCGCTGTTGACCAGGTCGGCCAGGGTGTTGGTGTAGCCGCCGCCCACGGCGCTCGTGATCTTCACGTCCACGATGTTGCCGTTGGCGCCGGTGAAGCCGCCGGTGAAGCCGCCGGCGGCGACCGCCGCGTCGCTGAAGGTCATCGTCATGGAGAAGCCCGCGTCTGCGCCGCAATCGGGGCTGGCGCAGACCCAGCGGTAGGTGACGTCGGCCGAAGCCGCCGTCGCCAGGGTGAACAGGCCGGCGGCCAGCGCGGCGCGGAACATGGTGTGCATGAGAACCTCGGGCAGTGGTGTTGAGTGCCCTCATCCTCGCCACCGCCGGTTTCAGGCCGGCTTCACCGGGCCGGCCCGCAGGTTTCAATTGTTCTAGGCGACGCAGCCCCGGGTGTTCACGTACAGCGCATACAGCGAATGCGTGCTCGCCATGAAGAGGCGGTTGCCCTTGGCGCCGCCGAAGCAGAGGTTGGCACAGCGCTCGGGCAGGTGGATGTGGGCCAGGGGCCGGCCGGTCGGGTCGTAGACCTTGACGCCGTCCAGCTGCGATGCATCCGCGCCGGCGCTGCCGTCGCTGCCGAAGCCGCACCAGAGATTGCCCTGCACGTCGACCGCCATGCCGTCGAAGGCGCCGGGGCCGCCGGCGTCGACGAGGAGGCGCTTGTTGCGTAGGCGCGCGCCGTCCACGTCATAGGCCCAGATGCAGCGATGCGGCGTGGCGCGGCTCTCCACCACATAGAGCACCCGGCCATCCGGGCTGAAGGCCAGGCCGTTCGGTCCGTTGAGGTCGTCGAGCTGCAACGTCGGCTCCCCCGTCGCGGCGTCGATGCGGTAGACGCCCTGGGCCAGCTCGGGCTCGGCCTTCTCGCCCTCGAAGTCGCTCAAGATGCCGAACAGCGGGTCCGTGAACCACAGGCTGCCGTCCGCTGCGCAGCTGATGTCGTTGGGCGAGTTCAGCCGCCTGCCGTCGAAGCGATCCGCCAGCACGGTGATGCGGCCGTCGTACTCGGTGCGGGTGATGCGCCGGGTCAGATGCTCGCAGCTGACAAGCCGGCCCTGGCGGTCGCGCACATGGCCGTTGGCGTTGTTGCTGGGGTTGCGGAAGTCGCTGACGGCGCCGGTCGTCTCGTCCCAGCGCAGGATGCGGTTGTTGGGGATGTCCGAGAACAGCAGGTAGCGGCCATCGCCGAACCACACCGGCCCCTCGGCCCAGGCGAAACCCGTGGCGAGCTGCTCGATACCGGCGGCGAACAGGCGCAGCGGCAGGAAGGCCTCGTCCAGCACTTCGATGGCGGGGTCGGGCCGGCGCCCATTGGGCGTGAAGGCGATCTTCATGCCTGAGGCTCCTTCTCGAAAGGACCGAGCGCGACGAAGCCGCCGCCCTGGCAGCGCACTTCGGGCCTGGCGGGGTCGACCCAGGGCTCGGCGGCCTCGACCGCGGCGCGCCAGGGCTCCGAGCTGTCCCGGGGCCGGAAGCCGATGTGGCTGGCACTCGCGTTGTCCCACCACACGGAGCGGTTGGCGCTCATGCCGTAGATGATGCTGTGGCCGACGACGGGCGCGCTCAGGGCCGCGACGATGAGGCGCTCGAGGTCGTCGAAGCTCAGCCAGCTCGACAACATGCGCCGGTCCGTCGGCACCGGCCAGCAGGAGCCGATGCGCAGGGACACGGTCTCCAGGCCGTAGCGGTCGAAATAGAACTGGGCCAGGTCCTCGCCGAAGGCCTTGGACAGGCCGTAATAGCTGTCCGGCCGCGGCGCGGCCCGCGGCGTGATGGTCTCGCCCTGGCTGTAGAAGCCGGTGACGTGGTTGGAGCTGGCGAAGACGATGCGCCTGGCGCCGCGCTGGCGGGCCGCCTCGTAGACGTTGTAGGCGCCGACGATGTTGGCCGGCAGCACGACGTCGAAGGGCTTCTCGATGGACACGCCGCCGAAATGCAGCACGGCGTCGACGCCCTTGAGCAGGGACTGCATGGCGGCCAGGTCCTCGAGGCGGGCCTGAACGACCTCTTCGCCTTCTCCGGCCGGGTCCATGCCGGCCAGGTCGGACAGGCGCAGCACGTCGCAGTAGGCCTTCATGCGCGGCCGCAGCACACGGCCCAGGTTGCCGGCGGCGCCGGTCAGGAGGAGGCGCTTGAAGCGCAGTCCGGTCGGTTGTTCCATGTCGTCGTCCAGGTGATCCATGTGGTGGGCCGAGCGCCGGGCCGCCCCAAGCGGGCCCGGCGGGCGATGTGCCGGCGCTCGATGCCGCAAGCATCGCCGTCCCCGCGGGGGCTGAGGCCGGACACATGGCGCCCAGTGGGCGGCATGTGCCTGCCGAAGGGCCGCGGCTCAAGCCGCGGCGCGGTCTGCAAGACCGACCCGACTAGAACGCGTTCAGCGCGTCGAGGCCGGGCGAGGGGCTCCACGCAACTGGGGGCGCAGCCGCGGGGCCGCGTCGGACTGGCGTCGGACCAGCTCGAAATCCATGAGCTCATGCTCGCAGGGCAGAGGCTCTCCGCTGCGGCGCGCCTTGATGTGTCGCACCAGCAGGTCCACCGCCGCGCCGGCCATCTCCATGATGGGCTGGCGCACGGTCGTCAGCTCGGGCCAGATCGTCGTCGCCAGCGGCGCGTCGTCGAAGCCGACGACGGTCAGGTCGCTGGGCACGTCCAGGCCCATGCGGTGGGCGATGGCGACGGTGGCCGCGGCCATGTCGTCGTTGCTGGCGAAGACGGCCGTCGGGCGGCGCTCCTGGGCCAGCAGTTGCTCGGCCGCGTCCAGGCCCGAGCGGTAGGTGAACAGGCCCTGGGCGACGACCTCTTCCTCCTCGATGTTCAGTCCCGCATCCGTCATGGCTGCATGGAAGCCGGCCAGGCGGCGCGCGCTGCTGCTCTGGTAGGGGTCGCCGATGATGAAGCCGAGGCGGTGGTGGCCCAGGTTGAGCAGGTGGCGCGTCATCTCGTAGGCCGCCTGGTAGTCGTCGATGCTGACGGCGCAGACGTCTTCCGGCGGCTGGCCGGCCGACACCACGACGGCCGGCGTTTCGGTCTCGGCGACGAGCTTGAGCAGGGGTCGCGAATCGCAGAAGGGCGGCGGCAGGATCAACCCGTCGATGCCGTTGGCGATCATCTCCGCCACCGGCTTTTCCTCACCGTCACGCGCCGCCTCGCAGCGCTGGACGACCAGCTGCACATGGCGCAGGCTGGCCTTGTTCAGCAGGCCGATCAGGAACTCGTTCAGGTAGCCGGCCGTCGGGTCCGTGTAGAGCATGCCGATGCGGATGGGCTCGGAGCCGGCCAGGTGGCGGGCCGCCTGGTTGGGCACGTAGTTCAGCTCCTTGACCGCGGCCTGCACCTTCTCGCGCGTGCCGGGCCTCACGTTCTGCTCGCCGTTGATGACCCGCGACACCGTCATCGGCGACACGCCCGCGAGTTCGGCCACGTCGGCGATGGTGGCGACCTTGGTGCTGCGACCGGCCCGTGCGCTTGGCTTCAAAGTGGTCCCTCGACTGGTGATGGGGTTGTTTGCGCAATCATATTTCGGAAGCCGGGCTGGCCTGGGCGGCATCCACCGGCGGGCATGGTTCCGCTCCCGCGACAGGGCAGCGCCACAGAGATGCGGGAGATTTCCAGCTTGCGCAAGGCAAAATGGTAGCGCTACATTAAAGCCCACAGCAAGCCATCAAAGGTGCTTCGAGCGCCTGCCCGAGGAGACCGACCTGAGCCCACGCCACGCTGCTTTGGCACCTGCCTCGAATGCCGTGGCTTGCGGCTGATCCACCCCTTTCGCGCTGCCGCGCCCACCGCCCCCGTCCCCGTCTCTGAGGGCCGCCACCTTCGTGCGGCCGCCGCCGGAACCTCATGATCACCAATCCCATCCTGCCCGGCTTCCACGCCGACCCCTCGATCTGCCGCGTCGGCGACGACTACTACGTCGCCACCTCCACCTTCGAATGGTGGCCCGGCGTGCGCATCCACCATTCCCGCGACCTGAAGCACTGGCGCCACCACAGCTATGCCTGCACGCGCCAAAGCCAGCTCGACCTGAGCGGCCACCCCGACTCGGCCGGCGTCTGGGCCCCTTGCCTCAGCTACTCGGGCGGCCAGTTCTGGCTGATCTACACCGATGTGCGCTCGACCTTCGGCGCCTTCAAGGACACGCACAACTACCTCATCACCGCGCCCAGCATCGACGGGCCCTGGAGCGAGCCGGTCTACCTGAACAGCTCGGGCTTCGATCCCAGCCTCTTCCACGACGAGGACGGCCGCCACTGGCTCGTCAACCAGCAGTGGATCCACCAGCCCGGCAAGCACCACTTCAACGGCATCCTGCTGCAGGAGTACGACCATGAGGCGAAGCGCCTGGTCGGCCCGGTGAAGAACATCTATGCCGGCACCGAGCTGGGGGTGGTCGAGGGCCCGCACCTGTACCGCCGCCAGGGCTGGTACTACCTGCTGACGGCCGAGGGCGGCACCTTCTACGAGCACGCCGTCACGCTGGCCCGTTCACGAAACATCGACGGGCCCTACGAGACCCTGCCCGGCAACCCGCTGCTGACGGCCTGGCAGCAGCCCACCGACGGCCTGCAGCGCAGCGGCCACGCCAGCCTCGTCGAGACGCAGAACGGCGACTGGTACATGGTCCATCTCTGCGGCCGCCCGCTGGAGTGGAGCGGCCCGCATGCCGACCGGCAGAACGGGGTCTACGAGGGCCTGCACTGCCCGCTGGGCCGCGAGACGGGCTTGCAGCGCATCGTCTGGCGCGACGACGACTGGCCCGAACTCGAAGGCGGCGGTAATGCGCCGCGGCTGCAGACGACCGAGCCCGGCCTGCCCGAGCATGTGTTCGCTGCGGAGCCGGCGCGTGACGATTTCGACGCGGCGACGCTCGGTCCGCATTTCAACGCGCTGCGCGTCCCTTTCGACGAAAGCTGGATCTCGCTGACCGAGCGCCCCGGCTGGCTGCGCCTCAAGGGCCGCGAGTCGCTGATGAGCCTGTTCGAGCAGAGCCTGGTGGCGCGCCGCCAGCAGCACTTCAACTGCCGCGTCGAGACGCGCCTGGAGTTCGCGCCCCAGCTCTTCCAGCAGATGGCCGGCCTGGTGACCTACTACAACACCGCCAACCACGCCTATCTGCATGTCAGCCGCGATGTGGACTCGGGCCGGCGCGTGCTGCGCCTGACCGTCAACCGCGACCTGGCGCTGAGCGAGCCGGCCACACCCGTCGAGCTGGCCGAGGGGGCGGTGGACCTGGCCATCGAGTTCCGCCACGACTGCTACCAGTTTCAGTTCCGCCAGGGCGAGGCGGCGTGGCGGGACATCGGCCCGGCCCTGGATACCGCGATGCTCAGCGACGAGTTCGCGACCCGTTTCGCCAACGGCTTCGCACGCAGCTTCGGCTTCACGGGCAACTTCGTCGGCATCGCCTGCCAGGACCTGTCGGGCCAGCGGCTGGCGGCCGACTTCGATCACTTCACCTATGAAGCCTGGCCCTGAGGCCTGACTCAGCCAGAACAACAGACGAGACAAACATGGCCACCACCCATCAGCCCTTGTCCTTCATGGAGAAGGCCGGCTACAGCTGCGGCGATGCCGCGGCCAACCTGGTCTTCATGTCCATGATCCTGTTCCAGCTGAACTTCTACACGGATGTATTCGGCCTGAGCGCGAACACGGCGGCGGCCATCCTGCTGTGGCCGCGGCTGTGGGATGCCGTGTTCGATCCGGTGATGGGTGTGCTGGCCGACCGCACCAACACGCGCTGGGGCAAGTTCAGGCCCTGGGTGCTCTGGACCTCGGTGCCCTGGGCGGTCGTCATGGTGCTGGCCTACACCGCGCCGGACCCGGCCTGGGGCTGGAGCACCGGCATGGTGGTGGCCTATGCCGGCATCACCAACACGCTCCTGATGACGCTCTACAGCATGAACAACATGCCCTACTCGGCCATGAGCGGCGTCATGACGGGCGACCTCCACGAGCGCACCAAGCTCAACTCCTACCGCTTTGTCTCGGTCAATGTCGCGCAGTTCGCCGTCGGGGGCCTGACCCTGCCGCTGGTCGCCAAGTTCGCCGAAGGCGCAGACCGCGCCCATGGCTGGCAGGTGACGATGACGATCTGGGCGGTCGCCTGCCTGGTGCTCTTCCTCGTCACCTTCTTCACCACGCGGGAGCGCATCCAGCCCATCGTCGAGACCAACTCGTCGCCCCGGCAGGACTTTGCCGACCTGCTGAAGAACGGCCCCTGGATCTCGCTGGTGCTCTACACCCTGTTCCAGTTCGCCATGCTGTCCCTGCGCGGCGGCGCCCACTACAACTACTACCACCACTATGCCGACAAGGCGGCCATGTTCGACTTCCTTGCCGCCCTCGGCCTGACGACGCCGTCCGCGGACAGCACCGGCAGCCTGGCCGACAGCCTCGGCTACATCGTGCACGGCACCCGCGACCAGCTGGCCAGCTCCAACGTCGCCGACGTCTTCAACAGCCTCGTCAACATGGCCGGCACGGCGACGACCATCGTCTTCATCATGGCCTCCATGGGCCTGTCGGCGCGCTACGGCCGGCGCGCCATCGGCATCGTCTGCTTCGGCCTGTGCACGCTGACGGCCTGCGCCCTGTACCTGCTGCCGCCGGACGCCGTCTGGGCCATGCTGGGCCTGCAGGTGCTGAGCGCCGTCGTCTATGCGCCCACCGTCGCCGTCATGTGGTCCATGTATGCCGACGCGGCCGACTACTCGGAATGGCAGACCGGCCGCCGTTTCACCGGCATGGTCTTCGCCACCATCGGCTTCTCGCTGAAGGCCGGCCTGGCCCTGGGCTCGGCCAGCCTGCTGTGGCTGCTGGCCGGCTTCTTCGGCTACGACACCCAGCTGCCGACGGCGCCCAACGCCATCGAGGGCTATCGCGTGGCCTCCAGCTTCGTCGTCGGCGGCCTGTTCGCGGCCTGCACGCTGTGCCTGCTGGGCAACAAGCTCGACAAGGACACCACGCTGCGCATGGCCGCCGAACTCGAGCAGCGCCGCCGCCAGGCCGGCGTCAACGCCGATGACGACGCCGGCCCGGCCCAGCCTGTGCCCGCCACCGCTTAGAGCTTCATTCACCCCGATCCCGCTGCAAGGACCCTCGCCATGAGCACCGCCTATTCCGATCTCCCCGTCGTCCAGTACGAAGGCCCCCAATCCACCAACCCGCTGGCCTACCGCTGGTACGACGCCAAGCGCGTCGTGCTCGGCAAGACCCTGGCCGAGCATCTGCGCCCGGCCGTCTGCTACTGGCACAACTTCTGCTGGAAGGGCGAGGACGTCTTCGGCCTCGGCGCCACCGCCTTCCAGCGCAACTGGTTCGCCGAGGGCGATGCCGTCAAGTCGGCCCATCTGAAGCTGGACGCTGCCTTCGACTTCTTCGGCAAGCTGGGCCTGCCCTGGTGGTGCTTCCATGACCGCGACGTGGCCCCCGAGGGCGCGACGCTGGCCGAGTCCAACCGCATCCTCGACGGCCTGCTCGAAGCCGCCGCCCGGAAGATGCAGGACGGCAGGATCGGCCTGCTGTGGGGCACGGCCAACCTGTTCTCCAATCCGCGCTTCATGAGTGGCGCGGCCACCAACCCCGACCCCGAGGTGTTCGCCTATGCCGCCGCGCAAGTGAAGCATGTGCTGGAGTGGACCCACCGCCTGGGCGGCCAGAACTACGTGCTGTGGGGCGGCCGCGAGGGCTACGAGACCCTGCTGAACACCGACCTCAAGCGCGAGCTGGCCCAGTACGGCCGCTTCCTGTCGGCTGTCGTCGAGCACAAGCACAAGCTCGGCTTCAAGGGCACCATCCTCATCGAGCCCAAGCCCCAGGAGCCCACCAAGCACCAGTACGACTACGACAGCGCCACGGTCTACGGCTTCCTGAAGACCTATGGCCTGGAGAACGAGGTCAAGGTCAACCTGGAGGTCAATCACGCGACCCTGGCCGGCCACAGCTTCGAGCATGAGGTCGCCACCGCCTGCGCCCTCGGCATCTTCGGCTCCATCGACGCCAACCGCGGCGACGAGCAGCTCGGCTGGGACACCGACCAGTTCCCCAACAACCACGCCGCGCTCGTGCCGGCCATGCTGGAGATCATCCGCGCCGGCGGCTTCACGACCGGCGGCACCAACTTCGACGCCAAGGTGCGCCGCCAGTCCATCGACCCGACCGACCAGCTCGAGGGCCATATCGGCGGCATGGACACCATGGCCCGCGCCTTCCTGTGCGCCGCGGCGCTGTACGAGAGCGGTCAGCTGGAGAAGGCGGTCAGCGAGCGCTATGCGGGCTGGGACGGTGATCTGGGCAAGAAGATCCACGGCGGCGCGAGCCTGGATGACCTGGCCACGCTCGTGCACGCGCGGAACATCTCGCCGCTGCCGCGTTCGGGCCGCCAGGAGCGCCTGGAGAACATCGTCAACCACTTCGTCTGATCCATGTTCCTGGGCATCGACCTCGGCACCTCCGAGCTGAAGCTGCTGCTGCTCGACGAGCAGCATCAGATCGTCGCGACCACCGGCGTCGCGCTCACCGTGCAGCGGCCGCAGCCGCTGTGGAGTGAGCAGGATCCGGCCGCCTGGTGGGCCGCGCTCGAGCAGGGCATGGCCAAGCTCGGCCAGAGCCATGCGGCGGCGTTGGCGCGCGTGCGTGGCATCGGCCTGTCGGGGCAGATGCATGGCGCCGTGACGCTGGACGCGGCCGACCGCGTGCTGCGCCCGGCCATCCTGTGGAACGACGGCCGCAGCAGCGCGCAATGCGCCGAGATGATGGCCGCCTGCCCCGAGCTGCCGGCCATCACGGGCAACCTGGCCATGCCGGGCTTCACGGCGCCCAAGCTGGCCTGGATGCGCCGGCACGAGCCGGCGCTGTTCGGCCGCGTGGCCAAGGTGCTGCTGCCCAAGGACTGGCTGCGCCTGCAATTGAGCGGGTCCTGCGTGAGCGAGATGAGCGACGCCGCCGGCACGCTGTGGCTGGACGTCGCGCGCCGCCGCTGGTCGCCCGAGGCGCTGGCGCTGACCGGCCTGACCGAGGCCCAGATGCCGCGGCTGGTGGAAGGCAGCGACGCCAGCGCCACGCTCAAGCCCGCGCTCGCCGCGCGCTGGGGCCTGCCGGCGAACATCCCCATCGCCGGTGGCGGCGGCGACAACGCGGCCAGCGCCGTCGGCATGGGCGTCGTCAAGCCCGGCGACGGCTTCCTGTCGCTGGGCACTTCGGGCGTCATCTTCCTGTGCAATGAGGCCTTCAGCCCCAACCCGGCCCGGGCCGTCCACGCCTTCTGCCATGCCCTGCCCGGCACCTGGCACCAGATGAGCGTCATGCTCAGCGCGGCGAGTGCGCTGCGCTGGGTGACCCAGACCCTGGGCGAGCCCGATGAAGCCACGCTGATCGAGAAGGTCGCCGGGCTGAGCGAGACGCAGCGCCGGCAGGCCCCCCTGTTCCTGCCCTATCTCAGCGGCGAGCGCACGCCGCACAACAATGCGAATGCGCAGGGCGTGTTCTTCGGCCTCACGCACGAGCACGGCGCCGCGGCGCTGGGCTATGCGGTGCTGGAAGGCGTGGGCTTCGGCCTGCTCGACGGCTGGCAGGCCTTGGGGGCGGCCGGCGGCACGGCCGAGTCGCTGTGGCTGGTGGGCGGCGGCGCGCGCAGCGGCTGGTGGGCGAAGCTGCTCGCCTCGCTGCTGGACGTGCGCCTCGTCACCGCCGTCGGCTCGGAAGCGGGCGGCGCCCTGGGCGCGGCGCGGCTGGCCTGGCTGGCCTGCGGTGGCAGCGTCGACGAGGTCTGCCGCACGCCCGAGGTCGCCCGCGTCGCCGAGCCGGATGCCGCGCTGGCCGCCACGCTGCGGCCGCGGCATCAACGCTTCGCGCGCCTGTATGCAGCGCTGAGCGGCGAGTTCAGCTAGTGCGCGCTCTTGCGCGCCTGGGCATTGCGCTTGCGCGTCTCGGCGGCCTTCTTGGCCGACGCTGAACGCTGCGCCGCCGTGCGGCTGGCCGCGGCCTGGCCGCCCAGGCGGCCGCCCTTGCGCGAAGGCTCATGGTTCTCGGCCTTGCCGCGGCCCGAGCCCGACTTCTTGCCGCCGCCGGTCTCCTTGTTGACGGTCGCCCAGGCGCGCGCCTCGGCCTCCTTCTTCGGCACGCCGCGCTCCTCGTAGCCTTCCTCGATGTGCGCGGCCTGGCGCTTTTGTTTGTCGGTGTAGGCGGACTTGTCACCTCTGGGCATGGCGGTCTCCGGGAGTGGACTTGCGGCGCCGCCAGGCCAGGCCGGCGGCCAGCGCGGCCAGCCACAGCAGCAGCGAGGCGGGCTCGGGCACGGCCGGCGGCAACGGCGGGACGCCGGTGGGCGGCAGCTCGGGGCTGGGCGGGCGCGGCTCCAGCGGCGGCGGCGCCGGCCCCTGGGGCGGCGCGGGCACGATGGGCGGCAGTTCGGGCGGCTCGGGCGGCAAGGTCCACGGCGGGTTGTCCGCGCCCGGTTCCGGCCCGGCGGGCAGCGGTTGCAGCGGCACAGCAGCCGGCGGGAGGTCCGACGCCGGCGGGATGCGGCCGATGCCCGGCGGCCCGGCCTGCAGCCTGCGGGTCGACGGCGCCGCGTCGGGCACCGGCGTCAGGCCGGGCCACAGGCCGGCCGACGGCGCGTCGAACAGCAGCGGCAGCACCGGCTCACCGGGCGCGCCCAGCATCGCGACAGCGGCGCGCCGGACGATGCGGCTGACATTGCGGCAGACCAGGGGCACGACGATGCAATGACCGTCCTCGCAATAGGCCAGGCCGCGCTCCTCGTGCTCGGGCCGCCAGGACTGGCGCGTGACCTTGGCACACAGCCGGCCCTTGCCGAAATGCATGTCCAGCAGAGCCGGCTCATAGCGGTAGCGGCCCTCGATGGCATCGCGGCGGATGGCGACGATGTCGTCGTAGGCGAACTCGCGCAGGCGCGCCTTCAGCCGCGCCCGCGTCGCCGGCGGGATGTCGGTGTAGCTGTCGACGGCGGCCGGCACCTCGCCCACATAGGGGTCGGCCGCCGGCGCCCGCCATTCGCAACTCGCGCTGCGGCTGGCGGCGGCAACCGGTGCGGCAAGAGCTGCCAGCACAGCGGCGGAAAGGAGGGCGGAGGCTTGCAGCACGGCCGCAGGCGGCAATCCGCGCGCCCACGCACGGGTGACCGCGGAACGCGGCACTGGCGACTGGCGCGCGCATTCCCGCACGGCCCCCGACCCCATCTAGCGGCGGCTAGCCTGCGCTCAGCAACAGGGATGGATCCATCAATTCTGTGCCAGCCAGGTGCATGCGCCGACCAACGCCTGACGGTTGCTCTGCAGCCCGACTGGCATGGTCCGGCGCAGCCGTGCGGCCAACTGCTCGACATATGCCTTGTCGGGGTGCCACGGGCCAGAACAGAAACTGTCACTTTGCAGGGTGACTCGACGGGTATAGATGACCCGCCACAGCAAGACCTTGTCCACTTCGCCGAAACCGCTAACGTCCTGTCGAGATGGTAAGGACGCGCTGCGAAAGCGGCGTGCCGCCTCGCGACGCAGACGCCACGATCGCTGCATTGTTCACGTCGGGCGTCGGCATCCGCCGTGGCGGCCCCTTGACATCTGTTGCGCTGTAGTCGCTTGACCTACAGCGCTCGTCAAGAACTCCCGGCTTGCGTTCTGGCGCGTCACCGCGGCAAGGCGACCGCGGCGTGGATCGCCTCGCCGCAACTGCGTGGAGCCCTCGGGCTCAACGCATCACGACCAGCTGGACGCGCCGGTTCGCGCTGCGGCCTTCGCGGGTGCCGTTGTCGGCCAGGGGGGCGGATTCGCCATAGCTGATCGTCGCCATGCGCGCCAGCGGCAGGCCGGCGCGGGCCAGATGCAAGCGCACGGCTTCGGCCCGCTTGAGGCCGAGCTGCTGGTTGCCCGCGTCGCTGCCGGTGGCGTCGGTATGACCCTGGATCTCGACGAACACCGGCTGGTTGTCGGCCTTGAGCTTGGCGACGAGTTGGTCGAGCTCCTGGCCGGCCTGCTCGGTCAACTGGGCGCGGCCCGAGTTGAACTTGATCTTGTCGTCGGTCAGCACGGTGCTCATCAGCAGCGTGGGCGGCTTGGGCAGGTTGGCGAAGGCCTGGGCACGAGCGGCGGCTTCCTGCTGCAGCGCGACGATGCGCGCCTCGCTGCCCTGCACGCGGCCATCGAGGGCCTTGAGGCTGTCGTCATGCGCCTGCACGCGGGTGCCAAGGCCGTCGACGCTGGTCTGCACCGGCGCAACCGTTTCCTTGACGAATTCCTTGGTGGCGCAAGCGCTCAGCAACATGACGCTGCTGGCAACGATCAGGGGCGAAAGTCTGGACATTGGTGGAGTCGTGGAGAAAGGGACGCGCGACTGTAGGCAGGCCCTCCACGGCACACGTACCGAGCTGTGAACAATTCCACGCCCCATTAACGGCGGCGAACAAGGGTTACGGTTCGACGGGCCAGTACGTCTTCCCGGAGATCTCGCAGGCCCGTCGCCGAATGGCCGCAGCCGCCCTGCAAGCCGCTGCTTTCGACAGCGGGGGCTACCAGGGCCGTGCTTGATCGGGCCGGCTGT
>Ga0164290_1002246_pt1 | contig 15311 bp, 13 predicted proteins | sample Micstemetagenome_FD_108782 | JGI IMG/M metagenome (GOLD analysis project Ga0164290, IMG submission 108782) | Contaminated culture microbial community from soil near Moab, Utah, USA - Microcoleus steenstrupii SON62 (Illumina Assembly) | ecosystem: Environmental > Terrestrial > Soil > Soil crust... | reverse complement strand
TCCAGAATAAATTTTTCAAACAGCATAAAGAAGAAAAACATTCAACGGTAGAGACGAAGTCTGTAGTAGATGATAAGACTCAGATATTTTAATCAGAAAACATCCTGTAAAAATATTAGCCACCTATTCGCAGATAAGAAGGTTTAATCTGCGAATAGGTGGCTGAAAAATATCTGTCAGGGGACAGAATTAGATTTTTTAAAACACCTGCTTTCTTTTCAGTGAAACCGATTGGTTAGCTGCAGGAATCACCTGATCAACCATACCCACTCCTTTTGCATAATAGCTTGTTCCTTCTATGAGTGAACGATAACTACCGCCATCGGGTTTAAATTGAATATCTCTTTTTACACTGATTACATCAGAATAAGTGGTGCCCAAAACTGAATAGCTGATGCTCTTACCCATAATGGTAAAAACGGCTTTGCTCACACCTACTTCAGAACCAAATTTCACTTTTCCATACTCTGCACTTTCCCAGGTTACACCCACTGCTACATTGTCTTTGAGGAATGGGTATGAAATAAATGTACCTGGTATGGAATCGAAAATAAACAGGTAATCAAAATCTGTGGTACTCAATGCATAGTAATTTCCTGCATTGTCTTTAGAAAAGTAATAAGCTTCGCCAAGCGGGTTGGTGTCGTACTGCTTGAATACTTTATTATCAAACAGAACGGTCTGATTTGTTACTGTTACCCTGAAAGTATCTAGTGTACCCAGCTTAGGCAGGTATTCGTAGGTCCAGTTAGAGTTTAAAGTATTGGGGAAATAGTCCGTACCTGTTCCACCGCCCGATGATCCACCGGTTGTGCTCGATACTACAGAGAAAGCGCAAAAACTTCCGTTGAAAGTGAGTACAAAATCGGCACGGTTAGGCAGGATGGGTTTACCATAACCTTTCAGTTTTACTGTTGCCGGACCGGTTGTTAAAGCGAAACCGGAATCAATAAACCACATACCGTTAACAGTATCGGAGTATATCTTGTATTTACCCTGTTGTGTAAAGTTCACTTTGATAATCACATAGTTACTGTCGGTCAATGATTGATCGATCACATAATCTCCTCTTACATCTGCATCTTTACAGGAACCCGAACTATCGGTTAGTGAACCCTGAGCAGTACCGCCCAGTCCTGTTCCTTCTTTACTTACCTCTTTCTGGCAAGCCCAAAAGAACAAAACAACGGATAAAAACAGCACCCATCTGGAAGTGAACTTATTCATAATGCCTTTTCTTTAGTATACTCTTATAGACTAAAATTAAACCAATAACGCAGCCTGATCCTTCAAATTACTATTTTTTAGTAATTGCAACACATTATTTAACGTAGTAATAGCAATCTGAGACAGGGCTTCATCGGTGAAAAAGGCCTGGTGAGCGGTGATCAGCACATTGGGAAAGCTCATCAGGCGCTGTATATCATCATCCTGTATGATATTGGTTGATAAGTCTCTGAAAAACAACTTTTCCTCCTGCTCATATACATCCAGTCCGAGAGCGCTGATATGCCCTTTTTTGAGTGCCTGAATCATGGTTTTGGTGTCGATCAATGCCCCCCGACCTGTGTTGATGAGCATGGCCCCTTTTTTTATATAGTCTATCGTTTCCGGACCAATCAGGTGTCGGGTCTGTTCATTTAATGGGCAATGAAGTGAGATGACATCGGATTGTAATACTTCTATCAGGGGATGATAAGTTACCCCGATGGATTCCATCTCCCTGTTGGCAATTAAATCGAAAGCTTTCACCCTGCAACCAAACCCGAGCATGATTCTGCAAAATGCCTGGCCAATATTTCCTGTTCCGATAACACCCACTGTTTTGCCATGGAGGTTAAATCCCAATAATCCATTTAATGAGAAATTCTGTTCACGAACACGGTTATAGGCTTTATGTGTTTTACGATTGAGGGTAAGTATCATGGCCACTGCATGTTCAGCAACAGCTTCGGGTGAATAGGCAGGCACCCTGCAAACACGGATTCCGTGTTTGCGGCAGGCTTCTATATCAACATTATTGAAGCCTGCACAACGGAGCGCGATCACTTTAATACCATAATCTTTCAATAAAGCAATAACAGGAGCTGTTACTTTATCATTCACAAACACACAAACGGAATCTGATCCTTTAGCAAGAGAAGATGTGTTTTCATCTAATGCCATATCAAGAAAATTCAACTCAAATCCCAGTGAGTCATTGAACCGTTCAAAGAAAGTACGGTCGTATGGTTGCGAGGAGAAGAAGGTGATTTTCATGGGGTAAAGATAGTGAGTAGTCAGTAGTGAGTAGTGAGTGTGTGGTAGAAAAATACTCACTACTGACTATTCACTACTCACTATCAAAGAATCTCTGCAAGACTTTCAGCCGTTGCCTGAATGGTTGCATCTAAATCGGCATAGCTTAACGCATTATTCAAAAACCAGCTTTCATAGGCAGAAGGTGGTAAGTAGATACCACGTTTCAGCATGGCATGGAAATATTTATTGAATAAGCTGTTATTGGCAGCAGCGGCCGATGCAAAATCAGTAACAGGTTGTTCACTGAAATGAATACTGATCATGGATCCCTGTCTGTTAATAACAAAAGCTGTACCTGATGCAGCCAGTACTTTATTCAATCCATCATGCAGGTAGGCCGTTTTGTCGTTTAATTCCTGGTAGATAGACGGATTATTTTTTAGCTCATGTAACAAAGTATAACCGGCAATCATGGCAATGGGGTTACCACTCAGTGTGCCGGCCTGGTATACATTACCGAGCGGTGCAATTTTTTCCATAATGGCGCGCTTGCCACCAAAAGCACCAACGGGCATACCGGCACCAATCACTTTTCCGTAAGTAATCAGGTCGGCATCTATCTTTAACACTTCCTGTGCACCTCCTGCTGCTAAACGAAAACCGGTCATCACTTCATCAAAAATGAAAACAATGCCTTCTTCATTACAGATCTGTCTTAGTCCTTCCAGAAAACCGGGTTGTGGGAGGATACAGCCCATATTGCCCGCAACGGGTTCAATAATAATGGCGGCGATTTCATTTTTATGTGTAGACACCAATGAACGAACTGCTTCGAGGTCGTTATAGGCGCAGGTGAGTGTATCATTAGAAACACCACCAGTAATACCCGGCACCGTTTGAATATCAAATGTAGCCAGGCCACTTCCGGCTTTTACCAGAAAAGCATCGGCATGGCCATGATAACAGCCTTCAAATTTGATAAATTTATTTCTGCCGGTATATCCTCTCGCCAAACGCAAAGCACTCATACAGGCTTCAGTTCCGCTACTTACCATGCGAATGAGATCGACATTGGGTGCCATGCTTTTGATGAGTTCGGCCATTTCAATTTCCAACTCTGTTGGGGCGCCATAAGAAGTAGATAAAACAGCTTTCTCCTGTATGGCTTTTACCACTGGTTCATAAGCATGCCCCAGAATCATGGGCCCCCATGAAGCGATGTAATCAATGTAACGATGACCATCTGCATCATAGAGATAAGCCCCTTTGGCTTTTTCAATGAATATCGGTGTGCCACCTACACTTTTGAAGGCACGTACAGGAGAATTTACGCCACCGGGAATAGATTGTTGTGCGCGTTGGAAGGGGGAAATACTTTTATTATACATCGTGCGATTTATTGTTGAAGAGTTGTCACTGAAAGCACAGAGAAATACACAGAATCTTTCAGTGTCTCTCTGTGCCTTCAGTGGCAATCAATTATTTATTCATCAGTCTAATAACATCTTTCGCAAAATAAGTAGCAATCAAATCAGCACCTGCCCGTTTGATAGAAGTAAGGCTCTCGATGATTGCTTTTTCTTCATTCAGCCAGCCCATTTTCGAAGCTGCTTTTATCATGGCATATTCACCACTCACCTGGTAAGCACTTACAGGTACTTCCACGGAATTTTTTACTTCACGAATAATATCAAGGTAAGCCATTGCGGGTTTTACCATTACAATATCTGCTCCTTCTTCCACATCCATCACCGTTTCTTTGATGGCTTCTGTTCTGTTGGCAAAATCCATCTGGTAAGTTTTTTTATCTCCAAACCCTGGCGCACTATCCAGTGCATCTCTGAACGGGCCATAAAAGCAGGATGCATATTTGGCACTGTAACTCATAATCCCCACTTTGGTAAAACCTGTTTCTTCCAGCCCGGTTCTGATGGCGCCTATACGTCCATCCATCATATCACTGGGCGCTACAAAATCGCAACCGGCTTCTGCATGGCTGATGCTCATCTTCACCAAAGCTTCAACAGTTTCATCATTCACAATTTCACCGTCTTTTACAATGCCATCATGTCCATAGGAAGAGAAGGGATCCAATGCCACATCAGTCATTACCACAATGCCCGGAACAGCCTCTTTGATGGCTTTGATGCTTCGTTGCATTAATCCATTTTTGTTCCAGGCTTCTTTGCCAGTATTGTCTTTGAGTTCGTCTTTACATTTAATAAAAAGCAAAACGCAACGAATACCCATATCCCATAGAGATTTCACTTCTTTTACAGTTAAATCAAGCGACATCCGGTAATAACCGGGCATGGAAGCAATTTCTGTTTTTACATTTTGGCCCTCATCAATAAATAAAGGAGCAATAAAGTTTGCCGGATTAAGAATAGTTTCAGCAACCATAGATCTTATGGCAGGTGACTGGCGAAGGATTCGATTGCGTCTCTGTAAAAACATAGTTGATGTATTTATTGATGTCAGATGTCAGATCGCAGATATATTACATCAGACATCTGCGATCTGACATTATTAAATCCATTCTTTCGGGTACAAACAAGCCTGTAACAATTTCCATTCCTCCGAATCTTCCTGTGGCTGGTAGTTGTAATCAAACCGTACCGTTGGCGGAAGGCTCATCAGAATACTTTCAATTCGTCCGTTGGTTTTGAGGCCAAAGATAGTTCCTCTGTCGTGTACCAGATTAAACTCTGTGTATCTGCCTCTTCGTATTTCCTGCCAGTATTTATTTTCAGGACTAAAATTGCTGTGTTTTCTTTTCTCTATAATGGGAATATAACTCTCTATAAATGCATAACCGCATACTTTAGCAAAATCCATCCAGAAATGAACATCTTTTGTTTCATCCGGACGCTGGTAGTCGTAGAAAATACCTCCCAGCCCTCTTCTCTCTTTATTGCGATGCCAGTTTACAAAGTACTCATCGCACTCATGCTTGAATGTTGGGTAAAAAGAACTATCAAACTGATCGCATGCATCTTTGTAAGTCTGATGAAAATGTTTTACATCTTCTTCAAACAAATAATAAGGAGTTAAGTCGGTTCCACCGCCAAACCATCTGTCGATCACTGAGCCTGTTTCATCATATAGTTCAAACATCCGGTAATTACAATGTACGGTAGGTACAAAAGGGTTACAAGGATGAATGACAAGACTCAGTCCACAGGCAAACCAGCTATGTCCATTGATCTTTAGTTGAGTGCGCATCAGATCAGTTACTTCTCCATATACTACAGAAGTATTTACACCACCTTTTTCCAATACATCACCATTGCTTATAACACGCGTACGTCCACCACCACCTTCGGGGCGATCCCATTTGTCTTCCTGAAATTTTGCTTTCCCATCCGTTTTCTCCAGTTCGGTACAAATATCATCCTGTAACTGGTGAATAAAGGATATCCATTGTTCTTTTATCATACACGTGTATTAGTGAATAGTGAGTGGTGAGTAGTCAGTAGTTTTACTCACTACTGACTGCTCACTAAGCATGTCTAAATTCTTTCACCGCATCCACAAATGCCCTTGCATGGTCAACGGGTACGTTGGGGAGAATGCCGTGGCCAAGATTGGCGATATGTCTGCCCGGACCAAATGCACGGAGCATATCTTTTACTTCTTTTTGTATTACAGGAATGGGCGACAATAATTTCGCCGGATCAAAATTTCCTTGCAGTGTTACATTATTGCCTGCAAACTGACGAGCCATTTCCGGCTTGATACACCAATCGATTCCCAAACCATGCGCTCCTGTTGCAGCCATGCTGTCGAGGCTGTGCCATGCGCCTTTTGCAAAAATGATGGTGGGTACTTCCTCTTTTACAGCGGCAACAATCTGGCGAATATATTTGAGAGAAAAAGTCTCAAAATCGTGTGGACTCAGTAGTCCACCCCAGCTGTCAAAAATCTGAACGGTATCTGCACCTGCTTTTACCTGTGCTTTCAGGTAGGCGATCGTGGTGTCAGTAATCATTTGTAATAACTGATGTGCCAGTTCCGGTTGGGTATAACAAAATGCTTTGGCCTCATCAAATGTTTTGGAACCTTTACCCTGTACCATATAACAGAGTAAGGTCCACGGAGCGCCGGCGAAACCGATCAATGGTACTCTTCCATTCAGCTCTTGTTTAATCAGTTTGATGGCATCCATTACATAGCCCAATGTTTCATGAACATCCGGTACACGAACACGGGTAAGATCTTTTGCGGTTTTGACCGGATCAGGCAGAAAAGGTCCTTTACTTTCTATCAGTTGCACTTCCAGTCCCATAGCCTGCGGCACCACCAGGATATCTGAAAATAAAATGGCTGCATCCACACCCACAATATCTACGGGTTGTAAAGTAATCTCACAGGCGAGTTCAGGTGTCTGGCAACGTTCAAAGAATCCGTATTTCTCACGTAATACCATATACTCGGGGAGGTAACGCCCGGCCTGACGCATCATCCACACAGGGGTTCTTTCTGTTGTTTCACCACGAAGGGTTCGGAGGAGGAGATCGTTTTGTAGCATAGAGATTTGAGTGAATAGTGAGTAGTGAGCAGTGAGTAAAAAATCCTCACTACTCACTAAAATGATTAATCGCCTTTCTTACCAGTTCATCTTTTCCCGGCATTGTGGCAGTGATTATTTTATTGTTTGAATATTGTTTGATGGCAGTTGCTGTTGTATGGCCAATGGCAAATAAAACAGTATGATCCGCAGGTTTGTTTAACCTAAAGTAACTATCTACAGCGCTGGGACTAAAAAACAGGATAGCATGGTATTCCTGTTCAATTTTTTTGTGTAATGGAATGGTTCTGTATACTACCACTTCATTTACATCCATACCTGCTTCAACAAGTTTACCGGGTAATTCATCTCTTCGCTGGTCGCCGCAAAATAAAACTACTTCATCTGTTTCGCCAGCTTCTAAGATTGCATCTGCAAGATCAGCAGCGTTATTACCCGTTCCTGCAATGGCCTGGTCGCCGAAATATTCCCGTATAATTTGGGCGGTGGTATTACCCATGCAGTAAATATTCCATTCAGGTACCTGCTGATCAAGCATAGTGATGACCGATTCAACTGCATTCATGCTGGTGAATACTACCGTCGCGTATTGCAAAGCTACTTGTTCCACTTCCTGCTGAATGTCGACTTAGAGAACAGGCTCTGTATCTATCAATGGAATAAGCGCTAACTGAATACCATTTTCTGCTGCTTCATCTACCAATGCCTGCTTAACCGGTCTGGTGCATAATATGGATATATTAGTTGCCATTGTTCCTGATCGCTTTTATGATTTCAGCACCCCCTTTTTCTGTTATCTCCTTTGCTGCTTCAGTTCCTATTTGTTTGGCATTGATAAGGCTTGTTTTTTTGTTTACTTCTATTTTCTGTTTTCCATCCAGTGATAAAATATTTCCTTTGAAAACAATTTCATCACCCACTATTTCTGCCAGTGCACTTATAGGTGTGGCACATCCTCCCATTAAAACACGCAAAAACTGTCGCTCTGCAGTAGCGCAAACAGCGGTATTGTAATGATTAAGCTGATGGCATTGCTGAAACAGGTCTTCCTCCTCCTCTCTGCATACCACCAATACGGCCCCTTGTGCAGGTGCAGGCAACATCCAGTCTAATTCAATCGATTTTTCCGGACGCAGATTAATTCTTTCCAAACCCGCTGCCGCAAAAATGGCGCCCTGCCAGTTACTCTCTGCTAATTTGCGTAAACGCGTATTTACATTACCCCGCAGGTTCTCGAACTGGTGATGAGGATACCTGTTGAGCCACTGGGCTTTGCGGCGTACACTGCTGGTGGCAAATAGTCCATGGCCTATGGTGAATGGTCCATGGTCCATTGACCATTCACCATTCACGAACCCGATGGCTTCAGGCGTTGCCTCATCTTTATACACCAACAGGTCTTTATGCGAGGCTCTTTTCAGCACTGCTGCTTCTCTGATGCCTTTTGCCAGTTGTGTGGGCACGTCTTTCATGGAATGAACGGCGATATCAATTTTATTACTCAACAATGCAGCATCCAGTGTTTTGGTGAAAATACCCTGTACACCTATTTCATACAATGGGGTAACCAGGTCAATATCGCCTTCACTTTTAATGTACACGAGTTCGGAAGCTATTTCTTTTTCTTTCAATAGCTTCTGTACCCATGTAGCCTGCAACACGGCTAACTGACTGTCGCGTGTGCCAATTCTGATTACCTTATTCATCGTTGCTTAATGACTGCTGGTCATGAAATCGTTGATCGCTTCAATGTAGTAACAACCTGGCTGGTGCCTGTTGCGCATTTTAACGGCTACATTGTTTACCACTTTCTGAATGGCTTCCGTATTAATATCTTCTGATGCCCTGCGTGAAGTTAAAAATAATCCGCAGGAATGCATATCATGTAATTTCTGTTTCACCGCCTTTAGTACCGGAACATGACGGCGTTGGCTGCTCCATACCATAAACTCTTGCATATGGTGCTTAATAATGGCCAATGCTCTTGGTACTTCAGCCCTGCGTTTGCGGATCGTCTGATCGTTGATTCTGGAAAGATCATCCACATTGGCAAGTACAATACCGGGCTGCTGTGCAAGCGAAGGTTCAATATTATTGGGGATGGAGAGATCAATCAATATTTTTGGCCTGTCTGATTTAACATTTACTGTGTTCAATACAGGTTTTTCTGCATTGGTAGCCACAATTACAATATCTGCATGCCCAACTTCAGTTTCAAGTTCGTTCCAGTTAGCATGCATGAGGTTCATGCCTGCCGCCAGTTCTATCGCTTTCTCTTCGGTTCTGTTGATAAGTGTAATATTGTGGGTATCTAAATAATCGACCAGATTCTTACAGGTATTACGACCAATTTTTCCGGTACCGAGCAGTACAATTTTTTTGTTGCTGGTATCTGCTAATTGCTCGCGGATAAACTGAATGGCTGCAAATGATACAGAAATGGTACCACCACTTAAGGCGGTTTCATTTTTTATTTGTTTGGACGATTGTAAAACAGTGTTGAATAAGCTCTCCATAAATGAACCGATCATTCCTTTTTCCTTGGCAAATTTTACTGCCAGTTTCATCTGTCCCACAATTTCATAATCACCCAGTATTTGCGAATCAAGACCAGCCCCTACAGAAAAAATATGTTCTAATGCTGCGGCATCCTTTTTTATATAACATAACTGAAGAAATGTTTTAGCATCTCCAACGGTTACTTCGCAGAGTAAGTGGATGAGGGTATCGGCATCAGGAGCAAGGCCATAAATTTCCGTTCTGTTACAGGTACTTAAGACAAAGAGTTCCTTAAGACCAAGTTTGGCGGCATTACTCAGAATGCTGCTGTATTGGTCAGGATTGATCGCAAAATCTCCACGGATGGCTGCATCCGTCTTCTTATAGTTGATTCCTGCTACAAAAAATTGTCCTTTCTCCATAAACTACTACGATCCTTTATGTCTCGCTTCAAATAAGTACGCAAAGGTATCCCGCATGGTTTCTTTAAAAACATGACAAACGTCATTACATTGTCATTTCTCTGTCAGGATTTTATACAAACGGTAGTTTTCTTACTTGAATTAAATCTGCTTGGGCCCTGCTCTCGTTGATTTTACGAAACAATCATCTCAGAACTTTTTGCAATGCAGATTGTTCATCTACTTTTGCAAACTTAAACCGGTCTATGGCAACAAACGCGAAGAGAGCACTTTTACTGATGAACCTGGGATCACCCGATTCAACATCGGTAAAAGATGTAAGAAGATACCTGAATGAATTTTTAATGGATGGTCGTGTGATTGATATTCCTTATATAGTTCGCAGTTTACTGGTAAGGGGTATCATTGTTCCTTTTCGAGCACCAAAATCAGCCGCCGCCTACCGCAGTATCTGGACCGATGAAGGCTCTCCTTTAATTGTACTTACCAAACAGTTGCAGGAAGCGGTTCAGCAACAAATAGCAGAACCGGTTGCCATTGCCATGCGTTATGGAAACCCTTCGCCTAAACAGGCTTACGATCAATTGTTGAAAGAACATCCGGGTCTGGAAGAAGTGGTTTTATTGCCATTATACCCACACTATGCCATGAGCAGTTATGAAACGGCGGTTGAGTATGCCAAAGAACATCATGCAAAGGGTAATTATCCTTTTAAATTGAACATTATTCAGCCTTTTTATGATGATGCAGATTATATAGATGCATTGGCGCAGTCTATGAAGCCTTACACCGAACTGGAATACGATCATTTTCTATTCAGTTACCATGGTGTTCCGCAAAGACATATCCGTAAAAGTGATACTACAGGGTGCCATTGTTTGCAGGTAAGTAATTGTTGTGAAACAGCTTCAGCAGCTCATGCTACCTGTTACAGACACCAACTGGTAGTTACAACAAAACTGGTTGCAGAAAAATTAGGTATACCCAAAGAGAAATACAGTATTTCATTTCAATCCCGATTAGGCAAAGGCTGGCTGGAACCCTTTACCGACAAGCGTTTGGAAGCCATGCCGGGAGAAGGCATCAAAAAATTACTTATAGCCTGTCCTGCATTTATCAGCGATTGTCTGGAAACCATTGAGGAAATAGGGGAAGAGGGTAAGGAAACTTTTATGCATGCTGGCGGAGAATCTTTTACACTGATACCATGTTTAAATACGCATCCGGCCTGGGTGAGGACCATTATTAAGCAATTTGGAAATTTGGAGATGAGCTGATTTGGAAATGATAAGTACTTTTATATAAGTAACAAAAGTAAAAGGATAATGAAGTCAGCATATTGAATGCTGCCTCATTTCCAAATTTCCAAATTTCCAAATTTCCAAATTGTACAATTATTTAAAAGCCCTCCACATCATCTTCATCGTAACCTGGTTTGCGGGGATGTTTTATATGCCCAGGCTTTTTATTTATGCCACAGAAGCCGGGGAGAAGAGTGAAACCGAGAAGAAAATTTTACGCGAGCAGTTTGCAGTTATGATGAAAAGACTCTGGTATGGAATTACCTGGCCTTCAGCTGTGCTTACATTGATACTGTGATTATCTGTTTTATTTCATGGCGGCTGGCATAAAACCCTGTTCGATGCTGCCGGAACCTGGTTACTGGTGAAATTGATCTTTGTTGTCTTTTTATACCTCTATCATTTTTCACTACACCGCATTTTTAAACAGGAAATGGCGGGTATTTATAAGTATAGTTCCAATCAGCTCAGGATATGGAATGAACTGGCTACTATTTTTCTGGTGGCCATTGTTATGCTCGTAGTGGTAAAGCAAAGCCTCAGTTTTGTATGGGGGCTGACAGGACTTTTACTTTTTGTACTGCTTCTCATGAGTGCCATCCGCATTTATAAGCGGGTAAGAAGGGATTGATTAAAAATGCAAAAGACAAAAGGCAAAAGTCAAAAAAGAAATCTGCTTTACAGTTTAATTTATAATTAATTGATTATCAATAAAATGAATTATAACTGATCCTTTCGTTTTTGACTTTTGGCTTTTCAATTTCGACTTTTGACTTTTCACTTTTCCTCCCCTATATTTCTTACCTTCGCAGCCTTTAAAACCTGCCTGAGAGGGCATTTCAGGTAAAGCAAGACGATCAGAAGACTATGAGCGCTAAATACACGGAATTTTCAGGATTGAACCTCCCGGCCATAGAAAAAGAAATACTGGCCAAATGGAAGGATGGACAGGCATTTGAACAAAGTGTTTCATTGCGTGAGGGTAAAACACCGTTTGTGTTTTATGAAGGTCCACCCAGTGCCAATGGTATGCCCGGTATTCACCACGTTATTTCCCGTACGTTGAAGGATATGGTTTGTCGCTATAAAACCATGCAGGGCTTTCAGGTAAAACGTAAAGGTGGCTGGGACACACATGGTTTGCCGGTAGAATTGGGCGTTGAGAAAGAACTGGGTATTACCAAAGAAGATATCGGTAAGAAAATTTCAGTAGAAGAATACAACCAGAAATGTCGCGAAGCGGTAATGCGTTATAAAGACATCTGGGATGATATTACCACTAAAATGGGTTACTGGGTTGATCTCAATGATCCCTATATCACATTCGACAATAAATACATTGAATCGCTCTGGTGGATACTGAGCCAGTTGTACAAGAAAGGTTATCTCTACGAAAGTGTATCCATTCAGCCTTATTCACCTGCGGCTGGAACAGGGTTGAGTTCGCATGAACTGAACCAGCCGGGAACGTATAAGGATGTAAAGGATACCAGTGCAGTGGCGATGTTTAAAGCGATCAAGGATAACAAGACGCAGTTTCTTTTTGATGCGGCAGGTTCTGATGAAGTGTTTTTCATGGCCTGGACTACTACTCCATGGACACTTCCTTCGAATTTGGGTTTGACGGTTGGGCCAAATATTGACTATGTTCTGGTAAATACATTTAATCCGTATACACATCTTTCAGTAAATGTTGTTGTAGCAAAAAACTTACTGGGTAAATATTTCAAGCCGGAAGGAGAGAATGGAGATTTTGCAGGCTACAATGCCGAAATAAAATTACTACCCTGGAAAATTCTTACTGAATTCAAAGGTGCAGCTATTGAAGACGCTACTTATGAGCAGCTACTTCCTTACGAAGCCAACTCGGCAAAAGTAGTAGAAGAAATTACTCCCGGTGCAAAACCGTTCCGCGTATTGTGTGGCGATTTTGTAACAACTGAAGACGGTACCGGTATTGTACACACAGCTCCTGCATTTGGAGCAGATGACTATAAGGTGGGACAGAAATACAATATCGGCATACTCACCATGGTTGACCGTGAAGGAAAGTTTGTGGATGGGCTGGGTGAATTCAGTGGTCGGTATGTAAAGAATTACAAAGACGATAAAGATTATGTGGATGTAAATGTTGACATCTGCGTAAAACTGAAAAAAGAAAACCGTGCTTTCAAGGTGGAGAAGTATGAGCACAGTTATCCGCATTGCTGGAGAACAGATAAGCCAATTCTCTATTATCCTTTGGATGCCTGGTTTATTAAAACCACGGCAGTAAAAGACAGGATGGTAGAACTGAATAAAACCATTAACTGGAAACCAAAAAGCACCGGTGAGGGACGTTTTGGTAACTGGCTGGAAAATATGGTGGACTGGAACCTGAGTCGTAGCCGTTATTGGGGAACGCCTTTGCCAGTATGGCGTACAGAAGATGGAACAGAAGAAATTTGTATTGGTTCTATTGAAGAGCTGCATGAAGGTATCCGTAAAGCCAGTGAAGTATTGGGTGGTGATGTCAATAAGAATTATTTACACGAAGGCATTCTTGATCTGCATAAACCTTATGTAGATGAAATAGTGCTGGTAAGTGCATCGGGTAAACCCATGCATCGTGTTCCGGATTTGATTGATGTCTGGTTCGATAGTGGTGCTATGCCTTATGCACAATGGCATTATCCGTTCGAGAATAAAACATTGGTTGATAAAGGAGAAGCATTTCCCGCCGACTTTATTGCCGAAGGTGTTGACCAGACCCGTGGTTGGTTTTACACTTTGCATGCTATTGGTGTGATGTTGTTTGACAGTGTGGCTTATAAAACTGTGGTGAGTAACGGGCTTGTGTTAGACAAGAACGGTAACAAAATGAGTAAGCGCCTGGGTAATGTGGTGAATCCGTTTGAGACCATTGAAAAATATGGTGCAGATGCTACCCGCTGGTACCTTATTACCAATGCATCGCCCTGGGATAACCTGAAATTTGATCTTGCCGGTATTCAGGAAGTACAACGTAAATTTTTTGGTACACTCTATAATACTTACCAGTTCTTTGTGCTTTATGCCAATGTAGATGGGTTTGCTTTTAAAGAAGCACCTGTTTCCCTGGCCGAAAGACCGGAGATTGACCGATGGATTCTTTCTTCGCTCAATACATTGGTGAAAAAAGTAACAGCCGCTTTAGACGATTATGAACCCACACTGGCGGGTCGTGCCATCGAAGAATTTGTAGACGAGCACCTGAGTAACTGGTATGTTCGTTTATGTCGCCGTCGTTTCTGGAAAGGAGAATATGAGTTGGATAAGATCAGTGCTTACCAGACTTTATACGAATGCCTGGAAACCGTTGTAAGACTGATGGCCCCCATTTCACCTTTCTTTAGTGATGCGGTGTTCCGTAACCTGAATGCGGTAACCGGAAGGTTTACTGCAGTTTCTGTACATCATGCAGATTTTGCTGTAGCCAATGAAACAGTCATCGACCCGGCTTTGGAAGAAAGGATGCAACTGGCACAGGATGTTTGTTCGCTGGTATTGTCGCTGCGTAAGAAAGTAAATATTAAAGTACGTCAGCCATTGCAGAAAGTGTTGATACCGGTGCTTAATCCAACCATGAAACAACAACTGGAGCTGATTGAAGACCTGATTAAGGCGGAAGTGAATGTAAAGGAGATGGAATACATCACCGATACAGAAGGAATCATCAAGAAAAAAATCAAACCCAATTTCAAAGCACTGGGTACCAAACTGGGGGCAAAGATGAAGGCCGCAGGTGCGTTAATCACAGCTTTTGGTCAGCATGAGATTGCTACGATTGAAAAAGAAGGTTCAATAAACCTCGATCTGGATGGCGAAACCGTGAATATCCTGCTTTCTGAGGTGGAAATAGCTGCTGAAGATATTCCGGGATGGAGCGTGGCAAGTAAGGGTAGCCTTACTGTGGCCCTGGATATTACCCTTACAGATGAGTTGAAACAGGAGGGAGATGCCCGCGAATTCGTGAATCGGATACAAAATATTCGGAAAGAAAGCGGTTTTGAACTCACAGACCGTATATTCGTGACCGTGCTTGAGGCTGAAAGTCTTAAGCCGTCCATTGTTAAGTATAACGATTATATTTGCCGCGAAATTTTGGCAGATGTCATACAATGGGTACCTGAAATAACTGAGGGTACTGAAATTGAAGTAAATGACAGCCTGTTGAAAGTGGTAGTAAACAAAAAAGGATAAAAGCGTATGGCTACTAAAAAACCAGCCCCTAAGGCAGCAAAAAAACCGGCTCCAAAGGCGGCACCAGCCAAGAAAACAGCTTCAAAACCAGCACCT
>Ga0164290_1002245_pt1 | contig 15315 bp, 14 predicted proteins | sample Micstemetagenome_FD_108782 | JGI IMG/M metagenome (GOLD analysis project Ga0164290, IMG submission 108782) | Contaminated culture microbial community from soil near Moab, Utah, USA - Microcoleus steenstrupii SON62 (Illumina Assembly) | ecosystem: Environmental > Terrestrial > Soil > Soil crust... | reverse complement strand
ATTCATCGCAGCGCTTGCCAACCTGCTAACCGATCACGAGAACCGGGTATTGGACCGCGCATGGGCAGAGGCGGCGCCCGGCTTTTCAAAGCCTGAATATGAGCTCGACAAGGCCAAGCACCTGTTGGCCGAGGTGAATTTCCGGGGCGAAACAAGTGCGCTGCAGAAGTTGGCCGCCAGGATTGCCGAGGCCGAGGGCTGCGAAAGTCTCACGTTTGACGGCAAACTCAGCGCGGGCGTGCTTGAGTTGGTGACGGGCCTTCCCGTCTACCGCACCTACGGGTTCGATGCAGGCTTTGGCGAAACAGACAGGCAGGTTCTGGGTGAGGTCTTCGAGACACTGGCGACCAGCCACCCGGAGCTATTGAATGCCTTGTCCTTCCTCGACAACATCTTGTCAGGCAAAGTGAGCGAACCCTCCCGATCCGACGCCATCCGATTCCGAATCCGCCTGCAGCAACTGACGGGACCAGTCCTGGCCAAATCGCTCGAGGACACGTTCTTCTACCGCTACAACAGGCTTATCGCGCTCAACGAGGTGGGCGGCGATCCGATCGAAAGGGGGAGCGGCGTACACCGTTTCCACTCGAGCATGCAGGAGCGGCTCCGCGTACAGCCTCTGGCCCTGACAACCACATCGACCCACGACACCAAACGCGGCGAAGATGCCCGGGCACGGCTCTACGCCTTGAGCGAGGCACCCGAGAACTGGGTCGCAGCCGTCACCCGATGGCGCGACATGCATAATGGATTGATCGTGCAATTGCCCGGCGGCCCCGCCCCCGATCCAGCGGCCGAATGGCTGATCTACCAGGCGCTTGCAGGTGTCCTGCCGCTCGATTTGGATCCCCATGATGAGGCACGGCTGGGAGATATTCGCGAGCGTTTTCTGACCTATCTCGAAAAGGCGTTTCGTGAGGCGAAACTCCGAACGAACTGGTCGGATATCAACGAACCCTATGAAGCCGCCTTGCACTCTTATGCCAAACGTCTGCTTTCGCCAGAAAGCGGCTTCTTTCTCGAAGATTTCCAAAGGGTGCTCACACCTTATTCCGCAACCGGCATCCTCAACAGTCTCGCGCAGACGCTGCTCAAACTTACCGTTCCCGGCGTCCCGGACATCTATCAGGGCTGCGAAGGCTTCGACTTCAGCCTCGTCGATCCCGACAATCGTCGTATTCCAAATTTTGTTGCCCTGGCTCCGCCCGATGACGAGCCATCTGGCCAAGATCCGGTGGCACTGAAATCATGGATGATCGCCCGAACGCTGAGGCTCAGAGCCCGTCATACTGGACTCTTTACCATCGGCGATTATATCCCGATCGAAGTTCAGGGCCTGCGACACGATAAAATCGTCGCGTTCCAGCGTCGGCATGCCGGCAAATGGGCAGTCGTTGCAGTGCCACGCCTGATCTTCGACGCCGTTGAGACTGGTAGTCAGCTTGCTTCGGATTATTGGGGTGACACATCACTGGTGATCCCCACCGATATCTCTCGTCTCAGGGACGCTTTTGGCGATGTCGCCGAGTCCTTCGGCGGCAACGTATCCATTGCCAAGCTCTTCAGCCGCCGGCCGTTTGCGCTTCTCATGACTTGAACGAACCGGTCCGATCGACTAAATAGCGGACATCAACCACACCAACAGGATGGTGCATCATGGAATTGAACCGGAACGCAACGCCGCCTTGCCTTGCCAACCGGGAAATTCGAATCCATGCCTGCATCCATCACGCTTTCAAAACTTTCGTGGTCCACGCCTGACGGCCATCCGCTCTTTACCAATCTCGACCTCAGCTTCGGGCCGGAACGCACAGCGCTCATCGGCCGCAACGGCGTCGGCAAATCGACGCTGCTCCGGCTGATCACAGGCAAACTCGCGCCTCCAACCGGAACCGTCTCCGGCGCTGGCAGTATCGGCATGTTGGACCAGCGCGTCCAGATCAGACCGGATGAGACCATAGCCACCCTCTTCGGCGTCGAATCTGCACTTATCATTCTCCAGCGGGCGGAAGCCGGCGGGGCCACGGCCGACCAACTTGCATCTGCCGATTGGACGCTCGAAACCCGAATGGCTGCGGCACTGGCACGCGCCGGGCTCAGTGTCGACGCCGATACACCCCTCGACGCACTCTCGGGCGGACAGAGAACACGCGCGGCTCTCGCAGCGCTGATCTTTGAGGAGCCGGATTTCCTTTTGCTCGACGAGCCTACCAACAATCTCGATCGAGACGGGCGTAGGGCGGTGATCAATCTGCTCGCGAGCTGGAAAGGTGGCGCGATCGTCGTAAGCCACGACCGCGAACTGCTCGAATCCGTCGATGCCGTCGTGGAACTCACAACCCTGGGTGCCATGCGCTACGGTGGCAACTGGACACAATACCGTGCACGCAAAGCGCTCGAACTCGCCGCAGCCGAACACGATTTGGCCGACGCGGAAAAGCGACTGACCGAAGTCGCGCGCGGCATCCAATCAACGGCTGAGCGCAAGGCCCGCAGGGATTCCGCCGGGAAACGGGCAGCTGCGCGGGGTGACATTCCACGCATCCTGATCGGCGCGCGCAAGCAGCGCAGCGAGAACACGAGTGGTGCCAACGCGCGGCTCGCCGACCGGCTGCGTGAAGAGGCGCAGGCTGATCTCGACTCGGCTCGCGAGAAGATCGAGAACCTTCGGGAACTGTCGGTCTCGCTATCATCGACGGACCTGCCAACCGGAAAGCTGGTGCTGCGTTTAGATGGCGTAACCGCCGGCTACAATGATGACCACCCGGTTATTGAAAATTTCTCATGCGACATCACCGGGCCGGAGCGCGTGGCTGTGACCGGTCCGAATGGTTCGGGTAAATCCACGTTGCTCGCTCTCATCACCGGAGTCCTTCAACCCTCATTGGGAACGGTTCGCGTGATGACACCCTGCGCCATGCTCGACCAGCAGGTGAGCATTCTCGATCCCGAAGCGTCGATCCGCGACAACTTTCTCCGGATCAATGTGGGTTCGAGTGAGAATGCCTGCCGCGCGGCACTGGCCCGTTTCATGTTCCGAGCCGACGCCGCGCTCCAAGAGGTTTCGACCCTGAGCGGTGGACAACTGCTTCGTGCGGGGCTTGCCTGTGTTCTAGGCGGCACGAAGCCGCCTTCCCTCCTCATCCTCGACGAACCGACCAACCATCTCGACATCGATTCGATCGCAGCCGTGGAAGCAGGTTTGCGGGCCTATGACGGCGCGCTGCTGGTCGTCAGCCATGACGAAGTGTTCCTGGACGGTGTCGGTATGACCCGGAGGCTGAAATTTCCAATCAAGGAACCCCGTCGCGACGTTGCGGGTTAATCCGGGACTGAATGGAGGACACCCGATTGCAGAACTGGCGTCATCTTTGCATAGATATGCAACGGGTTTTCGCTGAGGATACACCGTGGCACGTCGAGTGGATGGATCGCGTTTCACCTCAGATTGCAGAGGTTGCAGGGCGCTTCGCGAGCGCCACGATATTCACACGCTTCCTGCCGCCAGAGCATCCCGACATGTTGACCGGCAAATGGCGGGATTACTACAGAAAATGGTGGATGATGACAGGACAGAATTTGCCGCCCGACCTCCTGGATTTGATTCCCCCGCTCAAGCAGTTGGTGCCGCCGGCCCGCATCTTTGACAAATTTACCTACTCACCCTGGTACAACGGACGTCTGCATCAGCAACTTCAGGCAGAAGCTATAACCCGTCTGATCATCAGCGGCGGAGAGACCGATGTCTGCGTACTCGCCACTGTTCTCGGGGCGATCGATCATGGCTATGATGTTATTTTACTGGAGGATGCCGTCTGCGGTAGTGCGGACGAGACGCATGAAGCATCGTTGACCTTGCTGCGAAACCGGTTTTCGGTCCAACTTTCCGTTATGGCGACAGACGAGTTTCTCTCGCAGGCGGCTGCGCCGGCCTGAAGGCCGGTGCAGACCTACTGGTCCTCTTTGGTCTTGAATGCGTCCGATACGTCGCGCTTGCGAGGGTCACGCAGGTTTTCACCATTTGCGTCCCGATCACGCTCCGGATCGTCCTTGGCAGGCAGATAGCCTCGCGGTCTGCTCGCCTCTGGTCCTTCCCATCGCGGCGATTGATCGGTTGTTCCGGGGGCACCGTCCCTGGGGCTGTCGATTGCCATGATCTTTCTCCTTTCGATCATGAAAGGAATGACGTCAAGTCCGGATGGTTCCATGCAAAGCGCGTTCAGGTCTCGGTGAACCAGAGTACACACCAGGGCGCCACCCCCGTGGGAACACTGTCCAGCGGATAAAAGATGCTGACCTTCGGCGGCACCTCTATTGGCGCATTCCCGTCGCTGAAATTAGCCAGAAGCGTCAGCTTGCGCCCAATCCCCGCAAACCACGTGACGCGGATGAGGCCATCGCGAACCTCATACTCCGCGGGGCGGGCTCCGATTCTGTCCAGCAAAGGCTGAACATGGATGCGCCGAAGCTCCAGCAGTGTTTTGTAGAATGCCGACCATGCCGCGCCTTCCGGCGCGTTACGCTTCTCCCATTGGAGTTTCGCCGACAGGAACGTTTCCGGCCGGGTCGGATCGGGTGCATCCTCGGTGTCGCCATCGAAGCCGGGCATACGGGAAAGCTCGCTCTTTCTCCCGTCGCGCACAACGGCGTTGAGTTTCTCGTCGAAGTCGCAAAAAAAGGGAAACGGCTCGCTTGAACCCCATTCCTCGCCCATGAAAAGCATGGGAATCTGTGGAGCAAGGAGGTAGGTCGCTGCGAGCGCCCGCAGCCTGATGGGATCGATCGAAGCCAACAGGCGGTCACCATAGGCCCGGTTGCCGATCTGGTCGTGGTTCTGGATGAAGGCGATGAAGGCCGTCGGAGGCAGGTGCGCGCTCGGCTCGCCCCGCGGCGTTCCCCGGAAGGGCATGACTTCGCCCTGGAAGACGAAGCCCTCGGCAAGCGCTTTCGCTAGCTTCTCCAGATCTTGGGCATAGTCCCCGTAGTATCCGATATGCTCGCCGGTTGCCGCCACATGCAGCACGTGGTGGATATCATCGTTCCACTGAGCGTCGAAACGCGGTGGCTTTCCGTCGCGCGCGCGCTCCAGAAGCGACGCCTCGTTCTCCTCGTTTTCCACGATCAGATGAACATGCCGGCCCTCTGTTTCCGCGCGCACGCGGCGGGATAGTTCATCCAGGAAATGTTCGTCGCTATCGTCCTTTATCGCATGGACGGCATCTAAGCGCAGGCCATCCATCCTGAACATCTTCAGCCAATAGATCGCATTCTCGACGAAGAAATCCCGCACGGCGGCCGAGCCCTCGGAATCGAAATTAACGCCCTGCCCCCATGGGCTGCTATGGCGATCCGTGAAGACCGGCGCATAAAGCGGAAGATAGTTTCCGTCCGGACCAAGATGATTGTAGACCACGTCGAGAAACACGGAGATCGATCGCATATGGGCTTCATCGACAAGGGCCCTCAGATCATCGGGTTGACCGTAACTTGAATCGGGCGCGTAGGGTAGCACGCCGTCGTAGCCCCAGTTTCGCGCACCGGGAAAATCCGCCACCGGCATGATCTGGATCGCAGTAATGCCCAGTGCCTTGAGGTGGTCGAGTTTCTCGATCGCCGACCGAAAGGTGCCTTCCTCGGTGAACGTGCCCATATGCAGTTCGTAGATCACCATTTCGGCCCATGGGCGGCCGGTCCAGTCGGTGCATTTCCATCGGTAGGCCTGTGGATCGATGACCTCGGACGGGCCGTGGACATCGAGCGGCTGGTAGCGCGAAGCTGGATCGGGCACCGCAGTCCCGTCCTCCAGGACAAAACGGTAGCGTGTGCCGGCGCCAGTCCCCGCGATGTGCAGTGCATGCCATCCTTCACGGTCTCGTTGCATCGGCTCGGGACCGCGTCCTTCGATCAGAAGTTCAATACCAGCTTGTTTCGGCGCCCAAAGCCTGAATGTCGTGGAATCATCTTTTAGGACAGGTCCAAATTTGTAGTCTGCCACGCTCGCCCTCAATGGTTCATCGCCTGACGACCGAACGAGGCAACCCGAACGCGTGTTCCAAATTTTCTGCGATTAATCTGCGGGCCGCACAATATCGGGATGCGCTGCGGCGAAGGCTGGAAGCGCCCGGCAGCGTTCTGTAATTTCAAGCAGCCGCTGGCAGCCGGCAAACTCCGCACCCCAGCGCTCGGCATTGTAGACCTGCGGCACGAGACAGAAGTCTGCCATGCCAGGCAAATTCCCATGGCAGAACATGCCCGTCGCGGGATGAGCGAGCAGTGCCTCGAAAGCCTGCAACCCCCGACCGATGAATCGCCGCATCCATTCTGTCCGCGCGCCGTCCCTGCCCGTCAACTCGATGACATGCGCGGCTACATGGCTGTTGCAGATCGGATGGATATCCATTGCGATGGCATAGGAGAGCGCCCGCACGCGATGCCGGCCGAGCGGATCGGCCGGCAGGATATGCGCCGTCGGGTGGCGTTCGGCGAGGAATTCAATGATCGCCAGCGATTGGGTCAACCTTTCCCCGTCAATTTCCAGCGTCGGGAGCAGACCCTGCGGGTTGAGCTTGAGATAATCGCCCTGCCTGTGTTCGCCCTTCAGAATATCTACCGGCACAGATTGGTATTCCAAACCGACCACGTTAAGCGCGACGCGGACCCTGTAACTCGCCGACGACCGCCAATAATCGTGAAGTACGACCGCGCTCATGCGGCGGCAGATCCAACCGCTTCAGTCACCGTCTGCTCGATCGCGCCGAATATTGAATGCCCCGCGCGGTCCTTCATCTCGATGCGAACCGTGTCGCCGAATTTCAGGAACGGCGTCTTTGCCGCCCCGGTTTCGATCTTCTCGATCGTGCGGATCTCGGCAATGCAGGAATATCCGTCGCCGCCATCGGCAATCGATTTGCCGTGGCCGCCATCGCGCTTGTTGGATACCGTGCCCGAGCCAATGATCGATCCTGCTGATAGACGACGGGTTTTGGCGGCATGCGCAATAAGCTGGCCGAAATCGAAGATCATGTCGACGCCGGCATTTGCCTTGCCGAAGGCCTTTCCGTTGCAGCTGATCAGCAGCGGCAAATGAAGCTTGCCGCCTTTCCAGGCATCGCCCAATTCGTCAGGTGTGACAGCGGCGGGCGAGAAGGCGGATGCGGGCTTCGACTGGAAGAAGCCGAAACCCTTGGCGAGTTCATTGGGCACCAGGTGCCGCAGCGAAACATCGTTCACAAGCATGACCAGCCGGATCGCCTCCCGCGCCTGTTCAGGCGTGGCGCCCATAGGCACGTCATCCACGATCACCGCGACCTCGCCTTCCATGTCGATGCCGTAGCCTTCGTCAGTCACGACAATCGGATCGCGCGGGCCGACAAAGCTATCGGACCCGCCCTGGTATATCAGAGGATCGGTCCACAGGCTTTCGGGCATCTCGGCGCCACGCGCCTTGCGAACCAGTTCGACGTGATTGACATAGGCTGAGCCATCCGCCCACTGAAAGGCGCGGGGCAACGGCGACGCAGCATCATGCTCGTGAAAGCGCATCGATGGCTGCGAACCGACTTCCATCCCCTCGGCGACCCGCTCAAGACGCGGGCCGACATGCGCCCAATCATCGAGTGCCGCCTGCAGCGTACGGGCGATATGCCCAACCTCCGAGCAAAGCGTCAGATCCTTGGACACGACCACCAGCCGGCCGTCGCGCGTGGAATCCTTGAGTGTCGCCAATTTCATAAGCCGTCTGCCTCCCGTTTTGATTCTTTCCCATGCGAGACCCTACTTGATGCCGGGCGTTCCGTCGAACTTCCTTTCGAGCCCCTCCCAGCACTCGAGATAGTCATCCTGCAAGGTCTCAAGCTCCGCCGCATAGCGCGTTAATTGCTGAGGGTATCGGGTCTCGAACATGAACGCCATGGTGTGATCGAGCTTGACCGGCTTGAGTTCGGAATTCGAGGCCTTCTCGAAACCCGACGTGTCGGGGCCATGCGGCAGCATCATGTTGTGCAGGCTGACACCGCCCGGCACGAAGCCTTCTTCCTTGGCGTCATACTGCCCGTGAATCAGGCCCATGAACTCGCTCATGATGTTGCGATGATACCAGGGCGGCCGGAACGTGTGCTCGGCCACCATCCAGCGCGGCGGGAAGATGACGAAATCGACATTCGCCGTACCCGCCTCCTCGGTCGGCGCAGTCAGTACCGTGAAGATTGAGGGATCGGGATGGTCGAACAGGATCGCACCGACCGGCGAGAATGTCCTGAGATCGTATTTGAACGGCGTGTAATTGCCATGCCAGGCGACGACATCGAGCGGCGAGTGGCCGATCTCGGTGATATAGAACTTGCCGCACCATTTCACATGCACGCGGCAGGGCGTCTCCTTATCCTCATAGGCAGCCACCGGCGTCTTGAAATCGCGCGGATTGGCGAGGCAATTGGCGCCGATCGGGCCGCGATCGGGCATGGTGAACTTGGCGCCGTAATTCTCGCAGATATAGCCGCGCCATCCGTCGCCTTCGCCGAGACGACTGACCTTGAACATCATGCCGCGCGGCACGAGGCAGATTTCCAAGGGCTCGACATCCATGATGCCCATTTCGGTGAAGACCCGGATCGCGCCGACCTGCGGCACGATCAATAATTCGCCATCGGCATCGAAGAAATAGTCGTCCACCATATCGTCGTTGAAGACATAGACATGCGCCGCCATGCCGACCTGGGTCATGACATCGCCAGCCGCCGTCATTGTCCGCATGCCCTGGAGAAAGTTCGTCGGCTCGGACGGCATCGGCGTCGGGCCCCAGCGCAATTGCCCGAGCGGCAGCGAATGATCGTCGAGGCATGGCGCCGATTTCCAAAGCGGATAGCTGGCATTCGAGAAGCGCCTCGTATGCCGCACGCTCGGCCGGATACGATAGAGCCATGAGCGTTCATTGGTGCCGCGCGGCGCCGTGAAGGGCGAACCGGAGAGCTGCTCCGCATAGAGGCCAAAATTGCATTTCTGTGGGCTGTTCTGGCCCTGCGGCAAAGCACCGGGAAGCGCCTCGGTCTCGAAATCGTTGCCGAAACCCGGCATATAGGCCGGCCAGTTCGCACTCCTCGCAGCCGAGCTCGCGCGTCCCTCGGTGTTTGCATCCATCACGGTTCCTCCCGTTGCAAGATCAGTCGATATTGGTTACATCGGTAACTGTTGAAAATGTAACTATCAAGGCGTCATGGCGGATCACTTCGAGCTCGATGGCTTTCTCCCCTACCGCCTCAATCGCGCGGCGGAGGCCGTCAGCCTGAGTTTCTCGCGCATCTACAAATCCCGTTACGACATGACGCGGCCCGAATGGCGCACGCTCGCCACACTCGGCGCAGTTGGCCGGATGACGGCCACCGCGATCAGTGCCCATTCCAGCATGCACAAGACCAAGGTCAGCCGCGCGATCAGTGCGCTCGAAGAGCGCCGCTGGATCAAGCGAACTGAAAACGAGAATGATCGTCGCATCGAACATATCGAACTAACGGCGCTGGGCCGCAAAGCTTACGAAGATCTCGCTGCGCACGCCCTCGCCTATCAAGCGGAACTTGCTGCAATACTCGGGCGCAAAGGATTGAAATCGCTGGAAGATGGCCTGCATGACGTAGAGTCAGCAATCCGACAGGGAAAGCTGCCGGGTTAGCGCAGTTCGGGCAGCGGCAACGCCCCGTCGCGCTTCAGCGTATTCAGCACGATGGAGGTCTTCACATGCTGTACCGATTCATGCGGCAGCAGCACGTCGTTGACGAATTCCGAGAGGCCGTTCAGGTCCCGCGCCGCGATCTTTAGATGGTAGTCCATCTCACCCGTAAGCGCGAAAGCCTCGAGCACTTCGGGCAGTGAATTGACCAACTGGGCAAAGCGCCGCGCATTATCCCTGTTGTGGGTAGCAAGCGTCACGGAAATCACCACCAGCAGGCCAAGCCCAATCTTCGTCGGATCGAGGCTGGCGCGATAACCGCTGATCACGCCATCGGCCTCCAGCCGCGCCCGCCTGCGCGAGCATTGCGATGCCGATAGCGCGATCCGTTCCGACAGTTCGATATTGGTGAGCCTACCGTCCGCCTGCAATGCGTGAAGAATCTTGAGATCGAAACCATCGAGCTGCGTCATCACGCACAACCCCTCCTATCCATGCACGTTTCATGCATAGACTGGCCCCAATAGCTTCTGAATGCAAGCACATTGCGCCAATGGCGTGGCATCATGCGCACACCATTCGAGACGAGGAGAAAACGATGGGTCCCTTTCCGCACGATGCGCCGCCGGCAGAAATCTCAGCCGAAAATCCGGCCGGCACCGACGGCTTCGAATTCGTTGAATTCGCCCATCCCGAACCCGAGAAACTAAGCGAACTCTTCACGCGCATGGGCTATTCGCTCGTCGCCCAGCACAAGAGCAAGGACATCACCGTCTGGCGCCAGGGCGATATCAATTATGTGCTGAATGCCGAGCCCGGCAGCCACGCCATGCGCTTTGTCGACGCGCACGGGCCCTGCGCGCCATCGATGGCGTGGCGCGTGGTCGATGCCCAGCACGCTTTCGAACATGCCGTTTCCAAAGGCGCCACGCCTTATACCGGCGACGACAAGGCTCTGGACGTACCGGCGATCGTTGGCATCGGCGGCTCGCTGCTCTATTTCATCGAACGCTACGGCGAGCAGGGTTCGGCTTATGCGACGGAATTCGATTGGCTCGGCGAAGCCGATCCCCGGCCGGCGGGTGTCGGCTTCTACTATCTCGATCACCTCACGCATAATGTTTTTCGCGGCAACATGGACAAGTGGTGGGGCTTCTATCGCGACCTGTTCGGCTTCAGGCAGATCCACTTCTTCGATATCGACGGCCGCATCACCGGCCTGACAAGCCGGGCGATCACTTCACCCTGCGGCAAAATCCGCATTCCGCTGAACGAGTCCAAGGACGACACCAGCCAGATCGAGGAATTCCTCAAGAAGTACAAGGGCGAAGGCATCCAGCACATCGCCGTCGGCACCGATGGCATCTATGACGCCACCGACCGGCTGGCCGCCAGCGGCCTCAAGTTCATGCCCGGCCCGCCGGACACTTATTACGAGCGCTCCTACGACCGTGTCACCGGCCACGACGAACCGATGGAACGCATGAAACAGCACGGCATCCTCATCGATGGTGAGGGCGTGGTGAATGGCGGCATGACCAAGATCCTGCTGCAGATCTTTTCCAAGACCGTGATCGGACCGATTTTCTTCGAGTTCATCCAGCGCAAGGGCGATGAAGGTTTCGGCGAGGGCAATTTCCGCGCGCTTTTCGAATCGATCGAGGAAGACCAGATCCGGCGCGGCGTCATCAAGCCAGCCGAGGCCGCGGAATAGGCATAACCAGCGGGGAAACCGGAGCGGCGCCTGCCTGTCGGGCCCGCTCCGGACAATTCAGGCGATGAAACGCGCCCGGTCCTCAGGCGTCGGCAGGTAACAGGTCTCCATCCGGCCGGCTAGACGGAAACGGTTGCGGGCAACGAACTCGTAGAAGCGGTCCAGTAACGCACGAGGCACGAAGCTGAAAACCTTCAACAGCGACCAGGGGAAACCGAGCCCGGCGACCATGCGAATTGACCCTTCCGAGCGGAAATAGGGCCGCCCGTTCACCAGCAGCATGTTCGTTTCATAATTGCTATCATCGAGACCATAATGACGATAGAGCGCCGCGCCCGTTATGGATTGCGCCGTCATAAAACGATACGTTTTCTGCTTGTCCCGCTTAAGCGCGAATTTCACCCAACCGGAACAGAACACGCATTGCCCATCGAAGATGATGACGGGCTTGTCGTCCGGGAAGGACGGCACATCAGGGTCGTGGCGATAACTATAATATTCCATCAAGTTGTCTCGCACTCCTCACATAGGGGTGGTCTGTCATCCACACACCAGCACCCTCACCCGCCTGATATGCGTTTGAACACTGCGTCGAGCGCCTTATCTAATGCAATATTGCCGCCCTCATGGGCGAAATCGCGATGTACCTGTTCGTTCAACCCGCCGGTGGTTGAATAGCTGTCGCGCAGTTCGCTAAACCGTTTCCCACCCGTTTCGCCTGCGGCCTGTCCGAGACCGGCAAAGAGCTGGCTGAGATAGGCACCGCCCTTCTCGTAAGGCAATCCCTGGCGTTCCAGCCAGAGGGTCAACGTGTCCATCAGGCCGAAATAGGTGCCCATGACGGCGCCGGCCGCAGCAAGCGAATCATATTCGTGCTTGTTGTCCACCTCGACCGCCTTGCCAAGCCGGGAGAAAATCGCCGCCGAAATGTCGTCGTGCGGATGGATCGCCGTGGCGCCATTCAGTCTCGCCACGAAGGGCAGCGGAATCGCCTGGCTGAGCGATACCGGCTGGCGGATCCAGTCCCTGAGATTCTCCAGCGACGTCGCGGCGGCGAAACTGATCACGTGGTGATCCGGCCGGAAGCGCAGCGCCTTCGTGACCTCCTCGATGATCTGCGGCAGCACCGCGAGCACGACGATATCGGATCGGTCGAGCACATCCTGATTGTTCAAGCCGATGCGGACATTGGCATGACGTTCGGCAAGCCGCGCTGCGGTCACGGCATTCCGCGGCGAGACCACGATCGGCATATCGCCGAGGTCGGTCCTGCAGATCCCGGTGATCACGGCCTCGACGATATCGCCCGTCCCCACGAAACCCAGCCGCTTGCCTGTCAAATCCACCATGTCTTGCCCTTCATGCTTTCCCCGGCTTTCGCACCATGTCTCCGGCATGCCAATATCGGCCCGATGAATCAATCATGCAATGAAAGGAAATGCTCATGTCGTCAGGCAAAGTCGCGATTGTCACCGCTGGAGGCAGCGGCATGGGAGCTGCGGCGGCAAAAAGGCTCGCCGCAGATGGCTATCACGTCGCCATCCTGTCATCATCTGGCAAGGGCGAGGCGCTCGCCAAGGAACTTGGCGGCATCGGCGTGACGGGCTCCAACCAGTCGAACGATGATCTGAAGCGCCTGGTCGATACCACGATGGAAAAATGGGGCCGGATCGACGTCCTGGTCAACAGCGCCGGCCACGGCCCCCGCGCCCAGATCATCGAGATATCAGACGAGGACTGGCACAAGGGCATGGACGTCTACCTGATGAACGTCATCCGCCCCGTGCGGCTGGTGGCGCCGATCATGCTGCAGCAGAAATCCGGCTCGATCATCAACATTTCGACGGCCTGGACATTCGAGCCGTCGGATATGTTTCCCACCTCGGCGGTGTTCCGCGCCGGCCTCGCCTCCTACACCAAGATCTTCGCCGACACGTATGCCAGGCACAATATCAGGATGAACAATGTCCTGCCCGGCTGGATCGACAGCCTGCCGGCGACCGATGCCCGCCGCGACAGCGTGCCGATGCAGCGCTATGGCACCAGCGAGGAGATCGCCGCGACCATCGCCTTCCTTGCCTCGGACGGCGCGGGCTACATTACCGGCCAGAACATCAAGGTCGATGGCGGCCTGACTCGCCACGTGTAACGAAAACGATTGGGGCGCCACTGGTGCCCCGCAATCTGACTACTTGAATAGGCTTGGCAGCCAGAGCGAGAGTGCCGGAATATAGGTCACCAGCAACAACACCCCGACACTGGCGCCGAAGAATGGCCAGATCGTCTTCATGGCCTCTCGGATCGTGATCTTGCCGACCGCGCAGCCGACGAAGAGTACCGTACCCACGGGCGGCGTGTTGAGACCAATGCCGGCGTTGAGGATCATGATGACGCCGAAATGGACGGGGTCGATGCCGAAAGCCTTTGCCACCGGTAGCAGTACCGGTGTCGTTATGATGACGAGCGGCGCCATATCCATGAAGGTGCCGAGCAACAAGAGCGCCACATTGATCAACAGCAACACGATAACAGGATTGTCCGAGATCGCGCCGATCGCCGATACCATGGTTTGTTGCACCTGCAGAAAGGCCATCAGCCAGCCGAAGGACGCAGCCGTACCGATCACCAACAGCACCATCGCTGTTGTACGCACCGCCTGCAGCACGGCCTCGATAAAGCCGCTCCAGTTCAATTCGTGATAGACGAAAAGGGCCACTACCAGTGCGTAGAGCACTGCGATGCAGGAGCTTTCGGTCGCAGTGAACACGCCCGAACGGACGCCGCCGAAAATGATGCCAATCAGGAGCAAGCCGGGCACGGATGCGAGAAGATAGTAGCCGAGGCGCCTGAAACCGGGAAAGGGCTCCGCGGGATAACCGCGACGGCGTGCGACTATGTAGGCTGTGACCATCAGTGCAGCCGCGAGCAGTAGCCCGGGAATGATGCCGGCGGTGAACAGATCGGCGACCGACACTGTGCCGCCTGCCGCGATCGAGTAGAGGATCATGTTGTGAGATGGCGGAATCATCAGGGCGATGATTGCGGCATTCACCGTAACACTCACCGCATAGCTGCGGTCATAGCCGCGAGCCGCCATTTGCGGAATCATCAGGCCGCCAACCGCCGAGGCGTCGGCAACGGCCGAGCCTGATATGCCGCCGAACAGCGTCGACGCCACAACATTGACCTGGCCAAGGCCGCCGCGCATGTGGCCGACCAGGCCGGCCGCGAAGCGGATCAACCGCTCGGCAATGCCGCCGCGCACCATCAGGTCGCCCGCGAAGATGAAAAAGGGGATCGCCATCATGGCGAAGACGTTCATGCCGGAATTCATCTGCTGAAAGACGACGATCGGCGGCAGGCCCATATAGAGCACGGTGGCGACCGAGGCGATGCCGAGGCAAAACGCGATCGGCATGCCTATCAGCATCAGCAGAGTAAAGGCGCCGAAGAGAATGAGATAAGCCATTTACGCTACTTCCTGCACGATCACGTCGGCTGCAATTCGTTCATCGAGCGCCACGTCCACGAAGCGCTCCAGCGCGAAAATTGTGATCATCACGCCGCCCACGATCATGGGGATGAAATCCACGCCCCCGGGCCAGCCGAGAACGGGAACCGTTGCCGACCAGGTGCCAATCGCCAACAGCGTCGCATAAAAGGCCATCGCGATGCCGAAGAGAACGATCAGACCGAGGCTGAGCAGGTCCATCAGCTTCTGGATCGATGGCGGCATGGCATATCGCACAATGTCGAGACCGAGATGGACGCTTTCGCGTACCCCAACGGCCGCGCCGAGCAGGATGAACCACAGCATGAGAAAAAGTGAAAGCGGCTCGGACCAGCTTGGCGTGTTGTTGAGCACATAGCGCGCAAATACCTGCCAGCCGATGATCGCGGTCATCAACACCATGCCGGTCCCGGCGATATAGAGTGAGAT
>Ga0164290_1002244_pt1 | contig 15381 bp, 18 predicted proteins | sample Micstemetagenome_FD_108782 | JGI IMG/M metagenome (GOLD analysis project Ga0164290, IMG submission 108782) | Contaminated culture microbial community from soil near Moab, Utah, USA - Microcoleus steenstrupii SON62 (Illumina Assembly) | ecosystem: Environmental > Terrestrial > Soil > Soil crust... | reverse complement strand
GAGGTGCCTGAGGAACGAGCGAAGCCCGGCCAGGCCCCGCCCGAGCGTCCGGGCGCCGGCGCCATCCTTGCGGCGATTGGCGAGAAAGGCACGCAGATCGGCCGGCCGCAGTGCCTTGAGATCGGACATTCGCGCCGGGCCGCCCGCATGGCTGGTCAGGAACATCAGGAACTGGCGGGTGTCGCGCTCATAGGCATCGACGGTCAGCGCGGAGAGCCGACGCTCTTCGGCCAGCGAATCGAGCCAGATCTTGCGCTCGGCCAGCAGCGCCTCGTCGGCCATGATGAGGATTTCGTTCATCGCCCAACAATGCGTCTAAATGGTTAGTGCCCCATTAAAGAATGTCGTTTCGGGGACGCCGAACCAGCCGATGATCGCGCCCATGACGATGAGGACCAACAGCCAGTGGATCGCGTCGATGATGGTCAGGCCCCAGCTGGCGCCCTGGTAGCGATGGTTGATCGTCATCGTAATGACGACGAAGCCGAACCAGAAAATGACAGACCAGGCCAATCCGGACACCAGGTCAATCTCCTCCGAGAAGGATCCGGCGAAGGTGATGTCATAGAGCACGAGGTAGAGAATGACCGCGAGGCAGAATTCGCCGATGAAAGAGATGATGAATGGCGAATAACGCTTCGCTGTGGTGGCCGGATCGATCCGCGCGGCCCGCATCCAGGGCTTGCCGAGCACGGTGTAATAGACCGCACCGATCGCGTAGGCGGCGATGGTCGCGAGAAGCACGCTCAGCCAGTTGATCGATGAGAAGTCCATGATACCTCCGAATCCACACGGCAATTGAGAAGATTGGTCGCCGAAGGTCAAGCCACAGCGCCGGTAAACCGCCATACCGTCGTCTTCTTCACCTCGGCATCCTCCAGCGCCCGCGTCACCGGCACCTCGTAGGTCGCCAGTGGCTCCATCAAATGCCGTGGGCAGTAGCTGCGGCCGGGATCGCCGACGAGGACGGTCCCGCCGGCCTGGGTCAGCATGGTGAACCATGGCACGAGGGCGTTAGCGAAGCCGACATCGTAGAAGACATCGCCGGCGAGCAGCACATCCGCCTCGATTTCGGTGCCGATCAAATCGTTGCCAGAGAAGTCAAGGTCCACATTGTTTAGCCGGCTATTCAGTCCAACAGCCGTCTCGGTCCAGGGATCGATATCCGCCGCCAGCGCGGAAGCAGCCCCCGCTTTCATGGCGGCGATGGCGACGAGCCCCGAGCCCGACGCGAAGTCCACCACGCGCTTTCCAGCAACAATTTCGGGATGATCGAGCACATACCGCGCCAGCCCCTGCCCGCCGGCCCAGGCGAAGGCCCAGAAGGGTGGCGGCAGGCCGATCTCCTCGAGTTCGTCCTCGGTCTTCAGCCACAGGTCATGGGCCTCGTCGGCCAGATGCAGCCTGATCTCGGGCACATGCGGCGGGGTCATCACGCATGTGTTCTCGCGGATGAATGTCTCGGGATCGGTCTTCACGGCGATTTGGGAGGATTGTCCAGTCCACACCGATTGCAGATGTAGAAATACTCCTCGTCCGTCACCGGCTGCACCGAAAGGCGCGAATTCTTGACGAGGATCATCTCCGCCAGCTTCGGATCGGCCTTGATGTCATCGAGGTTCATCGGTTTTGGGATATCGACCACGGCACGGATATCGACGCATTCCCAGGTCGGGTTGTCGGCGGTCGAATCGGGATGCGCCAGCGCGCAGACCTCGGCAATGCCGACGATCTCCCTGCCTTCGTTGGAATGGTAGAAGAACCCCTTGTCGCCGATCTTCATCAGCCGCATGTTGTTGCGGGCGGCGTAGTTGCGCACGCCGTCCCATTCCTGGCCGGCTTCGCCCCTGGATTTCAGCTTTTCCCAGGAGAAGGCGTCCGGCTCGGACTTGAAGAGCCAGTAGGCCATGTCACGCCTCCGGCTTGTTGTAGGTCCAGTTCCAAGCCCTGATTTCGACCGAAGCGAAGAGGCCGGCCTTGGCATAGGGATCCGCGGCGGAGAGCGCTTTGGCGTCCTCGATCGTATCGGCCTTGACCACGACCAGGCTGCCGTTCGGCTTGCCATCGGCATCAAGGAAGGGACCGGCAAAGGCCAGCGTGCCGGCGGCGTTCAATCCATCGAGGAATTCGATATGGGCAGGACGCGTATCCATGCGCAGTTGCAGGGCGCCCGGTTTGTCCTGGCAGAGGAAGGCGAAAAGCATGGTCGTTCCTTTCGGTGGCTGACGAATCATTCCGTGGTGATCGGCCGGGTCATCAGGCCGTTGATCGCTGTTTTGACATCGATCGCGCCCTCGATGATAGAGGCGACAGCCTGCGTGACCGGCATATCCACATGATGCTCCGCCGCCAGCCGGGCCGCGATGGCTGCGGCATGCGCGCCCTCGACCAGCTCGCCGGAGGGCAGTGTTGCATGGCCGGTGCGGCCGGTCTCGATTCCGAAGCGCAGGTTGCGCGACTGGTGGCTGGTGGCGGTCAGCACGAGATCGCCAAGACCGGACAGGCCGCGCACGGTGTCCGGGTCGCCGCCATAGGCCTCGATCAGCCGCGACATCTCGGCGAGACCGCGGGCGATCAGCGCCGCGCGTGCCGAATCGCCGAGACCGGCGCCCTCGACAATGCCGCATGCGATGGCCAGCACGTTCTTCAGCGCGCCGCCGAGCTGCACGCCGATACGGTCCGTCGAGGCATAGAGCCGGAAGGTCGGGCCCGACAGCGCCTGGGCAATGCGCTCCGCCTCCGCCATGTCGGGTGAGGCCACCGCCATCGCGGTCGGCAGGCCCCTGGCGATATCGGCGGCAAAGCCGGGGCCGGAGAGCACCGAGATCGAGTGATCCGGCAGTTCCGCTTCGAGCACGTCGGTCAGCAGCCGCGACGTTGCCTTGTCGATGCCCTTGGCGCAGGTGACGATCGATTGATGCTGCCTCAGATGCGGTTTGAGGTCGCGCGCCGCCTCGGCCTGCGCCTGGCTCGGCATGGCGAACAGCACGATCGTTGCGTCTTCGAGCAGCGTATTGTCCGTCGCGTAGTGGAGATCCGCGGGCAGAATAATGCCGGGCAGATTGCGGCTGTTGATCCGTGTGGCTTCGAGCTCCGTGCGCTGGTCTTCGCGGCGGCAGAGCAGCGTGACGTCGGCCTTGCCCGCAAGTGCGGAGACAGCCGCCAGTGCCGTGCCGAAGGCGCCCGATCCGACGACGACGATCTTTTCGGCGGTGCTCATGCCTTGGCGCCCCGCTTGCCGCTGCCGATGATCGCGGCCGCGTCGGCATCGAGCGGCCAGCGCGAACGAGGCGACACAGTCAGGTCGTCGGGCGCAAAGCCGACCGCCATGCGTTCGAGTCCAGCCCAGGCGATCATCACGGCATTATCGGTACAGAGGTTCATCGGCGGCGCCACGAAACGGAAGCCATTGGCGTCGGAAATGGATTGCAGGGTCGTGCGGACTTCCGCATTGGCCGCCACCCCGCCCGCCACCACCAGCGCGGGGCTGGCGACCGTGTTGCCGAAGCGTTCGCGGAACCGCGCGAGGCCGCGCCCGATCCGGTCCTTCAGGGTCCGCGACACCGCATGCTGGAACGAGGCGCAGATATCGGCAATATCCTGGTCGCTGACCGGTGCGATGGATTGCGACGCCAGCCGGACAGCGGTCTTGAGCCCCGAAAACGAGAAATCGAGCCGGGACTCGCCGACCAGTGGACGCGGAAAGGCGAAGCGGTTCGGATTGCCCGTCTTCGCGGCGCGCTCGACCGCCGGTCCGCCGGGATAGGGCAGGCCGAGCAGCTTGGCAGTCTTGTCGAAGGCCTCGCCCAGCGCATCATCGATCGAGGTGCCCCAGCGCTCATAGTCCCCGACACCCTTGACCAGGATCAGTTGGGTATGGCCGCCGGAAACTAGCAGAAGCAGGTATGGAAAGGTCAGCCCATCGGTCAGCCGCGCCGTCAGCGCATGGCCTTCGAGATGATTGACGGCGTAGAGCGGCTTGGCCGTCGCCATGGCAATCGCCTTGCCGGTGAGCAGGCCGACGATCAGCCCGCCGATCAGGCCCGGACCCGAGGTCGCGGCAATTGCATGCACGTCGCTCAGCCTGGTGTTGGCGCGCGCCAGCGCCGCCAGGATCAGCACATCCAGCGCTTCGGCGTGGGCGCGGGCGGCGATCTCGGGCACCACGCCGCCATAGGCCGCATGCTCTTCGAGCTGCGACAGCACGACATCGGCCAGAATGCGGCCGGTGCCGTCGTCCAGCCGTTCGACGACGGCCGCGGCCGTCTCGTCGCAGCTGGTTTCGATGCCTAGGATGCGGGTAGGAGCCAACTTGAACCTATTGTCCGATTGCGGATATCGCCAAGAACGATTAGTTGAGAGCCGATTACACGAGAGAGCCCTTTGGATGCAAACAAAAGCTTACCGGATCGGCACGCGCGGCAGTCCGCTGGCGCTCGCGCAGGCTGCGGAGACGCGGGCGCGGCTGATGCTGGCGCATGGCCTGCCCGAAGATGCCTTCGAGATCGTCGTCCTGTCGACCAAGGGTGACCGCATCACCGACCGGTCGCTATCGGAGATTGGCGGCAAGGGCCTGTTCACGCTCGAGCTGGAAGCGCAACTGCTGTCGGGCGAACTGGATATCGCCGTCCATTCCTCCAAGGACATGGCGACAGTCTTGCCCGAGGGACTCGACCTCGTCGCCTATCTGCCGCGCGAGGATATACGCGATGCCTTTGTGAGCCACATCGCGCCGCGCCTGGCCGAAATGCCGATTGGTACCATGGTGGGCACGGCATCGCTCCGCCGGCAGGCGCTGGTCAGAAAATTGCGCCGGGACCTGCAGGTGAAGGTCTTTCGCGGCCTGGTCGATACGCGGCTGCGCAAGCTCGCCGAGGGCGATGCGGATGCGACGCTGCTCGCCTATGCCGGCCTGAAACGGCTCGGCAAGCCCGAGGTGGCGACCGAAGTCCTCGATCCCGAAGTCTTCCCGCCGGCACCGGCACAGGGCGCCATCGGCATCGAGGCCCGCAAGGGCGACGCTGATATCGCGGCACTGCTCGAACCCATCAATCACGCCGAAACATTTTCGGCGGTCAGTTGCGAACGCGCCTTCCTCGAAGTTCTCGATGGGTCGTGCCGGACGCCGATCGCCGGCTATGCACTGGTCGAGGGCGACAGGCTACGCTTTTCAGGCATGATCCTGACACCGGACGGGCGGACGTCCTATTCCATCGCGAGCGATGGATTGGTCGGCGACGCCTATGAGATCGGCCGCAAAGCCGGGCATGACATCCGCGATCGCGCAGGAACGTCCTTCTTCGAAAACTGGGGGTAGGCAGCGATGCGAGTCCTGATCACGCGGCCCGAATCGCGGGCGGAAGGCACTGCGGCAAAGCTCGCGGAGCTTGGCCACGAGCCGGTCAGCTTCCCACTGTTCGAACCCTTGCGTAATCTCGAAGGCACTGCCCGGGCACTGGCCGCGCCGCATTCGGCCATTGCGGTCACTTCGGCCGAGGCAGTCCGCTCGCTGATGGAGCTCGGACCGATGCTTGCGCCGCACCTGGGCACCAAGCTGTTCGCCGTAGGAAAGCCCACGGCCCGCGCCGCCCGTCATGCCGGTTTCACGGATGTCGAGGTCGGGGCCGGCGGCGGGTTTGAGCTCGGCCAGTTGGTCTGCGCCTTCTATGCGGCGCAGGGTAACCCCGACCTGCCGGTACTCTATCTCTCGGGCGAGAAGCGCGCCGGCCGCTTCGAACGCGTGCTTGCCGAAAACGGAATAGCCTGCTTCGTTGCTGAAACCTATCAGATGGAGCCGATCGCCTATACGATCGAGGAGCAGCAGGCGATACTGGTCGCCAGGATGGCCGATGCCGTCTTCCTTTATTCCAGGGAAGCGGCCAATGCCTTCTTCGCGCTGGAGATCTTCAAATCAAGTCATGATGCGATCAGGAAAACGCTTTTCTTTTGCCTGAGCCGCAATATTGCCGAAGCCGTGCCCGAAGAGCTGCGGAACAGCGCGGTGGTCAGCGACAACCCTGATGAGGACGAGTTGATCGATCTGCTGTAAGAGAAAATGCCTTGCGGTGCGGCGGGGGCTGGTTAAGCTCCGTACTCACGCTTCGGCCAATGAAAGAAAGGTGCCCTTATGGAACCGGAAGACCAGAGCCGCCATTCCAAGACCAAGCCCGAGCCGGTGACGATCGACCTCGGCGCCGAAGAGGTAACGGACATGGCTTCAGGCGATCCCGAAGGCACCGAGGACAATGTGACGGCGGACGCGGATCCGTCACCGGCTGCCGATCAAACACGGGCGGCGGAAGCGGAACCGGCCTCGAAGAGCTATTCCGGCATCCCGAACGCCAATACATCGGCTGCTTCCCAGCCCCAGCCCACGGTGGTGAAGAGTGCCGGCAGCCTGCCTCTGATTGCCGCTGGCCTGATCGGCGGCCTGATCGCGCTGGGCGGCGCGGCGGGCCTGCAATATTGGGGCGTGCTGCCGTCGCTCGGCTCGAACGAGGAAACCCAGCTCGCGCTCAATGCGATGTCGTCGGATGTCGAAAAGCTGAAGACCGACATTGCCGCGCAGCCGGAAATCGACCTGTCGCCGGTCAATGCCAAGATCGCCGCGCTTGAGGAAAAGATGACCACGGTGCCGGAGGCCAATGGTCTTTCGGCGGATGCGGATGCGCGCATCAATGCGCTGGCCGAGCAGGTCAAAACAGCGGAAGCGGCAGTCGGCGCACAGAAGACGGACGCCGAGACCGCACGCGCGGCACTCGAAATGCGCATCGAGGCGTTGGAGAAGAAGGCCAGCGAACCCCGCGACGATGTCGAGGTCGCGGTCGCCATCGCCTCCGCCGGCCTCAAGGCGGCAATTGATCGCGGCGGCCCGTTCATCTCGGAACTCGATACGCTCGAAGGCGTCAATCCCGAGGATCCGGCGGTCAAGGAACTGAGGCAGTTCGCGGCAACAGGCGTGCCGTCGCGTGCCAGCCTGGTCGCCGATTTTCCCGCTGTCGCCGATTCGATCCTCTCTGCTGTCGTGGTGGATGATCCCAACCAGAGCATCACCGACCGACTGATGGCGAGCGCGTTTTCCGCGATCAAGGTTCGTCCTGTGGGAGATGTCGCAGGCGAGGGACCGGATGCAATCGTGGCGCGGATGGAAGACAAGTTGAAGAACGGCGACTTGACCGGTACCGCCGCGGAATGGGAAAAACTTCCCGAACCCGGCAAGGCCGCTTCGGCAACCTATAAAAAGCAACTCGATGCCCGCATCCGTGTCGAGGAACTGGTCGGCAATGCCCTTACCAAGGCCGTCTCGACGACCAAGACGAGCGGCTGAAGGAAGCTTATCCAATGATTCGCATCGTATTCTACCTCGCCATCATCCTCGCGCTCGGCTTCGGCTTTTCCTGGCTCGCCGATCGGCCGGGCGACCTCTTCATTATCTGGCAGGGCAAGCGGGTCGAAATGACCCTGATGGTCGCCGCAGTGCTGGTGACCGTGCTCGTGGTCGCCATCATGCTCATCTGGTGGCTTGTTCGCATGATCTGGACGTCGCCGCAGTCGATGACCCGCTATTTCCGCGCCCGCAAGCGTGACCGTGGCTACCAGGCGCTATCGACTGGCCTGATCGCGGTGGGTTCGGGCGATGCGCCGCTGGCACGTAAAATGCTCGACCGCACCAAGGGCCTGATCTCAAGCGATTCGGAACCGCTGATTCATCTGCTCGAAGCGCAGGCAAGCCTGATCGAGGGTAAGACCGAGGACGCACGCAAGAAGTTCGAGCAGATGGCCGAGGATCCCGAGACGCGCGAACTCGGGCTGCGCGGCCTCTATCTCGAAGCACTTCGCCTGGGCGCTCACGAAGCCGCCCGCCACTATGCCGAGCGCGCGGTCGAAAAGGGCCCGCATCTGCCCTGGGCCGCCGAGGCGACACTGGAATACCGCACCCAGGCCGGCCGCTTCGACGATGCGATCCGCCTGCTCGAAGGCCAGCGCGTACTGTCGGGCATGGACAAGAAGGTGCATGACCGCAAGAAGGCGGTGCTGCTCACGGGTCGCGCGCTGTCAAAGCTCGACGCCGACCCCAAGGCCGCGCGCGACGATGCCTATATGGCGCTGAAACTGGCGCCCGATCTCGTGCCCGCGACGACCATCGCCGCCAAGGCCTATATCAGGGAAAACAACATCAAGAAGGCCCTGTCGACCATCGAGCAGGCCTGGAAGATCACACCGCATATGGAACTCGCGACCGCCTATCTCGCGGCTGGCGGTGTCACGGCGCAGGAAAAGCTCAAGCGCGCCGACCGGCTCGAACAACTCCAGCCGGGCACTTATGAGGCGCTTTACGCATCGGCCTCGGCGGCGCTTGACGCCCGCGATTTCGACCGGGCAAGGACCAAGGCGGAGGCCGCGGCCAAGGTGTCGGAGCGCGAAAGCATCTATCTCCTGATGGCCGATATCGAGGAGGCCGATAGCGAGGACCAGGGCCGGGTGCGCCATTGGCTGGCGCAGGCACTGCGCGCGCCGCGCGATCCGGAATGGGTTGCCGATGGGCAGGTATCGCAGCATTGGCTACCCGTCTCGCCCGTCACCGGCAAGCTCGATGCCTTCGAGTGGAAGCAGGCCTATGGCGCCGCGCAGGGCTTGGTCAGCGATGGCACGGCGAACGGTTCCGAACAGGCGTTCCGCTCGCTGCCGGCGCCTGCCCGGGCGAGCGAGCCGATCGCCGTACCGGAATCGCGCGAGATCACCCAGCCAATCGATAAGCCCATCACGCAGGTCGACGCACCGGCCGAGCCCGAACCAAAACCCGAGCCGATCGTTCTGGATGAAGCGGCGCCGAAGAAGCTCGAGGGCGCCAATGAAGATCAACCCTTCTTCGGCCGTCCGCCAGACGATCCCGGCGTGAAGCCGATCAAGGAAGCCGTGGCGAAACCGGCAACATTTCGACTGTTCTGAAAACGGGTGGCGACGAAGGCGGAAAACGGCGATGTTCGAGCGGCTTAAGACATTCCTGAATACGCTCGGCGCCGAGACTGCCAGGGCCGAGCCGGACGAGACGGCGGTCGCCATCGTGGCGCTTGCGCTGCATGTCATTCATGCCGATGGCGTTTTCGAAGAGAAGGAAAGCCAGGTACTCGAAACGGAAATCCGTAATTACTTCAACCTGTCCAAGGGCGAGTATGACGAGATGCTCGCGGCGGCGGAGAAACAAGAGGAGCACGCGATCGATCTTTTCCGCTTTACATCGCGGATCAATCGCGCTCTTGATGAAAAGCAAAAAACGGAGTTCATCGGCCTGCTCTGGCAAATCGTTCATGCCGATGACCAAAGAAACGAGATCGAGGATCACCTGGTGTGGCGGATAGCAGAGTTGATCGGTGTTTCTGGCCGTGTCCGTATTGCCAAGCGGCAGGAAGCGGAGCGGGCCAACAAGGGTGAGTAGTTAGGACCGATGCTGCAATCGCTCAGGAAAACGCTGCCGGCGGATGACCGGCCCGTTCTGATCGTACTCCACCAGGAAAATTCCACGCCGGGCCGGGTCGGACAAATGCTCGAAGCCAAGGGCCACCGCCTCGACGTGCGCCGTCCCGCACTGGGGCAGAGATTGCCCGAGACCATGGCTGATCACGCCGGCGTCGTTGTCTTCGGCGGGCCGATGAGCGCAAACGATCCGGATGAATTCATCAGATACGAGATCGACTGGATCAATGTCCCGCTCTCCGAGAACAGCCCCTATCTCGGCATCTGTCTCGGCGCCCAGATGCTGGTCAAGACGCTCGGCGGCCGCGTCGCCGGTCATCACGAGGGGCTGACCGAGATCGGCTGGTATCCGCTCCAGGCGACCGAGGAAGGCGAAAAGCTCCTGGAATGGCCGAAGATGGTCTACCATTTCCATCGCGAGGGCTTTGAATTGCCATCAGGTGCCACGTTGCTCGCGCGGGGTGAGGCCTATGAGAACCAGGCGATCCGTGTGGGCGACAATGCCTGGGGCATCCAGTTCCACGGCGAACTGACTCGCGTCATGATGCATCGCTGGGTGGTGCGCGGCGCCCACCGTTTCGAACTGCCCGGCGCGCAAACCGGCGACAAGCATCTCGCCGGCCGCTTCCTGCATGATGCGCCGCTCCGGAACTGGATGTCGGGGATGCTGGATTTGGTGTTCAAGCCGCGGGAGATTTAGTCTCGGTCCGGCGCGTCGAGCTTGTCGATCCTGCGCAATTGCGGGAACATCAGCGCCCATAGGATCGACACCGCCAGCGTGCCGATGCCGCCGATCACCACGGCGGGCACCGCGCCGACGAAATGCGCCATCGTGCCGGCACGGAATTCGCCGAGTTCGTTCGAGGCGCCGATAAACACGGAATTGACGGCATTGACGCGACCGCGCACCTCGTCGGGTGTCCACAGCGCCATCAGCGTTTCGCGCACATAGACCGAGATCATGTCGCCCGCACCCATCAGCGCCAGCGCGACGATGGAGAGCCAGGGCGTGTGCGACAGGCCGAAGATCATGGTGCCGAGGCCGAAAATCGCCACGCCGATAAACATCTTGATGCCGGACCGTTGCCTGATCGGGAAGACCGCGAGATAGAGCGCCATGCCGATGGCGCCGGCGCCGGGCGCTGCCCTGAGCAATCCGAGGCCAAGCGGCCCCAGTTCGAGGATATCATTGGCAAAGACCGGCATCAAAGCCACCGCGCCGCCGAGCAGCACGGCGAAGAGATCGAGCGAGATCGCGCCCAGCACGACCTTCTCGTGGCGGATGAACTTGAAGCCGGCGAGAATATAGGTCCAGCTCGTCGGCTCGCCCGACTTGCGCTGCGGGGGCTTCGGGATGATGAAGACCAGGGCCGCGCCCGACAGCATGAAGGCAAGCGCTACGGAGTAAGCGACGACAGGTCCCAACCCATAGAGCAGTCCGCCGGCGACCGGACCGACGATCGACGCCGTCTGCCAGGATGAGGCATTCCAGGCGAAGGAATTGGCGAGGTCCTTTTCCGGCACCAGATTGGGCGCCAGCGATTGTACCGCGGGACCCATGAAGGCGCGCTCGATGCCGAACACGACCAGCACGACAAAGACCGGCAGCGGTGAGAACGTGCCCGATATGGTGAGAAACAGCAACGCCGCCGCGCAGAGCGCGCTCACGGCAAGGCAGATCGAGACGATGGCGCGCCGGTTATAGCGGTCCGTGACCGAGCCGGTGACCAGGATCAGCAACAATGCCGGCAGGAACTGGACCAGCCCGATCATGCCGAGCAGGAAGACGCTCCCGGTAACCTCGTACATCTGCCAGCCGACCGCCACCGAGATGATCTGCGTGGCGAAGGCCGCGAGGAAACGGGCGAAGAAAAACAATGTATAGGAACGATGCCGGAAGGCGGCGAAGCGGTCTTCCGCCGGATGGACTTGCATGTGACGCTCGTATGCGGGAAAAGCTGGAACGGCCTGTGGCCGTTAATCATAGCAGGTTAGCGAAGCAGGCGCGCTCTTGCCCGATAAAGAGCCAATGATTACATGTCTGTCAACGTGAAATCGCGCGAGCCCCGGCCGGAACGGCTGGGGCCGTGGCCAAGAGGAACCCTATGCTGCTCGTCATCCTGTCGACCCTGAACTTCATCATCAACATCGTTTGGTGGATCATCATCGTTTCGGCGATCTTCTCCTGGCTCTTTGCGTTCAACGTCATCAACACCCGCAACCAGTTCGTCAACCAGGTCGGCAGCGCGCTTTATCGCATGACGGAACCGCTCTATCGCCCCATCCGGCGCTTCATGCCGAATCTCGGCGGCATCGATCTTTCGCCGCTCGTGGTCCTGGTGATCCTGTTCTTCCTGCAGGCCCTCATCGCCTATATCGCCGCCACTTACGGCTGATACCCAAAAAGCCTCCGGACCGATATCGGTCCGAAGGCAATTTAATACGGCGTTTCAGAGATATGGCTTAGTTGCCAGCCTTGTAGCGCTCGATCGCCTCGACGATCAGCCGGCGCGCCTCGGTCGCACCCCTCCAGCCATCGAGCTTCACCCATTTGCCAGGCTCGAGATCCTTGTAGTGCTCGAAGAAGTGCTCGATCTGCTTGATCGTGATGTCAGGCATATCGGTATATTCGAACACTTTTTCGTATCGAAGCGTCAGCTTGGGCGAAGGAACGGCGATGATCTTCTCGTCCTTGCCGGAATTGTCTTCCATCATCAGCACGCCGATCGGACGGACATTGATGATGCAGCCAGGAGCCAGGGGGCGGGTCGAGGCGATCAGCACGTCGATCGGGTCGCCGTCTTCAGACAATGTATGCGGCACGAAGCCATAATTACCCGGATAGTGCATCGGCGTATAAAGAAAGCGGTCGACGACCAGCGCTCCGGCTTCCTTGTCCAGCTCGTATTTGATCGGGTCGCCGCCGACGGGCACTTCCACGATCACGTTCACGTCTTCCGGCGGGTTGTTGCCGATCTTGATGGCGTCGATGCGCATCTGGCGTCTCCATTTGATGTTGGTGCCCGGCAATAGAAGGATTTGAGCGTGCTGACAATATTGCTGCGGTAGCGAAAGCCCGTATTCACGAGAAATTCGGGTGCGGCGGCAAATGGAATGCATTAAGAGCAGTCCTGAATGACCGTCGTGTGATGGAGTTGGTGATGCGCTGGGCGACAACGATCTCGATCTTGACTGCGATCATGCTGGCGCATGCCGGTGCGGTGCTGGCCGCCGGAAGCGCCTTTACCGATCTCGAACTGGACAAATGCGAGACCCTGGTGGCACCCGATCCGGACGAGCCGGGTGGTGATTTCACCTCGCTGCTCTGCCCCGGCTATGGCGAATACAAGGTGCTGTTCAAGGAGGGCGACCTCCGCCAGAGCGTGCATTACGGCTTTCTCAAGCGATCGATCATCGACAAGGCGTTCGAATCCTTCGGCCCCTTCAACCATATGAACCCGAAGATCGAATGGCGGATCGGATCCCGCGGCAAACCGATCGCCGCCATCCAGCGCTTTTTCGTGGGAGACGAGAATGCGCAGGGACAGATCCTCGTTATTTCCAAGGTCGGCCAGCCGGACGAGGAAGAAGGATGCCCCGTGGGCTATATTGATGCGCTGGCCAGCAAGGATGCGAACAACCTCGCACGCGCCGTCGCCGATGGGCTTGCCCTGCATTTCCGCTGCGGCGTGGACAAGCCTGATTATCATGGCTCCAAGGGCGACAAGGCCGCCGAACCGATGATCTTCCACGGCGACGGCGGTTAACGTTTGAATGAAACGATCCGGTCAAGCGTATCCCCTGCGAGAAAGGATACGACCATGACCCTTCGCACCACCCTGCCTGCTATTGCCGCGTGCCTGGCATTTTCGGCAAGCCTTCCGGCGCTGGCCGGCACCAGCGTCTATACGGGCGCCGCAACCGACAAGGGTTGCGTGACATCAGGCACTCCGACGCCTGAAGATGCCGATATGGGTAACGTCTCCCTCAAATGCACGGGCTACAAGGATTATCCCTTTTATTTCAACGCCTATGACAACAGGGAAAGCACCTATTTCGGCCACCTGAGCAAACGGATCCTCGACGGCGCCGGCGAGACATTCGAGGCATTCAACTATATCGGCGACAAGATCGAGTGGCGGCTCGATGATCAGGGCATGCCGCGTGCGACCATCCTGCGCTACATGATCCAGAACCTTAACCCGGACACATCCGAGCCCGACAAGGCGCATGAGGGCCAGGTCCTCGTGATCTCCCGTGTCGGCCAGCCCAACGACATGACCGGCTGCATCACGGCTTACGTCGATGCGCTGGAGAACAAGGACGCCAACGACATCGCCCGCAAACTCGCGGACGAACAGGCGCCGGGCTTTCCCTGCGGCAAGCAGGCGCCCAAATTCCACGGCAAAACAGGCAAGCTTTCTGGCTATCCCGTCTACAACTATCCAGACCTGAGCACGGTGAAATAGGCGCGCCTCAATTCCGCCAGACGAAACCCAACTTCTTGATCGACCTCTCGCCGAAGCGCTCCATGCCCTCGGCGACATCCATGCCGCCCATCGCGCGGTAGAAGGTCACGGCATTGTCGTTCTCTTCCAGGCACCATACGACCAGGCCCTGCATGCCCAGGCTCTTCAGGATGGCGCGGCATTCGCGGAACAGATAGCTGCCCAGCCCGATGCCCTGATATTCCGGCAGCAGATAGAGTTCGTAGATCTCGCCTTCCTGCTTCAATTCGCGGACGCGGTTCAGCCCGATCGTGGCATAACCGGCGATCTTGTCGGCAACTTCGACAACCAGCAGTGTCGATGGACCACGGGCCGCGCGCCGCCACCAGTCCTCGCGCCGCCGCTCGATCATCTGCACGAGCGCGCGGTGTGGAATCATGCCTGCATAAGCACTGATCCAGGCCGTCCGATGGACCTCCGCAATGGCGCGGGCATCGCGCGGATCGGCACGCCTCACCTCAATTGACAACGTCGTCATAACGTCCATCCACCATACACGCCGCAGCTTTCGCCGCGGATACTCAAAAGGGACTGCCGGCCAAGTTAACCGATTGTTAATCATCGCGGCAAGACGCAAGTTTCGAATCAGACGTTAAAAGATCAGGGACTCGGGGTGGAGCACCATCTGACGCACAGGCCGGTTATCAACAGGTTCTGGGCTGATCCAACAAAAATCCCGGCATTGCTGCCGGGATCAAAGCTTCAAAACTCGGTGCAGCGATCAGGCTGCGCCTGCAGCACGCTGCTTGTCCATGCGCTTGCGATCATTGGCGTCGAGATACATCTTGCGGAGGCGGATCGATTTCGGCGTGACTTCGACCAGCTCATCGTCCTGGATCCAGGAAAGCGCGCGGTCGAGTGTCATGCGGATCGGCGGCGTCAGCTTGACGGCCTCGTCCTTATTGACCGACCGGATGTTGGTCAGCTGCTTGCCCTTGAGAACGTTGACCTCAAGGTCGTTGTCGCGGGTATGGATGCCGATGATCATGCCCATATAGACCTTCTCGCCCGGATCGATGATCATCGGGCCGCGGTCTTCCAGGTTGAACAGTGCATAGGCCACCGCTTCGCCCGGAGCATTGGCGAGCAACACGCCGTTGACGCGGCCGCCGATCGTGCCCTTGAACGGCTGGTAAGCGTGGAACAGGCGGTTCATGATCGCCGTGCCGCGCGTGTCGGTCAGGAGTTCCGACTGGTAGCCTATCAGGCCGCGGGTCGGGGCGAAGAAGACCAGGCGGACGCGACCGCCGCCCGACGGACGAAGCTCGGCCATTTCTGCCTTGCGCTCGGACATCTTCTGCACGACGACGCCCGAATGTTCTTCATCGACGTCGATGACGACTTCCTCAACCGGTTCAAGCATGTCGCCGGCCTCGTCCTTGTGCATGACGACGCGCGG
>Ga0164290_1002243_pt1 | contig 15381 bp, 14 predicted proteins | sample Micstemetagenome_FD_108782 | JGI IMG/M metagenome (GOLD analysis project Ga0164290, IMG submission 108782) | Contaminated culture microbial community from soil near Moab, Utah, USA - Microcoleus steenstrupii SON62 (Illumina Assembly) | ecosystem: Environmental > Terrestrial > Soil > Soil crust... | reverse complement strand
GGGCCGCTCTTTGTTCCTCCTGATCCTCACGGATTTTTCGAAGGAGCCAGTCATTACAGTACTGAGCAGCACCGAAGGGGTCAGGGAAAAGACTGCCATGGTGAATGTTCATTTTCCGCAACATTGCCAAGCATTCTGTACGTCCAACGTTAGGGATATGAATCTTGCAAATAAACGGAGCCAACTTGGTGGCGATTTCATTGGCTGGAAACTCGAATCCGTTTTCCGGCGTCGGAATGTCTTCGAACCCGTCAAAATCGATTGCCGTATTTTCCTGTAGGGAATTGATGATGTAAGATTCGAAGTTCTCGCTTCCTGAAGGGGTTAAGGTAAAGAGCCCCGCCTGATTGACAAGGCGCGAGTTATCGTTCGATCTCGGCTCAATGAACAGCTCTGGAAGAGCACCCTTGAGCCGCGTCATATCAAGACAGAAAATCGCTCTGCTGTGGTTCTCGGTGTTTTCGGCGTCGGCTTCAGCGAATGCAAAATACAGGGACACGAAGGGCGACTTAGACCAATCAAGCAGGGGCGTTGCAAGGCCGACATGTTGGCCATAGGCCCAGACATCATCATCCTCCATGGCGGTCAGATCGGGTCCTCTCCCACGCATCGCAAGCCGAAAGTACGTCAGAAGTTCGTCCCTTTCTCCGTCCGGAATTCGTCCGTCCGAGAACTGTCGTGTCAGAGTTGATGCCAATGACCAGTTATACCCGCGCTGACCGCGATAGATGACTTCATGCCTAGCCTTGTTCTGACCAGGATCACGCATGACCTGGACGAAATGATCCCATCCCAAGACACGGCAAGTCGGCAGCAGCCCGTCCACTGTATTGTTAGGTGCCGCGAAATTAGGCCAGACTGGCAGCGAAAGATAATAGGGGCGGCTCTTGACAGATGCTGCACGCCAATCCTCAAGGAGTTGCAGAACGTCCAACTCGTTTGGCGTAGCTTTACCCTTCTTCCGCCTCATGGCCTTCGCAACAATTCCAACGAGAGCAGCAAGGTTTGAATCCCCGTCCAGCAAAAACTTGGCCTGCCCTCCCATCGCATGCACGATTGTTTCCGCCTGATCGCCAGCCAATTGCCCAAGCGTCTCGGGAGCACTGTGCATAAGATATTCCGCTATGCCCTGGCGCAGTTCGCTCATGCCGCAGCCTCAACTGCCTCGCCTATACAGATTTCTCCGGACATCAGCTTTGGGAGAAGAAGGTCACGGGTGGCTGCGAGAGTTGATGACTGCTCCGAGTTCGACGTGACTAAATCGCGTAAAGGCAACACGAGTTTGTCGAATGCCAGCTGAACCTCATCGGATGCAAGGGGGAGCGTCAACGCGGCAAGCGAAGCCGGGCTAAGTTCCGTCTGACCAGTTGAACCATGCCCCATAGTCTCGATGAGGGCTGCCTGTCCTTCCATGAAGAGCGACAGAACCAACTTTGAAACCCGCGAAGTATCGGCCCGGCAGATCGTCACGTGGCTATCTGCTGTTGCCTCTTCTTTGAGGCCGCGCACGGTGGCGACACGACCAAGAGTCCCAACACCCGTGGAATTCACCACCACGTCGTATTCTTGGAGAAGCCGATCTCCAGGTGGTCTTTTCATCACATCGTGCCGCCGAGCAATACTGAGATCAACAGCCCCGTTTCGGATGCACTTTTGATTGATCACGAGTATGCCATTCTCAACATAAGACGGTGTAATTCCTCGTTTGAGTAGTACTGTGACATCCCCATTCTGCTCCTCTGTCCACCGCTCAGGCAGCCCGTCGTCACCAAGCGCTGAGGGAAAAAGATCGGCGAGGGCTTGTGCCTGCTCCGCACCCTGCACAATGCCGCCCATGATGGTGACTGGATCGGTTGCGCCGTTCAGCTTGCGGCGGGTAGGGCCGAAATCCACGAACCAGTCGCGGAAGATCGCTTGCGCCATCGCCTCCAGCGTCTCGTTCATTTGCCGGTTTAGTTCGATCTTGTCATCGATGGACCCAAGCAATTCAACCGTGCTGCGTTGCCACTCAATGGGCGGCAATACGATAGGTAGCTTCCGCTGACCAGTAATTCCAAGATAGGCCCGCGTCGATCCTGCGCCGGACCACTGGTTTAGCGTATCCAGAAAGCCCTTCGAATTAAAATAGTAATACAGGTATTTGTTGCACAGAGTGTCGGCATTTTTGATTCGGTAATATGTCACTTGGGGCGTCAACATGATAAATGGAGTATTTAATTGCCCTACGATGGCCGATCGGCCGATTGTAGCTTTGTGGGTTAGCAGTACATCTCCAGAAAAACTAAAACCTTTTCTTAGGCGATTGGCATGTTCCAGTGAAAGAAATGCACAAGTTTCCGTATTTACACGGCCGTTGCTGATGTCGGATGCCATGATAAATGGAATACCGCTTGGAACATAGTCCGCGGTCTTAGGATGTATGCCGCCGTGGTTGCCATCCATAGGCGGAAAAAGAACACCCGCTTCACAGAGTTCTTCAACTGTTTTGACAGCGAAATTATTCATTCGGTTCTACACCAGCTAAGTTCTGCTCAATCCGAACTTCAAAACTTCTACTCTTATCAAATTGCTTCAGCAGCGTTTCCCTCAATCCTTCGAGCTTCTCCACAAATGTCACGCCGTCATCCTCGACATCTACTGCGCCCACATAGCGCCCTGGTGTCAGAATATGGCCATGTTCCCGAACAAGCTTCAAATCGGCCGATTTGCTGAAACCCGGTTCGTCCGCATACTCGGCCCAACCGTTCGTCGCTCGCGTTTCCGCCTTGGAACGCCAGCGGTGATAGGCACCAGTGATCCTTTCGATATCCTCTGCCGTGAACTCGCGTCGGACCCGGTCCACCATGAATCCAAGCTTGCGGGCATCGATGAAGAGGATTTCGCCGCGCCGGTCGCGGTGGCCATTGGCACTTTTGTCCCGAGCCAAAATCCACAGGCAGGCGGGAATCTGGGTGGAATAGAAGAGCTGGCCCGGCAGTGCCACCATGCAGTCCACCTGATCCGCCTCAATCATTGCCTTACGGATGTCGCCTTCGCCCGACTGTTGAGAGGACATGGAGCCATTAGCCAACACCACGCCCGCCGTGCCGCGTGGTGCAAGATGGTGGATGATGTGCTGCAGCCAGCCGAAATTGGCGTTGCCGTTGGGCGGCCTGCCGAATTTCCAGCGGGCATCTTCCGCCAGCCGCTCGCCGCCCCAATCGGAAATGTTGAAGGGCGGATTGGCGAGGATGAAGTCGGCCTTGAGGTCCGGGAGTTCGTCGCGATGGAAACTACCCTCGTTGTTCCAGCGGATATCCGCATCTATACCCTGGACAGCGAGGTTCATCTTGGCCAAACGCCACGTGGTGTGGTTGATCTCCTGGCCGTAGACTGCAATGTCGTTGCGCCGGCCGCCGTGCTCCTCAATGAATTTCTCCGATTGCACAAACATGCCGCCCGAGCCGCAGCAGGGGTCATAGACTCGTCCCTTGTAGGGCTCCAACATCTCGACAAGAGTGCGCACCACGGAACGGGGGGTGAAGAACTCACCGCCGCGCTTGCCTTCGGAACCGGCGAAACCGGCAAGGAAATATTCATAGACGCGGCCCAGCAGGTCCTTGGCCGTGTCCTTGCTGTCATGCAGCCCGATGTTGGAGAAGAGATCGATCAACTCGCCGAGCATCGTCTTGTTCAGCGTGGGGCGGGCATAGTTTTTCGGCAAGACGCCCTTTAGGCCTTCGTTCGACGGGAAGCGCTCGATCGCCTCCATCGCCTCGTCGATCAGCTTGCCAATCTCCGGCCGCTTGGCATTGGCCTGCAGATAGGGCCACCGCGCTTCCGGCGGCACCCAGAAGACGTTTTCCGCTAGATACTCCTCCGGGTCTTCCGCATCCGCATATTCGTCTGCAGACAGCTTGGTGTGCAGTCCCTCGAACGCGTCAGATATGTATTTCAGGAATATGAGGCCGAGCGCCACATGCTTGTATTCTGAGGGCTCCAAATTGCCCCTGAGCTTGTCGGCAGCCTTGAAAAGCTCGGCCGTGAAGCCGAGGTCACCATTATTCTCTTTCGCCGCCAAAGCAGTCCCCCCAAATCAATTTGAGGAGACAGTAGGACGGGCTGCTTCGGCGGTAAAGAGTGAAGTTCCATCCTGGATTGCAGATTGGCAAACTCTGCTCAATAATCCCAAGACGGTCGAGAAATCATCTTCCTGCCTGGAGCTCGATGGGAAGATCGTATCGCGTTGCCGCAATTCAACAATCACTCACGTCCAAGAGTGACCCGAACCTCTGCGGCTCGTGCGTAGCCTTCAAGGCCAGGATAAATGCGGGCATGAGATAGTCCCATTGCGTCCAGCTCGGACATCGCGGCTCGGAAATCGCCGGCGGGGATTGTGTACTTTTTCAGATTCACTTCGCCCTCCCCGAACTGGCCGACATATTCCTCCAGTGAGCTGGCCGGATTCTTCAGGTACGTGAATTTGCCAAACTGGTTCTTGATCCTGGGATTCCAGATCGCCGGCACTTTTACGATTGGGCACCCAGCGGATTCCGTCCACGCAGGTTCGCTTGGGTCTAGGACCCATACGGCCACGTATTTCTCCAAATTGATCCCTTGGCGAACGTGGCCGCTGAAGGCGAAGAATGCAGCTACAAAGGGGCTTTCACTCCAGTCCAATAGCCTCGTGGGCAGACCGTGATGCTGGCCCAGCCCTAGCATCGCCATCTTGTCCTGACGCAAGGTGTCCGGCATATCCTCGAGCTCGCATTCGGCGGCGAACTCTTTAAGCAATAAATCCGCGACTTCGTCCTTCTTGGCTCTTTCGCCTTTGTACCACCGGTCAAATGATGTGCTCAGATTCCACGCATCTTGCCCTTGGCCCCGAAACAAGTATCGTCCTTTGCGAAATAATCCATCAGGGGCGAAGTCGGTGATGATCTTGCCCCTAAACTCCGCCCAAGACCCGCAACCGATCTGGGAGACGTTTTTCGAAAGTACTTTCTCGCCTCGGAAAATCCCCACGGCTTCATACCTTTCGCATTGTAAACGCAAGCGCGAGCTCGCGCCTTGGATTGACGGGCTACGACTAGGTCCACGGGTTCGCCGTTGCCGCGTCATAGAATGAGATATCCAGCGGGAATCGATCATTGCGCATGTTGGCCAGCTTGGTTGCCTTGGCGATAATCTGTTGATTTCCTGGTGAAGCCGGATCGCCAAAAAGACTGACATACAGCTTCCTGAACCGCCCAGTGCCGAACCGCCGCAAGATGTGATCATCGTTGTCGGCCAGCGAATGTCCCAATACGAAGAAGCAGTGCTTTCCTTGTTGAGCGTTCGCGGTTAGTTGCTTGTAACCCTGATAGAGATAGGCATTGTGTCTGATCTTGGCTTTCTTCTGGGCACTCGATCCCTCGGTAACGAACAGGGGGTACTTGTTGTCGTTGATCGCTCTGCGGGCCTGATCGATCAGCCTATCGTTGGTCCTAATCCAAGTGTACTTCTGCAATTCGGTGCCGGCGTCGAAGAGGTGCAATGCACCATGCAGGAAATGAACCTTGGCATTATGGGCACCGACTTCTCCTTGCCAGACGACATAATCGGCCGCCGGATCATCTTCATCGTTTCCGAACCCATCATTTGTTACCAGATCAACCGGGTCCGAGAACGGGTTGTCCTCGTGCATCAGGGTCCAATACAAAAGGAGATCATAGTTCAGAGTGAACACTTGACCATCGTTTTCTCGCCCTAAAAACAAGTTCAAGAACTTGCGACATGCCCAAAACTTGGCATCCGGGATATCTGACGGAATGTCGGGGTGGTTTCCTGCGATAGCGGTCAGCAGGATTTCCTTCAGAGCGTTGGCATCGGCTTGCATCTTCGCGGCGGCGTCGACATGACCTGGGGTGTAAATGCTTGTGAGTAGCGCGCCGGCTTCAAGGTTCTTAATCGCCACCTCGAAGTCCTGAGTTTTAAGAACGTCGAAGACCTTCACCAGCTCAGGATGTTCAGAGAAGTCGGCGGCACTGAAAAGAGACCCATAGTGAAAAATATCAGGGCAGCATGCGATACTGAAGCCGTTGCCTAGCAAGAGGTGTCGTTTTGAGAATTGCCGGGAATCGGAGATCGCATCAGCAAAGCTTAAAAGGTCAACCACTGCGTTTCCCCAAATATCGAGACTATTAACTAGCGGTACGCATCAGAAACCCAAATATTGCCCCCCCCCGAGATAACAGGAAGAGTTAGGCTTTCTTCAACGCACCTATAGCGTCATTAGTGGCCCGAACATAGGCTTCCACGGTTTCTTGCGGCAGATCGAACTCGTCCACACGGCGGGCATACTTGCAACTCTTGTAAAGCTCCTCGAGAGCAGTTCCGAATTCATCGGATATGAGGCCAGCATCTTTTAGGACCATCGCCGTTCGCCGCATGCTGCGCAAGTCAATGTTCAATCCGTGACTGTCGGCTAAGGTAGTCAGGGCTCGCTGGACCCGATACCACTGCTTTGCAATCGCCTCGCGGGGATCGTCTTCAATCAATTCCTTCATCATGTCGTCTATGGGAGCAGCCGCCGCTGTGTTGGCATCCAATTCAGAAGATTCGGCTAGTTGTTCGACGGCTTCTTGAACGCTAAAAATAGCGTCGTGCCGAAACTTGATCGAATTGTCACCCATATTCAGGTTTTCAACTCGGCCGATCAGCTCAACAATTTGCTTCCGTAGCAGCGCAACAATGCTGAATATTGCCAATGGCCATGCAACAGCACCAAGAAGTGTAGCAACGGCATTGATCAAAACTGCAAGTTCGGTCACGGCGGGCACCTGTACAAGGAATCGCTGAAGCTCCTTTTAGGAGCTATTGCGCTATTTAGTAGTTGCATCTATGGATTGGCGCAACTCAAATTTCTAAATTGAAGTATCACTGTTCTCGGGGGGAATATGGACGTTCACAAATCATCTCTTCTTTCCGTATTCGACGCAAAGCAGCGCCTTGAGGTGCCGCTCTTTCAGCGGCAATATGTTTGGAATGAAGAGCATCAATGGCTTCCACTTTGGGAGGACATTCAGCGGAAATTTACCGAGGCGCTGGACGGCAGGAAAGATGCACCAGTTCATTTCCTTGGTGCAATGGTGCTCGACCAGAAGCAGACTCCTACCGGCCATGTAGTTGTTCGCCACGTAATCGATGGGCAGCAACGTCTGACCACTCTGCAGATTTTCCTCGCGGCCTATCGCGATTTTTGCCGAAGCGAAGGTTGTGACGAACTGGCCAGGGAGTGCGAAAAATTTCTCTTCAACACGGGCATGATGGCAGACGCCGATGTCGATCGGTTCAAGGTCTGGCCCACTCAACTCGACCGGAAGCAATTCACGGACGTCATCGGTTCGGGGTCTCGAGAGGAAGTTCTCAAACGCAACCCACTCCAGAGAAAACCTTATGCCCGTCATCCCGACCCTCGACCTCGGATGGTTGAAGCCTACCTATTCTTTTTTGATCAGTTGAGAAGCTTCTTTCTAGGGGAAGACGGCGAGCCACCGCTTGCGGAAACATACCCTCTTTCATCTCGTGTCGACGAATGTTTCCAAACTCTTCGAAGTGGGTTGATGGTCGTCGTGATCGACCTCCAGAAAGACGATGACCCGCAAGTGATCTTCGAAACGCTCAACGCACGCGGCGAGCCTCTGCTTCCTGCCGATCTCCTGCGAAACTACATTTTCTTTCGAGCAGGCCGAGAGGGTCTGGACGTCGAAGCCGTTTACAAAAAGTATTGGGCCGGATTCGATGAAGAGTTCTGGCGAGAAGAGGTGAAGCAGGGCCGCCTAACTCGGCCACGGAGCGATCTCTTCATGCAGCATTTTCTCGCCAGTCATCAGGGCCGAGACATCCCGATTAAGCACTTGTATATTGAATACCGGCACTGGGTAGAAACACAGAAACCGTTCGCAACCGTCACTGACGAACTGGCAACACTCTCCAAGCAGGGGGCGGACTTCCGCCGGATCATCGCCCCGGAGCCGGATGACCCGATTTCTGGCTTGTGCCGGTTCATGGACGCCTTTGACATTAGGACCGCCTATCCTTTTTTGCTTGCCCTTTTGAGCGCGAACATCGGCGGTGAAGAATGGCGGCGGATTTCCGACATTCTTGAATCATATCTATTGCGGCGGGCCGTCTGCGATCTGGGCACGAAAAACTACAACAGAATATTTCTCTCGCTTACCAGAAACCTACGAAGAGATGGCTTTACGTCAGCCGCTCTGCAAAGTGCTCTGCTTGAGCAAAGCGGCGACTCCGGCCTCTGGCCGGATGATGCTAAATTCCGGGAGTCATGGTTAAACAAACCCCTCTACGGATCACTAAACAGTCCGAAGCTCGTTCATATTTTTGGCCGGATCAATCAGACGTTTATGTCGTCTAAATCTGAGGCTTTGGCTTTCGCACAACAGCCCACGGTAGAGCACATAATGCCACAGGATTGGATTGCCCATTGGCCTTTATCAGATGGCACCAAAGGACTCTCGTACTTTGAGCTCTACTCCGCTCCGGCTGGCGACGCGCGCGCCGAAGCGACGCGCAGACGCGGAACTGCTCTCCAGACATTGGGCAACTTGACCATACTAAGCTCGTCACTGAACTCTGCGCAAAAGAACCTGGGCTGGCAAGAAAAGAGACCCGAGATGATGAAGCATTCGCTCTTGCCCCTGAACCAGCCGTTGTTCGAAGTCGAGCATTGGGACGAAGCGGCAATCGCCGCCAGAGCAGAAGACTTGTTTGCACGGGCGGTAAACATCTGGCGCTGGTGATGGTGTTGGTGGACATTCTGGTTCAAGCTTTTCCCGCAGAAGCGCGACAGTCCGATGTGTCGGATGTTAAACGAGACAAATGGCGGAAATCATCTCCGCTTTGAAACTCCGATTCCTCTGCAAACGCCGTTACCTGAAGTAACGGGGGGACAGCACAGGGAAATAGAAAAACGGCGTTTGCAGAACGAGAAAGCCGCCCGTCTTTCGACGAGCGGCCGGAGCACGCAAATTGGCAGGCGGGTAGTTTGGGTAGATAACGGATAGCGATAGATCGAAGTCGTTAGATGCCGGACGCAGCAGAGTTGTCTGAAGAGCGACCGAGATGGCGCTTGATGCGGCCCGGCATTTCCTGCGTCCGATACTTGGCCTCCAGCTTCGCATAGACATCCTCTATTTCCTTGGCGTCGAAGCCCTGCGTCTTCAGACCATCGACCAATATTCCGCAGAGCAGGTCGAGTGGCCTTTGGCTCCGCTTTTTGGCGGCTTCAGTATGAGCGTCTCGGATCGCCAGCCAGAGCAGCATGCGCGCCAGGTCGTCACGATCCGGACGGCGACGTTTCCTCGCGCCGTCGCGCACCGCGGCCTGCCGCACACGTTGTTCTTCCAAGCGCTGCTTCTTCGTCTTTCGGGCCATGTCTCAACTCCTTTGTTGGCCTTACTGCGAGAATTGTGCGGCGGGCCGATGCAAGAGACAAACGGCGGATTTTCAGGAATCGCGATTTCGCAGTTCGGTAACAGGTTATCGGAGTTGGGAATCGCATCAGGGTAAATTGAGATAACGCATCTCGAATTGAGATGACGTACCGGAAAGACATGACACATCGATACGAAGCGCGGTCAAATCAAATGCGTTCTCCGACACGTGCTCACGATGCAGGGGGCGGTCATCAGGGCCGCCGAAGTCGCTGGGAATTTCATTCCGCTCGGCCACGAGGTGCGCACACTCCACTGGTACTCCCGCAAACGCCGTTTTTCCCGGAATCGTTGTTTCCGATGCTGGAATCGCGGGGAAAAACTTTTGAATCGCTCGGGCGCCACAAGGAATCGCCAAATTTGATCTGGGTAACGCGGCATGGCACTTGTGAATCGACCGGGCGCCACTCGGAATCGCGGCTTTCAAAGCAGGTAACGCGGATCGGCATCCGAGAATCCGACCGGCGCCATCGCTAATCGCAGATTGCTATGTCGGAATCGACGGCAACCGTAGTGTTCCATATGAAGCTTCAAGCCTGCATCGCCTTCCGAAGTTGATCGCCGTCGATGACAATCTCCCGCACAAGGACATCGGCCAGATTGGTGATGATATCCTGCCTCGGTGCGAGGGCATCTCGGGCCAAGTCGTCGGCGGTTTCGAGCCGCTTGTTTACGCGGTCCGCAAGCAAAGGGTTGTACAGCAGCGATTCTGTCGGATTGGCCGGACGACGATAGACGAGCGGCATGTCGGCGGAGACGCCGAAGCCGGTCTCGAGGTCAAGCGCGATGGAGGTCGCACGGGCGAGATCGCTCTCGGCAGAACCGCCTGCACCCATAAGAGCGCTTCCAAAGAGGAGCTTTTCGGCCGCCTGCCCAGCCAGCAGGCAGGCGATCCAACGCATGACGCCCTCTTGTTCCTGAATCGCTTCTGTATTCAGCATAGTGCGTGTCTCGCCGCCCTTCTCACCACCGACCCGGACGTGAGTGACCCGCGCGATGCCGAGGCATTCATAGGCGATGGCATGGCCGAGTTCATGGACGGCGATGCGGCGCGCCAAATCAGCTGACGGCACGTTTTTTCCCTTCAGCAGCGCCTGCTCGAGATCGGTCCATGAGATCGAATTGGCATGCGAGTCGCCGCGACGCCGGCTACGCCCGCGCAATTCCCGGACCAGCCGTTCGACATCCGCTCCGGTCATGCCGGCAGCGAGGAGCGCCAGGGGTTTCAGTTTCTCCATGTTGGACAGATCGTTCGGCGTCATGTTCGCGGCTCCTTATCTGCTTCGACCTGGGTGGTCAGCATTTTCGGGGAAGCAGGTTTGAAGGACGATGCCGATGCGACCGATCCATTCGACTTCTTCTGCTGTGGCCGGCTTGCAATCACATCTTCAATATCGGCTCCGAGATGATGGGCCAGGATACCGATCAGTGCCTCCGTGTCCGGATGCGGGATTTCGACATGGCGCTCGAGCCGTCCGGAACGGCGGAGCGCCGGATCGATGTGATCGGGATGGTTCGTTGCGCCGACGATGATGACGCCTTCGGTCTTGTTCACACCATCCAGCAATTCGAGCGCCCGGTTGATGACGCTGTCCCAGTATTCAGCGTAGGACCTCGAAGGATCGCCGCGGCGGCCGATGCCATCCATCTCGTCGATAAACAGGATTGCCGGCCGCTGCTTTCCTGCCGCCTCAAACGCTGACGACATGAGCTTGAGCACGTCGCCGAGATAGCCCGGCTCCAACCATTGCGCTACCGAGGTCGCGAGCATCGGCACCTGCAGGGTGTTGCAAAGAGCGCGGGCGAAGGTGGTCTTTCCTGTTCCCGGCCGGCCGGACAACAGGAGCTTTGTGCTCATCTCTGACCAGTCGAGATATCCGTCCCGCCACCGGGCGATATCGGATTTGAGGTCGAGCGCCCAATCACGTGCGTCACCATAGCCGGCCAAGTTCTCGACAAGGAGAAGGCGATCGGTCGCCTCGTTCTCTGCGACACGAGTAACCGGCTGGGTGATGTCAAAGCGCGTCGCGGTCTGCTTGGTCTTTCTGGATGAGCCGGATGTCCGCTTCTCCTCCCCGTCTCGCTCCTCTTTCGCGGCTTCCTCGATGGCAACCCAGTTCGCGATATCCAGCTTGGTCAGCGCCTCAATGACGGCATCGGCCGAGCGGCCCGGGCGAAGCGCAGCAACAAGATCATCGATGCCGAGATGGACAGGACAGAATTCTGCGGCCTCGATCGCCTGCCGGGCGGGTGTCGGATCAATGCCAAGGCAGATGTCCATCAGATCGACGATCAGTTCGATTGTGATACCGGAACCAGATGCGACGAGATCGGCAGCGGCGAGCAGGCGCTCCGGAAGCACCTTGTCCGGCACTTCATCGAGCACAAGGATAGGTGTGGTATCGCGGAAGAGAGCTTTGGTCAGCGACTCGCGCAGCCCGGCTTCGGATTTCTCCCGCACCGTCGTTCCAGCAAAAGCTAAAACCCGGCCGGGATCGGCGGGGTTGTCGCGATAGTGTTCCGTCAGCCGCTGGCCGGGAATGGCATCGACCAGAACGATCGGGGCTGGCAGGATCAGCCCGCGTTCGATCACCCGGCCGGCCAGACGCTCGAAGGCCGGCACCGGGACACGGATGACGATGCATGGATTGGGCCGCTGAAGGATCGTCGCCAGGGTCGCGAGATCGGGCACGGCATTTGCTACGGCCTTGGCGAACAGCAGTGCGATCGCCGCGTCGGCAACGAGAGGCCGCTGAACATGCTTCCGGATTGCGACCAGTTGGCTGGATTGGGACGAGGCATGCTCTTGATGTTCGAGCTCTTCCCGTTCTGGCCTCCCCTTCGGGATCGACCGAACCGTATTAACAATAATGCCGTCATCGATGTCCAAGATGATCTGACCGTCCGCATCTCCGCCTCTGCGCAATGCGCGTTCAAATGCAGATGGAACATGCGATGATGAACCCGCGTCGTCATGGCGAAGTGCTTGTGCGCCGAGCCGTGTGACAGACCATACCTGACCCGAGCTGTCACTGCCCTGCTCGATGAACTCGCCCTCCATCAGGCCCGACAGTTCGGCGCGACGATAGAGGGTCTGGATCGCTTCCCGGCGGAGACGCGCGAGGAAGAAGGAGTTGAGGCGCGTCTCAAGCGTCATGGCGGCGGTCCTCCCGGTCGGCTGCGCCTGACGGAATGTGCTTGCCGTCGATCCAGGCCTTGAAAGCCGCAGCTGTGGGATCGCCGGCCTCGATATGCCTTTCCAGCAGGTCACGATGCAGCCGAGGTAGGCTCGACCAAGCCTTGCCGCGACGCTTGAGCGATGGCATCGCCGTCCTGATGATCCACGCGATGTCCGGGAGGGTGTTGAGCCCTTCGGCATGCGCCTCGACGATCGTCGCGAGAGCGTGGAATACGACGTTGACGTTGGATGCGTCCGACAGCCGCCGAGGTTCACAATAGAAGGCAGCTTCAGGGAACGGGGTAGAAAGAGGCACGACGTCCGGGCGACGCCGCTCGAGGGGAAAGCGGATAACGTGAGACATGGTATCTCCTCGCTGGGAGCAACCTCAACCAGCGCGTTCGATTGATCTGTTGGGAAGTTGATTCCCTGCCGGTGCCGGCACGACTGGCGCGGCAGGAAGTCGGATCAGTGGGCCATCGACGGCGGAGGCGGGGCCATGCCGATCTTCAGGCCACGGTCTGCGCCAACGGCACGAGCGGAACCTGAGCGTCCGGACACGGGGTCAAACCTGATCGCTGAAGCGCCTTGCGCCGTCGGCTCAGCCGCAAAGAGCGACGACACCGCCTCTCTTTCGCGCAACCGCTCACGCGCCTCCGCAAGGTTTTGCTCGGTGAGCCGCTCAAAGTCCTGCCGGACTCTCCGCACAAGATCAGCGGCACCCGACACGTCAAGCAGATGATCGAGGTGGCCAAGGTTCCAAATGCCGTTCCGGACATCGGTGCGCTTGCCGGCTGCCTCGAGGATCACGACACGCACCTCGTCGACTGCCATGCGTTGGTGGTCTTTCCAGAGCAGGTCCGGCGCAACCAATGCCCCAGCGAGCATGCGCTGCTTGAGTTCGACAATCCGCGCAGCTTCATAGGAGCCAAGACTGCGCTTGATGTCGACCACATGCGCCAGGCGCGTCACCCGATTGAGGATGATCAGATCGGCAATGTAGCTTTTGCGCGTCCGGGCATTGGCGTCGAGCGTCAGCCCTCGATAGAGTGCCTCCGGGTTTTTCTCAACAAGCTCGAGCGCATCCTCCCTGACCGGCAGGCGGACTTGCGCAAACACCGACAGGTTCGGATTGCTCTCGGCAATCACGGCGATCACTTTCTCAAGTAGCCGTCCCTCGGCAACGGAGCTGGCATTGGCGAGGCTTGCGAGACCAGCGATGCCGCCATCGAGCATGGCGATCATGACGTCGACGGAGAGGGTGCGAGCAAGCTCCTGGTGGACAAGCTGATCAAGGGCGCGGGCAAGCGCGACCTGATCCGTCAGACCGCGGGCGGGGAGAATGGATGTGTCATTCATGATGTCGTCTCCTGATGATGGCCGACCGAATGCGCTCGTCGCAAGGATGCGGAAATGATTTCCGCATCGGCAGACGTGGCCGAGTTTCGATCGGGATTGAATGCGATGGCTCGGACGCCGTGCTCAGCGAAACGAGAGTTGGCACGGGCGTGCGTTCAAGGTTTCAGGAGAAGAAGAATGAGTATGGGCTTCCACGGTGGAAGCGGAATGGATATGGCTGTTCATAGCCTGGGTCCTTCTAAGCCAAGGATTGCGGGTCAGGCCTTCGTCGGAGTTGCTGCTCCGGCGGGGGCCGATTAACACGAGCAAGTTTGCTGCCTTGCTCGTATCCCTGGTATATCGGGCTCATGCCACAACTGACAAGTTGGTATTCTGATACCGGCGGACGTGAACGCGGGCATGGTTAACAGCCGACGCGGAGGCAAAAATAAACCCCGCCGAAGCGGGGTTGAGAAGATGCCCACAGGTGCATTCAGGCGTCAGTCGTCGTGGCGGTCTGCTGCTTGACCTTCTGCCGCGGCGCGAGCGCGACAACATTGTCCGGTTGCAACGAGGGCGCATCCAGCGGCACGCGGCTTGTTTCGAGGTTGTCGATTTCGCCCGCAACGTCATCAGGCGTCACGGCAGCCTCAGCCAGTCCGACGGATACAGCGTTTGAGGGCAAGGCTTCTCCGAGCACCGCGAACTTTAGGGCCGGATACACCTCCTCCACAATCCAGGTCTTGAACTCGCCGCGCGTCGGCCAGTCATCATCATTGCCGAGCCTGTGGAGCACTTTCTGAACTTTCCCCCAAGCTGTCGCCTTATCTACGGAGGTAGATTTCCACGCCGAACGGGGATCATATCCCTCCATGAACGGAGCCAGTGTCAGTTGGAAAAGATCGTGTGCATGCCGACTCTCAAGTTCGATCGCCGCGGCAAGGTTGGCCTTCCCCACGTTCTTTCCAACAGCAATCTTTTCCGCCGCCTCCTTCACATAAGGGAAAACCTTGGAAAGCAGATCGTAGAAAGCGTCGATGTTTGACTTCATGCGCGCCTCGCCGACTTTCAGGCAGCCCGCGCGACCGGGCATGTCGAGGATGTTGACTTCAGGCGTCCCCACCTTTCCCGTGCCACCGACCATCGTCTTGATCGTGGCGACTGTTGGCCGCTCGCCATTCTCATATGAGGAGAGCACGGTTTCAATCGCGTCCTGCGTTGCGCCGAGCAGCGCGAACATGGCGGCCGGTGCGGCACCAACCTTTTCCAGCCGTGCGCGATACGCGGCCAGTTCATGGTACACGCGCGTGTAGTTCTTGGCGGATTTCGTGGAGATGCCACAATGCGCATCCAGCCAGTTGCCGAACTTCTTCGATGGCACCAGCGCCT
>Ga0164290_1002242_pt1 | contig 15390 bp, 11 predicted proteins | sample Micstemetagenome_FD_108782 | JGI IMG/M metagenome (GOLD analysis project Ga0164290, IMG submission 108782) | Contaminated culture microbial community from soil near Moab, Utah, USA - Microcoleus steenstrupii SON62 (Illumina Assembly) | ecosystem: Environmental > Terrestrial > Soil > Soil crust... | reverse complement strand
GTCTCAAGGTCTTCGACTACGGCCGCAGCAAGCAGGGCACCGGACCCTATGCCTTCAAGAAGAACTGGGGCTTCGAGCCGCAGCCGCTGAGCTACGAGTACCGGCTGTTCAAGCGCGACGCGATTCCCCAGAACAACCCGAACAACCCCAAGTACCAGCTGATGATCAAGGCCTGGCGCAAGCTGCCCATCGGCGTGGCGAACTGGCTCGGGCCCTTCATCGTCAGGAACCTGGGTTGAAGCGATGACTGCCCCCACGCCCACTTCGTGTGCTGCCCCCCGAGGGGGCGCGTCAGCGCCTTCGGGCGGCCGTGCGGCGCTGACATGAAAGTCCTGTACCTCGTCCACCGCCTGCCTTACCCGCCCAACAAGGGCGACAAGGTGCGCTCCTACCACCTGCTCAAGCACCTGGCGGCGCGGCACGAGGTGCATCTCGGAACCTTCATCGACGACCCCGACGACGAGCAGCACCTGCCGCGTGTGCAGGCCCTGTGCAAGAGCCTGCACGCCGCCCGGCTGAATCCGCGTTCGGCCAAGCTGTTGAGCCTGCGCGGCCTGCTGAGCGGCGAGGCACTGAGCCTGCCGTACTACCGCGACGCCAGCCTGCAGGCCTGGGTGGACGAGACGGCGGCTCGCGTCGGCTTCGACGCCATCGTCGTCTTCAGCGGTGTGATGGCCCAGTACACGCAAGGGTTGGAAGGCGTGAAGACGCTGGTGGATTTCGTCGACGTCGATTCGGCCAAATGGCGCGACTATGCGCCCGAGCATGCCTGGCCGATGTCGTGGCTGTACCGCCGCGAGTTCGCCAAACTGCTGGGTTTCGAGCAGCGCGTGGCCGATGCAGCGGCCTGCAGCTTCTTCGTCACCGACAACGAGGTGGCCCTGTTTCGCGAACTCAGCCCGGGGCGCAACCCCCGCCTGGCGGCGCTGGGCAACGGCGTCGATGCCGACTTCTTCGCGCCGGACGCCGGCCGTGCCAGTCCATTCAAGAACGATGAGCTGCCCCTGGTCTTCACCGGCGCCATGGACTACTGGCCCAACGTCGACGCGGTGACCTGGTTTGCCCGCGACATCCTGCCCGCGCTGCGCGAGCGCTTTCCGGCGCTGCGCTTTCATATCGTCGGCCGTGCCCCGACGCCCGCCGTCCAGGCTCTGGCGGGAGATGCCGTCAACGTGACCGGCACGGTGCCCGACGTGCGGCCGTATCTGCAGCATGCCGCCGCCGTCGTCGCGCCGCTGCGGCTGGCGCGTGGCATCCAGAACAAGGTGCTGGAGGCCATGGCCATGGCCCGCCCGGTTGTTGCGGCCAGCACCTGCGTGAGGGCCATCACGGCGGCGGCCCAGCCGGGCCTGCAGTCGGCCGATACCGAAGCGGACTATGTCGAGCGCGTCGCCGCGCTGCTGCTTGGCGCCGGCGCGGCGGCCGCCGCGGGCCGCGCCGGGCGCGACTTCGTGCTGGCCCATTACAGCTGGGACGCCCATCTGGCTGGCCTGGATCGTCATTTGGAGGCTGCGTGATCAACCTGCCCAAGCCCTGGCGCCTACCCCTGCTCGGCCTCGCCCTGGCCTGGGGGCTGCTGGCGGTCCTGTATTTCGCGACCGGCGCCGCCATGGTCGAGATCTGGAACCGCTCGGAGACCTTCGCCCACGCCTGGGTCGTGCCCCCGATTTCGGCCTGGCTGGTCTGGCGTCGCCGCGGTGAACTGGCGGCCATCACGCCGCGGCCGGCGCCGCTGTGGCTGCTGGCGCTTCTTCCGCTCGGGCTGCTGTGGCTGCTGGGCGACCTCGCCGCCGCCAATGCGGCCACGCAGTTCGCGCTGCTGGGCATGGGCGTGGTGCTGGTGCCGGCGCTGATCGGCAGCGAGGCCGCCGGCCGCATCACCTTCCCCCTCGGCTTCCTGTTCTTCGCCGTGCCCTTTGGCGACTTCCTGACGCCCTGGCTGATGGATCGCACGGCCGACTTCACCGTCATCGCCCTGCGTGCCACCGGCATCCCGGTGTTCCGCGAGGCGCTGCAGTTCGTCATCCCGTCCGGGTCCTGGTCGGTCGTGCAGGCCTGCAGCGGCATCCGCTACCTGATGGCGTCGGTCATGGTCGGCACGTTGTTCGCGTACCTGAACTACCGCAGCTACAGGAAGCGCTGGGCCTTTGTCGGCGTCGCCGTCGTCACGCCGCTGGTCGCCAACTGGCTGCGCGCCTACATGATCGTCATGCTCGGCCATCTGTCCGGCAACAAGCTGGCCGTCGGCGTCGACCACATCATCTACGGCTGGGTCTTCTTCGGCGTCATCATGCTGGCCATGTTCATGATCGGCGCGCGCTGGTCGGACCCGGATCCAGAACCTCGGCCGGCCGACGCCGGCGCCGCATCCCGGGCGCGCTCGCCGGCGCAATTCGCCGTCGTGTTGGTGGGCGCGATGGCCTTGCTCCTGCTGCCCACGGGCATGCGCGCCCAGGCCGAGCGGACCGCCTCTCATGTGCGGCCGCAGCTGGCCGCCCCAGCCATCGCCGGCTGGACCTGGGTGGCGGAGCCCATGGCAAGCTGGAAACCGCATTTCCAGAATCCGGCGGCGGTGCTGCACGGTCGCTTCGAGCCCGCGTCGGGCGGCGCGGCCGTCGGCCTGTACGTCGGCTACTACCGCGAGCAGCGCTATGGCCGCCAGTTGGTCACCTCCGTCAACCAGCTCGTCAACGACGAGGAAGACAAGGAATGGTCGCGTACCGCCGCGGGTCGTGACGAAGCCGGCGGCCAACCCTGGCGCACCGCCGAGTTGCGCGGCCAGGCCCTGAACCAGGTCAGCGGTGGCGGCAACCTGGCGCCGCGGCTGCGCGTCTGGCAGAGCTACTGGATCAACGGCCGGCCCTTCGTCAGTGACTGGCAGGCCAAGCTCTATGGCGCCTGGCTCAGCCTGCTGGGCCGGGGCGATGACGCTGCCGTCGTCCTCGTCTATGCCGACAAGGCGGCAGCGGGTGCCGACGATGCCCTGCTGCGCGACTTCCTGCGCCAGCACTGGTCGGCGCTCGACACCGGTTTACGGGACGTCCGCGATCGAGATGTCACGCGCCAGCGGTGACAATCACGCGCCCCTGAAGCAATCCCAGCCAAGAGAAACGACCCATGAATACGCTAGCAGTCATCGGCCTCGGATATGTCGGCCTGCCCCTGGTGGTGGAGTTCGGCAAGCAGATGCGCACCATCGGCTTCGACATCGCCAAGAACAAGGTCGAGGCCTGCCAGCGCGGTACCGACCCCAGCCGCGAACTGACGGACGAGGAAGTCCGGGCCGCCAAGCACGCCGTCTACACGGACGATCCCAAGATGCTGGCCGAGGCGGACGTCATCATCGTCGCCGTGCCCACGCCCGTGGACGAGGCCCACATCCCCGACTTCCGCCCGCTGATCGGCTCCAGCACCAGCGTCGGCCGCCACATGAAGAAGGGCGCCATCGTCGTCTACGAGAGCACGGTGTATCCCGGCGCCACCGAGGAGGTCTGCATCCCGGTGCTGGAGCGTGAGTCGGGCCTGAAGTGGAAGCAGGACTTCTTCGTCGGCTACAGCCCCGAGCGCATCAACCCGGGCGACAAGGAACACACGCTGACCAAGATCCTGAAGATCGTCTCCGGCGATACGCCCGAGACCCTGGACAAGGTCGCCAAGGTCTACGAGAAGATCATCGTCCCCGGCGTGCACCGCGCCTCCAGCATCAAGGCCGCCGAGGCCGCCAAGGTCATCGAGAACACCCAGCGCGACCTCAACATCGCGCTGATGAACGAGCTGTCCATCATCTTCGACAAGCTCGGCATCGACACCTCCGAGGTGCTGGAAGCCGCCGGCACGAAGTGGAACTTCCTGAAGTTCAAGCCGGGCCTCGTCGGCGGCCACTGCATCGGTGTCGACCCCTACTACCTGACCCACAAGGCCGACATGCTGGGCTACCACCCGCAGGTCATCCTGGCGGGCCGCCGCATCAACGACGGCATGGGCAAGTTCATCGCCGAGCAGACCATCAAGCAGATGATCGCCAGCGGCAGCCATGTCAAGGGCGCGCGCGTGAACGTGCTGGGCCTGACCTTCAAGGAGAACTGCGGCGACCTGCGCAACTCCAAGGTCATCGACATCATCAACGAGCTCAAGACCTATGGCGTCGAGATCTTCGTGACCGACGCCCAGGCCGAGGCCGAGGAGGCCATGCACGAGTACGGCGTGCGCCTGATGCCCTTCGCCGACCTGCCGCAGGCCGACGCCATCGTGGCGGCCGTGTCGCACCGCGAATATGCGGCACTGACGCCGGCCGACATCGGCAAGAAGCTGGTCAAGGGCGGCGCCTTCATCGACGTCAAGGCCGCCTTCGACGCCAAGGCCCTGGTGGACGCCGGCTTCCGCCTCTGGCGCCTGTGATCGCGGGCAGCGGTGCCGATGCGCGACCCTTGGTCGTGCACCTGCTGCACCGCTTCGACACCGGCGGCCTGGAAAACGGTGTCGTCAACCTGATCAACCACCTCCCGGCCTTTCGCCACGCGGTGGTGGCGGTGACCGAGATCACCGCCTTCAAGGAGCGCGTCACAGCGCCCGGCACGCAGTTCATCGCCTTGAACAAGCCGCCGGGCCAGGGCTTCTGGCTCTACCCGCGCGTCTACCGGCTGCTGCGCGAACTGCGTCCGGCTGTCGTACACACGCGCAACCTGGGGGCCATGGAGTTCCAGTGGCCGGCCTGGGCGGCGCGGGTGCCGCTGCGCGTGCACAGCGAGCATGGCTGGGACACCAACGACCTCGGTGGCGTCAGCCGAGCCAACCAGCGCCTGCGCCGGGTCTATGGCGTCGGCACGCACCGCTTCGTGGCCCTGTCCAAGGCCATCGAGACCTATCTGACGGGTCCGGTGGGCTTTGACCCCGCACGCGTGCAGCGCATCTGCAATGGCGTCGACACCCGGCGCTTTGCACCGGCCACGACAGCGCCCGAAGCCTGGCCCTACCGCCGCGGTGAGCATCTGGTCATCGGCGCCGTCGGGCGCATGCAGGCCGTCAAGGACCCGCTCAACCTGATCGATGCCTTCCTGCGCCTGCGCGAGCTCTGCCCGGCCGACTGGCCGCGGCTGCGCCTGGCCATGCTGGGTGGCGGCCCGCTGCTGGACGCAGCCCGGGAGCGGCTGCAGCAGGCCGGGGCGGCCGATCAGGCCTGGCTGCCGGGCGACCGCAGCGACGTAGCGGCCCTGCTGCCTCATGTCGACATCTTTGCCCTGCCGTCCCAGGCCGAGGGCATCAGCAACACGCTGCTGGAGGCCATGGCCTGCGGTTGCGCGCCGGTGGCGACCGAGGTTGGCGGCAACCCCGAACTCGTGGAGGAGGGCCTCAACGGCCTGCTCGTGCCGGCCCAGGACAGTGCTGCGCTCGCCGCGGCGCTGGCACGTCTGGTCGACGAGCCGGGGTTGCGCGAGCGCCTGGCCCATGCATCCCTGCGTCGGGCGCGCGAACAGTTCAGTCTCGACGGCATGGTGGCTGCCTATGGCCGTCTTTATGCCGGCGACCTCCCCCGGACGGGGGGTTAACCCGTGCCTGACCGCACACCTGGGACGGCCAAGCCCCGGCGCGGTCACCAAGCTCGGTAAGAATCCGCCTTTCCCCGCGCCGGACCTCGTCCGGGCGCGCCGTCTCACCCAATGATCGGCTGAATCAGGTCCCAACCCATGTGCGGCATCACCGGATTGTTCGACACCCGCGGTCAGCGCTTGCCCGAGCGAGAGCGCCTGCAGCGGATGAACGAGTCCCAGCACCACCGCGGGCCGGACGAGGGTGACCTGCACATCGAGCCCGGCGTGGGCTTCGGCCATCGGCGCCTGTCGGTCATCGACATCGCGACCGGCCAGCAGCCCATCTTCAACGACGACAAGTCGGTGGCCCTGGTCTTCAACGGCGAGGTCTACAACTACCTGGAGCTGATGGACGAGCTGCGCGGCCACGGCTATGTGTTCCGCACCAAGAGCGACTCCGAAGCCATCGTGCGGGCCTGGGAGCATTGGGGCGAGGACTGCGTACACCACCTGCGCGGCATGTTCGCCTTCATGGTCCACGACCGCCGCCGCGACTGCCTCTTCATGGCCCGCGACCGCCTCGGCGTGAAGCCGCTGCACTACGCCATGACCGAGGACGGCTGGCTGCTGTTCGGCTCCGAGCTCAAGAGCCTGATGGCCCTTGGCGGTCTGCGCCGGGAGATCGATCCGCGCGCCGTCGAGGCCTATTTTGCGCTGGGCTATGTGCCCGACCCCTGGACCATCTACCGCCACGCCCAGAAGCTGGCGCCGGGTCATCGCCTGCTCGTCAAGCGCGGCCAGCCCCTCGGCACGCCGCAGCGCTATTGGGACGTCAAGTTCACGCTGGACGCGAAGATCGGCGAGGAAGAGGCCGCCGAGGAGCTGCGCCGGCGCCTTTCCGAGTCGGTCAAGCTGCGCCTGAAGGCCGAGGTGCCGCTGGGCGCCTTCCTGTCCGGCGGCGTGGATTCCAGCGCCGTCGTGGCCGCCATGGCCCAGCTCGACGACCAGCCCGTCAACACCTGCTCCATCGGTTTCGACGACCCCAAGTTCAACGAGACCGAGTTCGCCCAGATGGTGGCGGACCGCTACAAGACCAACCACCGCGTCGAGACCGTCAACAGCGACGACTTCGGCCTCGTCGACCTGCTGGCCCATCTCTACGACGAGCCCTACGCCGACTCGTCGGCCATCCCGACCTACCGCGTCTGCGAGCTGGCGCGCAAGCATGTGACGGTGGCGCTCAGCGGTGACGGCGGCGACGAGAGCCTGGGCGGCTACCGCCGCTACAAGATGCACATGATGGAAGAGCGCATGCGCAGCGCCTTCCCGCTGGCACTGCGCAAGGGCGTCTTCGGGCCGCTGGCCCGGCTGTACCCGAAGGCCGACTGGGCGCCGCGCGTCTTCCGCGCCAAGACCACCTTCCAGGCCATCGCCCGCAACTCGGTCGATGCATACTTCAACACCATGGGCCTGGTGCGTGACCCGCTGCGCCAGCAGCTCTTCAGCGACGGCTTCAAGCGCGAGCTGCAGGGCTGGCATGCCAGCGAGGTCTTCCACCACCACGCCCAGCGCGCCGGCACCGACGATCCGCTGGCCCTGATCCAGTACCTGGACATCCACACCTATCTGCCCGGCGACATCAACACCAAGGTCGACCGCGCCAGCATGGCCCACAGCCTGGAGGTGCGCGAACCGCTGATGGACCATCCGCTGGTGGAGTGGATCGCCACGCTGCCGTCGAGCCTGAAGCTGCGCGGCCAGGAAGGCAAGTACATCTTCAAGAAGGCGCTGGAGCCCATGCTGCCGCATGACGTGCTGTACCGGCCCAAGATGGGCTTTGCCGTGCCGCTGGCGCGCTGGCTGCGCGGCCCGCTGCGCGAGCAGACCCGCCAGGCCCTGCAGAACGGGGCCCTCGCCCAGACGGGCTGGTTCAACCCCAGCGTCATCTCACGCCTGCTCGACCAGCATGAGCGCGGCGCGCTCGACCACGCGCAGCCGCTGTGGGCGCTGCTGATGTTCGACGCCTTCCTGCGCAATGCCGGCCTCGGCACGTCCACGGCCCGCGCGGCCGCCTAAGACATTCAAGGACAACAACGATGAAGGTTTCGGTTTTCGGTCTCGGCTATGTCGGCGCGGTCTCCTGTGCCTGCCTGCCCGAACTCGGCCACGAGGTGGTGGGCGTGGACATCAATCCGCTCAAGGTCGAGCTGATCGCCTCGGGCCAGTCGCCGGTCGTGGAGGAGGGCATTGAGGAGCTGATCGGCGCGGCCGTCAAGGCCGGGAAGCTGACGGCCACGCGCGATGTCGCCGCGGCCGTGCGCGTCACCGAGATCTCGCTGATCTCGGTGGCCACGCCGGCCCTGCCCAATTTCATGCCCGACCTGACGGCGCTGGACGCGGTCGTCGGCCAGATCGGTGCCGAGATCGCCAAGAAGGACAGCCAGCACACCCTGGTCATCCGCAGTACCGTCGCGCCCGGCACCACGCGCGAGCGCATCGCGCCGCTGCTGGAGAAGGCCGCCGGCCGCAAGATCGGCGACCGCCTGAGCCTGGTCTTCAACCCCGAGTTCCTCCGCGAGGGCTCGTCGGTGTCCGACTTCCACAACCCGCCGCAGACCATCGTCGGCAGCCTGGACGAGGCCGGCGTCGAAGTCATGAAGCGCCTCTACACCGGCGTGCCGGGCAGCTTCGTCGCCGCCGACGTCGGCGTGGCCGAGTCGGTCAAATACCTCTGCAACGTCTTCCACGCGCTGAAGATCGTCTTCGCCAACGAGGCCGGCGCCGTGCTGAAGCAGGCGGGCCTGGACTCACGCGACGTGCTGGCCCTGTTCTGCGAGGACAAGCAGCTCAACATCTCCAAGGCCTATCTGCGTCCGGGCTTCGCCTTCGGCGGCTCCTGCCTGCCCAAGGAGGTCAAGGGCTTCCTGACCATCGCCCGCGAGCAGGGCGTCGACATTCCCGTGCTCGGCTCGCTGCTGACCAGCAACGACGCCCACATCGGCCGCGCCTACGACCTCATCGCCGCCAACGGCCGCAAGCCCGTGGCCCTGTTCGGCCTGGCCTTCAAGCCCGGCACCGATGACCTGCGCGACTCGCCGCTGGTGGTGCTGGCCGAGAAGCTGCTCGGCAAGGGCTTCGAGCTGTCCATCTACGACAAGTTCGTCAAGATCGCGCGCCTGCTCGGCAAGAACAAGGAATACATCGACCGCGAGATCCCCCATCTCGACAAGCTGCTGCACGAGACGCCCGACGCCGTGCTGGCGCGCGCCGAGATCGTCGTCGTCGGCCATGCGGATGCCGAGACCCGCCAGCGCATCATCGCCCTGGCCAAGGGCGCGCGCGTCGTCGACCTGAACGGTTATGCCGACCTGCGTGACGCCGGTTTTGCCCAGTACGAGGGCATTTGCTGGTGAAGCGTTTGCGGGCCGCCTTCGTCTCGCCGGTCTTCCTGTTTCCGGCCGATGCCGGCGGCAAGATCCGCACGGGCAACATCCTGCGCGGGCTGAAGGAAAGCGGCAGCTTCGAGATCACGCTGCTGTCCCCGTCGACGGCGGAGCAGCAAGGTGAATGGCAGGGCGAACTCGACCGGCTCTGCGACCGCTTCATCGGCTGGGCGCCGAGCCCGCCGCGGCCGCGCTGGCAGCGTGCGCCTGACCTGCTGTCGTCTCTGCCCATCAACGTCGTCAACGACCGCACGCCGGCCGCCGTGGCCGCCGTCGAGAAGCTGCTGGCTGCCGAGACCTTCGATGTCGTCGTCTTCGACTTCGTCCACGCCGCCGTGCTGCGCCCCGAGACGCTGAAGGGTGCGACGGTCTGCTTCACGCACAACGTCGAGGCCGAGATCTTCGAGCGCCATGCCAAGACGGCCACGAGTGCACCGCTGCGCTGGCTGTGGGCCTCGCAGGCGGCCAAGATGCGTCGCTTCGAGCGCGAGGCCCTGGCGCGCTTCACCCGCGTCGTCGCGGTGTCCGAGCGGGACGCCCGCATGTTCGAGAAGAACGACGGCCTGAAGACGGTGCGTGCCATCCCCACCGGCGTGGACCTGGACTTCTTCTCCTGGCAGGCGCCTGCCATGGGTGCGCCGACCGTCGTCTTCACCGGTTCCATGGACTGGGAAGCGAATGTCGACGGCATCCGCTTCTACATCGAGGAGGTCTGGCCGCTGGTGCTCGGCAAGGTGCCGGAGGCGCGGCTGCGCGTGGTGGGCAAGAACCCGCCGGCCTCGCTGGTGCAGCGCAACGTCCCGGGCGTGAGCTTCACGGGCTTTGTCGACGATGTGCGCGACCATGTCCGCGACGCCCAGGCCTTCATCATCCCGCTGCGCGTCGGCGGCGGCACCCGCATCAAGGCCTTCGAGGCCATGGCCATGGGCCTGCCGGTCGTGTCGACGAGCATCGGCATCGAGGGCCTGGACGTCGAGGACCACGTCCATTTCCTGCGCGCCGATGGCGCCGAGGCGCTGGCCGAGGCCACGCTCAGGCTGATCGCCGACGCCGGGCTGCGCCTGAAGCTCTCGCGTGCTGCGCGCGACCTGGTCGAGGCCCAGTTCGGCCATCGCGTCGCGGCCGATGTCTTCGGTCGCATCCTCGTCGAGGCCGTGGAGGCCGCCGCATGAAGAAGCTGAAGGTCCTGACCTTCTCCACGCTGTTCCCGAGCAGCGTGCGTCCGGGCCATGGCATTTTTGTCGAGACGCGGCTGCGGGAATTGCTGAAGAGCGGCCAGATCGAGTCGCGCGTGGTCGCGCCGGTGCCGTGGTTTCCGTCGACGCATCCGCGTTGGGGCGACTACGCCAAGTTCGCCGCCACGCCGGCGCGCGAGCAGCGCAACGGCCTGGATGTGCTGCATCCCCGTTATCTGCTGCTGCCCAAGGTGGGCATGAGCTCGGCGCCACTGACGCTGGCCCTGGGTGCGCGCGCCGCGGTGAACAAGCTCATCGATGAGGGCTTCGACTTCGATCTCATCGATGCCCACTACTACTACCCTGATGGCGTGGCAGCGGCGCTGCTGGCGAGGTGGTTCGGCAAGCCGCTCGCGGTGACGGCCCGAGGCAGCGACATCAACCTAATCGGCCATCACGGCCTGCCGCGGCGCTGGATGCGCTGGGCCTCGCGCGTGGCCTCTGCCTCCATCGGTGTCAGCCAGGCGCTGGTCGAGCGCATGCGCGAACTCGGACTGGCCAGCCCGCGTCAGCTGGTGCTGCGCAACGGCGTTGACGTGGAGCGCTTCCATGCGCCGTCGGACCGCACCGCGCTGCGCACCCGCCTGGGCGTGGAAGGCAGCCCCCTGATGGTGTCGGTCGGCAATTTGGTGCCCCTCAAGGGTCACCACCTCGCCATTGAGGCGCTGTCGCTGCTGCGCGCCGAGGGGCTGGATGCGCGACTGTGCATCATCGGCGCGGGACCTCTGCGCGATGAACTGCAGGCATTGAGCGTCCGCCTGGGGCTGGGCGACGTCGTGCGCTTTCCGGGAGCGCTGCCGCAGCAGGAGCTCGCTGCCTGGTACGGCGCTGCCGACATGTTGCTGCTGGCCTCGGAGCGCGAGGGTTGGCCCAATGTGCTGCTCGAGAGCATGGCCTGCGGCACGCCCGTCGTTGCGACCGCCGTGGGTGGCATACCGGAGATCGTCAAGACGCCGCAGACAGGGCGTCTCATCGAGGAGCGGTGCGCGCCTAGCCTGGCCGCGGCGGTCCGGGCCCTGTGTCAGGCGCCGCCGCCGCGCGATGCTGTCAGCGCCCATGCCCGGGACTTTGGCTGGCAGGCGACGACCGAGGGGCAACTGGCCCTGTTCGCCGACATGACCGGAGCCTCCCGCCATGCGTGACCTCGCTCTGCTCGCCGTCATCGTCTGGATCATCATCCAGGCCTTCAGGCGGCCGTGGATCGGCATCCTGGGCTGGACCTGGCTCAGCATCATGAATCCGCATCAGCTGACCTGGTCGCTGCGCACCATGCCGATCGCCGCGGCGATCGGGGGCGCCACCCTGATTGGCCTCTTCCTGACCAAGGACAGGCGCGACTACTCGCTGAGCCGCGAGACCATCGTCCTGATGCTTTTCATGGCGTGGATGTGCATCGCGCTGCCGTTCTCGCTGATTTTCGAGCCAAGCTTCGAGCTGTGGAAGCGGGTCATGAAGATCGACCTGATGATCCTCGTCGCTATCGTGCTGCTGCACAGCAAGCGGCACATGATGCTGTTGACCTGGGTGCTGGTCGTCTCCATCGGCTTCTACGGCGTGAAGGGCGGGGCCTTCACCATCGCGACGGGCGGCAGCTACCGGGTCTGGGGGCCTGAGAACACCTATATCGAGGGCAACAACGAAGTGGCCCTGGCCATCGTGATGGTGATTCCGCTGATGCGCTTCCTGCAAATACAGATGCAGGCCAAGTGGGCCAGGATGACCATGACGGTCTGCATGATCCTGATGGCCGCCGCGGCCCTGGGGAGTCATTCCCGGGGGGCCCTTCTGGCCATTGCGGCCATGGCTGCCGTGCTGTGGTGGCGCGGCAAGAACAAGATGATCGGTGCTGTCGTGATGGTGGTAGCGGGCATGGCGCTGCTGTCGTTGATGCCCGCCGAATGGTGGGAGCGCATGAGCACCATCAAGACCTACCAGGAGGACGATTCCGCACTCGGCCGCATCAACGCCTGGGGCATGGCGTGGAACCTGGCCAAAGATCGCCTCTTCGGCGGCGGTTTCATGATCTGGACCGGGTCCATCTTCGCCATCTACGGCCCCGAGCCCGACCGCGTGCATGCGGCCCACAGCATCTATTTCATGGTGCTGGGGGAGCAAGGCTTCATCGGCCTTGCCCTTTTCCTCACCCTCTTCTTCATGGTTTGGTTCACTGCGGGCAAGCTGCGCACCCAGGGCAAGAAGCAGCCGCAGACGCAATGGCTGTCTGACCTGGGCGGCATGCTGCAAGTCAGCTTGGCCGGCTATGCGGTGGGCGGCGCCTTCCTCTCGCTGAGCTATTGGGACCTTCCTTACAACCTGATGGTGCTTGCCGTCATCGGCCAGCGCTGGCTGCAGCGCAAGGAATGGCTGAGGGAAAAGGAAGAACCCGTCATTCACTGGCCCAAGTTCCTGAAGAAGCGCTTCGACAAGCCGCGCCCCACACCGCTGCCATGAGACCGTTGTTCAGCTTGCTGTCACCGTCAGGCGCGAGGGCGCGTCTGAACGTGCTGATCTTTCATCGCGTGCTGCGCGAGCCCGACCCCCTGTTCCCCGACGAGGTCCATGCGGCCCGTTTCGACGAGTTGCTGGGCTGGGTGAAGTCCTGGTTCAACGTGCTGCCGCTGGACGACGCGATCCATCGTCTCGACGAAGGCAGCCTGCCCGCACGTGCTGCTGCTCTCAGCTTTGACGACGGCTATGCCGATAACCATGATGTCGCGCTGCCCTTGCTCCGCAGGCATGGTTTGCCTTGCAGCTTCTTCATCGCCACCGGCTTCCTCGACGGCGGCCGCATGTGGAACGACACGCTGATCGAGTCAGTGCGCCGCAGCCTGGGGCCGATGCTGGACCTGCGCGGTCTCGTCGATGGCCGTGGCGACGACCTGGGCCGGTATGTGCTGGGCGACATCGACAGCCGACGTCAGGTCCTTGGCCGGCTCATCGGCCGCATCAAGTACATGCCGCCTGAGCCGCGCCAGGCCTGCGTGGACGCCATTGCTGCACGCGCTGAGGTCAGTCCGCCGCAGGACCTGATGATGAGCAGCGAGCAGGTGAGGGCGCTGCACCTCGCCGGCATGCAGATCGGCGCCCACACCGTCAGCCATCCCATCCTCGCCTCGCTGCCTGCGCAGCAGGCAGCCGACGAGATCGCCCGCAGCCGCGATGCGCTGCAAGCGCTGTTGGGCGACAAAGTCGGACTGTTCGCCTACCCCAACGGCAAGCCGGGAACCGACTATCTGCCCGATGTGCACCCTGCGATCGTCCGGGAACTGGGCTTTGACGCTGCGGTTTCCACGCGTTGGGCAGCGGCGCGGCGCGGCGACGATGTCTTCCAGATCCCGCGCTTCACGCCCTGGGATCGAGGCCGCCTGAAATTCGGCCTGCGGCTGGCGCGCAATTTGTTCGCCTGATGCGTCGCGTCCTGTTCATCGCCTATCTGTTCCCGCCTGTGCCCAACTCGGGCACGCGGCGCAGCCTCAGCTTTGCCAACCATCTGCCCGATTGCGGCTGGGAGCCCCTGGTGCTGAGCTGGGCGCCCGATCCGGACACGCGGCTGGAGCCTGAACTGCTGGCCGAGCTGCGGCCCGGCACGAGGGTCGAGCGCGTTCCGCTGCAGAGCCGCGCGCGTGCGCAGCGATGGCTGGGCTGGCTGCCGCGGCGCTGGCGCAAGCGTGGCGTCGACGCTATGGCCTGGCGGTTGCGCGAGCGGGCCACCGTGCCGGACCTAGCCGCCGGCTGGCTGCCGCTGGCCGTCGAACGCGCCATGCAAATGCACCGGGACGTCGGTTTTGACGCCATCTATGCCAGCGGCTGGCCGTGGACGGCCTTCCTGATCGCCCGCGAGGTGTCCAGACGGACCGGCAAGCCCTATCTGATCGACTACCGTGACCAGTGGACGCCGAGTGGCGACATGCCCTGGGAGCATGCCTCACCGCTGCAGCTGCGTGAGAACCCGAGGCTGGAGCGCCTGGTCGCGGCCGACGCCGCGGCGGTCGTTACGGTCACGCGAGCCCTCGTGAGCAGCATCGGCCGTGACTGCGGTCGCGACGACCTCCACCTGATCACCAACGGCTTCGAAACCGCCGACTTCGCTGCCGACGTGGCGCCCGCGGATGACGACCTGCTGCGCATCAGCTACACCGGCGTATGGCGCGACGGCTATGGCCTGGACGACCTCTATGCAGCCATTGCGCGGCTCAAGGCGGCGGGGCACGCCGAACTGGCGCGGCTGCAGGTGCGGACGGCGGGCTTCGCGCCGGGACGCGCTGCGCAAATGGGAATCGCCGACTGGGTCGAGGAACTGGGGCCGGTGCCCCACGCCCGCGCCGTGGAGCTGATGAAGCAGTCCCGGCTGCTCTATTTGCCGGTGCCGAGCGGCTACTACGCGACCGCCTCGCTGCCGGGCAAGCTGTTCGAGTATCTGGCGTGCGGGCGACCGATCCTGGCTGTCGTGCCGCAGCACAGCGAAGTGGCCCAGGTGCTTGGCGACGTTGGCGGCGGCATGCGCGTCGAGCCCGGCGATATCGACGCGCTGGCCCAGGCGCTGCTGAGCTGGTTGCGCGGCGAGGCGGGCGTGCGTTCGCCGCAAGGCATCGAGCGTTTCAGCCGCGCGGCCACCACGCGTCGGCTCGCGCAAGTGCTCGACGGCATCGCCGACGGCCGACCCATCGAGCCCTTGCGATGACCAGCGTCCGCCGCGCGCTGCTGTTCTCCTTCGCGGAGCGGTATGCGCTGATCCTCATCAACCTGGCCAGCAACCTGCTGATCGCCCGGCTGCTGACGCCTGAACAGATCGGCGTCTACTCGGTAACGCTGGCCGTCATGAGCATCGCCCAGGTGCTGCGCGACTTCGGTGTTGCCAGCTATCTGATCCAGGAGAAGGAGCTCAGCGAGGAGCACATCCGCACCGCCTTGGGCGTGACCCTGCTGATCGGTGTGGGCCTGGGCCTCGTCGTGTTCGCCGTCGCGCCGTGGGTGGCCGACTTCTACCGCGAGCCGCGCATGCGCGACTTGCTGTGGCTGGCGGCGCTGAACTTCCTGCTGCTGCCGTTCTCCACCATCTCCCTGGCCCTGCTGCGCCGGCGCATGGCCTTCAAGGCACTGGCCGTCGTCAACCTGGTCGCGACGCTGGCCGGGGCCGTCACCAGCGTGAGCCTGTCCTGGGCCGGCTTCGGCCCCATCGGCCTG